>ERZ778516.38-NODE-38-length-111670-cov-8.882543_pt1 | contig 111670 bp, 111 predicted proteins | sample MGYA00510342_ERZ778516 | MGnify/ENA primary metagenome ERZ778516 (study PRJEB29527, sample SAMN07138961) | mouse gut metagenome | material: feces | host: mouse | place: China:Nanjing | collected 2016-01-25 ...
TGAACCTGCTCCCCCTCAAATGGAGCTACACGGTTGCAAAAAGCGTAAACTGTCCGCAGGGTAAACCGCTAAAAAAAGCTGGGGCCCCTGAGATGGAACATTTCAGGGGCTTCTCTACCGATATCGGTTAACAGCCCCGCCACCTCCCGGTAGGGCATTGTGTAACGTTGTGACAGATATCGCATAGAAGCAGATAATTCCCCGTCAGGGCCGCCGAACTGGCTGATAATTACCTGGGCAATCTGAGGATTTGTCTGGGTAATGTTTACCGGGTATTGCAGCCTTTTTTCATAATTCCACATTAGCAGTTCCCTCCTTCCCATGGCATGGGCTGCATTGCCCACAGCCATTTCTGGTCTGGTTTTGCAGTGTCAACCGTAAGCGGCCCATAACAACTTTCATATTCCTTTAAGGCATGCATCCGCACTTCCCGGAAATGGTTGAAGTAGGCAAGGGCTTCTTGGTCCATAGGATGGGTGTCAAGATAGAGGACGATATCATTGACTGCAAAGCTTACCATATTAATCCACTGGAATAATTTCATCTGTTCCATTTGGTTCCCTTTCATTTTGTGCATCCTCCTTTCCCTAAAAACGGTTTGCTCAGTTCTGGGAAAATCGTCCCGCACTGCAGCGCTTTATCCGGTTCAAATGTTTCCCTGAAAAACTGCCATGGTACGTATGCCATGCCGACTGGCATGCCTGCAAGCGGGTCCGGCCTGTCAGGGCAGCCGACAGGCATGGAAGGGCAGGGTCTAGCCATACGGTTTTGCTCTGGCATATCGGAAGGGCAGGGCTTTTGCATCTTATGCTGCCCTGGCATGGAACCGGGGCAGGGTTGTTGCCCCATGTCTTGTATAGGCATATCAGCGGGGCAGGGCCTAGCCATACGGTTTTGCTCTGGCATATCGGAAGGGCAGGGCTTTTGCATCTTATGCTGCTCTTGCATGTCACAGGGGCAGGGGTTTTGCGGCATCTGCCGCCTTGGCATAGCATTGGTGCAGGGCCTAGCCATCATTCTTGGTATAGGTTCCCGTCTGGGTTTTTGGGCCATTGGGCGTCCGGGCATGGCATCCCGGCAGGGATGTTCCGGCATTGGGCGCTGTGGCATGTTCTGGCTGCAGCCGCAGTCAGGCGCTGTATGATAATTAGCCATAATGGTAATTCCTCTCTTTATGAAATTTGCTTTTTACTACAATATGAGTAAAAGAGGAAAATGGTGCAGTCATTGGATTTGAGTTTCCCCATTTTTGTGCAGGGTGTCTATGCTGCCAAAGGAAGCAAGGCCTTTTGGTGCTATATTTAACCGCCGGAGTAATAATATCGGCTAATATAAAAAATGGGGAAACTCAAAAATCCTTGGAATATTGCTTTATGGTGCAGGAAATGATATACTGCTTAAATAGGTTAGTAATGACAGGATAGCCATAACGGCAGTTTACGGAAGAAAGTTTAAAGGCAGAAGGTAAGGAAATGAAGAAATTAAGGAAATTAGTAGGGGTTTCGGTTCTGTGCGTCATTATTTTTATGGTGGTTGCGCTGTTCCAGTATCAAAATGGGGACGATTTGCCCGCGCTGCTCCCAGACCAGATGGAATATGAGTATAACCAGGGTTGGCTTGCGGTGCCGCTGGATGGGGCAAAAGAGCCTGGGGCAAAGCTGCAAAGCCATTTGGAAATAAAAGAACAGTTTCAGGATGCATTGGAGCAGGGGGAATGTGAGCCTGTGGATCTCCCCTATGTGGGGGAATGCGGGGCGGGGGAAGCCTTTGTATTCCAAAATACGCTTCCAGAGGACTATGCGGGCCTGACGCTTAGTTTTTCATCTACGCATTCTACCGTGCGTGTAGTGCTGGATGACGAAGTCATTTATCAGTATAGGTATGAGGAGGGGCATGAAACAGAAAAATCCCATGGGAGCAATGAAAACCATGTGAGAATCCCAAATGTATTTGAAAATGGGGATTTATGGATTGAGATGGCCTCTGCCGTCCCAAATGCGGCGGCAGAGCTAAAGAGCGTTAAAATCGAAACAAGGGACGTTATGGTAATCGGGGTAGTAGGGAACAGGATCAGTGATATTGGCTGCTGCCTTCTGATTGTCATTATGGCGATTATTATGTTTGTCCTTGCAATTATCCGGCGGTATACGCGCCAGCCAGTCCGGGGGGAATTTTTCCTGGGGCTTGCCGGCCTTGCCGCAGGCGTTTACTGCTTTATTGGGACAGACACCCTGAATATTTTTTACAATGTGCAGGAAGCATATGAAATGCAGGAATATCTGGTGATGATGTTCCCAATGTTTTTAATGCTGTATCTGGAACGGAACCTGTATCAATTTTTCCCACGCCGCTTTTTCGTGCTGTTCTGGGCAGTCATTGGCAATGCGGCCGTCCAGATTCTGCTGCAGTGGCTGGGGATCCGCAGCATGGAGGAGATGGTAAATATTTCTGCGGCTGTGACAGGCATAGTCTGCATTACAGCGATTATAAGCCTTGTGCAGCTTGATTATAAAAATAAGAGCCACCAGACGGTCTTTTTCATATTTTCCATGCTTGTGCTTCTTTCTGGGGGGATTGCAAACGTCATCATGAATTATATGCTCCAAGACCCCTATGGGAACACGGCTGGCCAGTACAGCATGACCGTATTTGGGATCCTGATGGCTGTCATACATACCCTGCAGCTTTCCAAAGAGTACCGGGCAAGCGCAGAGGAAAATGCCTTGCTGTTAGAAGAAAAAGTAAAAGCGGCAGAGCAGCAGAACCTCCTGCTGGCCCAGGCCAAAACAGATGCAGATGCGGCAAGGCATGAAGCAATGGCCGCCAATGAGGCAAAAGGGAAGTTTTTGGCCCGGATGTCCCATGAAATCCGTACCCCCATCAACGCCGTGCTGGGGATGGATGAAATGATACTCCGGGAATCTAAGGAACAGCAGATCCGGGATTACGCCATGGATATTTATACGGCTGGGCAGACGCTGTTATCCCTTATCAATGATATTTTAGACTTTTCCAAAATTGACTCTGGGAAAATGGAAATCGTCCCGGTGGAATACGATGTGAGCAGCTTAATCCACGACTTGGCCAACATGGCTTCCCAGCGGGCAAAGGGAAAAGGCATCGAGTTTGTGGTGGAAGCAGACCAGGGCATACCCTCCCGGCTGTACGGGGACGATGTGAGGATCCGCCAGGTGCTTACCAATATCCTTACCAATGCAGTGAAATATACCCCGGAGGGGACGGTTTGGATGCGGATACGGAGCCTGGAATCCGATGGGCCTGCGGTGCTGTGGTTTGAAGTGGAAGATACAGGCATGGGGATTAAGGAGGAGGACCTGCCCAAGCTGTCTGCGGAATTTGAACGGATTGAGGAGGAGAGGAACCGGAATATCGAAGGCACCGGCCTTGGGATGAGCATTACCATCCAGCTCCTTACCCTGATGGGGAGCAAGCTGCTGGTAAAAAGCGAGTATGGCAAGGGATCCAAATTTTATTTCCAGCTGGAGCAGGAAATTGTGGACTGTACCCCCATTGGGGATTTTGAATCCAGGGCCCGCCAGCTTGCGGAAAATTACACATATGGGACGAAATTCCTTGCGCCGGACGCAGAAGTCCTGGTGGTGGACGACAATGCAGTCAACCGCAAGGTGTTCCGCAACCTGCTGAAAGAAACGGAAATACGGGTTACGGAGGCCGGAGGGGGCAGGGAATGCCTGGAACTGGTACAGGCCTACCATTACGATTTGATATTTTTAGACCATATGATGCCGGAAATGGATGGGGTGGAAACCTTCCGCCGTATCAAAGGGCTTACGGAGTTCCCCTGTAAGGATACCCCAATTGTGGTATTGACTGCCAATGCAGTGTCAGGGGCACGGGAAAGCTATTTGGCGGAAGGCTTCGACGATTTCCTTTCTAAGCCGATTGTCCCGGAAAAACTGGAAGAAATGCTGAAAAAAATGCTGCCAGCGGAATTGCTGCAGGAAGCCCCGGACCATGGACTGGAGGGAAATGCCGGAGGGACCCAGGCCAGCGTATCTCTGGATGAACTTCCCCAGGTGGACGGGCTGGACTGGAATTATGCGTGGCTGCACCTGCCGGACCTGGAGCTTTTGGAATATACGGTCCGGGAATTTTACGGGCAGATTGATTCTGCTGCAGGGCATTTGGAGGAAGCCTTTTGGAACCTTGAGGAGCCAGGGCAGCTAGACCAGTACCGGATTCAGGTACATGCGATGAAAAGCCTTGCGGCTACCATTGGGATAGTGCCCCTTGCAGGCCTTGCAAAAATATTGGAATATGCCGCAAAGGGTGGTAAAATAGAAGAAATCCATGCCATGACAGGGCCGTTTTTGGAAGAATGGCGCAGTTACCGGCAGAAGCTGCAGGGGGTCTTTGGCATTGAGGAAAAGGCCAAGGAGGAAGTGGCGGATTATTCTGTGATAAAAGCCCTGGTGGAAATGGTGCGTGTCAGTATGGAGGAACTGGACATCGACCAGGCAGACAGGCTGATGGGCCAATTACAGTCCTACGAATACCCAGAGGGACTTGGGGAACAGATCCGTGGGCTTCAGGAATCAGTGACGAATTTAGATGCCGAAGGGGCAAGCCATTTTGCGGATTTGCTGATTGGGCAGATGGGAAGGTAGATTGGAGGAGGAACCATGAAAAAAATTTTGCTGGTAGGAAAGCTTAACAATGTCGTAAAGGAAACAAATGCATTTTTATCCCAGTTTTTCCATGTACAGCTTTGCTCAGAAAATGCAGGGGTTTTAGAGGGGATGATGAAAATTGTAAACCCGGATTTGGTAGTAATCAGCCTGATTGGGGCATACGGGATTGACACGTCCATGTTTTTTATGTTAAGCAGCCAATATGCGGATACCCCAGTCCTGACGATTGGGACGCAGGAGGAGAGCAACGCGTTTTTTAAATACTATGAGGAAAGCCAGTTTGAGAATTTAATCCGCCCGGTGGAGCATACAGGGATTATGAACGCAGTCTGCCGCAGGCTTGGGGTAAATAAGGAAGAAACCATTAAGGAAGCCCAGGAGGGGAAAAAGGGTACGGACGGCAGGAAACGTGTGCTGGTGGTGGACGATAACGGTACCACGCTGCGGACTATGAAAGCCATGCTGGAGGATACTTATGAAATCGCCATCGCAATTTCCGGCGCACAGGCTATGACTTCCATTGGGAAGAAGCGGCCGGATTTAATCCTCCTGGACTATGAAATGCCAGTCTGCGACGGGAAAATGACCCTTGAGATGATACGCGCGGACGAGGAAATGAAGGATATCCCGGTGGTGTTCCTGACGGCAGTCAACGACCGGGCAAATATCGAAGCGGTGCTGAAATTAAAGCCGGCAGGGTATTTCTTAAAGCCGGCAGTAAAGGATAAGCTGATTGCAGAAATAGAGAAAATTTTGGGGCAGTGAAAGAGGAGTGCTGGCCCCAAAGCCCCCTACCGTAAAATTTACCAGCAGCAGCATCCGTGAATGCGGGAAAGCAAGGAGCAGGAAATGAATTATTATTTGGCCCCTTTGGAGGGCATTACCACTTATATTTACCGGAATACATACCACAGCATGTTTGCCCCGATGGATAAATATTTTACCCCATTCCTTGTGCCAAGGCCAAAGAAAGGGTTCAGCAGCCGGGAACTGAATGATATCCTGCCGGAGCACAACCAGGGGCTTTTTGTGGTGCCCCAGCTTCTCACCAACCGGGCGGAGGATTTTATTTACGCTGCCCGGATGCTGGCGGACGCCGGGTATGGGGAGGTGAACGTAAACCTTGGATGCCCTTCCGGCACGGTAGTCCCCAAGGGGAAAGGGGCGGGATTTTTGGCGCATCCCGCAGAACTGGAGCGTTTTCTGGATGAAATTTTTTCCAAACTTACCCTGCGCATTTCAGTGAAAACAAGGATTGGGATGGAATGCCCGGAAGAATTTGGCGCGTTGTTTAGGATTTTCCAGAAATTTCCATTGGAAGAATTGGTGATCCATCCCAGGGTACGGGAGGATTATTATAAGAACCAGCCCAACCTTACGGTATTTGGGAAGGCGTTCCGGGAAAGCAAGTGCCCTGCCTGCTATAATGGGGATATTTTCAGCCGTGGGGATTTGGAAAAGCTGCTGGGGGAATTTCCAGGGCTCCCTGCGGTTATGCTTGGGCGCGGCATCATTGCAAACCCAGCCCTGCTGGAAGAATGTGCAGGGATTTCCCTTGCCGCCAGGGAATCTGGGGAAGCGCAGGGGATGCAGGCGGGGAAATTGCAAAAATTCCAGCAATTCCACGACGCCTTATTCCAGAATTACCAAGAAGCTTTCGGCGGGGACAGGAACGTGCTTTTTAAAATGAAGGAAGTCTGGACTTACATGATACAGTCCTTTACCAATTATAAACCTTATGCAAAACAGATAAAGAAAGCAGAAACAGTGCAAGCTTATGGGGCAGCCGTCCGTGGGCTGTTCCGGGAACAGGAGGTTACAGGGCATGGAAGATTTTCGTTTTAAGGTGAACCTGGGCGGCATGATCGAGATTTTGTCAGACCATCTCTACAGCAGCCCGGACGTTTATATCCGGGAGCTTCTGCAGAACGGGGCAGACGCCATTACCGGGAAAAAGAAGATACTGGGGGACAGCGGGGACGGGGCGGTTACCCTGGAAATTACCGAAGGGGAACAACTGATATTTACCGACAACGGGCAGGGGCTGACAAAAGAGGAAATCCATCAGTTCCTTGCCATAATCGGGGAATCCTCCAAGCGGGAGCTGGAGGACAAGGATCTGCGTACCGATTATATTGGGCGGTTCGGCATTGGGCTCCTGTCCTGCTTTATGGTATCCGATGAAATCTGTTTGGTGACGAAATCCTGCAGGGGCGGGGACGCCCCTGTCTTAGAATGGCGGGGGAAGCCGGACGGGACCTATACCATACGGGAGCTGCATGGGGCAGATGGGCAAAAAGGTGGCAATAGCGCCGGGGAAGGTGATTTTTATCTGGAATCTTCCGGTACGAAAGTAATTTTGCAGGCGAAAGAAGGCATGGAGGAGTATTTTAAACGGGAAACCATTGAACATCTCCTGACGTATTATGGGCTGCTGATGCCATTCCCTATTTCCATCTGCCAGAATGGGGAGGAAAAGCAGATAAACCCTACATACCTCCCATGGGAAGGGCGCAAAACCAACAAGAAGGAACTTCTGCTCTTTGGGCAGATGCTGTTTGGGGAGCAGTTTTTTGACTGCGTGACATTCCAGTCGGAGGAAGGGAATGTGTCCGGGGTTGCCTATATTTTAAATTATACGGTGCTGCCTTCTGCCAAGTCCCGCCACCGGATTTACTTAAAACACATGATGCTGACAGAAAAAGGGGACAACCTGATCCCGGACTGGGCAGTATTTACCAAATGCATTGTCCATTCCACGGATTTACGGCCTACGGCGTCCCGGGAAGGGTTTTATGTGGACGAAACCTTAGAGGCTGCAAGGGAAACCATTGAGGACAGCTTAATCCAATATATTGATACCCTTGCGGAGGAAGAACCGGAACGGTTCGGGCGTTTTTTCCAAATCCACCATCTGACCCTGATGTCATTGGCGCTGGCAACCCCCAAGCTGTTTGTGCGGCTGATTGACTATTTTGAATTTGAAACCACACGGGGAACCATGACGGGGTACGACCTCCGGATGGGCACGGAGCCTTTGGTATATGCCCCCACAAGGGAAAAATACAAGCAGCTTTCCCAGTTGTTTTTCTCCCAGGGGCAGCTTTTAATTAACGTTTCCTATGTCCATGCCTTGGATTTGCTGGTGCAGCTTGGCAGGGTATTTGAGAAAACGGTAAGCCCGGTGGAAGATTGGGCAATTGAGGATTTGATGCAGGACTTGTCCCCGGACGACCAGGACGAAGGCTTTGAGTTCCTGGCGATGGCAAACCGGATTTTAAAGAAACATGACTGCAGGGCGGAGCTGAAATACTTCTCCCCAGCCCAGCAGCCCACCTTTTACCTGCTGGATGAACAGGCGCTGTTAAGCCGCCAGATTGCAGCTTCAAGGTCGAAGGCGGATTCCATGTTTTTCCAGATGCTGGACGCTTTTGCAGCGGATATCCAAACGGATACGGTGGCTGCCTTATATTTCAATTACCAGAACCCAATTGTGAAGAAGCTGGCGGAAATTGAGGACGAAGCCACCTTGAAGATTTTTGTGGAAATCCTCTATGTGCAGGCTCTGCAGATTGGCGGGTTCCCCCTGCACAACGATGAAATGGGGATGCTGAACCGGAACATCCTTACCTTGATGGAAAGGGGGCTTTCCGATGGCTGAATGGCTGGATGAATATGACCCGGAGTGGATCATAGACGAGCTGCTGGAGGACACTGGGCATGGGAAGCCGGCCATGGAGGTGCTGCGCAATGCAATAACGGAGGCAGACCGCCGTCAGGATATCCCTTACATGTTTGCCTTCCGCATTGAATTTTGCCGGGAATCCACCTTTTACGGGGATGGGCTGGAACTTATGGTGATGTTCCCGGAGCTCCTTGCCCTTGCAGACAAATACCCGGAGCAGGCCGGCAACCCCCGGTATGTATTTCGGTATGAAGCGGAACATGTGATGTGGGTATACAAATGGGTTTTGGATAACTGCATGGATTTTTACCAGGTTTCCATGGAGGACTGCAGGAAATTTTTGGAGGATTACCAGGAACGCTGCATCCGCATGGGGCTGAGCCTTCGGAATTATTATGGCACCATGTATCATTTTTACTGGCAGATTGACCGGGAGCTGTCCGAAGAATATTTCCGTAAATTTGAAAAAAGCCCACGGGATGGGCATAGTGACTGCAGGGCCTGCGAGCGGAATATGGAAATCAAATATTACCTTGACAAAGGTGATATGAAAAAGGCGGAGCAGCTTTCACGGGACATTGAAAATTTCCGGCTGACCTGCGGGAGCCGGGAGAAGATGAGCGCATGGCTGCGGCTGAAAATTGCATACATGAATTATTATATGGACCACGGGGATTACGAAACGGCGCAGGGCTATGCAAAATTGGTGGAACGCCATTTAAGCGGGGAAACGGAGTACGAGTGCTGGGACAATTTCCTTGTCTGTTACGCCCATACGAATATTGGCAGGGCATTGAGAATCTATAAGGACCACTGGAAGGAATGGCAGAACCTGCGCTGCCCGATGAGTTCCTATGACACAGACCAGAATATCTGCTTATTTTTCAAAGAGCTGGAGAAAGCCCGGAAAGGCAATACGGTTAAAATACATTACGACAGTTCATTCCCCCTATACCGGGAGGATGGGCAGTATAAGATTGCGGATTTGTTCCAGTTTTATTACCAGAGGGCAAGGGATATGGCAGGGAAATTTGACCGCCGCAATGGGACGGAATTTTATGCAAACCAATTGGAGGAGAGCCTGCAGAAAAGCATATGATGCCCCAGGTATGCCAGGAAAGCCCCTTGCAATTGGGAAAGGGAAGAAAATTTGAGGGAACTAGGAGGGATGCCCATATGAAAATGTATGATATCATCAGCCGTAAGAAAAAAGGGGAGCGGCTGTCAAGGGAAGAAATCCGTTTTGTGGCAGAAGGCTACACGAAAGGGGAAATCCCTGATTACCAGGTATCTGCCCTGCTGATGGCAATTTGCTTCCAGGGAATGGATGAACAGGAAACGTTGGAGCTTACCTTGGCGATGCGCGACAGCGGCGATATCCTTGATTTGTCCGGGATGGAAGGGGTTACTGCCGATAAGCACAGCACTGGAGGGGTAGGGGACAAGGTATCCTTGGTGCTTACCCCTATGGTTGCTTCCCTTGGCATCCCTGTGGCAAAAATGTCCGGCCGCGGCCTTGGGCATACAGGGGGGACAATTGACAAGCTGGAATCCTTCCCAGGATTTACTACGGGCCTGACGGCGGACCAGTTTTACCAGAACGTAAACCGCATCAGAATGGCGATTATGGGGCAGACGGCAGAACTTGCCCCGGCAGATAAAAAGCTGTATGCCCTCCGGGACGTGACTGCCACTGTAGACCAAATTTCCCTGATTGCTTCCAGCATTATGAGCAAAAAGCTGGCGTCCGGAGCTGACGCCATCGTACTGGATGTGAAAACCGGGAGCGGGGCGTTTATGAAAACGGAAGAAGAAGCCTTTGCGCTGGCGCGGGAGATGGTGCAAATCGGGAAAAATGCCGGGAAGAAGGTTTCCGCAGTCCTTACGGATATGGACCAGCCCCTTGGCTATGCAGTGGGCAATTCCCTGGAGGTGAAGGAAGCCATCCTTGCATTAAACGGCTTAGGGCCTGCCGACTTGATGGAAGTCACGTATGCCTTGGGCACGGAGCTTGCCCTTTCTACCGGGAAGGCGTCCTCCCCGGAAGAAGCCAGGGATATGCTGCGGCAGTCCATCCAGTCTAAATCCGCCCTCCATAAATTTGCGGAATTTGTAGAAGCGCAGGGCAGTGAAAAACGCTTTGTTTACCAGCCAGAACTTCTGCCTTCTGCCAGTATCCAGATGCAGGTAATCAATACGGAGCAGGGGTATATTTCCGGCATCCAGGCGGAGGAGATTGGCTATGCGAACCTGATCCTCGGGGGCGGCCGCACCACGAAAGACAGCCATGTCGACTTGTCTGTAGGCATCCTGCTGCACAAGAAGCGCGGGGACAGGGTCCAGCCCGGGGAGGCGGTTGCTACGGTCTATGCCAATGGGATGGATGCTGCGAAGGAGGCTTACGGCAGGGTAGTGAGGGCATATCAGGTGCAGGGCGCACGGCCGGAGGAAACGCTGATGGTGAAAGGGGTTGTCCGGTAGGGACTCCTGTTTCGCGGGGCAGCCCCTTTTTGCTGGTTTTGGGCAGAAAAGGGGCTGCTTATGCTGTATGCCTTAAAAATATGCAGTGTGTTCTGTAACCCCCGGCAAGCCCATGCCAGATTTTTTGCATAATTTTATTTTCAAACACCCTCTGGTAATAAAAGCCCCCTGTCCCACATATATTGCAATATGGGAAAACAAAAAAATCAAAGCAAGCTCAGCAAAGTAAAAGAAAACGTAAAATCCAACCTTGTAGAGTCCTTAGAGCTCCCCATGGATATTATGTACGGCGCAGTCATTATCACCGCCATGGGCCGCAACCAGATACTGGTGGAGAACTACAAAGGGATTATCGAATATACCCAGGAGAAAATCCGCCTGCAGACCAAGACATGCCAGGTCACCATCCAGGGCAAACGCCTGATTGTGGAATACTACACCAATGAGGAAATGAAAATCACTGGTTACATCCAAGGAATCATATATGGCTCATAAGGGGTAAGGCGTTGTTAATTGATAAATTGAAATTTTTGCAAGGGTATGTTAAAATTAAACTTTCAGGGTATGCGCCGGAACGGTTCCTGAACTTGTGCAGCAACCACAATATCCTCATCTGGAACCTGGAGTATGAGGAGGACAATTATGTGTTCTGCATCAGCGTCCGGGGCTTAAAGCAGCTAAAGCCCATACTGAAAAAAACAAGGACAACATTTGTCATCTTGGAGCGCACTGGGCTTCCGTTCCTGATGCGCCGCTACCGGAAACGGAAGCTGTTTTTTGCAGGGATTGTGCTTTGCTGCGGGCTTTTGTATGGCATGTCGCTGTTTGTGTGGAAAATTGAGATAAATGGGAACCTCCATGAAACAGACAGCAATATTTTAAAATTTCTGGAAGAAAACAAGGTATATCACGGGCTCCCCAAAAGCAAAATAAACTGTGAGGAAATTGAGGAGGAGCTGCGGGCAGGCTTTGGGGATATTATATGGGCTTCCGCCAAGCTGGAAGGGACTATGCTGATTATCGACGTGCAGGAAAACCTTGCCACCAACCAGCAGGCCAAGGAACAGGAGGGGACGGACAGCGGGCCCAGCGACTTGGTTGCGGATAAGGAAGCCGTTATTTACAGTATCCTGACACGGCAGGGGACGCCTTACGTGGAAAAAGGGAGCAAGGTCCAGCCCGGGGATTTGCTGGTGGAAGGCAAGAACCCGGTGTACAACGACAGTGAAGAAATTGCATCCTACCAGTACTGCGTTTCTGACGCCGATATCCTTGGGATTACGGAATACCAATATGAAGACCGTTTTTCCATGTGGTACGATGAAAAAGTATTCACCGGGAAAGAAAGCGGGGCGTGGGGCATCCGCCTGTTTTCCACCCAGGTGAAGCTCCCCCATTTTTTCCGCAAATTTACAGATTACGACACCATAACAGACGAGTATGACATAAAAATCGGGGAAACCTTTTACCTGCCGCTGGCTTTTACCAAAGAAACTTCAAAAGAATACAGGACCGAGCGGAAACAATACACGAAAAAAGAGGCGGAACAGGCTGCAAAAGCGAAATTAGACCAATTTTGTGAAGAATTAGCACAAAAGGGGGTTCAAATTATGGAAAATAATGTTATGATAATAACAGATGGAAAAAGCTGCACCGCTACCGGGGCCATCAAGGTCATAGAGCCCATTGGGACACGGAAGGGGACAGTGCTCACAGACATACCACAGGAAGGGCAGATGGAACATGGGTCTGATGGAGAAGACAATTGACAGTTCTGCCGAACATATGACAAATGTGTTTGGGCAGTTCGACACGCATATGAAAAAAATTGAGCGGGCCTTCGGGGTTACGGCAGTCATACGGGACAACAAGATGAAGCTGCTGGGACGGGAGGGGGACGTGGAAAAAGCGTCCCGGGCCGTTGCCCAGCTTTTTGAGCTGTCTAAGCGGGGAAGCCAGATTACGGAGCAAAATGTGGATTATGCCATTTCCCTTACATTTGAGGAAAAGGAATCTGCAATCGTGGAGATGGACAAGGAGCTGATCTGCCACGCCATCAATGGTAAGCCCATCAAGCCAAAGACGTTGGGGCAGAAAAAATATGTGGACCAAATCCGGGAGAAAATGATTGTGTTCGGCCTTGGCCCTGCAGGGACCGGGAAGACATACCTTGCCATGGCCATGGCGATTACCGCCTTTAAAAATGAGGATGTGGGGCGGATTATCCTGACGCGCCCGGCCATTGAGGCAGGGGAACGGCTGGGATTTTTGCCCGGGGACCTGCAGAGCAAGGTAGACCCTTACCTGCGGCCCCTCTACGATGCGCTGCACCAGATTATGGGGCCTGACAGTTTCCAGAAAAACATGGAAAAAGGCCTGATTGAAGTAGCGCCCCTTGCCTATATGCGCGGCAGGACATTGGACAACGCCTTTATTATCTTGGACGAGGCACAGAATACCACGCCAGCCCAGATGAAAATGTTTTTAACAAGGATTGGCTTTGGCTCCCGGGTGGTAGTGACTGGGGACGCAACCCAGAAGGACTTGGCCCCGGGCAGCGTGTCCGGCCTGGACGTGGCCTTGCGGGTCTTGCGGAACGTGGAAGAAATCGGTATCTGTACTTTGACAAGCAGCGACGTGGTGCGGCACCCATTGGTACAAAAAATAGTAAAGGCTTATGAAGATTATGAAAGACGTGAAAAAAAAGGAAACAGGGGCAGAAAGCCAGAAAAATTTAAAGGACCATGACAAAGGGCGCAAGTACATGATGCTGGGCTGCATGGCGGCGGCTGGCGTTTTGGAATGTATTTTGGCTGGGATTGTAAGCAAGCAGGAAGTGGACAGGATTGTGGTGCTTGGGTTTTTTGGGATCCTGTATTCTGTTATTTTCCTTGCTGGGATGGAACTGTACCGGGAGCAGAAGGATTGGTTTTATGAGAGGGCTTCGGATTATAAGAACATCATGGGATGGCATGTGGGAACCTGCGCGGCGTCCGTCCTCTTTATCTACCTGCCGGAATACGCAAGGCCAGTGCTGCTGTTTTCCATGGGGATGGCAATACTTGCAGGCTCCTTTTTCGGCATGGTGGAAGGGATGTTCCATGTGGCAGTTTTTGCCATCTGCGGACAGGAAAACCTGTACCTGCTCCTGTGCGGGGCGTTCCTGTTGGTGGGCGGCTGCATGGCAGTGTCGTTTCTGGACGGTTTGAAGGACAAGCGGTGGGAAATTATTTTCCTGTTCCTCTATACTTTTGCCAGTGTTTTAATTTTTTCTTTTTTGCAGACTGGTCAATTGGACATTTATGTGTTACTCTATGGGGGGTGCAATGGGGTAGTTTCCGCATTGGTTTCCTGCCTGCTCTACCGGAAAATGCACATATACCTGCATGTGTCGCGGAAACAGGAATTGGAAAAAGTGCTGCGGGCAGACTTTGGCCTGGTGCAGGAAGTGCGGAATTACTCCAAGGCAGATTACAACCATGCAAGGAAAGTTGCGGAAATATCGAAAAACTGCGCCCAGCTTGTAGGCGCCGACCCGGACGTGGCGGCGGCAGGTGGGTTTTATTACCGTATTGGCCGGATGACAGGGAAGCCTTATGTGGAAAACGGGGTGGCCTTAGCCAAAAGCAACCACTTGCCCAAAGAAATTGTTGGGATACTGCGGGAATACAACGGGGAACAGAAGCTGCCGTCCACCTTGGAATCAGCGATTGTGCATGTGGTGGACAGCGTGGTGGCGAAATTTGACGTGCTGGACAAGGCAACGCTTTCCAGCTCCTGGAACCAGGACATTCTGGTGTACCAGACCCTGAATGAAAATTCTGTTTCCGGCATGTATGACAAGTCCGGCTTCAGCATGAATATGTTCCTGCAAATCAGGGATTACCTGATAAAGGAGGCGAAGTTATTTTGATGTGCGGAATTGGAGAAAAGGGGGAGAGGATGGTTTGACGGTTTGCATAGAGGAAGAAGTGCAGCCAGGGTTCCCGTTTCCCTATCAGGAACTGGCAGAGGAAGTTATCAGGGCCGCCTTGCAGGCAGAAGGGTTCCCCTTCGAAGCAGAAGTGGGCCTGTTGCTTGTCCCGTCAGAGGGGATTCAGGAAATCAACTGCGCCCAGCGGGGGATTGACAGCCCTACGGATGTGCTTTCTTTCCCGCTGGTCCATTACGCCGTGCCCGGGGACTTTTCCGGGATAGGGCAGGAAAGCGATAATTTTAACCCAGACACCGGGGAAGTGATGCTGGGGGATATTGTGCTGTGCACAGATAAGGTAAAGGAGCAGGCAGAGCGCTTTGGGCATAGCCAGAAGCGGGAATTTGCCTTTCTGGTCCTGCACAGTATGCTGCATTTGTTCGGATATGACCATATGGAGGAGGAAGAAGCTGCAATTATGGAAAAAAAGCAGGATAGCATCCTAGGACAGATGGGAATATTAAGATAAATTGCTGCTGGGCGAAGGCGCGGCAGTAAGCATGGCCGCCTGCTGCCAGGCAGGGTCCGGCACAAAAAATCTGGAGGGAATGAGATGAAAAAAAGAATGGCATGGCTGCTGTTGGCTGCAATGGTATTAAGCGCTGCTGCCGGCTGCGGCAAGAAAAAAGAAGAACCAAAGGAGGAACCGCCGGTGGAGGAGTCTACGCCGACCCCAACCCCAACGGAAACGCCTACCCCGGAACCGACGCCGGAACCGATGGAGGGAAAGGCAAGGAGCTACCTGACAGGGGAATGGATTGACGGGGAGCTGGCGAAAAAGAGGCCCCTTGCAGTCATGATAGGGAATACTTCCGACGCCCTGCCCCAGTACGGGATTTCGGCAGCGGATGTGATTTATGAAGTGCCGGTGGAAGGCTCTTATACCAGGCTGATGGCGATTTTCCAGGACTATTCGGGGCTGGAAAAGATTGGCTCCGTGCGTAGCTGCCGCCATTATTTCATTCATTTTGCAAATGAATTTGACGCCATTTACACCCATTATGGGCAGGCTGCTTATGCAGAGCCGGTGTTGGAGCGGGACGATGTGCATAATTTAAGCGGCATGGATTCCGCCATTGAAACCATTATGTTTTACCGGGATACCAACCGGAAAGCCCCCCACAACGCATTTATCAGCGAGGAAGGCATAAAAGCGGGGATTGAAAAGAAGGGTTACCGGACGGAGCTTTCAGACCAGTACAGCGGGCATTACAAATTTGCAGAGGACGATACGCCAGTCAATCTTTCCGGCGAGGACGCCCTTGTGGTAAGCCCGGGGTATTTCGTCAACAAGCCGTGGTTTGTATATAACAGTGAAGACGGGCTGTATTACCGCTATGAATTTAAGGACAAGCAGGTGGACGGCGCAGACAACAGCCAGCTTACGGTAAAGAATATCCTGGTCCAATACTGTGATTGGTCCAAGCTGGATGAAAACGGGTATATGGATATCAACACTTATTCCGGCGGGAATGGCATTTACATCACCAATGGGAAAATGCAGCGCGTCACATGGAAAAAGGAAGACGGGGACCTCAAAGCAGCCCGTTTCTACGACGAAGCAGGCAATGAGATCACCTTAAACCAAGGGAAAACCTGGGTATGCGTGGCAAGGAAGGACTATGAGGACCGGTTTGGTGTATACGCAACGGAGGAAGAACTTTCCCAGGCGAGGGCAACGGAAGAATAAAGTTTGGCTGGGAAAGCGCAGCGGGACATAACATGGAACGGCAGGAAAGGGAGCCCCATCTGCCAAGGCTGCCCGGTTAGGGGCAGAAAGCGGCTGTTTTTGGCAGGCGGGGAGCCCTATATGCAGGAGAAAGGGCAGTATTAGAGGAAGTTATATGGGCAAAAATAAAAAGAAAGAATCTAATTTTCTGGTACAGGGCTCTATTCTGGCAGTTGCCTCAATCATCAGCCGTGTAATAGGCTTGCTGTACCGGATTCCCTTAAAATCCATTATCGGCGATATCGGAAACGACTATTATGGGACGGCTATGGAGATATACAGCATTTTGCTGTTGATATCATCCTACAGCCTTCCTTTGGCTGTTTCAAAGCTGGTGTCTACAAGGGTAGCGCAGGGGCAGCGGAAAAATGCATACCGGATTTTTAAAGGCGCCCTGGCATTTGCCACAGTGTCTGGGATTGCCGCAGGGCTGATTGTCTATTTTGGCGCGGAGGTAATTACCACATACATTGTGCGGACGCCTTTGAGTGTTTTCGCGCTGAAAGTATTGTCCCCCACATTGTTTGTGGTAGCGGTCCTTGGGGTAATCCGCGGGTTTTTCCAGGGGATGGGGACAATGATGCCGAGTGCATTTTCCCAGCTTATTGAACAGATTATCAATGCGGTGATCAGCGTATGGACGGCATACATGCTGTTCCAGTATGGGAAAAAAATTGGCGCGGTCCTTGGGAACCCAGCCACTTATGCAGAAGCCTACGGGGCGGCCGGCGGGACCATCGGGACTGGCGCAGGCGCCTTTGCCGCCCTGCTGTTTACACTGTTTGTCCTTTTGGCGTACCGCCCCGTATTCCGCAGGATGTCCCAGCGGGATAAAAGCAAAAATGTGGAAAGTTACCGCACAATTTTTTATGTGCTGGTAATGACGATCATCCCTGTGCTGCTGAGCACAACAATTTACAATATTACGTCCTTCCTTGACATGGGGGCGTTTAAGCAGATAGCAGCGCTGCAGGGATATAAGGCAAAGGAATACAGCACCATGTGGGGCGTCTATGTAGGGGAATACAAGGTGCTTGTGAATGTGCCGATAGCCATTGCTTCCTCGGTATCTGCTTCCAGCGTCCCAAGCCTTTCCACGGCCTTTGCGGCAAAGGACATCCAGCAGGTCAAACGGAAAGTGGCATATTCCATACGCTTTATTATGATTATCGCTATTCCCTGTGCCGTTGGCATGGGTGTTTTGGCTTCCCCGATTTTGCAGCTTCTGTTTGGGGACACTAGGGAGCTTCCGGCGCATATGATGCAGATGGGGGCAGTTTCCATTGTATTTTATTCCCTTTCCACCTTAAGCAATGGGATTCTCCAGGGCATTAACCGCATGAATGTCCCGGTGAAAAATGCAGTTGTTGCCCTTGTGTTACATATTGGCGTGCTTGCTGCCCTGATGTACGGGCTGGACCTGAATATTTATGCAGTGGTATGGGCGAATACGTTTTTCTCCTTCCTGATGTGCGTGTTAAACGGGCTTGCCATCAAGAAGTATTTAAAATACCGGCAGGAAATCCCCCGGACCTTTGTAATCCCCAGCATCTGCGCGGCAGCAATGGGGGGCACGGTTTATGGGGCGTACTATTTCCTAATGCAGACGGTAAAGAGCAATGCAGTGTCTACGCTGGTATCCATTGCCGTGGGGGCTTTTGTATATGGGATCCTCCTTTTGCTGCTGCGGGGGCTCAGGGAAAATGAACTGCGCAGCTTCCCAATGGGGAACCTGTTGGTTCGGATAGCAAAGAAGCTGCATTTAATGTAAGGGCATATTCTGCCTGGAAACTTCTTTACCATTTCCCAGAATTTGCCGATATAAGTAATAGCATGAGCATAAAACCATACCCATTTATTTCAAGGAGGAAATGAATTATGAATACTAACGGAATAGGATACGCATACGCACAGGCAGCGGCTCAGTCAGCAAGTACCTCAAATACCGCCAAGGTTAACAAAACAAACGGGCAGAAAGAAATCGGCAATCCGAAATTAAGCGAAAAAGCCCAGAAATATTATGATCAGTTAAAGAAGAAATTTTCCAACATGGATTTCGTCTTAGTCAGCGCAGACAAAAAAGAAGAAGCGCAGGCGAACCTGAACAAATATGGCAACAGCAGCAAGCTGGTAGTCCTGATTGACGATGAAAAAATAGAAAAGATGGCAGAAGACCCTGCATACCGCGAAAAATATGAAAAAGTGCTGCGCGGGGCAACCACCCAGTTCCCGCAGATGAAGAAGGACCTGGGCAGCAATGCAGACGTGGTTAAGACCTTTGGCATGAAAGTCAACGACAATGGGACGGCTTCTTTCTTTGCAGTGATTGACAAATCCCTTGCAGCCCAGAAAAAGCGCCTTGAGGAAAAAGCAGCCCAGAGGAAAGAGGACAAGAAGAAGGCAGAAAAAGAGGAAAAGAAAGACAAGGCAGAGGAAAAGCGTGTGGATGGCCTTAAGGATAAAGGGGATGCGGACTCGGACACCGTGACAGTCACAGCATCTTCGTGGGAGGAATTGCTGCAGAAAATTAATGAAGCTGTTGGGAACAGTTCCGGCGATTCTGTCCGCACCAAGGAGGAAACCTGGGTAGGGCAGCAGTTTGACTATACGATATAGTGCCGGGAATTACTCGGGCGATTAAAATTTGCCGATATAGAACGAAATGGATGGGGCTGTAGCACTAACGTAAATTACAATGCACAAGTAACTATATTCGTGCGGCAGCCCCATTCTTATAAAATGCTAGTGCACTAGTTTGCCTGCCCGTCCTTGTGCTTGCTGTTTAACATATCAATTTCCACAGGGTTTGGCTGTGTATAGGCGCACTGTGGCAGGAAATTATAGACGTCTAAATAAGAATCCAATTCCGCACTGTTCTGGGGCGGCCGCGGCACAGCGCCGGTGCAGTCCATAGCGGAACTTGCTTTTAGGTAATCGTAGGCATCCTCCCTGGGGCCAAGCACCGGGTGGGCATCTTTGTTTTCTCTATGTTCCATGTTAAAACACCTCTTTCCTTTCCATGATAGTAACAGTATGTCGGAAAAATAAATTTTTATGCGGCAGATTTGGCCCACAATCAATTTGACTTTTCCACTGTAAATCATTATAATAGAGAATCAGAAAACAGAAGAAACCGAGGAATAATATGAAAATTTCAGAATTATTACAGACAAAAGAAGTAACCATAAGCTGTGAGCTGTTCCCTCCAAAGAAAGGCTCAGAACTGAAAAAAGCCCATGAAATCGTAAAAGAAATGGCAAAAGTAAAGCCTTCCTTTATGAGCGTAACGTATGGGGCCAGCGGCGGAATCAGCGAGCATACGGTAGATTTAGCCAATGAGGTGCAGAATGTCAATGGGGTGCTGGCCCTTGCCCACCTTACCTGCGCTTCCTCCAGCCGGGATAAAATCCAGGAGGTGCTGAAAGAACTGGAAGAACACCAGATTGAAAATATTTTAGCGCTGCGGGGGGATATCCCGGAAACTTTGGAATTCCCGCTGCCGGACCAATACCACCATGCCAGTGAGCTTATTGAGGAAATCAGGAATTTTGGGGACTTCTGCATTGGCGGGGCATGTTACCCGGAAGGCCATCCAGAAGCAGAGTCCATAGAGATGGACATTGACAACTTGAAACGGAAGGTGGATGCAGGCTGCGAATTTCTGACGACCCAGATGTTTTTTGATAACAACATCCTCTACAATTTCCTGTACCGGGCTTTGAAAAAGAGGATAGAGGTGCCCATTATTGCCGGGATTATGCCAGTTACCAACGTGAACCAGATTAAGCGGATTACCTCCCTGTCTGGCACCATCCTGCCCCAGCGGTTCCGGGCCATTGTGGAGCGGTTTGCGGATTACCCGGCGGCCTTGAAGCAGGCGGGGATCGCTTATGCTACGGAGCAGATTATCGACTTGGTGGCAAACGGCGTGAACCATGTGCATATTTATACCATGAACAAGCCGGATGTGGCAGGCGCAATTTTCCAGAACCTGTCTGAAATTTATAAGCTGCCGGAACAGAAACGGACGCAGCCATGAAAGCAGACCGGAAAGAAACGCTGCGCTACCTTGGCTACCGGGGGCAGGAAATCGACAGCCAGACAGAGCGGCTGCTGGATGAGGTGGAGGCAGAACTGGAACGGGACAGCTCCCCCAAAAGCATTTATCAGGAGTACCCCTGTGAGGCAGACGGGGACAAGGTTACAATCGGCGGGTTTACCATCCAAAGCGCGAACCTTGCCAAAAATTTAAAAGGCTGCGGGCATGCAGTCCTCCTTGCAGCCACCATAGGGCGCGCGGCAGATTTTATGGTAAAAAAATATTCTGTCACAAATATGGCAAAGGCGGCCATTACCCAAGCCGCAGGGGCAGCCTATATTGAAAGCTATGTAGACGAGGTGCAGTCTGCCATACAAAAAGAAGCGGCAGCGCGGGGGCTTTACCTGCGCCCACGGTTCAGCCCGGGCTATGGGGATTTTGATTTAAGCTGCCAGAAGGAGCTGTGCGCCATGTTAGAATGCAGCAAGCGGATTGGGCTTACCTTGACGGAAGGGAACCTGATGATGCCTACCAAGTCGGTGACGGCGCTGATTGGGCTGACGGCAAAGGCGCGGGAATCCTGCCAGATGGAAACCTGCAGCCAATGCGGGAACGTGGATTGTGAATTTCGAAAAGAAGAAAGCAGAGGGTAAAGAGCATGAATGTAACAGAACGGTGGAAGAAGGAACTCCTGTTTTTTGACGGGGCCATGGGGACCATGCTCCAGAAGCAGGGGCTTAAGGCGGGGGAATTGCCGGAGCTTTGGAATATCACCAGGGAAGAAGTGATAGTGGATATCCACAAACAGTATCTGGAAGCTGGCTGCAATATTTTAAAAGCCAATACCTTTGGCGTGAACCCCTTTAAAACCGAAGGCACCGGCTATACCTGCGAAGAATTGGCAGGGCAGGGCATAAAGCTGGCAAAGCGGGCCATAAAAGAAACTGGGAAGGATGCCTGTGTTGCGCTGGATATCGGTTCCCTTGGGAAGCTGCTGGAGCCTTTGGGGGATCTGCCCTTTGAAGAAGCCTATGCCGCCTTTGTCCCGGTATGCGTAGCAGGGGAGCAGGCAGGGGCAGACCTCTGCTTAATTGAAACCATGAACGATACCTACGAAATCAAAGCTGCAGTGCTGGCAGCCAAGGAACATACCAGCCTTCCCATTATTGTGACTATGGTTCCGGATGAAACGGGGAAACTGCTTACCGGGGCAGATTTTGAAGCGGCTGTGGCAATGCTGGAAGGGCTGCGGGCAGACGCCATCGGCCTGAACTGCGGCTTTGGGCCGGATGTGATGAAGGAATTTCTGCCGAAATTAAGGGAAATCTGTTCCCTGCCCATTGTGCTGAACCCTAACGCGGGGCTCCCAACGGTGGTGGATGGGAAAACCTCCTTCCTTGTAGGGCCGGAGGAATTTTCGGCTATCATGAAAGAAATTGCGCTGGAAGGGGTATCTGCCCTGGGGGGCTGCTGCGGCACGACCCCAGCCCATATCAAGGCTTTGGTGCAGGCCTGCAAAGGAATCCCCCCTATGGAGCTGGCGGACAAAAACCGTTCTGTGGTGTCTTCCTATAGCCATGGGGTAACCTTTGGCAGCCGCCCCAAAATTATTGGGGAGCGGATTAATCCCACCGGGAAATCCCGGTTCAAGCAGGCCCTGCGGGAACGGGATTTGGAGTATATTTATAAAGAAGCCCTTGCCCAGCAGGAACGGGGGGCGCATATTTTGGACGTAAATGTAGGCCTTCCGGAAATCAACGAAGTGGAACTGATGAAAGAGGTTGTCACTGGCCTGCAGGGCATTACGGATTTGCCGCTGCAGATTGATACCTCCGACCCGGCAGCCATGGAAGCGGCAATGCGCCTTTACAATGGGAAACCCCTGCTGAATTCTGTCAATGGGAAACAGGAGTCCATGGACGCTGTGTTCCCGCTGGCAGCAAAATATGGCGGCATGGTGGTTTGCCTGACGTTAGATGAAAACGGAATCCCGGAAACTGCCCAGGGCAGGATTGAAATTGCAGAAAAAATCATAGCAGAAGCAGCAAAATATGGGATTGGCAAAAAAGATTTGCTGATTGACACCCTGACAATGGCAATCAGCACCGGGCAGGAAAATGCAAAGGTAACCTTGGACGCCTTGGACTATGTGCGCCATACCCTTGGGGTGCATACCACCCTGGGGGTTTCCAACATTTCTTTTGGGATTCCCCAGCGGGAACTGGCTAACACCGCCTTTTTTACCATTGCAATGTCCCGGGGCTTAAGCGCAGGGATTATCAACCCAAACAGCGAAGGCATGATGGGGGCATATTATGCGTTCTGTGCCTTAAACGGCAGCGACAGCCAGTGCGAGGAATATATCGCCCGTTATGCCGGCCAGCCCGCCCAGCCGGCAGCCCCTTCCGGGAACGGGGAGCTTACGCTGTATGAAGCCGTGGTAAAAGGCCTTTCTGCCAGCGCAGGGCAGGCGGCTAAGAAAGAACTGGAAACAAAAGAGCCGCTGGCTATTATTGATGGGGAGCTGATCCCAGCCTTAGACAAGGTAGGGCAGGGGTTTGAGCAGAAAACAGTGTTCCTCCCACAGCTTCTGATGAGCGCAGATGCTGCAAAAGCCGGGTTTGACGCCATTAAGGGGCATTTAAAAGCCCTAGGGGACGCGTCCGGTTCCAAAGGGACCATTGTAATTGCAACCGTCAAAGGCGATATCCACGACATTGGGAAGAACATTGTCAAGGTGCTTTTGGAAAACTATGGGTTCCAGGTGGTTGACTTAGGCAAAGACGTCCCGCCGGAGCGGGTAGTGGAAGCTGCAAAGGAGCATCAGGTGAAATTAGTAGGCTTAAGCGCATTGATGACAACCACGGTAGCGAATATGGAACTCACCATAAAAATGCTGAAACAGGAGCTGCCGGACTGTAAAACCATGGTAGGCGGCGCAGTGCTGACCCAGACCTATGCAGACATGATAGGGGCGGATTTTTACTCCAAGGACGCCATGGGCTCCGTGCGGTATGCCAATGATTTGTTTGCCTGACGCCATGGGCAGGAATTGTTTTTAAGGATTAGGATACCATGATCTTTTAAGGGAAAGAAGCCTGGGAAAGCTGGGTATGCGGCAGCGTAAGCGCCACCGCACCCGCAAGGAGTTCCCCGCACCCTCCGTCTCTTTTTGAATATATTAGTAAAAAAGAGAGGAGGGCATTATTTTGAACACAACGGACTTATTGTGGGGGATATCCGCAATCCTTGCGGTCTTGCTGGTTATCCTGGTATGCTGCCGTTTCAGGCAGCGGAGGAAAGCCAAATGCCTGGTAAAAAAGCGCAGTGAGCAAGAAAAATATGCAGAAATTAACCAGGCTTTGCAGCCCTTTGGGTTTGCCTACAGCCTGTCGAAAGACATTTTTTATTCTCTGGAAGACGCATGGCAGCGGAAATTTGGCTACGGGAAAATATATGACGAAATGGCTCCCGTTATGAATATGATTATAGACTGTGAGCCTATTTATTTTGAATATGCCGGAAAACGGTGGATGATAGAGTTTTGGAAAGGCCAGTATGGGATAACCACCGGCGCGGAGGTGGGGATTTACGTAGAGAATGAACGGGGGAGCCAGGAAAACCCAGAGGATGTATTTTACGACTGCGTGTCCGAAAAAGACCAGCTTCCCATCCATATGAAGCTCTATAAAAATGGGAAAATGATGTACCAAAGGATTGAACGGCACTGGTGGCTGACGGGATTTGCGCTGGGGGAATTTTCTTATCCGGGGGAACTTATGCTGGAAGCTGCAGTCAGCTTTGAGGACAGGGAAATGCAGGAAGCCTTTATTGGGGGCTGTTACCGGGCAGGGTACCAGCCGGATGACCTGCACATCTGGCACAGCCAGGTATCTATGCGCATTTACCAGCCGAAAAAAAAACAATCCTCCAGCTATGGCAGGTTTTTCCGGAAATGGGTCCAGTGGCAGAACCGCCATAACTGTAAGCTGTACTTAAGGGTGACAAAAGATTTTTCCAAGACCATTGATAAAATTTATTATTTGATGCTGGCGTATCCCCGGGTATTTGCCATTATTACAAAAACAGGGCGGATTGCCTGGGAGAAAAACAGGCCATGAGCAGGACAGATAAAAAACTGGACCAGGCATATGAAAAAGCCCTCTGCATCCCCCTCCACGCAGGAAGCCGTATTGTGCTGATGAGCGACTGCCACAGGGGGATTGGGACTTGGGGGGATAATTTTCAGGCAAACCAAAACCTGTTTTTTGCAGCCCTGCAGTATTACAACCGGAGGAATTTTATTTACATTGAGCTGGGGGACGGCGACGAGCTGTGGGAAAACCGGAATTTACAGGAAATCGTCCGCATCCACAGCAACCAGTTCTGGATCATGGGGGAATTTTATAAGAGCCAGCGGTTTTACATGCTCTATGGGAACCATGACCGGAAAAAAGAAAAGGAAAAATACTTTAAGAATTGCTGCCATTCCTATTACTGCAATCCAGAAAACTGCGAAAAAAGCCTGTTCCCGGACATGAAAGTCCATGAAGCCATCCGGCTGAAAGAGCCCTGCAGCGGGGCGGAGCTGTTCCTTGTCCACGGCCATCAGGGGGATTTCTGGAACGATACCATATGGAAGATCTCCCGGTTTTTGGTGCGCTACCTCTGGCGCCCGCTGGAACTGGCAGGCTGTAACGACCCTACCAGCGCAGCCAAGAATTATCAGAAGAAAGAGAAAACGGAAAAGCGGCTTTCCGAATGGGCCAATAAGCATAAGACGCTTCTGGTAGCCGGCCACACCCACCGCCCCGTGTTCTCAAAGCCTGGGGAAGGGTACTACTTTAATGACGGAAGCTGCGTGCATCCCCGGTGCATTACAGCGCTGGAACTGGAACGGGGAATGATTTCCCTTGTCAAATGGAGTACAAAAGTACGGGAAGATAACATGCTTTACATTGGCCGGGAGGTTCTGGAAGGCCCGGAGCCCTTGGCTGGATATGTTAGATGAAGCCGTTTCGGCTGAAACTGCCACGTTATGAAAAAAGCCGTTCCTGGGAAGGGGCGGCTTTTTGCGCGATAGGATAAAAACATAAGAAAAAATTAAGAATTAAAGGAAGAAATAATGAAAATAATTGTGGTAGGATTTTTACATAACCAAAACGTCACACGCAGCAGACAGGGAAGGGCGGGTGTTCCTATGAAGATAAACAAGGAAAATTATGTCGTGCAGTTACGCCTTCACAATGAGAAAGCGCTGGAATTTTTAATTATGGAGCATGGGGAACAGCTCGTGTCCATTATCCGAAAGCATCTATTTACACTGCCGCACTTACAGCAAGAGTGCCTGGCAGATACGGTGGCAGCTATCTGGAACCATATGGACAGCTACGACAGCAGGAACGAATTTGGGAACTGGGTCGGTTCCGTGGCAAGGTACCGCTGTTTGGAATTTTTAAGGAGCCACCAGAAAGAAGCCACCATCGCCTGGCTGATTGAGAAGGAGATCGCAGAGGAAAAGGAAATGATGGTAAGCTGCCTGAATCCCCAGGAACAGGAACTTTTTTACCGCTTTTATGTTGGGGATGACAGTGGCAGGCTCCCAAAAAAGGATCTGAAAATTGCTTACCGCAATATTTATGATTTGCTGAACCGGGTGTATACAGACATTTATGAGTATGAAAAAGAAAATTTGGCGCAAGAGGAAAAGGAACAGATAGTCCAGCAGCTCCAAGGCCTGCTGAAAGAAAAGAAACGGAGGTTTTCCCTGAGAAGGTATCTGGGGAAATCATTCCAAAATGCAGCTTTTATGAATTGTTAAAGGAAGATTTGATGCCACAGACGAGGGAATCCCATCTGTGGCATATGTTTTATCTTATAGGAAATACTGTGTTACTATGAAGTATTAAAGTGTATGGATTTCCTATAAGAGAAAAACAATTATGCGCAGCTCGCGGAGAGGAAATTTATTGCTGCGCAATCCGCTTGTGCGCGGAGAATGCGCCGTGCGCATCCTTTTTTATAAAATATCTTGCTGCCCATCCTGCGGCGGTTCCCCCTCGGGAAGCTCCAGTTTTTCCCCTTCTGGCAGTTCCGGCGGTTCCCCCTCGGGAAGTTCTGGGGTTTCCCCTTCTGGAACGCCGTGCTGTCTGTTCCCGGGGGAATGGAATCCGCCCTGCATCCCGTGCCCGTTGCCATAGACAAGGGTATCCATGGTAACTTCTGCTTTTTCCTCCCCGCAATGGATGGTATAACTGCTGCCTGCTGCAATATCCGGGTGGCTGAGTACTATGCTGTCATACTGTTTGGCGGGTGCGTAGGAGAGCAGCGTATTGTTTTCGCTGTCTGTCAGGGAAACTTCGGTTCCGGCAGCCTGCAGGCTAAAGCTTACCAGGATTGTGCCCTGTGTGGAAGCTTCCCCAAAATTTTGGGCCATATCTGCAAACCCGGCAGCCACCACCGTCCCGCCGGTGATTTGGGCTTCCCCGTTGTAATCAAAAGCCCCGTTCCCTCCGTTTTGGGAACCTGACACAAAAAGTTCCCCGCCTTCTACGAACAAATTGCCATTGGAGTCTATGCCGTCCCCGCCTGCATCTACGCTGAGGGAACCGCCGGAAATGCGGATGTAAATGCTGTTATCATCCAAGGCGTCTGTGGACCCTGATTTTTGCGGGGTGTTTTTCCCTCCGTTTGAGCCGCTTCCGTCCGAAGCATTCAGCCCGTCATCCTCAGCAGTGACGGCAATAGTCCCGCCTTGGATATCAATAACTTTTCCTTCTATCCCTTCATAGCTTTTGGTGATCTGGAACGTTCCGCCCTGGATTGTCAGGTCTGCGTCAGAATGGAGCCCGTCATCCCCAGCAGCAATATGGTAATTTCCCCCTGCAAGGAATAGAAACCCTAAGGAGGTGTCGTCCTCATTTGCCCCACGGATGCCGTCCTTTCCAGCTTCCAACGTAAATTCCCCATCTAAAACACAAACGCTGTCCTTGCCGCTGAGCCCGTGGCGGGCGGCAGTAATCTGGTAGGTGCCGCTGGTAATCACAAGGCTGTCCTTGGAAACAATCCCATGCCCATAAGCGCTTTCTATGTTTAATACGCCGGTTCCGTTTAAAGTTAAATCATCCTTCGAAAAAATGGCAGCGTCAATGTTATTGTCGTCTATGGAAATAAATTCCCCGGCTGCAGACAGGGTATTTTCACTTCCGTCTGCCAAAGTAACGAAGACTTTATCTGCTTGCCGGACATAAATAGGCGCGCTGGAATCGCATTGGATGGACGCCCCGTCCAGGACAAGCTGGATTTTCTCCTGTTTCCCTGCATCTACAATTACCATCCCATGGTCCAGCGAGCCGGAGAGCAGATAAGTGCCTTCGCCAGTAATTGTAATAGTAGTGCCGGATATGGATACGGATGGGGAATCGCAGCTTGCACTGCCGCCGTCCAGATTGATTTTGGCCGTTTCTGTTTCATCATAGCCAATTTCTTTGTCCCGGTCGGTGAACAGGCTTTCTATATCACGGGAAAGGGATGGCTGGGGATCGGCGGCGCTGCCAGTTTCCGCCCTGGAAGGGGTGTCTGGGGAAACAGTTTGGTTTTCAGGAGTAACGTTCTTTTCCTTACATCCTGCCAGTGTAATTGAAAAAATAGCAAAAAGCAATAAAGTGAATTTTTTATTTAACAAAATTCCAAAACCTCCTTTTATTTCCGCGAGCAATGAGCCAAGCAGCCGCGCTTGCGCGGATATTTGGCGAATGCCGCGAGGGTTGAATACCCCGCCCCTTGGGGCGGAAAGAACAAGCCAGGGCAGGCCCTTATAGCTCATATACCCCAGTTTCCTGCCGGGTAATCATAATTTCCAGGTTTCCATTCCGGCAGCGCAGCTCGTCAATCAACTGTTTTTCTTTGTCCAGTTCTTTTAATGTAATCTGGTAGGTAAGCTTGAACAGGCTGCCCATATTTGTGGTTTTCACGCTGAGGATTTCATAGCTTGTGGTATATTCCCCTAACAGGCTGTCAAAGATTTGGGTATAGTCCAAATGCTCTGGGATTGTGATATGCAGTGTTTTCATCCGCCCTGCAGCTTTTGGGATCCCGAACCCAAAATGGGTATAGCAAATGCTGCCGCATCCAAGGAGCAAGGCAGAAATTACGGCATACCCAAGATAGCCCATGCCTGCCGCAAGCCCAGTCCCCATTGCCAGGAAAATCGCCCCGATCTCTTTGGCAGAGCCGGGGACGGAGCGGAACCGTACCAGGTTAAATGCCCCGGCAACCGCCACGCCTGCCCCGATGCTGCCGTTGACCAGCAGGATAACAAGGCATACAATGGCCGGGATCAGTGCAAGGGTAACCACAAAGCTCTGGGTATAGCGGATTTTATAGGTATAAACGAAAGCAAGGAAGACCCCAATGATAAGCGATACCAGAAGGCACAGCAGAAATTGCGGGGGCTGGATGTCCTGCGCACCCACTCCTTGGAATATCCCTTGGAACATATTAGTAAACATAGCGTAAACCTCCTAAACTAAAGTGAATTTTTTCCAGCGCCCATACGGCTGCCCTGCAGTTAAATCAGGAAACATGGCGCAGATCTTCCCCATGGCTTAGCTGCAGTTTTAAAATTTCCCCATATGCCTTCCCGTATTTGGAAAAAGAAACCTTGTAAATCCCATGGGCGGAAAGGGTATGGGACAGCCATAGCGGCATCGCCCCAGGAGTTTTTATTTCCATCAGGGAACTGCCTGGGGGCAGGAGAGGGGCGCCATATGGGCCGTATGCCAGGGAAAGCTGCTCTCTGCGCCAAAGGATATTTTCATCAAAGGTAATCCGAAGGTCCGGTTCCTCTATGCCGGAGAATGCTTCCCTCTGGTAGGAAAGGAACAAAGCAGGCCGGAGGTTCTGGTAAAATTCCCGGAAATAATCAATTTCCCTGATAATTTGGGAAGCCGCCCCAGTTTGGTTTTCCATTTGCCCTGCCCCTCCAGAAACATCTGGTGGAGCGGGAGGTAACCCCACGCCAGATGGGCTGTATGTATGCCCCCTCCGTCCAAGACTGCCCGGGCCGTCCCGCAGCAGGTAATTTTCCGTTTGGGACAGGGGAAGGGAAATCCTGCGCTTGTAGACTACGGATTTATATTTTTTCTTAAGCTCCACAAAAACCATCGTGTCAGGCTTTGCAATGCCATAGCTGCGCATCCGCAGCTTTTCTTTGTAAATGGGTTTTTCTAAGGAATGCCGGATTAATAAAAAGTCTGGCGTGTCAAAATAAATATTGGAAATGGAACTGTTTTGGAACCTGCCGCCCTCCATATGCCCCTTCATGGCTGCAAATACTGCAGATTTCTGCTGGGGTGACAGCAGGTATTTCAGTTCATGCCGTTGGAATGTGTCCTGGTAGCCCATGTTCGTGCCCTCCTTGCTGTTGTGGAACGCTTCCTTCCCGTTAAGCTTTGCCGGAAGAAATTGTGTTCCTGATACCAAGCATAACACCGCTACCCTAAATGGACTTTAAAATAAGACAGAAATTTTTAAAGATTGCCCCTGTTCGGAACTGGCCCAGATTTTTCCCTTGTGGGCGGTTACAATGGCTTTTGCAATGGAAAGCCCAATGCCGTAGCCTCCGGTTTCTGAATTTCTGGAAGCATCCACCCGGTAAAACCGTTCAAACAGCCGGGAAAGCTGCGCCTTGGAAATGGGTTCTGTTTCGTTGCAGACAGAAAGCAGCAGGTTTTTCCCCTTTTTTTGCAGGGATACCACAATCCTGCTATGTTCTGGGGAATATTTCAGCGCGTTATCCAGTAAAATGGAAACAAGCTGCCGGATGGAAGGTTCGTCCCCATAACAGGAGAGCAGGGGGGCGATTTCCATATGGAAGGATTTGTGCTGGGTAGCCGCCAGCGCCTGAAATGATTCTGACGTTTCCGCTACCGCATCGGAAAGGCAAAATTCCGCCTTGTCCGGCTGGTTTTTCGGTTCTTCCATACGGGACAGGTAAATCAGGCGGTTTGTCAGTTCCGACAGCCTGGAAACCTGCCTGTGGATTCCCTGCACCCATTCATTCTCCCCCAGCTCCATTTCTAAGAGTTCCGCGTCCGCATCAATGATTGCCAGCGGGGTTTTAATCTCATGGCCAGCATCGGTGATAAACTGCCGTTGCTTCTCGTAGCTTTCGGAAACGGGGCGCAGGGCTATTTTGGAAAATAGGATGACTAAGGCCAGCACAGAAGCAAGCCCCAGCAAAGAAACAAGGATACTGCTGATAAAAAAAGAGCGGAAGGTAGACAGATCCCTGCCACAGTCCAGAAAAATCAGGAAGGTCCCGTCCCCGGTTTCTTTTTTTAAATACCGGTAATCTCCTAAAAATCCGCTTGTATGCGTAAGCCCTAACGCCTGCAAAGCATACTGGCATGCTTCGCTTGTGCTGACAGCGGCAATTTTTCCCGTGTCTACAGCAAGGATATCTGCATGTTGGTTTAAGCTGACAGAAAAGTAGCGGGATTCATAGGGGAGTTCTGGCGACATGCTCCTTAGGGGGGAGTTCCTCCGCATAGGAGGTTGGGAAGTATCCGGTTCCTGGTGTTCAGGCTTTGGGAATTTTCCGTTATTATCAGAAAGGATACAGAGGATGGAATCTGCATTCCCTACTATTTTATGGTAATTCAAGAAATTAATTATACCTATAATTACTGCTAAAACAAGAAAAGTAGAAAGCATAGAAACGATTATAAATTTTTTTTGTAATTTTTGTATCATTCCGTCCCTCCCAAACCTTGCCCTTCCAGGGAATACCCGGCATTCCGGGAAGCCTTGATCTGGACATTAGCCTGCAGCGATGTTAATTTTTTGCGGAGATAGGAAATATAGACCCATACCACGTTCAGCTCCGCATTGCTGTCATATCCCCAAATTTTTTCCAGAAACCGTTCCGTGGGAATCAGGTTTTTGGGGTTTGCCATCATCAGTTCCATCATCTGGAATTCTTTGTTGGCAAGGCGGAAGCTTCCAAACGGGGAGGAGAGCTCAAAGGTGGCAAGGTCTAAGCGCAGGTTCCCTACCTTAAGGGCAGAGTCCACGGCATGGTTCTGGCTACGGGTCATGGCGCGGATTCTGGCAAGGAGTTCTTTTGCGGCAAAAGGCTTGGTCAAATAGTCGTTTGCCCCAGCATCAAGGCCGGCTACCTTGTCGTCGATTTCAGATTTTGCAGTAAGCAGCAGGACGGGGATGGGGTCCCCCTGTGCCCGCAGCTTGCGCAGGACGGTAAGGCCGTCTATTTTCGGCATCATAATATCCAGGATCAGTGCGTCGTAGTGGGTGGATTCCAGATATTCTAATGCGTCTGCCCCGTTGTATACGGCGTCTGCGGAGTAGTTGCTGCGGGTCAGGATGGCAAGGAGTGCGCGGGATAAGTCTTTTTCGTCTTCGGCGAGAAGTAATTTCATGGCAGGGGATCTCCTTGGTGTTTTGATTTTTTATGGAAAAACCATGCAGAAAGCATGCATAGTATAATTCCAGCCAGAAATGGGAGGGCAAATAAGAAAGCCACGCTTGGCGGGGCGCTGGAACCTTCATATACGGCGCTCCATTGCAGGCAGCAGTAATTATAAGCAACAGATGCGCACATTATGTTGCTTATAATTACTGCCAGTGCCAGGGATAAGCATTGCAATACGTGGAATCTGTTCATTTCAGCACCTCCAATATAAACGGGGAATTTTTAAGCCGCTGCCCGTGATTTGTCTTTAAATGCTACCTTTAACAATATAGGAGTGATGATTGTGGTAATTACCACTGTCACAACGATCGGGGCGTACAGGGAATCCCCAATCAGCCCCAAAGATTCCCCTTTATTTGCCACAATCAGCGCAACCTCCCCACGGGAAATCATCCCAATTCCAATCTGGATGGATTCCTTTGGGGAATATTTCATAACCTTCGCCCCAAAGCCGCAGCCAAGGATTTTTGTTAAGATTGCAACGATAAGGAGAAGCCCGGTAAAGGCCAGCAGGCTTCCGGACATGGAACTTAATTCTACCTTTAACCCGATGCTTGCGAAAAATACCGGGGCAACCAGCAAATAGGAAACTGTGTCAAATTCCTTGTAGATTACCTCCCGTTTGGTGCTGTGGCTTAAAATAAGCCCCGCCACATAGGCGCCTGTGATATCGGCAACCCCAAAGAAATGCTCTGCACAGAAGGACATGACAAGGCAGAAGGCAAACGTCAGGATTACATGGCGCCGGTTGGGCCTTGGGTACATGGAAGCCCATTTCTGCATAACAAACCCGAAAGCAATGCCAAAGGCTACGGCGAAAAGAAAGAACCCGGCAATTTTCAGCAGCACGAGAAAAATATTGGTGCTGGGGTCTGACATGCTGGTAATAATCGTAAGTGCAATAATGCCTAAAATATCATCTATAATGGCGGCGCCAAGGATGGCGGTCCCAGCCTTGGTGGAAACTTTCCCCATTTCCTTTAAGGTTTCCACGGTAATGCTTACGGAAGTGGCTGTCAGGATAATGCCGATAAATACATTCTGGAGCGTCTCGCTGGCAGGCAAATCCGGGGAGGCCACATGGCAGGCCATGGCAATGCCAAAGCCCCCGGCCAATGGGACCAATACCCCCATAAGGGCGATGACAAAGGATGCTACTCCGGAGCGTTTCAGTTCTTCCGTATCAGTTTCAAGCCCAGCCATAAACATCAGGACGATAACGCCGATTTCTGAAATTTGGTTTAAGAAGGTGCTGCTGTGGATCAGGCCAAGGAATGCAGGCCCAAGGACCAGGCCGGCTACCAGCGCGCCCACCACCTGGGGCATATGTGCCCGCCGCGTCATCAGCCCCATCAGTTTTGTGCTTATGAGAATCACCGCTAAATATAATAAGTAGTCATAATTCATAAAATTTCCTCCATCCCACAAAAATAATTCTAAGGAATTATAACTCCCTGCAATGGAAAAAACAAGTTGAAAAATTGCCAATAAAAAACAATTTCTGTTCTTTTTTTGGTAAAAGTTTCACGATTTTTTCGGAAAAAATGATTGCTTTTCCGGGAATTATTTACTATGCTAAAGAAGCCTGCAAAATTTTGGGGCAGGAAAAATAACAGTTTGGGGCTGCCGCAGGACCCTTGTTTTGCAATAGCCCCAATCCCAAACAGATCAGGAGGGCATCCATGAAAAAAAACATCTTACTTATCGCCACTGGAGGGACCATTGCGTCCAAAAATTCGGACCACGGGCTTGCACCGCTGATACGGGCAGAGGAGATTTTATCTTATATCCCGGATGTGTACCAAATCTGCAGCCCTGCAGCCGTGCAGATCTGCAATATTGACAGCACCAATATGGAGCCATGCCATTGGAAGCTGCTGGTGGACACAATCCGCAGCAATTATGGGGATTATGATGGGTTTGTGGTTGCCCATGGGACTGACACTATGGCATATACTGCGGCGGCTTTGTCCTATATGGTGCAGAACTCCAACAAGCCTATTGTTATTACCGGGGCGCAGAAGTCCATTGATTTGGAAATCACTGACGCGAAGTCCAACCTTTTGGACAGCTTCTGCTATGCGGCGGACGAAAAATCCCAGGGGGTGCAGATTGTCTTTGGGGGGAAGGTAATCGCAGGGACCAGGGCCAAGAAAATCCGTTCCAAAAGCTACAACGCCTTTGACAGCATTGATTTCCCCTTCCTTGCCATGATACAGGACGGCAGGATTATGCGCTATATCCCGGCTGTCCCCTATGGGGAGCCAGTTACTTTTTACGAAAAAATGAATGACAATATTTTTCTGCTGAAGCTGGTTCCTGGAATTTCCCCCAAAGGGCTGCGGTTCCTTTTTGAGCAGTACGACGCGATTATTGTGGAAAGCTTTGGGGTAGGAGGCATCCCGGCCTCCATTTCCGATATTTTTTATGAGCTCCATGGGAAGTACCCGGAGAAGCTGATTATCCTGGCTACCCAGGTAGCCCATGAGGGCAGCGACATGACGGTTTACGAGGTGGGGAACCGGATCAAAAAGGATTGCCGTTTTTTGGAATCCTATGATATGACTTTAGAAGCCGCTATTGCCAAAACAATGTGGGTGCTGGGAAATGTGGAGCGTGAAAAAGAAGCGATGGAACAGGCGTTTTACAAGAAAATAAATTATGATTTGATTTTTGACGCACTCCTGCAGGCCCATTAGGGGTGCAGGGGTGCAGGGTACCTAACGTGTTTTCCGGTTAATAAATTCTGTCTTGTACTTGGAATAGACAATTTTCTGGCTGTGGTACAGCCCGTAATAGCCGGAGAGCATATAGCCCAGGGCTACAGACAGCAGGTAATACGGCATCCCTTCAAACCCAAACAGCTCAAAGCAGATAAAAAGGGAGGTAATGGGGCAGTTTGTCACTCCGCAGAATACGGCCCCCATCCCGGCGGCTGTGCAAAGATTTGGGGCAAACCCAATGAAATCCCCAAACAGGCAGCCAAAGGCAGCCCCAATGAAAAAGGAAGGGACAATTTCTCCACCTTTGTACCCTGCAGCCAAAGTCACTGTGGTGAAAAGCATTTTTAACAGGAAGGCATAGGGTGCCACCTGCCCTGTTTCAAAGCAGCGGGCAATAAAGGGCATCCCTGCCCCGTTGTAATCCTGGCTCCCTACGAGAAGGGTAAGCAGCGCCAGCAGGACGCCGCCGGCGAAAATCCGCAGGTAAAGGTTTGGGAAATATTTCTTATACAATGCTTCCCCGGAATGCAGGATAATGCAGAACAGCGTACTGACAATGGCGCAGAGTATGGCAAGGATGGCAATGGTTATACCGGACTGCAAGGTAAATTCCGGGACAGCGGGCAGGGGGAACTGTTCCGGCGCAATCCTGCAGTATTTCCCAATCCCCTGTGCCAGCAGGGAAGCAACTACGCAGGGAACCAGCGCGGCATAATGCATAATCCCCACGCTGACAACCTCCATGGAAAAAATAGCTGCGGAGAGGGGCGTGCCGAACAGTACGGAAAACGCCGCGCTCATCCCGCACATAATCATGATATGCTGGTCTTTTTCGTCGAATTTCAACAGGCGTCCCAGGGAATTCCCAATGCTGCCCCCAAGCTGCAGGGCAGCCCCTTCCCGGCCTGCCGACCCGCCAAAGAGGTGCGTCATAATCGTGGAAACGAAAATCAGCGGAGCCATTTTCAGGGGGATATGCTCCCCGGAGTGGATGGCGGAGAGCACCAGGTTCGTGCCAGTGTCCTTTTCGTCATGCATCAGATGGTAAGCCCCTACAATCAGGAGCCCGGCGGCAGGAAGCAGGAATACCAGCCAGGGGTGCAGCTCCCGCGCCTTTGTAGCATAAGCGATGCAGTAATGGAACACCGCCCCTGCGCTGCCCACTAAAATGCCGCTGAAAACAGAAAACAGCAGCCACCTTAAAAAAATCACAAAACGCTTGGCAAAATGCCTGACATAATGTTCCAGTTCTTTCAGAATCATAGATAAACTCCTTTTGGGAAACCGTATCCCCTTCCAAATGTTGTAAAAATTTTCTTAATCTTACCACCTGCCGGGAAAAATGACAAGCCAGTTTGTAAGGTTATTGTAAGAAAAAGGAATTTTTCCATTAAGGATAGGGAGGTATACTAAATTTACAAAAACACTTATGCTGGGATGCCTGAGATGGGGGACGGCCATGGGGCACCGTATGGAAAAAGAATAAAGGAGGAAAAGGATATGTGGTCTAGGAAGGAATTAAAAGCAAAAGCAAAGCAGCGGATTAGCGTAAACTACTGGAAAGCAGTGCTGGTGGCCCTGGCATTTGCGCTGCTGTGCGGGGGCAGCGGACTTGCCAGTTCGGCAGGCGGTATTATGAACAGGGCAGGGCAGGAGAGCCCTTCTTCCGGGGAACTGGAAGAAGAACTGCAGATGGTTCCGGACGTCACCATTGAGGACGGCGTCCTCACATTCCTGTTTATAGTGTTTATTATTGTAGTTATATTCCTGCTGGTGGTGCTGTTTATTGCCCTGCCCCTTAAAATTTTTGTCTGCAACCCGATGGAAGTAGGGGTTTCCCGGTTTTTTACCAGAAACATGGCGGAACAGGCGCAGGCCAAGGAGGTTTGCTTCGCCTTCGACCATCATTATAAGAACTGCGTAAAAACGCTGTTTTTCCGGAGCCTCCATATTTTTTTATGGTCGCTGCTCTTATTCATCCCAGGCATTGCCAAAAGCTATGAATACCAGATGGTGCCCTATCTTTTGGCGGATAACCCGGAACTGGGCAGGGAAGAAGCTTTTGCCTTAAGCCGTGAAATGATGCGGGGCAACAAGTGGAAGGCCTTTGTGCTGGACTTATCCTTCTTCGGATGGTATATTTTAAATGGGGTGACCCTGGGGATCCTCGGCATTTTTTACCTGAAACCATATGTGTGCCAGACAAACGCTGCCCTTTACCAGACATTGAAGGAGCAGCAGGCAAAAGTTTTTGATGTTTAATCCCAAAAGAGAAGGACAGTAAGGAGGAACGTATGGCTTATAAAATTCTGGTTGCTGACGACGAGAAAGAAATCCGGGATTTATTGCGCTTATATTTGGAAAAAGACGGTTATCAGGTGCTGGAAGCGGAGGATGGACGCTCCGCCATTTCCATACTGGAACAGGAGGAAATAGACATGGCCCTTCTGGACATTATGATGCCGGAGCCGGACGGCTATCAGGTCTTAAAGAAAATCCGGGAGGGCAGCAATATCCCGGTGATGGTCCTTTCCGCCAAGAACCAGGACGCAGACAAAATCCTGGGGCTTGACTTAGGTGCGGACGATTACCTTGCAAAGCCCTTCAACCCCATGGAAGCCATGGCAAGGATCAATTCCAACATCCGGCGGTTTTATTCCCTGGGGGCAAAGAGCCGGGAATTAAAGCAGCTTAAGGTAAAAGACCTGTGCCTTGACACGGAATCCTGCCTTGTGTACCAGGGGGAACGGCCGATTGACTTAACCTCCGTGGAATACAAGCTGCTGCGGCTTTTTATGGAGCGTCCCGGGAAGGTGTTCACAAAGCAGCAGGTCTATGAAAACGTATGGGGCGAGGAATATGCCATTGCGGACAATAACATTATGGTATGCATCAGCCGCCTTAGGGCAAAGCTTTCCGAGGACAGCGGGGCTTACATTAAGACCATCCGGGGGCTGGGCTACCGGATGGAAAAATAAGAAAGGGAACAGGGAACAATGGAACATAAGGCTTGGAAATGGTTTTTTATCCGGCGGTTCCTGCTGATACTTGCGCTGGTGTCCTTAAGCGAATGGCTGCTCAATTTATTTTACCATAACTGCCTGTACCCATGGCTGGAGGAGGTATTCCATATCCGTTTTTTCATGGCAGGATGGGAAGACGGCCAGTCCATCAGCCTGCTGTTTAAGGGCGTCCTCTATCTGGCGGCACGGGGCATCAGCAGCCAGTTCCCGGGTGTTTCCGGGGATTGGCTGCAGTGGGCGGCAGAGCAGGCGGCGGGGAATAAGCTTATGGGGGAACTGCTGGGCCAGACTGCCCATATGTCCCAGCGGGAAGCACGGTTTTATTTAGCTGGGACGGCGGTCCTGGCAGTTTTTATTATCCTGACAATGCTGCTGCCGTATCTGGCTGCAGCCCTTGTGTTCAGCCATATGGTGGAGGTGCATATCCGGGAGCTGGAGGAGCAGGACCAAAAGCAGCGGGAAGAATACAGCAAAAGGCGCAACCTCCTTCTCTCAGACGTGGCCCATGACTTAAAAACCCCCATGACGACGGTGGCTGGCTATGCAAAAGCCCTGCTGGAGGAGGGGGATGCCCCAAGGGAAGAATATTTAACGGCAGTCTACCGGAAATCCATGCAGATGAGCGGCCTTCTGAACCTGCTGTTTGAATATGTCAAGCTGGACAGCGAGGGCTACCGCCTGCAGAAGACAAGGGAAAATATCTGGGAGCTTTTGCGGGAATCCATAGCGGGGCTGTATATGGATTTTGAGGAAAAAGAAATGGATATCCTGCCGGAAATCCCGGAAGGGGAGTGTTTCCTGCAGGTAGACCGGCTGCAGTTTTCCCGGGTTATAGCAAACCTCCTGAACAATGCCATCCGCCATAACCCCAATGGGACCCGTGTGTCCGTGGAAGCGGAAGCGGGGGATGGGGCGGCAGTAATCCGGGTGCGGGACAATGGGGCTAAAATCCCGGAAGGAACAGCCCGTTATATTTTCGATCCCTTTGTGTCCGGGGATGAATCCCGCAGGAGCAAAGGCGGCAGCGGGCTTGGCCTTAGCATTGCCCATAAAGTCATTGCCATGCATGGGGGCTCCCTGTCTTTAGAGCAGGAGCCGGAAGGGCCGTGGACAAAAAGCTTTGTCATACGGCTGGATATAGGGGAATGTGAGAAAGGCGTATATTAATTGGCAAAAAGCGTACATCCCCAATATCCCCGGAGGGACGGGGCGGCGCCCGCCGCTAATCAAGGTTCACCCTGCGCCGCATCAGGAATACGGCTGCCCCATAAAATAACGCCCCCATAATGAGCTGGCTGACAGTCCCATAATCCATGATTTCCATAAAATAATGGGAAAATGATTTATCAGAATCCCCAGACAGCCTCTGCACTGTGGGTATTACCATCAAAATGGAGCAAACAACCTGGTTGATCACATAGATCACAATGTAAAACCCAACAGAAGCCGCCCGTTTATATTTTTCCACAAGCTGCCCTAACAGGATGCTGACATACCCAGTCAGCAGGGAAGCGAAGCTGGACGCAAGGTGCAGAAGCAGGAACTTGGCAAAAAACTGCCCTACGGTATACCCAAACTTTTCATAAAAGGGATCAAAAAGATTCCCGCTGCTTAAGGAAGGCAGGCCTGGGCCATACAGGAACTGGAACAGGACTTCTATCCCATGGATTTGGGCATAGTGGAAAAATATGGCGGCAAGGAGCGCAAGAATGGAAAAGGTAACCAGGACAGAGCTCAGCGCCATCCATACATATCCCACAGCCAGCTTGGAATGAAAGAGCTGCATGGGGGTAACAGGGAGGGTATGCATAAAATACCCCTCTGAGGCGAACAGGTTCCGGTAAAAGCGGACGTAAAGATAAAGCATTGTCGCAAGCCCAAAAGCTGTAAGTGACAATGCATACAGGGCCAGGAGCAGGACAGCCACAGGGAACATGTCCTCCTGCCCAAAAACGTCCGTAATGAGGATACAGCACCCAGCTACCGTAAGCAGGGCAAGGGCAAGGTTCAAGGCAGCCATAAGCCTGTAAGTGGCGCGCCATTCAAATTTAATTAATTTCCCTAACATCTGAACACCTCCCGGAACAATGCATCCACGGACTTGCCGCTTTCCTGCCGGAGCCCGTCTACTGGGGCATGGGTGTGTATCCGGCCCCGTTGGATAAAAATGACTTCATCCAGAATATTTTCGATATCTGAAATCAGGTGGGTGGAAATTAAAACGGACGCGTCCTCCGCATAATTGGAAAGGATGGCCTGCAGGATATAATCCCGGGCAGCCGGGTCTACCCCTGCGATTGGCTCGTCCAGCAGGTAAAGCTTTGCCCTGCGGCTCATCACTAAAATAAGCTGTACTTTTTCCTTCGTCCCTTTGGAAAAAGATTTTAATTTCCTGCGGGGGTCTATGCCCAGCGTTTCCAACATGCCGTATGCCCGTTCCGGCTCAAAATCCCTGTAAAAGTCCTGAAAAAGCCGTACCATGTCCCGTACTTTCATCCGCCCGTCCAGATAAGGGTGGTCTGGCAGGTAAGAAACAAGGCTTTTGCTCACAGGCCCCACAGGGTTCCCCTGGATGGAAATTGTCCCGGCGCTTGGGGACAGGAGCCCCGCAACCAGTTTGATTAGCGTTGTTTTCCCGCTTCCGTTGGGTCCAAGGAGCCCTACGATATGCCCGCCCCCAATCCCGAAGCTGACGTCGGAAAGGGCTGGGAACCCTTGGTACGTTTTTGAAAGTCCTTTACATTCCAGTATCATCTTCCTGTCCTCCCTTTATTTCAATGGATTTTGCCAGAAGGGAAAACGCAACTTCCCTTTGGAACCCAAGTTTTTCCATATTTAAAAAAAAGTCTGATATAATCCCTTCTGCAAGCTGTTCTTTCAGCTTCCCTATCATGGCGGCATCCTCTGTAATATACCTCCCGCTGGTCCGCTGGGAATAGACAAGGCCAGTCCGTTCCAGTTCTGAGAGGGCTTTCTGCATGGTATTGGGATTCACCGACGCTTCCCCGGCCAGTTCCCGTACAGAAGGCAGCTTGTCCCCGGGGCAGTATTGTCCGGATATAATGTCCATCTGTATTTTTTCAATGATTTGGATAAAAATAGGCCGGTCCGAATTTAAGTCCCATGACATTCAATCACCTCGTTCCCCTTATGTATAACTGTACTATTTAAGTAATACAATAAAGGGTTTTTGGGGAAATGTCAAGATGCTTATGCTGCCAAAGACAGCAAGATCTTTTGGCACTATCATATCGGCTGTTATAAAAAATGAGGAAACTCAAACTATTTTTCCATTGCCCCAAAGCCCATTTTCCTGTATAATAATCTATCGAGCAAACAACACTAACGCAAAAGCAGTAATTACAGACAGGAGGAACAAGAATGTCCCAGAGAAAAGATATCCACAAAGTGCTGATTATCGGCTCCGGCCCCATTGTCATCGGGCAGGCATGTGAATTTGACTATTCCGGTACACAGGCATGCAAGGCATTAAAAAGCCTTGGCTATGAGATTGTATTGGTAAACTCCAACCCTGCCACCATCATGACAGACCCGGAAACTGCCGATGTTACTTATATTGAGCCCCTGAACCCAGAACGTATGGAACAGATTATTGCAAAAGAAAGGCCAGATGCATTGCTGCCAAACCTTGGCGGGCAGTCGGGTCTTAATTTATGCTCGGAACTTGCCAAAACAGGTGTTCTCGAAAAGTATAATGTGCAGGTTATTGGGGTCCAGGTGGATGCCATAGAGCGGGGAGAAGACCGGATTGAATTTAAGAAAGCCATGGACAGCCTTGGGATTGAGATGGCCCGCAGCGAGGTGGCCTATTCCGTGGAAGAAGCCATGGGGATTGCGGACCGGCTTGGCTATCCAGTAGTGCTGCGGCCAGCCTACACCATGGGAGGCGCAGGGGGCGGCCTTGTCTATAATGTAGAAGAACTGAAAACTGTATGCGCAAGGGGCCTGCAGGCCAGCCTTGTGGGGCAGGTGCTGGTGGAGGAGTCTATTTTAGGCTGGGAAGAACTGGAATTAGAAGTGGTGCGGGATGCAGACAACCACATGATAACCGTATGCTTCATTGAAAATATCGACCCCCTTGGGGTCCACACCGGGGATTCTTTCTGTTCCGCCCCTATGCTTACCATTTCCGAGGAAGTGCAGAAGCGGCTGCAGGAAAAATCCTATAAAATCGTAGAGTCCATCCAGGTGATCGGCGGGACCAATGTCCAGTGGGCCCATGACCCTAAGACGGACCGTGACATTGTCATTGAAATTAACCCAAGGACCTCCCGTTCCTCTGCCTTGGCTTCCAAAGCTACCGGGTTCCCTATTGCTTTGGTTTCTGCCATGCTGGCTACCGGGCTGACACTTGCCGACATCCCCTGCGGGAAATATGGGACATTGGACAAATATGTGCCGGACGGGGATTATATTGTTATCAAGTTTGCCCGGTGGGCTTTTGAGAAATTTAAAGGGGTAGAAGACAAGCTGGGGACCCAGATGAGGGCAGTTGGGGAAGTTATGAGCATTGGCAAGACCTTTAAAGAAGCTTTCCAGAAAGCTATCCGCAGTTTGGAAACCGGCCGGTACGGCTTGGGTTTTGCCAAGGATTTCAACCAGAAATCCAAAAAAGAGCTGCTGCAGCTTTTGGTTACTCCTTCCAGTGAACGTTACTTTATTATATATGAAGCGCTGCGCAAAGGGGCATCCATAGAAGAAATCCATGAACTTACCAAAATTAAGCATTATTTCCTGGAGCAGATGAAGGAATTGGTAGAGGAAGAAGAAGCCCTCATGGTAGGGAAATGGCAGCGCCCTGTGGACAGCGATTTGGTAAAAGCCAAGAAAAACGGATTTTCTGATAAATATTTAAGCCAGATTTTAGAAATCCCAGAGGAGGAAATCCGGGAGCAGCGGATTGGCCTTGGGCTGGAGGAAGCATGGGAAGGGGTCCATGTCAGCGGGACGAAGGACAGCGCCTACTATTATTCCACTTACAATGCAGAGGATAAGAACCCTGTATCGGAAGGGAAACCGAAGATTATGATCCTGGGGGGCGGGCCAAACCGCATTGGGCAGGGCATTGAATTTGATTACTGCTGCGTCCACGCATCCCTGGCTTTGAAGAAGCTGGGCTTTGAAACGATAATTGTAAACTGCAACCCGGAAACAGTTTCTACCGATTATGACACATCCGACAAACTTTATTTTGAGCCCCTGACTTTAGAGGATGTGCTGAGCATTTATAATAAGGAGAAGCCAGTGGGCGTCATTGCCCAGTTTGGCGGGCAGACGCCTTTGAACTTAGCGGCGGATTTAGAGAAAAACGGGGTGAAAATCCTCGGGACAGCGCCATCCGTCATTGATTTGGCGGAAGACCGGGATTTGTTCCGGGCAATGATGGACAAGCTCCATATCCCCATGCCGGAATCCGGGATGGCAGCTACCGTGGAGGAGGCCCTGGAGATTGCAGAGAAAATCGGCTACCCGGTAATGGTGCGCCCTTCCTATGTATTGGGCGGCAGGGGCATGGAAGTAGTCTATGACCCGGAGAGCATGTCTGGGTACATGGACGCAGCCGCAGGGGTAACGCCGGACCGGCCCATCCTGATCGACCGGTTCCTTGGGCATGCGACGGAATGCGAAGCCGACGCCATCAGCGACGGGACCCATGCCTTTGTCCCGGCAGTTATGGAGCATATTGAGCTGGCAGGGGTGCACTCCGGGGATTCCGCCTGCATTATCCCTTCCAAGCATATTTCAGAGGAAAATGTGGCGACCATCAAAGAATATACAAGGAAAATTGCAGAGGAAATGCATGTGCAGGGGCTGATGAACATGCAGTATGCCATTGAAAAAGGGAAGGTTTTCGTGTTGGAAGCCAACCCAAGGGCATCACGTACCGTCCCCCTTGTTTCAAAAGTGTGCAATATCCGCATGGTGCCGCTGGCTATCGACATTGTGACGTCGGAACTGACTGGGAACCCTTCCCCTGTGCCCGGGCTGAAGGAACAGGAGATTCCCTATTACGGCGTAAAGGAATCGGTGTTCCCCTTTAACATGTTCCAGGAGGTAGACCCGGTATTAGGGCCGGAAATGCGTTCCACCGGGGAAGTGCTGGGGCTTTCCAATTCCTATGGGGAAGCATTTTATAAGGCGCAGGAAGCGACCCAGATGAAGCTGCCTTTGGAGGGGACAGTCCTGATTTCCGTCAGCAACCGGGATAAGCCGGAGGTGCTGGAGGTTGCAAGGCAGTTTGCAGAAGCAGGGTTTTCCATCATTGCATCCAAGAATACCTGCAAGCTGATACGTGAAGCCGGGATTGAAGCGGAAATGGTGCATAAGCTGAACGAAGGCCGCCCCAATATGCTGGATTTGATTACCAATGGCAAAATTGACCTCATTATCAACACCCCCATTGGGCAGGAGCGGAAAGCAGACGACAGCTATTTGAGGAAAGCGGCCATCAAGAAAAAAGTGCCGTATATGACTACCATGGCGGCTGCCAAAGCCACCGTCAGCGGGATCCTTTCCTTGAAAAAGCACGGCAGCAGCGAAGTGCAGCCTTTACAGCAGCTCCACAGCACGCTGCATTAGGCAGGGCAGTCCCCTGGGCGTGTTTGGACATTCATTCGTACGATTTCCAAATACGTCCTGGAAATTTAAAAAATATTTCAGAATTGACTAATTCTGGGAATTGCTTTATAATACAGCTATCTATGCATACAGGAGGTTCTTATGATGAAAAGCATGACCGGCTTTGGACGCTGCGAACTGGCAGAAGGGAACCACAAGGTTACGGTAGAAATCAAGTCGGTAAACCACCGGTATCTGGATCTTACCGTCAAGATGCCAAAGAAACTGAATTTTTTTGAGAACAATATCCGCAATCTCCTGAAAAATTATATCCAGCGGGGGAAGGTGGATGTTTACGTCACATATGAGAATTGTTCAGAGAACCAGATTATCCTAAAATACAACCAGGGCCTGGCAGCCGAATACGTCAGGTATATCCGCCAGATGGCAGAGGAATTTTCCCTGCCCTGCGGGCTTAGCGCCAAAGGGCTGGCCGAATACCCGGAAGTCCTTACCATGGAGGCCCAGGCTGAGGATGAGGAAGAACTGTGGAAACTGTTAGAACAGGCAGTGGCTGGGGCCGCGGAGAAATTTGTGGAAGCCCGGGCCAGGGAAGGGGAACAGCTCCGGCAGGATTTGCTGGGAAAACTGGAGATGATGGCAGGTTATGTGGAGCAGATTGAAAAACGTTCCCCAGAAATTTGGGAGGAATACCGGCAGAAGCTGACGGACAAAGTGAAGGAGCTTCTGGCAGACGCCCAGATTGACGACAGCCGGATTGCCATGGAAACCACTGTGTTTGCAGACAGGATCTGCACAGACGAGGAAACGGTCCGCCTTAAGAGCCATATCAGCAGTACCAGGGAAACCATTCTGGAAGGCGGGAGCGTGGGGAGGAAATTAGACTTTATCGCCCAGGAGATGAACCGGGAGGCAAACACCATCCTTTCCAAAGCCAATGATTTGGCTGTTTCTGACATTGCCATTAATTTAAAGACCGATATTGAGAAAGTACGGGAGCAGATTCAGAACATAGAATAGGGACAGGCACAATGAATAAGAAAAAAGGTATTTTAATTGTAGTATCCGGGTTTTCCGGCGCAGGGAAAGGCACCATTATGGAACGGCTCCTTAAGGATTACCCAGATACTTACGCATTAAGCATTTCAGCTACCACCAGGAGCCCAAGGCCCGGGGAAATCCATGGGAAGGAATATTTTTTCGTTACGGAAGAAGAATTTAAGGCCATGGCAAAGGACCATGCGCTGCTGGAATACGCCCAGTACGTCAGCCATTACTATGGGACCCCCAAGGGCTATGTGCTGGAGCAGTTAGAAGCCGGGAAGGACGTTATCCTTGAAATAGAAATCCAGGGAGCCCTTAAAATAAAGGAAGCTTACCCGGACACCCTTCTCCTTTTCGTGACGCCGCCAAGCGCAGCGGAACTGGCAAAACGGCTTTCGGGCAGGGGCACGGAAACGCAGGAAGTGGTGGAATCCCGCTTAAGCAGGGCATGGCAGGAGGCCCAGGGGGTGGAAAGCTATGATTACCTTATCGTAAACGATGATTTGGAGGAATGTGTGGGGAACGTACATGCCATTATACAGAATGAACATGCCCGCGTGGCAAGGAACCATGCATTAATTGAAAAAATCAGGGCAGAGCTAAAAGGCTTTGCGAAAGGAGAATGATATTATGATGCTGCATCCGTCTTACACAGACTTAATGAAGGTAGTAAACAGCAATGTTGAAATCGGGGAAGAACCGGTGGTAAACAGCCGTTACTCCATCGTGCTTGCAACCGCCAAACGTGCAAGGCAGATTATTGGGGGAGAGGAACCCCTGATTGACAACGCTTCGAATAAAAAGCCCTTTTCCATTGCGGTGGAGGAGCTGTACAGCAGCAGGGTAAAAATCGTAGGCGAGGAAGAAGCCGCCGAAGATGGACTGGGCGAAAGCCCGGAAGAAGCCGGAATGGCAGATATGGAAATAGAAATGGAAATGGAAACAGAGCCGGGGACAGAAACTGAAAGCGACCCAGAATAAAACTTACCACACTGTTTTGCGACCATGTAAGGCAGTGTGGTAATCTTTGATTGCATAGGAGAATTTATGAAGGTATTATTTGTTTCCTTAGGGTGTGACAAAAACCTTGTGGATACGGAATATATGATAGGGATCTTAAAGGATGCGGGGCATACGTTTACCAATGAAGAAGCGGAGGCGGAAGCCATTGTCATCAATAGCTGCTGCTTTATCAACGACGCCAAGGAAGAAAGCGTGGACACCATTTTAGAAATGGCAGAGTATAAAGACGCTGGGATCGTAAAGGCCCTGGTGGTGACGGGGTGCTTAGCGGAACGCTACCGGGAGGAAATTATCCGGGAAATCCCCCAGGTGGACGCTGTCTTAGGCTCCAATTCCTATGGGGAGATTGCGGCCGCGCTGGAGGAAGCTGCCAGGGGGAACCGTTACCAGCTTTACCGGCCCTTAGAAGGCCTCCCAAGCCTTACGGCAAAACGTTCCCTGACTACCGGGGGCCATTACGCCCACCTGAAAATTGCAGAGGGCTGCAACAAGAACTGCACCTACTGCATTATCCCAAAAATCCGGGGCAGGTACCGCAGCGTGCCTATGGAACAGCTTCTTGCGCAGGCAAGGGAACTTGCCGGCCTTGGTGTAAAGGAACTGATTCTGGTGGCGCAGGAAACCACCCTGTACGGCGTTGATTTATACGGGGAGAAGTCCCTGCACCGCCTTCTGGATGAATTGGAGAAAATTCAGGGCATCCAGTGGATACGCATTATGTACTGTTACCCAGAAGAAATTTATGAAGAACTGGTAGCATCCATCAAGCGGAACAAGAAAGTCTGCCACTACCTTGACATCCCCATCCAGCATGTCAGCAATGCGCTGCTGAAAAAGATGGGGCGGCGCACTACCAAGGAGGAGCTGTCAGAAAAGCTGGCTTACCTGCGGAAGGAACTGCCGGACGTGACGCTGCGCACCACCTTAATCTGCGGCTTTCCGGGGGAAACCCAGGAAATGCACGAGGAGCTGATGTATTTCCTCAATGAAATGGAGTTTGACCGGCTTGGGGCATTTACCTATTCCCAGGAGGAAGGCACCCCGGCGGCAGAATTCAGCGGGCAGGTAGGGGAGTACCAGAAATCGGTGTGGCAGGAAGAAGCCATGGAGCTGCAGGCGGAAATCATTTTTGATAAAAATGAGGAAATGAAAGGGCGGGAGCTGTGGGCCATGGTAGAGGGGAAAGTGGACAACGGCCATGCTTATGTAGGCAGGACCTACCGGGATGCGCCGGAAATTGATGGGTACATTTTCATAGACACAGAAGAAAACCTGATGACGGGGGATTTTGTCAAAGTAAAAGTAACTGGGGCATATGAATATGATTTAATTGGAGAAGCGGTTTTATAAACAATCCGATGTAAATTGCTTCCTGCACCTGAGTGAAACGAAAGGAATGGGTGATTATCATGAATTTACCAAACAAACTTACGATATTAAGGATGGTTTTAATTATACCCTTTGTTGCCTGCATGCTTGTCCCAGGGCTTGGGGACGCCGGGATGTACGCATCCGTCGTCCTGTTTGTGGTTGCAAGCCTTACGGACCTGCTGGATGGGAAAATTGCAAGAAGGTATAATTTGGTGACAAATTTCGGGAAATTTATGGACCCTCTAGCTGATAAACTGCTGGTATCATCCGCATTGATCTGCCTGACTGCACAGGGGAGCCTTGCCGCATGGATTTCCATTATCATCATCAGCCGTGAATTTATTATCAGCGGGTTCCGCCTTGTGGCTTCCGACAATGGGATTGTGATTGCAGCCAGCTACTGGGGGAAATTCAAGACCACCTTCCAGATGATTATGATTGTCATGCTGATACTGAACTTTGACAATGAAATGTACCAGATTTGCGCAACCGTTATTACCTACATTGCCCTGCTTTTGACGCTGATATCTTTGTTTGATTACATTGCCAAGAATAAAGATGTGCTAAAAGAGCAAAAATAATCTGGCAGCCGGATGCTGTTCCATAAGATTTTGGCAATAACCGGAAGGGATGGTTTTTTATGACAGTAGAATTGATTTGTGTAGGGACAGAGCTGCTCCTGGGGAATACCGTAAATACCAACGCGGCGTTTATTTCGGAGCAGTGCGCCATGCTGGGGCTGTCCATGTATTACCAGAGCGTAGTGGGTGATAACGCGGGGCGGCTGGAACGGCTCCTCTGCACAGCCAGGGAGCGTTCCGACGTGATTATCCTGTCCGGGGGCCTTGGGCCTACCCAGGATGACCTGACAAAAGAAACTGCCGCAGAGGTGATGGGCAGGAAATTAGTGGAGGATAAACGGGCAAAGCAGGAAATCCAGGCCTGCCTGGAAAAGCTGGGGCATACCATTACGGACAACAACTGGAAGCAGGCGTTAGTCCCGGAAGGCTGCAAGGTGCTCTATAATGCCAACGGCACTGCGCCAGGGATTATTATAGAGGAAAAGGGCACCTGCATGATCCTCCTGCCGGGGCCGCCAAACGAGCTGGTGCCCATGTTCCAGGAACAGGTGTACCCTTATCTGCGCAGCCGGCAGCCGGAAGTTATCTGCTCTAAGATGGTGAAGCTGTGCGGGATTGGGGAGAGCGCGGCAGAAACGGCAATTCTGGATTTGCTGGCGGAAAGGAACCCTACGGTTGCCCCCTATGCCAAGACAGGGGAAGTCCACCTGCGGATTACGGCAAAGGCAGCGGATGAAGAAACGGCCGGTTCCATGATTGCGCCGGTGGAGGAAGAATTATACCGCCGGTTTGGGGACTGCGTGTACACCGACGACCCGGACGTTACGCTGGAAGAAGCGGTGGCAAAGCTTCTGGAAAGCCATGGACTTACCGTCACTACGGCAGAATCCTGTACCGGGGGGCTGCTGGCGGGGCGGCTGGTAAATGTGCCGGGGATTTCTGGGAATTTTAAGGAAGGCTATATTACGTATTCCAACGAAGCGAAAGAGAAGCTTTTAGGCGTTTCCCATGCTACCCTGGAAGCCTATGGGGCAGTCAGCCCCCAGACGGCGGCAGAAATGGCAGAGGGAGGGGCGAAAGCAGCCGGGGCAGACCTGTGCGTATCTGTTACCGGGATTGCAGGCCCGGAGGGCGGCACCCAGGAAAAGCCGGTAGGCCTTGTGTATATAGGCTGTTACTGCCGGGGCAGGGTGTTCACCGAGAAAAAGCTTTACAGCGGGAGCCGCAGCAAAATCAGGGAATATTCTGTGGCAAGCGCGCTGACCTTCCTGCGGAAAGTGATTTTGGATGAAACGGCAGGATAGGGATTTCCAGTGGGATCCCGGAATACGGCAAAAGATAAGGGTTCCATATGACAGATGGATGAGGTGATGGGATGAGGATTATTGCAGGAAGCGCAAGGCGCCTTCCGTTAAAAACAGTGGAGGGCAGGGACACCCGGCCAACGTCGGACCGGATTAAGGAAACACTTTTTAATATACTAAGCCCAAGCCTGCCGGGATGCAGGTTCTTAGACCTGTTTGCCGGCAGCGGGCAGATGGGGCTGGAAGCTGCCAGCCGTGGGGCAAAGGATGTGGTATTAGTGGAAAACAGCAGGAAGGCAGCCGCCTGCATAGAAGGGAACATATCTTTTACAAAGCTTGGGGATTCCTGTACCCTCCTTGTAATGGATGCGGCGTTAGCGGTCCGGAGGATGGAAGGGCAGGAGCCTTTTGACGTTATATTTATGGACCCTCCTTACCACAAAGGGCTGGAACAGGGAATACTGGAAGCGCTGTCCGTATCTTCTTTGGTTGGGGAGGATACGGAAATTGTGGCAGAGTCGCCGCTGGATACGGATTTTTCCTACGCAGAAGGGTTGGGATACCAGATTACAAGGGAAAAAATTTATAAAACCAATAAACATGTTTTTCTGCATTTGGAACGGCAATGCAGCGGGGGGAACAGATGAAAAGAGCAATTTATCCGGGGAGTTTTGACCCGGTGACCTTTGGGCACATCGATATGATTGAGCGTTCTGCTAAGATTGTGGACGAGCTGGTTGTGGCAATTTTGGTTAATAGTGCAAAAAATCCGTTGTTTTCTGTTGAGGAACGTGTTAGTATGTTAAGAGAGATAACAGGCCATGTCCCAAATATTAAGATTACATCCTTCCACGGGCTTTTGATTGACTATGCGCGGAAGGTGGACGCCTCCATCATTGTGCGGGGGCTCCGGGCTGTAACGGATTTTGAGTACGAACTCCAGATTGCCCAGACAAACCGGATTGTGGATGACAGGGTAGACACCGTATTTTTAACCACCAGTTTGGAATATGCCTATTTAAGCTCAACGATTGTCAAAGAGGTTGCTTCTTATGGAGGGGATATTTCCCATTTTGTGCCAGAGCAGCTAATTGATAGAATTTATGCAAAATTTAGCCGAAAATAAGGAGCGTTACATATATGAATAACAAGATTGAGCAGATTATTGGTGAAATCGAAGACTATATTGAAAGCTGTAAATATCAGTCTTTTTCCAATACAAAGATTATCGTAAATAAAGATGAACTGGAGGATCTGCTTTCAGAGCTCCGGAGGAAGACGCCGGATGAAATCAAACGTTACCAAAGGATGATTAGCAATAAAGAGGCAATTTTAGCGGACGCCCAGGCCAAGGCGGACGCTATCATTGCCCAGGCCGAGGTACAGACCACGGAGTTAATCAGCGAGCACCAGATTATGCAGCAAGCATATGCCCAAGCGAATGAAGTCGTCATGCTGGCTACCAACCAAGCCCAGGAAATCATTGACAATGCCACCGCGGATGCCAACAACATCCGCTTGGGAGCCATCCAGTATACAGACAATGTGCTCAAAAGCCTGGAGGATATTATCGGGCATGCCATAGAAACTACAAAGGCCAGGTCCGATAACCTTATCAGTTCCCTGCAAGGCTGTTATGACATTGTGATTTCTAACCGGTCGGAACTGGCTCCGGACGGCGGGTCGCCGGACGGCCTTTCCCAAGAGCAGGAGTCAAATCCCCGGCAAGAGCTCCAGGTGACGGAAATCTGACATCAGCAGAGAAACAGGAGCGCAAGGAAAAAGGCGCAGGCTGTTTGGAATACCTTCATCAGGAAATAAGGTACCATAGAGAACCCACATTCTTTGACCATGGAAGCTGTCTGGGCGAACCCTGACAGGCCGCCAAAGGCAGTGTAAGCCATCATCAATGGGTAAGCTGCCGGAAATTCCATCCCCTGCCTTGCAGTATAGGCAATGCCGTTGGTAATTTCCGTGAACCCCACTAAAATACAGGTAAAGGATGGGTTTGATACGGGAAGCAGCATAGCCATCTGTGCTAAAATCGCAAAAATGATAATATAGCCGCCCAGCTTCGCCAATGTTTCAAACCCGTTCATAATGCCGGCATCTATGATTTGGAAACTCATGGATGTCGTTTTTTCCGTTTTCTGGGCGTAAGCGCTTTCCGGCAGGGAAGAGCCCCGGTTTCGGTTCATCAGCATATAGAGGGCCAGAGGCGGGGCGTACAGGATTAGGTATGTCTGGATTTTCAAGTCAGGCCGCCCAAGGCTGTCGCTTAGGATAAAGCTGGAAATAAAAATGGGGCTGATATTGTTGCAGACGCAGAACAGCCGCTGTCCCTCCTCCCATGTCATTTTCCCGGCCTTTACCAGGTCCGCCGTGATTTTGCTGCCCATGGGGAACCCAAAGAGCAGGCCGGCTGCCAATGGGTAAATGCCCGCGCTGCTGACTGGGAACACATGCTTTAAAAAGCGGTGCAGCGCTCCCGCCAGCCCGTCTAAAATCCCGGACTGGATGAAGATGTAGGACAGGATGGAAAAGGGCAGGAGGGTTGGCAGCATCTTTTCATACCAGAGGTTCAGCCCCAGGGCGGCAGCCTTGACGGTTTCTTCTGGAAACAGTAAAATATAACATAAGAACCCAAGCAAAATAAATATGTACATGATTTTTTTCATAGTTCATTTTATGAGCCTGATGGATAAATATGCCAGAACAAAAGAAAAGAGTCCGGCTCCGTGAAAGGCGTACCATGACCCCTTGCGGCAGCGGCAGGAAAAAAGAAAGGAATAGGTGGAATGTATGGGAATTTGTGAAAATTTAGAGCCAAAGAGGGTGTTTTTCTATTTTGAGGAAATCTGCGGGATCCCCCACGGCTCCGGGAACACAAAGGCAATCAGCGACTACTGCGTGTCCTTTGCCAAGGGGCATAATTTAAAGTGGGTGCAGGATGAAAGCAACAACGTAATTATTTTTAAGGAAGGCTCCAAAGGGTATGAGGGTTCCGAGCCTGTCATTATCCAGGGCCATCTGGACATGGTATGCGAAAAAGAGAGCCATGTGGACATTGATTTTGAAAAAGACGGGCTTAGGCTCTATATTGACGGGGATTTCCTCAAAGCAGAAGGGACTACCCTGGGCGGGGATGACGGGATTGCCGTGGCTTACGCCCTTGCGCTGCTGGAAGACCAGGAGCTTGCGCACCCTCCGCTGGAGGTTGTCCTGACAGTGGACGAAGAAACTGGGCTTCTGGGTGCGGAATCCATTGACCTGTCCGTGTTAAAAGGCCGGAAACTGCTGAATATCGATTCCGACGAGGAAGGAGTTTTCCTGACAAGCTGCGCCGGAGGGCTGCGGGCAGACTGCCAAATCCCAGTTTCATGGGTGCAGGCGGAGGGCACGGCTTATGAAATAACCGTATCCGGGCTGCAGGGGGGCCATTCCGGCGGGGAAATCCATAAAGAGCGCGGCAATGCCGTGATGCTTTTAGGGCGCGCCCTGCATGGGCTGGGGCAGGAACTCCAGTATTCCCTGGCATCCCTTTCCGGGGGGTTAAAGGACAATGCCATCCCAAGGGAAGCAAGCGCCGTCCTCCTTCTGCCGCAAGGGGAAGGCGGGCAGGTCCTTCTTTCTGAAACAGAAGCAATCTGCAGGACATGGAAAAATGAATACCGCAGTTCTGACCCAGGGCTGGAGCTTCGCTGCAGGAAACTGGAGCAAGGGCCAACAGAAGCAGTGGACGGAATTTCCCTGACGAAAATCCTGTTCCTGCTGCGCACCATGCCCTGGGGCGTCCAGCATAGGAGCACGGAAATAGAAGGGCTGGTGGAAACCTCTTTGAACCCGGGCATTATGAAGCTGGAAAAAGATGCGTTTACCCTGTGCTTTGCCATTAGGAGCAGCGTTACAAGCCGGAAATATGAATTAACCAGCCGCCTGCAGCTTATCACAGAATTTTTCGGCGGCGAGGTAAGCGTCTATGGGGATTACCCTGCATGGGAATACCGGGCAGAATCATCTATGAGGGAATTAATGGCGGACACTTACCGGGATTTGTTCCAGGAGGAACCAAAGCTCCAGGCAATTCATGCAGGGCTGGAATGTGGGATTTTTTCCGGGAAAATCGAAAATTTGGACTGCATTTCCTTTGGGCCGGATAATTTTGATATCCATACGCCAAAGGAACGGCTGAGCATTTCTTCCACGGAGAAAGTCTGGAAATTGTTGGTGGAATTTTTAAAACGTTCAAAATAAAAGCATGATTAATGATTGCCGCCCTGCAGCATATACATGTTAGGAATGATAAAATGGCATGGTAAAGGAATTGCATGAAAAAACAGTTATGGATATGCGTATTGGCTCTTTCTGCCATGGTCTGCCTGATTGTTTCCCTTACAGGCAGCTTACAGCAGGCGGCAAAAATCGCCCATCTTCTGGAAGGGGCGGACACCAAAGGGCTGCTGCGCCAGCAGCAGGTCCCGGCAGGGATTTACGAAGCTTTTTGCGGGTACGAGAAGGATTCGGGTTATTCCAGATATGACTACCTTCTTGGCTACCTTGCCACTGGGGAGGAGGGGCAGCGGGAACTGGAGGGCTATCTGGGGCTGCTCTATGAATACAAAGCAAAAAAAGCGCAGGAACTGGTAAGGGAGGAACAGGCCATTTGGGCGGATATTGCCTATTTCCCAATCCCCCTGTCCGGGAAAGACAGCACGCTGGAAACCTCTTTTGAAAATTCATGGATGTTTGACCGGAGCTTCGGGGGGAACCGGAGCCACGAGGGGACAGACATTATGGCCTCCCTCAACCAGCGGGGGCATTACCCGGTTGTCAGCATTACAGACGGGGTGGTGGAAAAGGTGGGATGGCTGAAATTAGGGGGCTACCGGATTGGCATACGTGCCCCCAGCGGCGGTTATTTTTATTACGCGCACCTCTATGACTACGCCAGGGAATTTAAGGAAGGGGACCAGGTGAAGGCGGGGGAACTGCTTGGGTTTATGGGGGATAGCGGATATGGGGAGGAAGAAGGGACCGTAGGGAAATTTGCGGTGCACCTGCATTTAGGGATTTATATTGAGGATGAAACCGGGGAGGAGATGAGCGTGAATCCTTATTGGGTGCTGAAATGGCTGGAAGGGAGAAGGCTGAAATATCAGTTTTCTTGATATTTTGCACATAGGGTTAGAATGCCAAAAGGGTGCGCTGCACCCGCTCTATGCCATATATTGTTATTGCAAATCCATTTGCATATCAATATATGGCATGGGCGTAGCGCCAAAGGCGCTTTTGGCATTTTAAATCCACATAAGCAATTCCAGACAACCCTCACCCTTAATCACAGCTATTGGCAGAATAACAGAAAGGACCAAACCACCATGCAGCTAAGACTTGATAAATACCTGGCAGATATGGGAATCGGAACCCGCACTCAGGTAAAACAGTACATCCGCAAAAACCAGGTACTGGTCAATGGCCTTCCGCCAGAAGGGCCGCAGCAGAAAGTCACCGATTCTGATATGGTTACCTTCCAAGGCAGCGCCATTTCCTACCAAAAATATAAATACTACATGTTCCATAAGCCAAAAGGCTGCGTCAGCGCAGCGGCCGATAACCGCCATAAAACTGTCCTGGACTATTTCCCAGAATACAGCCGGAAGGGCCTGTTCCCAGTGGGGCGGCTGGACCTGGACACGGAAGGCCTGCTCCTTATCACCAACGACGGCGCGCTGGCCCATAACCTCCTTTCCCCGGCAAAGCATGTGCCGAAAACTTATTATGCAGAGGTGGACGGCACAGTCACAGAGGAAGATAAGGCGCAGTTTGCCCAAGGCATTGATATTGGTGGGGAGAAACAGGCGCTGCCAGCCAAATTAGAAATCCTGCCTGAAAAAAGCCCGGAAATATCCCGTGTCCACCTGACAATTACCGAAGGGAAATTCCATCAGGTAAAACGCATGTTTGGGGCAGTGGGAAAGCAGGTTTTATACTTAAAGCGGGTTTCCATGGGCGGGCTTATGCTGGACGGTTCCTTAAGCCCCGGGGAATACCGGGAATTAACAGAAAAAGAATTGCAAAATCTGAAAGAATAGGCGATAATGATAGTAAGACGAAGCCTGCAAAGGAGGAAGCAATGAAGAAAATCGGAGTGATTACAGACAGCCACAGCGGCATTACCCAGAAAGAAGCAAAAGAGCTTGGGATTCTGGTGCTGCCAATGCCATTTTATTTTGACGACGTATGCTATTATGAAGATGTGGACCTGACACGGGAAGAATTTTTCCAGAAATTAAGTTCTGGATGCAGGGTAGCTACCTCCCAGCCTTCCCCGGCAGATGTGATGAAGCTGTGGGACGAAGGGTTAGGTCAGTTTGAGCAGATTGTATATCTCCCAATCAGCAGCGGCCTGAGCGGTTCCTGCGCAGCAGCGTTGGCTTTGGCACAGGAGCCCCCATATGAAGGGAAGGTGTTTGTGGTGGACAATGGGAGGGTTTCCACACCGCTGCACCGTTCCGTGTTGGACGCATTGGAATTAGCAGAAGAAGGCTACAGCCCACAGGAAATTAAATCAATATTAGAAAAATATAGGGATAAAATGGTAATCTACGTCGGAGTGGAAACGCTGGAACATTTAAAACGCGGCGGAAGAATCTCGCCAGCTACTGCCGCGCTTGGTACTGTCTTAAATATTAAACCTGTATTAAAGTTTGATGTGGGTACGCTGGATACGTATAAGAAATGCCATGGTTCGTCCCGGGTAAGGAAGGCCATGATAGAAGCCATGCAGCATGATTTGGAAACCAAGTTCCGGGAATGGCAGGAACAGGGGGAAGTATATTTGCTGGCGGCGTCCAGCGCATCCGAAGAAGCTACAGCGGAATGGGTAAAGGAAATTCAGGGGGCTTTCCCAGGCATGGAAGTCATGTGCGATAAGCTCTCTCTGGGGGTTTCCTGCCATATTGGGCAAGGGGGCCTTGGGATTGGGTGCTCCTGCAGGCCAAAAAGGTAGCCCGTACTGCGCCCGGAAGGCGCTGAGGTACCCCAAAGCCTGCCATAAGGATAGCGGTATGGAACTGTAAGGAAGATTGTAAGGAAGGAGGAAAACATATGCTGACAACAGGCTGGGCACAGAAGGAAGAAGGGAAAGCGGCTCATACGTTTATGGCGGGAAGGATGCAGAAGGAACTGCAGCTATCCGGCCTTGGCAAGGAGCGGAAAAGCAAGGCGGAACGGGAAGAACGGGAGCAAAAGAAGCGCCTTGCAGACATGGACCCTTTGGTGCGCCAATTGAAACAGTACCGGGAAGACGCGGAAAAAATGCGTGAAAACAACCAGATGGCGGCTATAGACGCAAAGCTGAAATCAGGGGAAAGCCTGACGCCGGAGGAAGAAGAATACTTAAAGCAGAGCAACCCAGACGGCTACCGGGAATACCAGGAGATCCGGCAGGAGCGGACGGCATATAAGGAGCAGCTTAAGCATTGCAAGACCAAAGAGGAAGCGGAAAAGCTAAAGCTGAATAAGATGGGGAATTTTTTGGCAGAAGCCAAGAAGGTTTCCAGCAACCCGGTGATCCCAAAAGGCGCAAAGAAAGGGCTTTTGGAAAAAATACTGAGAAAAGCGGCAGGCATCCAGAAAAGCCATACTGCATTTACAAAAACAGCTAAGTACCACAGCCTTCCCACAGAAGAAGAACTGACGGAACGGGTAAAGGAAAAGCCCAAAAAGCAGCTTGCCGGGCAGAAAACAGAAGCCCGGGAGCCAGAGCTTTCCGCCGGGCTGGAGCCGGAGGACAGGAAAGCCCAGGGGGAACCGGCAGAATTTGAGGATGTGGAACGGGAAATCATAGGTTTCCTGACCATAGACAGGCCAAGCGGCTACGGGCTGGAATACCTTACTGCAGACGCCCGCCTGTCCCGGCGTGGAGCAGGGCACACATAAGGGAGAACTATAATATTGCCAAGCAGACGGCAGGGAATTTATAAAATATCAGGAAAGATACCATTGGAAAAGGAGCAGGAAAGATGCTGGAACAGATAGAGTCAGTCATTTTCGATTTGGACGGGACGCTGGTGGACTCCATGTGGCTGTGGCATGGGATTGACATGGAATTTTTAGGGCAAAGGGGCCTGCCCCTGCCGGAAACTTACCAGAAGGACATTGAAGGCATGAGCTTTACCGAAACCGCCGTTTACACCAAAGAGCTGTTCCATCTTTCTGAAAGCGTGGAGGAGCTAAAGGGAATATGGAACCGGATGGCAATTGGGAAATATGCCAATGAAGTCCCATTTAAGCCCGGGGCGGAGAGGTTTTTAAAGTATTGCAAAAGCCAAAGCATCCCGGTGGGGATAGCTACCAGCAATTCAAGGGAACTGGTAGATGCAGTAGGGAAATCCCTGCATTTTGACGAGTACATACAGGAAATTGTGACTGCCTGCGAGGTGGAACGGGGAAAACCTGCGCCGGATGTTTATTTGGAAGCTGCCAGCCGCCTGGGGGCCCAGCCGTTCCGCTGCCTTGTATTTGAGGACGTGCCTATGGGCATTATGGCGGGAAAAAATGCAGGGATGCGGGTATGCGCAGTAGAGGACGCATTTTCTGCAGGGCAGAAAGAGGAAAAACAGAAGCTGGCAGATTACTATATCACAGATTATCATGAGATTTTTACATAAGCCCAAAGCGTATATAGAAACCAAGGGTGGAATACAGGAATCACGGACAGCGTGCAGGAGGGAAGCATGGAAGGGGAATTTTTGCCTGTTTGCAGGGAAGATATGGAACAGCGGGGCATTGCAAGGTTTGATTTTGTCTATATCATTGGGGATGCCTATGTGGACCATCCCTCTTTTGGGCATGCCATTATCAGCCGCCTGCTGGAAGCCCATGGCTATTCGGTAGGCATTATTTCCCAGCCGGATTGGAAGGAAAAAGGGAGCATCGCCATTTATGGGGAACCAAGGCTTGCATTTCTGGTAAGCGGCGGGAATATGGACTCTATGGTGAACCATTACACGGTTTCCAAACACCGCCGGGAACAGGATGCATTTACCCCCGGGGGAGCCCTGGGGAAACGGCCGGATTATGCTACCGTTGTCTATGGGAATTTAATCCGCCAGACCTATAAAGACACACCGATCCTGATTGGCGGGGTGGAAGCCAGCTTAAGGCGGCTTGCCCATTACGATTACTGGGGCAATAAAATCCGCCGGTCCATTTTGCTGGACAGCGGCGCGGACATCCTGATGTACGGCATGGGGGAGCGCAGCATCCTCGCCCTTGCAGAAGCTTTGGACAGCGGCCTTGCGGCAAAGGACATTACCTTTGTGGACGGGACAGTCTATAAAACCCGGAAGAAAGAGGATATTTACGACGCCCTGTTCCTGCCTGCCTTTGAAGAAGTCAGCCGGGATAAGGAAACGTATGCCAGAAGCTTTTACCTCCAGCACTGCAATACCGACCCATTTTCGGGCAAACGTTTGGCAGAGGAGTATCCCCATCAGGTATATGTGGTGCAGAATCCTCCGTCTAAGCCCCTGACCCAGCAGGAATTGGACGGTATTTATGGGCTGCCCTATCAGCGCGCCTGCCATCCCTCTTATGAAGCGGCAGGGGGCGTGCCGGCCATTTCCGAGGTAAAATTCAGCCTTGCCAGCAGCCGGGGCTGTTTTGGCGGATGCAATTTCTGCGCCCTGACCTTCCATCAGGGGCGTATCATCCAGTCAAGGAGCCATGGTTCTATTGTAGAAGAAGCGGAAGCCCTGACAAAAGACAAGGATTTTAAAGGATATATCCATGATGTGGGTGGCCCAACTGCCAATTTCCGGTTCCCCGCCTGCAAAAAACAGCTTTCCAAAGGGGTGTGCCGGGACAAGCAGTGCCTGTTCCCGGAACCTTGCAAAAACCTCACCGTCAGCCATAAGGACTACCGGCTGCTGCTGAAAAAGCTGCGGGAGCTGCCCAGGGTGAAAAAAGTGTTTATCCGTTCCGGCATACGGTTTGACTACCTGATGGCGGACCCTGACCGGGCGTTTTTAAAAGAACTGTGCCAATACCACGTAAGCGGGCAGCTAAAAGTGGCTCCGGAACATATTTCCAGCCAGGTGCTGGACTATATGGGCAAGCCAAAGGCAGCCGTTTACCACAAATTTGCCAGGGAATATGAAGCCATGAACCAGAAGCTGGGAAAAAAGCAGTATTTAGTCCCGTACCTGATGTCTTCCCATCCTGGTTCTGCCTTGCGGGATGCCGTGGAATTGGCAGAGTTTTTGCGGGATTTGGGGTATATGCCCCAGCAGGTGCAGGATTTTTACCCAACGCCCTCCACCATTTCCACCTGCATGTACTATACTGGGCTGGACCCACGTACCATGGAGCCGGTATATGTGGCTAAGAACCCACATGAGAAGGCCATGCAGCGTGCATTGATACAGTACCGTGACCCGAAAAATTACCATTTGGTAAAGGAGGCGTTGGAAAAAACAGGAAGGCTGGACCTGATTGGCTTTGGGAAAGAGTGCCTAATCCCGCCCAGAAAGATTGCGGGCAAGCAGCCCCGCAAGGGCAAAAAGGCGCGTGCGCCAGCCCATGGCAATTCTTTTTCAGGCGCCAAAAGAAAAGCAAACGCAAAAAACGTTAAACCAGCAAAGAGCAGCTACAGCCAGGCTTCCACACATGGCAGCGGAACGAACAGGAGGAAATAATGCAGAGTTTTCAGATCGGCAACAATGAGAAAGGCCAGCGTTTTGATAAATATTTAAAGAAATTGCTTTCCGGGGCTCCCGGCAGCTTTATCTACAAAATGCTGCGGAAGAAAAATATTACATTAAATGGAAAAAAAGCAGACGGCTCCGAAAAGCTGAAACAGGGGGACGAAGTGAAGCTGTTCCTTTCGGATGAAACCATCCAGAAATTTTCAAAGGCTGCCCCCAATGTTTCTGCCCGCTATCCCTATATCCCTCTGGAAGTCATTTATGAGGATCAGGATATCCTTGCAATCAACAAGCCTGTGGGGATGCTTTCCCAGAAGGCGGACGCCGGGGATCTGTCTGCCAATGAATATATTGTCGGCTACCTGCTGAAGAAACAGGAAATCACGGAACAGGATCTTCTTACCTTCCGCCCTTCGGTCTGCAACCGCCTGGACCGCAACACCTCCGGCCTCCTGGTTGCCGGGAAAAGCCTTCAGGGCTTACAGGATATGGCAAAACAGCTAAAAGGCCGTTCCGTGGAAAAATATTATCGCTGCCTTGTAAAAGGGAAAGCTTTTGAAGGGCGGACGTTGGAAGGCTGGCTGTCAAAGGACGGGGAGAGCAACCAGGTAACCGTTTCCAAACAGGAGTCCCCCGGCAGCAAATATATCAAGATAACATATGCCCCTGTGGCATATTACAGGCTGGGGGAGCAGGGGACGGCGACCCTTCTGGAAGTGCAGCTTATCACCGGGCGTTCCCATCAGATACGCGTCCAGCTTGCAGCGGCGGGGCATCCTGTCATTGGGGACTGCAAGTATGGGGAACGGGCGGTGAATGAATGGTTTACCCGGAAGCTCCATGTCCGTTCCCAGATGCTCCATGCTTACCGTATGCGGTTTTCTGACGGAAGGGAACTGACAGCGCCCCTCAACGGGGAATTCCAGAAAGTAATAAATTCTTTGGAAAAGCATAGCGTTTAAAGAAAGGAAACCACATGGCGACATGGAATTCCCGGGGCCTTAGAGGTTCCACATTGGAAGAATTTATCAACCTTACCAATGAAAAATATGCAGAACATGGGCTTGCCCTGATCCAGAAAGTCCCTACCCCCATTACCCCTGTCAAAATCGACAAGGGCAGCCGGCATATTACCCTGGCTTATTTTGAACAGAAAAGCACCGTGGATTATATTGGGGCAGTGCAGGGCATCCCCGTATGCTTTGACGCCAAGGAGTGCCATACCGATACGTTTCCCCTGCAGAACATCCACCCCCACCAAGTCCGGTTTATGGAACAGTTTGAAGGGCAGGGCGGGGTTTCTTTTCTGCTGGTATTTTATTCCCACAGGAATGAATTTTATTATCTGCGCTGCAGGAAAATGCTGGAATTTTGGAACCGGGCGAAAGAGGGCGGAAGGAAAAGCTTCCGGTATGAGGAGCTGGAGCCGGAATTTTTCATTTCATCCAAAGGCGGGATCCTGGTGCCATATCTGGATGTAATGCAGAAGGATTTGGACCAAAGGGGCATGGCGGGCTGAAAACGCGGTTGACAAAGGCACGCCTTTCTTATATAATAGGCATGTTTTTATTGTGGTAGCATATTAAAGTGCCCAGCATGGCAGAGGCAATTAAAAAGACATTGGACGATAGACGGAAAGGAACGATTTATGCAGCGGAAATTATTACATACGCCGGAAGGTGTCCGGGATATTTATAATAGCGAATGCGCGCGGAAACTTATTTTGCAGGAAAACCTTCATAGGCTGCTGAAAAAATACGGATATCATGCAATTGAAACGCCGACGTTTGAATTTTTTGATATTTTCAGCAGGGAAATTGGGACAACCCCATCCAAAGATTTGTATAAATTTTTTGACAGGGAAGGGAATACCTTGGTGCTCCGGCCAGATATTACCCCTTCCATTGCAAGGTGCGCGGCAAAATATTATGGGGACGAGGAATTCCCTGTCCGCCTTTGCTATATGGGGAATACCTTTATCAACAACAGCAGCTATCAGGGCAGGCTAAAGGAAACGACCCAGTTGGGGGCAGAGTTAATCGGGGACAACTCCGTGTCCGCAGATGCGGAAATCCTTGCCCTTGTGGTAAATGCACTGAAAACGGCAGGGCTTAAGGAATTCCAGATTGGGGTAGGCCACGCAGATTTTTTCCGGGGGCTTGCAGAAGCTGCCGGCCTGGAAGACGACACAAAACAGGAGCTGGCGGATCTGATTGCCAACAAAAATTTCTTTGGCGTAGAAGAATTGCTGGATGCGCTGCATTTGCCCAGCGGGTTAAAAGAATTGTTTTCCATGCTGGGGACGGTCTGCATGACCGGGGACATGCTCCAAAGGGCAAAAGAGCTTTCTGCTGGGTTCCCAGTGGTATCGCAGGCATTGGGGCGCCTGGAGGAACTAATTTCCGTGCTTGGGTATTATGGGGTGGAAAAATATGTTTCCATTGAGCTGGGGATGCTGAGCGGCTACCATTACTATACAGGCATTATTTTTGCCGGTTATACCTTTGGGAGCGGGGAGCCGATTGTAAAAGGCGGGCGTTATGATAAGCTGCTGGGCTACTTTGGGAAGGACGCCCCTTCCATTGGGTTTGCAGTGGTTACCGACCAGCTCCTGGCTGCGCTGTCCCGGCAGAAAATCAAGCTCCCAGCCGAAAGCGGCGGCACGCTTCTCGTATACCGGGAATCCCAGCAGGCGGAGGCCATCCAGCAGGCGGAATTGCTGCGTGGGCAAGGGGAGCCAGTATCCCTTGTGCTATGGGAGGAAACAAAGCCGAAGGAAGCATATCAGGCTTATGGGGAACGGATGCATAAGATGGAAGTGCAGTTCCTTCCAGATGGGGAGTAGGAACGCTGGCTGCTTCCCTGACTATGTTGGATTTGCCCCTTGCGGCAGTCGCCAAATGTCTGCAAGCAGCCACTTGGCTCGTTGCCAGCAGGAATAAATTTAGATTTAATAAGCGCATTTAGTATAGAGAAAGTGGGTACACCATGGAAGATATAAGATATTTGACATTTGCACTGGGAAAAGGCCGCCTTGCAAAACAGGCATTGGAAGCCTTCGAAAAAATAGGCATTACCTGCCAGGAAATGAAAGACAAAAACACCCGGAAACTGATTTTTACCAACGAAGATCTGAAATTAAAATTTTTCCTTGCCAAAGGGCCAGACGTGCCCACCTATGTGGAATATGGGGCGGCCGATATCGGGGTGGTCGGCAAAGACACCATTTTGGAAGAAGCAAGGAACATTTATGAAGTGCTGGATTTGGGGTTTGGCAAATGCCGGATGTGCGTCTGCGGGCCAAAAGAAGCGGAAGAACTGCTGCAGCACCACGAACTGATACGGGTAGCTACCAAGTACCCACGGATTGCCAAAAATTATTTTTATAATAAGAAGCACCAGACGGTGGAAATTATTAAGCTGAACGGCTCCATTGAGCTTGCGCCCATTGTGGGGCTTTCAGAGGTTATTGTAGATATTGTGGAAACCGGTTCCACCTTAAAGGAAAATGGGCTGAACGTGCTGGAAGAAGTCTGCCCCCTTTCCGCCCGGATGGTAGTGAACCAAGTAAGCATGAAAATGGAAAATGAGCGGATTACAAAGTTAATCCAGGATTTAAAAAGTGTTTTATAGACGCATCAAGATTGTTTTTGAGTGGCAAGGAGAAGCATATGAGAATATTGGAACTGACAGAAGAAACGAGGAAAAACCTTCAGGAAGATTTGCTGAAGCGCAGCCCCAACAGCTATACGGAATATGAAGCACGGGTCAACGAAATTATTGGGCAGGTCCGGGAACGGCGGGACGAAGCCGTATTTTCCTATACAAAGCAATTTGACGGCGCTGAGTTAGGGCCGGAAACAGTGCGGGTTTCCAGGGAGGAAGTGGAAGCAGCCTACCAAAACACGGAACCAGGGCTGATAGAGGTAATGAAGAAATCCCTGGACAATATCAGGGCTTACCACGAAAAGCAGAAGCAGTACAGTTGGTTTGACAGCAGGCCGGACGGGGTGCTGCTGGGGCAGAAGGTCACTGCCCTGGAAAAGGTAGGGGTCTATGTGCCAGGGGGCAAGGCATCTTACCCTTCGTCGGTCCTGATGAACGTTATCCCGGCAAAGGTGGCAGGGGTGCAAAAAATTGTCATGGTTACGCCCTGCAGCCGGGAGGGGAACGTCAATCCTGCCACATTGGCGGCGGCAGACCTGGCAGGGGTAGATGAAATTTACAAGGTAGGGGGTGCGCAGGCCATCGCCGCTTTGGCGTTCGGCACAGAGAGCATCCCAAAGGTGGATAAAATCGTGGGCCCGGGGAATATTTACGTTGCCCTTGCCAAAAAAGCCGTGTTCGGCCATGTGAGCATTGATTCCATTGCAGGCCCCAGCGAAATCCTTGTGCTTGCAGACGGGACAGCCAACCCACGGTATGTGGCTGCGGATCTGCTGTCGCAGGCAGAGCATGACGAGCTTGCCAGCGCAATCCTGATTACGGACAGCCAATCCCTGGCAGAGCAGGTGTCCCGTGAAGTGGAAAAGTTTACGGCAGAGCTTTCCAGGAAAGAAATAATTGAAAAATCTTTGGAAAATTATGGGTATATTTTAGTGGCAGAGGATATGGGGGAAGCCGTCCTTGCAGCCAATGAAATTGCGTCCGAGCATCTGGAAATCCTGACGGCAGACCCCTTTGGGACAATGATGGAAATAAAAAACGCTGGGGCAATTTTCTTAGGGGAATATGCCAGCGAGCCTTTGGGGGATTATTTTGCCGGGCCAAACCATGTGCTCCCCACTAATGGGACCGCAAAATTTTTCTCCCCCCTTGGGGTAGACGATTTTATAAAGAAATCCAGTATTATTGCCTATTCCAAAGAAGCATTGGAGCCAATTTACAAAGATATTGTACAATTTGCCACATCAGAACAGTTGACGGCGCACGCAAATTCGATTAAAGTAAGGTTTGAAGCATAGGGATTGCCTTGGGGAATTTTTCTCCCATATGCCGGCACGCTGCCGGAAGGCAAAACATATGCTACCGCAGAAAGAAAAGAGGAGAGAGCAATGCCAGCAGAAAGGACTGCAAAGCAGCACCGTAAAACAAGGGAAACAGACGTAACCCTGACTTTAAACCTAGATGGCAGCGGGACATCCCAGCTAAACACAGGGATTGGCTTTTTTGACCATATGCTGGATGGGTTTGCCCGCCATGGCTTTTTTGATTTGAAGGTCCATGTGACGGGGGATTTGATTGTGGATACCCACCACACCATTGAAGATACTGGGATTGTGCTGGGGAATGCCATACGCATTGCATTGAGGGATAAAAGGGGCATCAAACGGTATGGGAGCTGTATCCTGCCCATGGATGAAACATTGGTGCTCTGCGCCATTGACTTAAGCGGAAGGCCGTACTTTTCCTTTGAAGGGGAATTTACCACGGAACGGGTAGGGTATATGGACACGGAAATGGTAAGGGAATTTTTCTATGCCATTTCTTACAGCGCAGGCATGAACCTGCATATGAAAATTATATCAGGATGTAACAACCACCATATGGTGGAAGGGCTGTTTAAGGCTTTTGGGAGGGCTTTGGACGAAGCCACCATGCGGGACACAAGGATCAAGGATATTATGTCGACGAAAGGTAGTTTATAGGTGATGATATGGAACGTAAGAACCTGATTGCCACCATTTTCCTGAAAGATGGCAAAGCAGTAAAAGGGAAGCATGACCCGGAAAGCGCCGGGGACTTAAAGGAACTGGCGAAAGTCTATAATGACAGCGGCGTGGATAAGCTTTATATTTTTGATTTATCGGATTCTGACAAGGAGCATGAAACCAACCTCCACACCATCAAGGAACTGAGCCGTATTATGGAGATTCCCATTTATGGGGCTGGCTCCATTGCCCGTTTGGAGGATATTAAAAAACTCCTTTATGCTGGATGCAAAGGGGTTATTTTAGATGGCGGCAGGCATGACGTTATCTCCCTTGCAAAAGAAGGGGCGACCCGTTTTGGCCGGGAAAAAATGCTGGTTTCTATGGAAAATGTAGATTTGATTTTTAAACATAAGAAAGAAGTAATGGAACATGTACATAAATTAGTGGTAACAAATGAAGCGATTATTGAATCCTTAGGGGACATTACAGACCTGCCCTTTAGCGTGATTATCGAAGGGTATGACAAGGAACACTGGGTGGAAGTCCTGAAGAAAGACTGCGTGACCGGGATTGGGGGGCCTTATATCAGCGACCCCAACACTTATGTGACGGAATTAAAACAGGCCCTTGCGGCAGAAGGGATTGAAACCAAGAAATTTGAGTCCGCTATGGAGTGGGCTGAATTTAAGCTGAACCCCCAGGGGCTGCTCCCAGTCATTGTCCAGGACTACCGGACAGCGGAAGTGCTGATGATGGCATATATGAACGAGGAGGCGTTCCATGCCACCTTGTCTTTGGGGAAAATGGCTTATTACAGCAGGAGCAGGCAGGAACTTTGGATTAAGGGGGAAACCTCCGGGCATTACCAGTATGTGAAATCTTTGACGGTAGACTGCGACAAGGACACACTGCTTGCCAAAGTGTCCCAGGTAGGGGCGGCCTGCCATACTGGGAATACAAGCTGTTTTTTCCAGGAACTGGTGAAAAAGGAATTTACGACGAAAAATCCCCTGCGTGTCTTTGAAGATGTGTACGACACCATCAAGGACCGTAAGCTGCACCCAAAGGAAGGCTCTTACACCAATTACCTCTTTGATAAGGGGATTGACAAAATCCTGAAAAAAGTTGGGGAAGAAGCTACGGAGATTGTGATTGCCTCCAAGAACCCGGAAGCCGAGGAGATTAAATATGAAATTTCTGATTTCCTGTACCATATCATGGTGCTGATGGTAGAGAAAGGCGTAACATGGGAGGATATTGTGGAGGAATTGAACCAGCGTTAGGGATATTATGTGGCACGTTGCCTCTGGAACATAAAAACGCAGAAAGGTTTACATAAGTATTTTATGTAAACCTTTCTGCGTTTTCCCAAAAAATTTATCCAACCCATGTATTTTCCTGTCCATCTGCTACTAAAATATAGTAAGGAAAATGATTTTTCAGGAGAAGCCATGGCAAAACAAATAGAAGAAACCGTTGCCCAGCGCAGGGCATATGTGGACCAAATCCGTGCAACTTTTTATCCAGAGGAACCAAGCCGGGGGAACACTGGAAAGGAGCCTTTCCAGCGGAATGCGCCATATTCCCAGGAACAGGGGCAGGAGGGGGGAGCCAAGTACTCCAGCCTGGGCATACGGACATTGGTTGCCGTCCTGCTTTTTGCAGCATTTATATACTGTGACAAAAAGCAGGTTTCCTTCCACCAATATAAAACGGCGGATGTGTGGAAACAGATAGAATGGGACCCGCTGCCCTTGGAAGAATTGGAGGAAACGATAAAGATGTCCATAAAGTCCGGCAAGCATTAAAGCACGTCGCTGTTTTCGTTTTTCTGTTGCGAAAAGGATGGCATGTTGTTATAATGGTCTGAGTAACGAAACAAGCTGAAAGGAAAATTATGAGAACATTAGCATTATCCGATGAAATATTGCTGAACATCGACAAGCCTGCCAGATATATCGGCAATGAGATTAATATGGTAAAAAAAGACCCAGGCACAGTGGAAATCCGGTTTGCCATGTGTTTCCCAGACGTATATGAAATCGGCATGTCCCATCTGGGGATCCAGATTTTATACAGCATGTTTAACCAGCGGGAGGACGTCTACTGTGAACGGGCCTACTCCCCTTGGGGTGATTTGCATAAAATCATGAAAGAGCGGAGAATTCCGCTGTTTACGCTGGAAACCCAGTCCCCAGTCAAGGATATGGATTTCCTTGGGATTACCATACAGTACGAAATGTGCTACACCAATATTTTGCAGATACTGGACTTAAGCCAGATTCCCCTGCTTTCCAGCCAGCGGGGGGAGGAGTGCCCCATTGTCATTGGCGGGGGGCCGTGTACTTACAACCCGGAGCCGTTAGCCGATTTTTTCGATATGTTTTATATCGGCGAAGGGGAAACACGTTATGGCGAGCTCTTTGAGCTGTACAAATCCATCCGGGGGCAGGGCGGGACAAGGCAGGAGTTCCTGCGGGCGGCCTGCAAAATTCCCGGGATTTATGTGCCTTCGCTCTATGAAACCACTTATCAGGAAGATGGGACCATAGCCAGCTTCCAGCCCAAATATGAAGACGTCCCGGCAGCCGTGGAAAAAGAAGTGGAAATGGATGTCAGCCATGCCCCTTATCCCGTAAAACCGCTGGTCCCTTATATTAAAGTAACACAGGACAGGGTAGTGCTGGAAATCCAGCGCGGCTGCATCCGGGGGTGCCGGTTCTGCCAGGCAGGCATGGTGTACCGGCCCACAAGGGAGAGGGACGTTTCCGTATTAAAACAATACGCACAGGAAATGCTGAAAAATACCGGGCATGAAGAAATTTCCTTAAGCTCCTTAAGTTCCAGCGATTACAGCCAACTGCCAGAGCTTGTTAATTTCTTAGTGGAATCTAAGGAACAGGGTGTCAATATTTCTTTGCCTTCCTTACGGATTGACGCTTTTTCCCTTGAAGCTATGGAAAAAGTACAGGACATCCGCAAAAGCAGCCTGACATTTGCCCCGGAAGCAGGCTCCCAGCGTCTTCGGGATGTCATCAACAAAGGGCTGACGGAGGAAACAATCCTCCATGGCGCCGGGATGGCTTTCGAAGGGGGATGGCAGAAGGTGAAACTGTATTTTATGCTGGGGCTTCCCACAGAAAACGAAGATGATATGAGGGAAATCCCAAGGCTTGCGGACAAAATTGCCCGCAGGTATTACGAGATCCCAAAAGACAGGCGGAATGGGAAATGCCAAATTACGATCAGCACTTCATTTTTTGTGCCAAAGCCTTTTACCCCTTTCCAGTGGGCTTCCATGTGCCAAAAAGAAGGGTATTTGGCGAGGGCAAAGGTTGTCAATGAGGAGATGAAGGCCCAACTGAACCGCAAAAGCTTAAAGTATAACTGGCATGAAGCTGACGTTACGGTTTTAGAAGGCGTGTTTGCCAGGGGTGACCGGAGGGTCGGGCAGGTTTTGCTGAAAGCATATGAAAAAGGCTGCATGTTTGATGCCTGGACGGAATGTTTTGACAACCAGAAATGGATGGAAGCTTTTCAGGAAACGGGCGTGTCCATTGATTTTTATAACCTGCGCCAACGGGAACTGGACGAAATCCTGCCATGGGATTTTATCCGCTGCGGCGTTACAAAGGAATTTTTAACGCGGGAATGGGAGCGGGCGCAAAGAGGCCAGTTAACCTTAAACTGCAAGGAAGCATGCAATGGCTGCGGGGCTATGGCATATCAGGGAGGTGTCTGTCTTGAACATCAGAATTAAGTTCCAGAAATATGGCGTGATGAAATTTATCGGGCATCTTGACATGATGCGGTATTTCCAGAAGGCAATCCGGCGGGCAGGGATTGACATTGCCTATTCCGGCGGGTACAGCCCCCACCAGATTATGTCCTTTGCCGCGCCTTTGGGGGTGGGGATTACCAGCGATGGGGAATATTTTGACATTGCCGTAAACTCCACAAAATCCAGCAGGGAGTCCATAGAAGCCCTGAATTGTGCCATGGCGGAAGGGGTGTCCATTTTGGAATACAAAAAGCTTCCGGATACTGCGAAAACATCCATGTCCCTGGTGGCAGCCGCTGATTACCTGATTTACGTAAAGCCGGAATATGCGCCTTCCTTTCTGCCGCAAGAAGAACTTCAAGGGAAAATTCAGGAATTTTATAAGGGACAGCCGGAAATACTGATTACAAAGCAGACAAAGAAAAGCCAGGTGGAAATGGACTTGAAGCAGTTCATCTATCAAATGAAGGCAGGGGATACCCCGGAACATGCTTCTGGCGCCTTATTTTTACGGGTCTGCACCGGGAGCAGCAATAACATAAAGCCGGAACTTGTACTGGAAACATTCTGCCAGTTCTGCGGCTTAACCTACCAGCCTGCCATGTTCCAAATCCAACGCCTGGAGGTTTATGCGAAATCAGATGAAATCCCGGTGAAAGGGGAAAAAGAGCAAAAAGCATACCGGGACTACATGGCCCAATTAAAGGCCTCTTATGAAAAGCAAGGGAAACACGTCCCGGAATTTCTCCCGCTTGGGGCGTTAGGGGAGGATATTCCGTGAACAAGCTGTTAATCACTAAAATGCAAAAGGGAAGCCATACCTATATTGCATCAGCCCTTTGCTCTGAAAAGCGCCTTCTTGAAATTACCCTGGAACCAGAGGGAAGGCAAAGCATCCTTGGGAATATTTACGTTGGCCGTGTAAAAAATATTGTAAAAAACTTAAATGCCGCCTTTATTGAGATTGCCCCGGGCGTGCCCTGTTATTACCCTTTGGATGAAATGAAGCAGCCCCTGTTTGTCAAAAAAATCAACAGCCCAAGGCTGGTGCAGGGGGACGAGCTGGTGGTGCAGGTAGTGCAGGAGAGCAGCAAATCAAAACCTCCAAAGGTGACAACCAACCTGAATTTAAGCGGGAAATACCTGGTGCTGACCAGTGAAAACACGAAAATCGGGATTTCCAAAAAGCTGGGGTTCCAGAAACGGGAGGAACTAAAGGAAACTTTAGGCTTAAAGGAAAGCTTAGGCTTAAAGGAAAAGGAGGAATTTGGGCTGATTGTGCGCACAAACGCAGCAGACGCCCCCAAAGAGGAAATTTTGGAAGAATATGGGGCGTTAAAACAGGAATTTTTTCATCTTCGGGAAACTGCGCCCCACCGCACTGTATTTTCCTGCCTGAAGGAAAGCATACCGGAATACCTCCATATGTTAAAGGATGTGAACCAGTCCCAGCTTTCCGGCATCCTTACGGACTGCCCGGAGCTTTTTAGCAAAATACACGGTTATTTGGACAAGTACCAGCCAGAAGATTTAGGGAAACTTTCCCTCTATGAAGACGCCATGGTAAGCTTAAGCAGCCTTTACCGGCTGGAACGCCGCCTGCAGGAAGCGCTGCAGGAACGTGTCTGGCTGAAGTCCGGCGGATATCTCGTGATACAGCCTACCGAGGCCCTCACCGTGATTGACGTAAATACTGGAAAAAGCATTTCTAAAAAGCAGGTGCAGGAGCATTACCTTACCATTAATCTGGAAGCAGCGGAAGAAATCGCCCACCAGCTTCGCTTACGGAACCTTTCCGGCATTATCATTGTGGATTTTATAGATATGAAGTCCCACAGTTCCCAGGAACTGCTGATGCAGAAGCTGCGCAGCGCAGTGTGCGGGGACACTGTTCCAGTCCAGGTGGTAGACATGACAAAACTGAATTTAGTGGAGATTACACGTAAAAAAGTAAAAAAATCTTTGGCCGAACAGTTGAAAAACCATTGACTTACCGGCATTTTTGTGCTATTCTCTATGAGTATGCCGCACAGTGAGGTTTTAAAGCTGCAGCCTGCAGCACCACAACTGGCGAGTAATGATAATAGGAGGTGTGCCATATGTACGCAATTATAGCAACAGGTGGTAAACAGTACAAAGTATCCGAAGGCGATATCATTACCATTGAAAAACTTGGGTTGGAAGCTGGTGAAAAGGTTACTTTTGATGAGGTATTAGCAGTGAATGACGGTTCCCTGAAGGTTGGGGAAGATGCAGCCAACGCTACTGTAGAAGCTTCCGTCGTAGATAACGGCAGGGGCAAGAAAATCATCGTTTACAAGTACAAGAGGAAAACCGGTTACCATAAGAAGCAGGGACACAGACAGTCCTTCACCAAGGTGAAAATCGAAAAAATTAATGGCTAATCGATAGGGATTGTTATGGTTACTATAACGGTTTATGAAAACAGTGGACAAGAGTATACAGCATTCCGGTGCCTTGGGCATGCCGGATATGCCCAGGCAGGGGAGGACATTGTATGCGCTGCAGTTTCTGTGCTGGTGCTCAATACCATCAATTCAGTGGAAACGCTTGTTTCTGACAGCTTTGATATTGAAACCGACCCGGAAAGCGGCCTGATTGATTTTTCCTTGCGGGAAGGGTATTCCAAGGAATCGCTGCTGCTGATACGTTCACTGGTTTTAGGCTTACAGGGAATACAGGAAAATTATGGAACTGAATATATCAGGCTTACATTTGAGGAGGTGTAGGACATGTTGAATATGAACCTTCAATTTTTTGCCCATAAAAAGGGAGTTGGATCTACCAAGAACGGAAGGGATTCTGAATCCAAACGGTTAGGCGCAAAACGGGCGGACGGTCAGTTTGTAAAGGCTGGGAACATTTTATACCGGCAGCGCGGAACCAAGATTCACCCGGGCGTGAATGTTGGGAGAGGCGGAGATGACACATTGTTCGCAAAAGTTGACGGCATCCTGAAATTTGAGAGAAAAGGAAGAAGCAGGAAACAGGCTTCTGTATATCCAGTAGCAAGCAACGAATAGAAAGGATGTACAGTCCAGTTCCATCCCTGCGGCAGTTCTCAAAGATTACAGATACCGTGATTGAGGATGGAAGTTAGTTTTGCTGCTTTTACTGCCCAGATGCTGCATGATATGGACAGTAACAGGATATCTTAGTTTTACAGGATTGGATGGATAGACTCGACTGCATAGCCGGGTCTATTCTTTTCATCTTATGGGAAACTCCTTTGGATTTCCTATAAGATGAAAATAGGGATGCACACTCGCACAAGAGGTTAAATTAGGAGGAAACATGTTTGCAGACAGTGCTAAAATTATTATAAAATCAGGAAAAGGCGGGGACGGCCATGTTTCTTTCCGGCGTGAAAAATATGTGCCCAACGGCGGCCCGGACGGCGGGGACGGCGGCCATGGAGGAAACTTGATTTTTCAGGTGGACGACGGGCTGAATACTTTAAATGACTTCCGGCATAAGAGGAAATATGCTGCTGGGCATGGGGAAGACGGAAGAAAGCGCAACTGCCATGGCAGGAATGGGGAAGACTTAGTCATAAAAGTCCCGGCTGGGACAATTATCCGGGATGCCGAGAGCGATAAAGTTATCGCGGACATGTCTGGGGAAAACCGCAGGCAGATTATCCTTAAGGGCGGCAGGGGAGGGCTTGGCAACCAGCATTTTGCAACTGCAACCATGCAGGCTCCCAAATATGCCCAGCCAGGACAGCCCGGGATTGAGCTGGAGGTACGCTTGGAGTTGAAGGTCATTGCGGACGTGGGGCTTGTAGGTTTCCCAAATGTGGGGAAATCCACCCTGTTGTCCAGAGTGACAAACGCCCAGCCGAAAATAGCCAATTACCATTTTACTACCTTAAACCCAAACTTAGGGGTAGTGGATCTGGATGGGACAAACGGCTTTGTGATTGCTGATATCCCAGGGCTGATTGAAGGGGCATCCGAGGGAGTGGGGCTGGGCCACGCATTCCTAAAACACATTGAACGCACCAAGGTTATGATACACATTGTGGACGCCGCTTCTGTAGAAGGCAGGGATCCTATTGCGGATATTTATGCCATCAATCAGGAACTGAAAAATTTCAACCCGAAATTGATGGAAAAACCGCAGGTGATTGCAGCAAATAAAATTGATGCCATCTTTGACCAGGCAGAGAGTGCCCTTCCTGTATTAAAAGCAGAATTTGAGCCAAAAGGGATCCAAGTATTCCCGATATCCGCAGTCAGCGGGCAGGGCTTGAAAGAGCTGCTGTATTATGTAAATGAGATGTTGGGGGAATTAGACCAAGCCCCTGTTGTCTATGAACAGGAATTTTACCCGGAAACCAAGGAATTCCAGAGCGGTTCCTTTACGGTAGAATATGACGCAAAAGACAATGTTTATGTAGCGGAAGGGCCGAAAATAGAAAAAATGTTGGGATATACCAATATTGATTCCGAAAAAGGCTTTCTGTTTTTCCAAAAATTCCTACGGGAACATGGGATCTTGGAGGAATTGGAAAAGGCAGGCATTACAGAAGGGGACACGGTGCGGATGTATGGCCATGAATTTGATTATTATAAATAGGGCACAGGAAAGGAATAATATATGAATATCACAAGTAAACAGCGCGCGTATTTGAAAAGCTTGGCTAACGGCATAGATCCTATTTTCCAAGTGGGGAAAGCAAGCCTGACCCCAGAACTGGTAAATGCCGTGGATGAAGCGCTGGAAAAAAGGGAAATCATCAAGCTTTCAGTCTTAAAAAACTGTTTTGACGACCCAAATGAGATTGCAGACACAATGGCTGGGCGCACAAGGTCTGGAGTAGTACAAGTGATTGGGAAGAAAATTGTACTGTACCGGCCATCCAAAAAAAATCCGAAAATCAAGCTTCCGAGATAACCAAGGCAAGGGAGCCTTATGGAGCGACAAACCATGCAAAGAATTGGTATTATGGGAGGGACATTCGACCCTATCCATTATGGGCATTTAATGATTGCGGAGAATGCCAGGGAGCAGTTTGGCCTTGGAAAAGTCCTGTTTCTGCCTACTGGGCATTCTCCCCACAAACAGGCGCAGGATGTCACGGCATCCTTCCACCGCTGCCAGATGGTGTCTTTGGCAATTGCAGGGAACCCCGCCTTTTTTATCGACCAAACAGAAGTAGAATCCCAAGGCACCAGTTACACTTACCTCACCATAAAAAAGCTGAAAGAGCATAATCCCGGCGCAGACTTGTTTTTTATCTTAGGTGCAGACTCTTTGTTTGATTTTGAGTCATGGAAGGAACCGGCTGCAATTATAGAACATTGCAATATTTTGGCAGCGCACCGGAAACATCAGCATCAGGAAAAGTTTTTCCAGCAAATAGACTACCTGAACCAAAAATATCAGGAAAAATTCTTTCCATTAGATACGCCCAACCTAGAGGTTTCCTCACAGGATATCCGAAGCCGCCTGCATTATGGGCGGACCATACGGTACCTTGTTCCCGAAGAAGTAGAAGCGTATATCAGGGCAAACCATTTATATGAAGGAGATGGATTGGATGATGAAACGGGAAGAAATCGAAAAAAAGCTGAAAAAGGAACTGGATAAGGAACGGTATGCCCACACCCTTGGGGTGATGTATACCGCCGCTGCCATGGCCATGGCACATCAGGCAGATATGGAACAGGCCATGTATGCAGGGCTTTTGCATGACTGTGCAAAATGCCTTTCAAACCATGAAAAGTTAAAGATATGCAAAAAACATAAAATTTCTGTTTCAGCTTCAGAGGAGAAAAGCCCCTTCCTGCTCCACGCAAAGCTAGGCGCTTACTTTGCAAGGAAACGTTACGGCGTAGAGGACCGGGAAGTCCTCCATGCCATACAGGTGCATACCACCGGCGAGCCGGGGATGGGCACATTGGATAAAATTATTTATATTGCAGACTATATTGAGCCAAACCGCCGCAAAGCGCCTAACTTAGCAGAGGTCCGCAGGATGGCCTTTGAGGATCTGGACAAAACCATGCTGAAAATTTTGTCAGATACTTTAAATTATCTGGAACGGAAAGGCGGGGAAATTGACCCGCTCACTGTAGAAACGTACCAATATTACCGGGAGAAGGCTTCCGCCATGAAAGAAGTCAGTGAACCAGACAGATTTGTACCCGAATGAAACGAAAGGAATGAGTGATATATGGATATTTCCCGCGAAATGGCAAAAGCTGCCTGCCACGCATTGAGCGAAAAAAAGGCAGAAGAAATACGCATTATTGATATCAGTGAAATTTCGCCCCTTGCAGATTATTTTGTAATTGCAACTGGGACGAATACCAACCAAATCCAGGCGATGGTGGATGCAGTGGAAGAAGAACTTGGAAAAATTGGCCATACTGTAAAGCAAATTGAAGGGACCCGCAACTCCAGTTGGGTACTTATGGATTACAGGGACATTATCGTACACTTATTTTCCAAAGAGGACCGTCTGTTTTATGATTTGGAGCGGATTTGGACGGACGGCAAAAAAATCACTGTAGAAGAACTGTAACAATTTGGGCTGCCGCTGTATCTCAACTTGCGGCAGCCTTTTGGAACTTAAAATTAAGGGGATTTACTTAAAAAAGCGGAATACCCCGAAAACTTTCCCTAAAATCGTACAGTCCTCTACAATAATGGGATCCATTGCAGGGTTTTCTGGCTGAAGGCGGTAATGGCCTTCTTCCTTAAAGAATGTTTTTACAGTTGCGGAATCGTCCACCAGGGCTACAACCATTTCCCCATCCTCTGCTGTAGACTGGCGCTGCACTAAAATATTGTCCCCATCAAAAATCCCGGCATTTATCATGCTTTCCCCTGTGACACGGAGCATGAAGGTTTCCTCATTCGGTATGTATTCCGAGGGGACTGGGAAATACGTTTCAATATTTTCCACAGCCAGTAATGGCTGACCGGCAGCAACACGTCCAAGCAGGGGCACGTTTACCACTTCGCGCCGGACTAAATTAAATGTGTCATCAATAATCTCAATTGCCCGTGGCTTTGTAGGGTCCCTGCGGATATATCCGTTCTTCTCTAATGTTTCCAGATGGGAATGGACGGAAGAAGTGGATTTTAGATGGACAGCTTCACAGATGTCACGCACTGCTGGCGGATAGCCCCGGTTTAAAATTTCACTCTTGATATATTCTAAAATTTCTTTCTGTTTATCACTAATTTTTCCATATGCCATAACCATACCTCCTAAAATTACCTATCAAACCTCAGTTCCGGCATCCCTCAGATGCAAGGTTGGATAAGTTACTATGCACATACCTATCATAACACATTTTTTAGAAAAATGCAAACAAATATTCCGAAAATTTGTTCGCAAATTTACTTGACAAATATATGTTCTTGATATATACTCGGTATAAACAAACGTTCGGAAAACGTGTTCGACAAAGGAGGAAGGGATTATGGAATTGGGGGAACTGGGATGGATCAGGAAAGTTTACCAATATAAAATATTTTTGGTTTTGGCAGTTGGCATCCTTACAATCTGTATGGGATCATGGCTTTTGGTATTCCAGAATGGGGGCAAAGAAGCGAGAGAGGGGCAGGGCTATAAATCTTATACCAGCATTGAGATACAATCTGGGGACAGCCTTTGGAGCATTGCTTCTGAATATATGACAGAGGAATATGGAAGCGTCCAAGAATATATGAAGGAAATCAAATCTTTAAATGGCTTAAGGAGTGATGAAATCCATGCGGGGAAGTTTCTGGTGGTTCCTTATTACATTAGGCAGTAACAACAGGGGATAAATCTTAATTTGTGTTTTCAGGTGCTGCGGGTAAGGAGGTTAAATCTGTGGTAGGATAGATAAACAAGGGCTTGGTGCAAACTTTCATCAAATTTTCAGCTTTTCAGACGCTTTTTGTGCAAGATGTCTATGCTGGCGGCAGCAAGGCCTTTTGGCTCTACCATATCGGCTATTATAAAAAATGGGGAAACTCAAATCATCAAAAATATTGTGTTTTTTTTGTAATCCTACTATAATAAAAGGCGTGTAGTAATAGTTTTTTACCTGCAATCAATGGCAGGTAAAAGAATGGAGGAAATATGAAATTTGTGATTCAGCGTGTCACCCACGCAGAAGTTGAGGTGGAACAGAATATCATTGGAAAAATTGGCACAGGGTTCCTGGTATTAATTGGGATCAGCCACGGAGATACGCAGGAAGTTGCGGATAAGATGATACGCAAGTTAGTAAATATGCGTATTTTTGAAGATGAAAATGGGAAAACGAATTTATCCTTGCAGGATGTTTCAGGGGAATTGCTCCTGATTTCACAGTTTACCCTTTATGCAGACTGCCGGAAAGGTAACCGGCCATCCTTTACCAAAGCCGGGACGCCAGAACTTGCAGAGGAATTATATGAATACATTATTTCAGAGTGCAGGAAGCAAGTGCCGTCTGTGCAGACAGGTTCTTTTGGCGCCAATATGAAAATTTCTTTATTGAATGATGGGCCGTTTACCATTGTATTGGATTCCGAAGAACTTTAGGATTTATAATCTGCCAGATTTATAAGCATATAGGAATGGAAGAAGATGCTGGAAGTATTTTGAAGCTTTGGTTTATGAGTTCGCGAAATGTTGATTTTACGAACTGACATATGCCAACTGTGGTTTTTACAGGCCGCTTCATTATCCATTACACCGCATTTTAATTCTCGCGGCCATTCGCAAAATATCTCTGCAAACACGGCTGTTTGGCTCATTGCGCGATATTCTGCATAACATGGAAAAGGAGTTTTTATGGACTACGTTGAAAAAATTAATTTAGAAAATAAACGGAAACTGCAGGGGCTTTTGAAAGAACTCCCGAAGTTCTGTGCAGATTTTTTCCGTTACCTTGACACAAGGAATACAGCTTCCAGGACCAGGCTGTCTTATGGGTACGATATCCGTTTGTTTTTTGAGTTTATCCAGGAAAAAAATCCTATTTATGGGAAAATTCCCATGCATGAGATTCCACTGGATGTTTTGGATGAAATGACCCCAGTGGATATTGAAGAATACCTTTCCTACCTCTCCTACTATGAGAAAAAAGACGGGCAAGCCGTTACCAATGGGGAAAAAGGGAAATCCCGGAAACTGTCCGCGATACGGACCATGTACAATTATTACTTTAAAAAGGAATTTATAAAGACCAACGCCCCTTCGATGGTGGAAACACCTAAGAAGCATAAAGAAAATATAATCCGCTTGGATAAAGATGAGGTTGCAGATTTAATTTCCACTGTGGAGAACGGAAGTTCCCTTACTGCAAAGCAGCTTGCTTCCCACCAGAAAACGAAATACCGGGATGTTGCTATCCTGACGCTGCTGCTGGGAACCGGAATCCGTGTGTCGGAATGCGTGGGGCTTGATGTTAAGGATGTGAGTTTTAAGAACCAGGGGATGCGTGTTGTCCGGAAAGGTGGAAATGAATCCATGGTTTATTTTGGCGAGGAAGTAAGCAACGCCCTGTTGGACTATTTGGAAATGGAACGCCCACTTTTGGCAGAAAAAGCCCTTCCAGAACATGAACATGCATTGTTCCTGTCATTAAAGTACAGCAGGCTTACTACCCGCTCTGTGGAGAAATTGGTAAAAAAATATACTGGCGCGGCAAACATCAGCAAGAAAATCACCCCGCATAAGCTTCGGAGCACCTATGGGACAAACCTTTACAAAGAAACTGGCGACATTTATCTGGTTGCAGATGCGTTAGGGCACAAAAGCGTAGAAACAACCCGCCAACACTATGCTGCCATTGACGACGAGCGGAGAAGGCTGGCGGGTAAATTCTCAGGGAGCATTTTTCACGAGGATCACTGATGCAGTTACTTTTTGTTTTTCTGTTTCTTCTGGATATCCATATAGGAAAGAATCATTTCGCTGCATCCCTGAAGCCCAAGCTGGCTGCTGTCCAATGTCAGATGGTAGCTTCTGGAATCGCCCCACTTTTTGCTGGAGTAATAATTATAGTAGCTTGCCCGTTTCTTATCTGTCTTGTGTATCATGTCTGCGGCCTTTTCCTTTGATAAGCCAAAGGTCTGCATGACATGGTTGATACGGAACGCAAGGTCTGCATGGATAAATACATTGATGCAATTCGGATGCTCTGCCAATGCATAATCTGCGCAGCGCCCCACAATAATGCAGGATTCCTTTTTCGCAAGGTTTTTAATGGCTTCAAATTGTGCCAAAAATACTTTATGGTTCAAAGGCATATCCAAAAATGGCGCTGAAGTGTAGCCGCTGACAGAATAAGTATCCATTACCAAGGAATACAAGAAACTGCTGGTTGGTTTTTCGTCATGGTTTTCAAAAATTTCCTGGCATAACCCGCTTTCCTTGGCAGCCATGGAAAGCAGTTCCTTATCATAACACTTTACGTTTAACTGTTCCGAGAGCATCCGGCCTATATCCAAGCCCCCGCTTCCAAATTCCCGGCCTATTGTGATTACGAATTGTCCCATACATATACCACCTTCCTACCTATTTAACCATCTTTACAAAAATGGAAAGATTAAAATTGTGCCTTAAGATTATGTTATTTATTATTATACTATAATTTCCCTAAAATGTATATACAATTTGTGTTTGGGTTTCCATGTTTTTTATAATAGCGTTACTGTTCATTCCGTGACCAGTAACCTTCGCAAATCCATCTTAAATTCGCTTCGCAAATGGGATTTGCTCACCCCTGAACTACTTTCTTACCCGTTGGGATGTTATAAATCTTTCTTTAACAGTTCCGCAAAGTATTCTGGCAAAGGCGCGGTGGTTTCCAAATAGTTCCCTGTGGATGGATGGAGAAATCCTATGGTTGCTGCATGGAGCGTCTGCCCTTGCAAGTTCCACGGCGTTTTCCCTGTCCCATAAACCTCATCCCCAAGAAGCGGGTGGCCGATGCTTGCCATATGGACACGGATTTGATGGGTCCGGCCTGTTTCCAGTTCAAATTCCATATAGGTGTGCTTTGCAAACTGTTCCAATACCCTGTAGTGGGTTACGGCGTGTTTCCCATTTGGTACATTTATTGCCATTTTTTTCCTGTCTATGGGATGCCTTCCGATGGTGCTTTCTATTGTGCCGCTCTCCTGCTTTGCAATGCCTTTTACAATGCCGGCATAGCGTCTGGTAACGGAATGGGCTTTGATCTGTTCTGCAATTTTGATATGGGAATTGTCATTCTTGCAGATAATTAATGTCCCAGTAGTATCCATGTCAATCCGGTGGACAATTCCCGGCCGGATAACCCCATTGATGCCGGAAAGGCTGTCTTTGCAATGATACAGGACGGCATTTACCAATGTGCCGGAAAAATGTCCTGGGGAAGGATGCACCACCATCCCCTTTGGCTTATTTACAATTAACAGGTCGGAATCTTCATAAAGAATGTCCAATGGTATGTTTTCCGGGAGGATTTCCAGATCTTCCGCTGGGGGAATGGTGATTTGGATGCAATCCTTCTTATTGACTTTATAGTTGGACTTCTGGGTTTCTTGGTTTACCAGCACCCTCCCATCCTTTGCCAGTTTTTGGATAAAGGAACGGGAATAGCCACTGCAGGCCATGGAAAGGAATTTGTCCAAGCGTTCCCCTGCCTGTTCTGGCAGCACCTGAAAGGTTTGGACCGTGTCCCCCTTATCCACAGAGGAGCTTTTCTGCCCTGCCATATTGCTGTTTTCTTCTAATAGAATGTTTGGCTTCCAGATAGTTTGATGATCCATGCCCCTGCTCCTTTAGTCCCGTTGTTTCTTTTTAGAAAATGGCCAGAGTACCTCCAGTTCTTCTTCTTTATAATAGAAAAAGACCAGTGCCAGCAAAATCCCCATGCCAACGGTTACATAAATATCTGCTACATTGAAAATTGGGAAATTGATTAATTCAAAATAGAAGAAGTCAACTACATATCCCAAGCAAAGGCGGTCGATAAGGTTCCCAATTGCGCCTGCGGTCAGAAGTGACAGGATTCCACGTATCCAACGGTATTTTTTTTCCATCGGGGTACGCAGGTACACTAGTGCCATAAACGCCAGCATGGCGAACGTACTGGTTACAAACCACAGCTTCTGCCCCTGGAGTAAGCCAAATGCCGCCCCTCTGTTTTCTAAATATTGCAGCTGGAATACGCCTTTGATAATGGGGATGGAGCTTCCATGCTTTAGGTGGGCAGCAGCCAGATATTTTGTGAACTGATCCAAAGCCAGCAGGATACATACGCTGGCTGCATAGAATATGTAGCTATTCCGTTTTTTTGTATTCATCATGACGCCCTTTCTGCTCCTGTTTCCATGATATAGCGGATGCCCCCCAGAAGGTCGCTGTCAGACAATTCCTTTGTGATATAGGCTTCCCCAAGGGTTTTTAGCAAAATAAATTTGACTTTCCCAGATTCCATTTTTTTATCCAGCTTGGTAGCTGCAAGGATTTCCTCTGGGGTATGGGGAAAATCCGGGAGCGTAACCGGAAGGCCATGGGCTGCCAGCATCTGCTTTAAAGTTTCCAGTTCTTCCAGCTTGATATTACCTTTTTGGCAGGAAATGTAGGCAGCGCTTACCATGCCAAGGGAAACACATTCCCCATGGTATAAGGTGAAATTGGACAATTTTTCAATAGCGTGGCCAATGGTGTGGCCAAAATTTAAGAGAGCCCGCTCTCCCTGTTCCTTGGGGTCCTTTTCAACAACGCCGCGTTTTATCTGGCAGCTTCTGTAGACCATTTCTTCTATGGCCTGGCTGTCCTGTGTCAAAATGGAACTGCTGTGGTTCTGGATAAATTCAGTGTAAGCCCTGTCTTTGATAAATCCATGCTTGATTAATTCGGCTGTGCCGGAAGAAAGCTGGCGTTTCGGCAGTGTTTTTAAAGTGGAAATGTTCATATAGACCAGTTTTGGCATGTAAAATGCCCCTACCATATTTTTGTACTGCATAAAATCAACGCCTGTTTTTCCGCCAATACTGCTGTCGGTTTGAGCCAATAGGGAGGTGGGAACCTGCACAAAATCAATGCCCCGCAGATAAGTTGCTGCCGCAAACCCGGCCAAATCCCCTACTACCCCGCCGCCTAACGCAATCAGCACGTCCTTGCGGTCGAAGGAGTTCTCGATGAGATGCCCATATACTTTCCCAACCGTATCCGTATTTTTGCTGCCCTCCCCTGCTTCAAATACAAATGAAGTGCAGGAAACAAATACAGGGGAAAGCAAGTCTTCTATTTCTTTTAAGTACAGTTCACCTACATTGGTTTCTGTAATAATGCATGCACGGTTTTTCCCATATCCAAGATTTTTTAGTTTTTCAGGGAGGAGCCGGAAATCTGTTTGGATTTCAATAGTATAGCATGGGCTTCCTCCATAATTCACGGTAATTGTTTTGCCCATAATAATCACTGGTATGCAGCGCATACCGTTCCCTTTCTTATATATTAAAAAATAAAACAGCGATTTTCAATTTTTAAAGTTTAAGGATCAGATATATTTTTCATACTGTATTTTCAGCCGCCCTTTGCGGGTTTCGCCAAAGCTGCCGAGGAACTGGAACCGGCCTATGGAACGGACGGAAATCAATTCCTGCGGCTTACATACATAAGTGGCCTGCAGGGTTTCACGGTTATTGATGAAAACGCGCCCGCCCCGGATCCACTGGCTTGCCTGGTTACGGGAAATGTTACAGATGCAGGCTATCACGCTGTCTAAACGGTTGGAGGTGATAATGCCCTCGGCCAGTTCTTTTTTTGGTTCTATCTGTACGTCCTCAAGGGCAGCCTGTTCTGCTAAGACAGTGGTATGGCGTATCCTTGTTACGTTTTCCATAAGGTATCCTGCAATTTTTTCATGGCAGAACACATAGGCCAGGGCTTTATCCACCAGAATATCCCCCAGACGGGACCGTTCAATGCCAAGGTTCATCAGGCTCCCAAGCACGTCCCGGTGGCTTAAGTTTTCTGCAAACCTTGCGTTTACAGGGGTAAGTTTCAGGCAGGCAATTGGAAAGTGCCAGTCATAACAAAGAGCATCAGGTAGAAATGCAACCATCTGACGCTCACTTGATCCATAGCCGCCAAAACATTCATAACCAGAATATAACTCTGGGATTTGCTGGCGGAAAATATTCAATTCGTTGAGGTTTAAAAAATCACTGAATACAACGATGTTCTTCTGCTGGGCCTGCCTGGATAAGTCGGCAAACCGTTTTGCTAATAATAGTTCTTCTTTTTCCATAGACGTCACCTTAAAATACTGGCTGGATATCCCGCCATGTTACTTATATGCTTCTTTAAAATTCTGACCGGATGGTGCCGCCATACGTATCTACAATTGTGTCAAAATCACCGGATATATCTACATTGGGCGGGGTGATAATAAATATGTAATTAGAAATTTTCTGGAGGTTCCCGCTGATGGCAAAGCAGGAACCGGAAATAAAGTCGATAATCCGCTGTGCAATATCCACATCCAGGCCTTCCACATTCAGCACCACCGGCCGCTCCAGAAGCAGGGTTTCTGTAACTTCCCTTGCGTCGTCTACTGTCGTCGGCTTAATGACACAGACTTCCATGCCGGAAACGTTGGACCGTTTGGAAGGGCGCATGGGCGTTACTTTCTGTGATTTTACAGGCCGGGGACGCTTTTCTTCATAGGGCTCATCCTCTGGTTCTGAAGATTTTTCTTTCGCAATGCTTTTCCGCTTGGGTTTTTCTTCTTCATAATCATCATCATCGTAATAATCATCGTCATAGAAGTCATCGTCATCATTTAACCGCATAACATCTAAAAATTTATCAAGCATTCCCATAAAATAGTTCTCCCTTATAACAATATCATTTCCATGCTAATTATAGTTCCGTTCTCCAAAAATGCCTGTTCCCACACGGACCATGGTTGCTCCTTCTTCTACTGCTACCATATAATCATTCGTCATTCCCATGGAAAGTACAGACATACTTACATTATCAATGTTTTTCTTCTCTATGTCAACAGATAATTCCTTGATTTGGCGAAAATATTTCCGGTTTTCTTCTGGATGTTCCACAAATGGCGCAATTGTCATAAGGCCTTTGACATGGATACAGGGAAGTTTTGCTATTTCTTCCACTAACTGGGCGGCTTCTGCCCGGGATGTCCCGAACTTGCTTTCCTCCTGTGCGATATTCACTTCCACAAGGATATCAAGTTCTGTTTGTTTTTTTTCTGCCTGGCGGCTGAGCTCCTCAGCAAGCCGCAGGGAATCCACCGAATGGACAAGGGAAACTTTATCCACAATATATTTTACCTTGTTCCGCTGCAGGTGGCCGATCATATGCCAGCGGATGTCGTCTGGCAGCACGGGGTATTTGTCCATGATCTCCTGGACCTTGTTTTCCCCAAAGTCCCGGCTCCCTGCCTGGTACGCTTCTTCTAACATGGGGACGGGCTTTGTCTTGCTGACTGCGATTAAAGTCACTTCCTCCGGGTTCCTGCCTGCCTTCTGGCATGCTGCTTCTATATTTTTCCGTACTTGCATTAAATTTTCGTTTATCACAGGTTTGCCCTCCTTACTATCTTAGTCCTGAACCTTAGTCCAAAATCTTAATCCTGGATCAATGGATAATCTCATTTTCCGTAATGGAGGATGAGTCCAGCGCAATATGGTCATAAAGGGAAATGCCGTAATTTGTCCCTGTATTGACAATGGTGTATTCCTGGTTTTGGAAAAGGATTTCCACTTTGCGGAATACGGCATAGCCTTTGTTGACATTGTACACGCCTTCTAACGGCGCGGTTTCCCGTAAGACCAGTTCTTCATTGGAATCGGGTTTCATTATGCTGTCGCCTTTTTTCAGGCTTGCCCCAGCAATATAATATTTGTCTTCCGTTTCTTCCGCCACGGTGGCTGCGGCAAACTCCATAACCGTCTTGCCTTTGTCGTCTACATACTGGCGCATTACCCCGTTGGAATTGTTATCCCCGCCCTTGGTAAGGAAGTCCTTTGGGATCAGGAAGAAATCCTTTTTTGTCAATGCCGTATTGGGGATTTTCAGGCCTTTGGTATCTGAGAGCATCAGCTTGACATCCAGATACCGGTCTGCGGCAAAGCGGATTACGGAATTTTGGAAAGTCAGGATTAAATACCACTTTCCCTCCTGGTTTAAAATCCGGGAAGCTCCCCATGCCGTGGTGTTGTCCTTTTTAAATTCTATCTGGATATTGGACTCCTCCGCCAAATCTTTTGCCAGGTCCTCGGGCACTGGGATTACCAAATCCCAGATTTCGTTGGTTACCAGCTTATAAACCGGATCCCCTGCTGTGACCTGCTCCCGGGAAATCAAGTTATTTTTTGGGTGTGCAGGGGCGTCAAAAATATCTTCGGTAAAATTTTCCGCCGTCACATTTTCCAAGCCGTCCGTGTTATATACCACAATTCCCGGCTCCTGCGCCGTATAGGCATGGAACCCGGCAGCCCCGCCGGAATATTCGCCAAGGTTTGCCAGCGCGCTGGAGCTGATGGCTTCCATCAGTTCTGCTTCCATGTCATATTGGAAGCCATATACCTGATAAAAGTTTTCGTCAGAATAGCCCAGCACATAATTTGCAGCCGTCTTTTCCAGTTCATCATAGGAGCCTTTCTCAGTGAAAAGCTGCCCGTCGTTTTTCTTGGTGATTTCTTTATAAAAATCACCGTCCCCATCAATGGAATAAATGTAAGAATTTATGCTGACCTTTGAGGCATCCCGGTTATAATAAGTGATATAGCCGGAGGCTTCTGCGGAACATAATTTTTCTTCCCGCAGGGCGACGCCCGTAAAGGTGTTGTCTTGTGTAATTGTCCCCTGTGTCACCTCGTAAATTGCCGTCCGTTTTTCCGTGAAATACTGGTACATGTTATAAAGCATGTAGATAAAAACGATTGCGAACACAACAATTCCTACATTAAAATGTGACGTCCGGTGAAATTTTACAACTTTTTTGTTTTTCTTTTTTCCCATAAATTCCCAAGCCTTGTCCTTGCAGCCAATTTTTCAATATATTAAAAATATCATTTAGAATGATAAGCCTAAAATATTCTACCATTTTAATAGAAGAAACTCAATACTTCCACGAATTTCCAACATGATTTTTTTCTGGTTGGAAATACTAAATTCAGAAAAAGGAGGAATGCATATGAATACCAAAGGTTTGGATTATACGTTGTTAGCCCTTGTAATCATTGGCGCAATTAACTGGGGGCTGATTGGATTGTTCCGGTTTGACCTTGTATCGTTTCTGTTTGGGGATATGAGCTGGCTTACCCGGATTGTCTATGGAATTGTAGGAATTGGCGGAATTTACCTTTGCAGCGTATTTGGCCGCATCCGTTCCATGAACGAAGCATAATGTCCCATATGGTAAAAGGGGCTATCGGCTCTACGATAACCCCTTTTCCTACCTTTTCCTTCATCATTCCTGCATGTTTCTTTTTGATTCTGCAAGTGTCTACAATGACACGATCACTTTCCCGCTGGCACAGTCAGGCAAATCCTTTTCATTCAACGAAATGCTTAAAACAAAATCAACATGGAACTTTTCACTGATAGATTCTAATTTTGCAATGGAATGGCTGATGTCGCCGCCCTCTAATTTTGCAATCGTAAGGAAACTGTCTAAATACATTTCTTCCAAGTCGTGGTCTTGGGATATCACCCCGCAAAGGAACCCTAAAAATTCGTCGCAATTGGAAATCATATAATCTGCTACATTGATTAAACGGACTTTGTTGCTTAACTCATACATGTGCTTCTGGCTTTTATCCAAATATACGATATTGCCGGTAGCAGACTTAATTGATTCATTTACCTTGTCTAACAGATGTTTTGTCTTCCCTTTTCCCTTTTCTCCAGCTATAATTTGTACCATGGCAATCTCCTCCTAGTCTAACTGCATTTATGCAAAATAGATAATAAGTTTCTGTAAATTCAAGGAAACACCCTCTTTTTTGCATGATATTAGTAATTTTCATATGGTAATTATAGTACATATTCACAAAAAATTCAACTGATATTTCAAATTTCTTTGGAAGCGCCCAAGTGCAGGCTGATTAAATTGCTTTCAGCATTTCTTCCATTTCCTGGTATAAATTGTCCGGATTATCCGCCTTGAACACAATGGAAATATAAGGCTTTTCCCCTTTTTTACTGTACAGCACCAAACAGGAGCCTGCGTCGCTGGTAGTCCCCGTCTTTCCCCCGACGACCTGGACGCCTTCTGGCTGCTGCTTCTCCCCATTTAAAAATTTATTGGTGGTTTTCCAATCTTTCGTGGAGGAAGCCCCGGAAGGGCTGGTAAATTGGCAGGTATGCTCTGTGGAACTGATGATTTTTTCAAATTCCTCATTCTGCATGGCTGCCTGAAAAATAAGGTACATATCGTACACGGTAGTATAATGCTGCTCGTCCTGCAGCCCATGTGGGTTGACAAAATTTGAGTTGGTAGCCCCAAGCTTCTTGGCTTCCTGGTTCATCAGCTTTGTAAACTCCTCCGTGCTCCCGGAAACCAGGTCGGCAATTACGTTTGCCGCATCGTTGCCGCTGCACAGGATTAAGCCGTATAAAAGTTCCTGCAGTGTGAGGGTTTCCCCGGTTTTCAGCCCGCAGGTGGAAGAACCGGCTTCCAGTTGGAGCTCCGCATCTGTAACGGTTGCGGTAGCAGCCAAATCCCCATGCTTTAACGCCACGTAAGCAGTCAGGATTTTGGTGGTGCTTGCAGGATAAAGCCGTTCGTGGACATTCTTCCCAAACAGCATGGTATCTTCCGTCAAGTCAAACAATGCCGCAGCCTGGGAAAGGGAGTCTGTTACATTTGCAAGGGGTTTGTTCTCATTTCCGGCAACTGCAATATCCTCTGCAAAAAAGGATTGGGAAGTTTCACTGTGTTCCGAGGACAGCCCGTAAGATTTCGTGCTCTCAGTGATATCATAGGCATTTTCTATTTTTTCCGGCTCCCCGCACCCGCAGGCCAATGTTACGCACAGCGCCATGGCTGCAAGCGCTGCCGGGGCTTTCCATCCTTTATATGCTGCCCTTCCCTTATTCCATGCATGGCTGCAAACTCCAGTTTTACAGATGGTTCTGCCTGCATGGGGCTGTTCTGTTTTGCTGACGTCTTTTGCTTGTTCTATCTGCCGCATCTTGCTTATGACCTCCGTTTTATGGACATGATTTCTCTTATTTATACATTTCACGCCACTCTAAATCTCCTCTGTCCAATGATTTGATTAGCAGCTCTGCAGTGGCAAGGTTGGTTGCCAGAGGGATGTTGTGGGTATCGCATAGGTGTACCACATTGTTGACATCTGGCTCATGGGATTTGGGCGTGAGCGGATCCCGCAGGAAGATAACCAAGTCAATCTGGTTATGCTCTATCTGGGCGCCAAGCTGCTGGGCCCCTCCCAAATGTCCGGCAAGGTACTTGTGAATCGACAAATTTGTCACTTCTTCAATCAGCCTTCCAGTCGTGCCGGTTGCAAATAAATCATTTTTGCATAGGATTCCCCGGTAGGCAATACAAAAATTCTGCATCAGTTTCTTCTTGGAATCGTGTGCTATCAATCCGATGTTCATATTAAAAACCCTCCATTCTATACTTTAGAGGCTGAAGCCCTACGTTCAGTACAAGCCCTATCCCAATAAAAAGGCTTACCAACGATGTCAGCCCATAGCTGACAAAAGGCAGCGGCAGCCCAGTATTTGGCATTAATCCAGTCACAACACAGATGTTCACGAAGGTTTGGAACCCGACCCAGACGGCAACGCCCCCGCAAATTAACTGTCCGGATAAATCTTTTGCCTTTCTCCCAATTAAAATACATTCAATGACGATCAGAAACAGTAAAATCAGTATGGCCGCGCCCCCTACAAACCCTAATTCTTCTCCTGCAACCGCAAAAATAAAGTCTGTTTGGGGCTCCGGGATGTAATTCCCATTTTTTACAGAAAATGCGGTATCGTTATTCAGCCCTTTCCCCCATAGCTGGCCGGAGCCGATTGCCATAATGGAATTCTGCTGCTGGTAGGCATCCTTGGCATATTTTTCCGGCTGGAGCCACGCCATAATCCGGCGCCATTGGTAGTTATCCAAAATCTGCTGGTTGGGCTGTAAGATTAAATACACGAACAAGGTCCCTGCTGGGACTAGGATAGCTAGTACGGTTGCTATTATTTTATAACTTAATCCGCACAAAAACAAGAGTGCAATGAAAATTACTGCAACAACTATGCTGGTAGACAGGTCCGGCTGGTCCTCAATCATGTACCAGGGGATAAAAATTAGTACGCCGGAAATAAAAATCATAGGCAGGGAATTGATTTTCTCATGGTATTTCCCAAAGAACCACGAGAAAAACAGGATTAGCAGTACTTTGGACAGCTCCGAGGGCTGGAACCGGAACCCTCCTACCTCAATCCACCGGACTGCGCCTCCAGCGTCGTCCCCGAACACATGGAAGGTTATCAGGGACAGCAGCCCAATATTGAACAGGTAGATCAGCCAGTTGAAACGCAGGATAAAGGAATAATCAATTACGGAAACAACTGCCATCACAAACAGGCCCAGAAGCAGGCCAAATACCTGTTTGCTTTGGACGGCTTTCTGGGCGCTCCCAATGACGCTAATCCCAAGCATGGTAAGCGCCACCACATAAAAAATCAAGCGGAAATTATAATTTTTAATTTGGTACTGTTTCAGCATAATTATCGTCCCTTACATTGAATTTATCTGGAAACACTGGGGTGCTTCATGTCCTTAATGGGAATATTCGCATATAATGCAGGCACATTCCCATTGTTCCCATCCGATTCTGTCTGGGTAATCTGGATGTCCAGCCCCTCCGCATCAATTTCCATGTATTTTGAAATCACTTGGATGATGTCGTTCTTAATCATTTCCATAATATCCGGAGAACAGTTTGCACGGTCGGAAACCAGCACTAATTTTAAACGGTCTTTGGCAATGTCCCCGGAGGTTTTCTTTTTAAAAAAATCCATTAAGCCCATGGCGGTTTCCTCCTAGTTTTTTTTAAAGATCTCTTTCAGTTTCCCCCATACGCTGGATTTAATTTCCAAATCCAGGAATGGCACTTCTTCCCCTAAGATCCTGTGGCAGATGTTGGAAAAAGCTTTCCCTGCAAGGCAGTCAGAACCAACCAGCGGTTCCCCCTGGTTGGTGGAAATAACAATCTGTTCATCGTCTGGGATAGCCCCGATTAAGTCTATGGCAAGGATGTCCGTCACATCGTTGATGTTCATCATGTCCCCCCGCTTTACCATGTCCATCCGCAGGCGGTTGACAATCAGTTCCGTGCGCTTTACCTCGTTTGCCCCCAGAAGCCCGATAATCCGGTCTGCGTCGCGGATGGCCGACACTTCCGGCGTGGTGACTACCAGCGCCCGGTCTGCCCCTGCGATGGCGTTCTTAAATCCCTGCTCAATCCCTGCAGGGCAGTCCAAAAGGATATAGTCGAACTCCTCTTTCAGCTCGTCAATCAGCTTTACCATCTGTTCCGGCGATACGGCTGACTTGTCCCTTGTCTGTGCAGAAGGAAGAAGGGAAAGGTTTGGATAACGCTTATCCTTAATTAAGGCCTGCTTCATGCGGCAGTTCCCCTCCACTACGTCTACCAGATTGTATACAATGCGGTTTTCAAGACCCATAACCACGTCAAGGTTCCGAAGCCCGATATCGGTATCAATCAGCACTACTTTCTTGCCCTCCTGGGCAAGGCCTGTCCCTACGTTTGCCGTGGTGGTAGTCTTGCCTACCCCACCTTTTCCTGATGTTATCACAATTACTTCACTCATCCTACTACATCCTCCTGCTTTTTAGATATTGTTCAAAGCCCTTCCGTCAGCCGCAATAGCCCTGCTGGCTGCATCCTCCTGCTTCCTAGATGTTATTCAAAAGGCCCTTTGTAATTGGCTCAATATAAATATTCCCCTCTTTGACGATAGCCACCTGCGGCTCTATGGTTACTTTTGCCTTCCGTAAACGGCGTTTCCCGGCGGCAGGCTTATTGTCTGAGCTCCTTGCAATAATTTCCCCAATTTTTATCTGGATAGGGTCCATCTCAAGGGCGGCCACAAAGGCCAGTTCATTGCCGTTTGCCCCCGCATAGGCAGTGCCCTTGAGGGCTCCCAGCACCACAATGCTCCCTTTGGAGATGATCTTTGCCCCCGGGTTCACATCCCCCAGCACAATAACGCTGCTCTCACAGTCCAGCACCTGGCCGGAACGGAGGGTCCCCCGGTAAAATTCCCCGGTTTTCCCTGCCTGCTCCTCCTCGAACTGTTCAATTTTCTGGCGGACAAGCTCCTCCCGTAAAACATCATTGTCCAAAATGCAGATAATATTTACGGAAGTATTGCTTGTGATAGTGTCTACAATCCGGAATTCTTCCTCCTGCGTCAGCCGCCTGCCTTCAAAGGAAATGGCCATTTTGGCATTCCGGAAAAAGTTCTCGGATTCCTGGAAGCGTTCCTTGATACAGGCTAAAAGCTCCTCAAAGTCCATATCCCGGTCCATAATCAGGTTGATTCCATATTTGTTGCTTTTTAATATTACAGGTCTTGGCAAATTTATCCCTCCAAACATTAATCGGTAAACCCATTGGCAGTGCTTTCAATTTCTTCCGCCTGCCCATCCAATAACGTGTCTGTGCCCTCAAGCTTGAAATAGTATTTCAGGATGTTTTTGGACACTTCCGTAGCATTGGCAGAAGTATACCCGTACGCAATCCGGGTTGCGATGGCAATTTCCGGGTTGGCAAAGGGCGCATAGCCGATAAACAGCGCGTGGTTGGCCCTAGTGGGGATCTGCTGGGCAGTCCCGGTCTTTCCGGCCACTGCAATGGGGAAGCCCTTAAAGGAATTGTGCTTCTCCGCTACCATGCGCATCCCGTTATGGATGGCATCCCAGGAAACATTGGATACTTCTGAAATTTTCCGGATGATTTCCGGCTTAAATTCCTGCACCAAGGTTCCATCAGAAGTCGTTTCCTTATCTAAAAGCGTCAGCTTATAAATGTCCCCGCTGCTGGCTACTGCTGTTAAATACCGTGCAATCTGCGTGGTAGTAAAGTTGTGGTTACTCTGCCCGATGGATGAAGTAATCGGGTATTCATCGGCAATATGCGGCTCATTCTCCGGTATCTCAATGCCTGTTTTTTCATCCAGCCCAAACAATGCGGCGTATTTCTGTATGGTGGCAATCCCTTTGTTTTCGTTGTAGACGCCTCCGGCGGAGCTCATGCGGTATCCAAGGTCATAAAAGAAATAGTTACAGGAATCCCGGATGGCTTCGGACACGGTAATTGCCCCGTGGGTGCTCCCCGGGTAAATCCAGCATCTGGGGGAGGGGTTGATTTCCGTAAATTCCCCTTTAGTGGCAATCTGCTCGCTGACGCTGACTGCCCCTTCTGTCAATGCGGCGGCGGCAGTCACAGGCTTAAAGGTAGAACCTGGCGCCGTCTGCTGCTGGGTGGCATTGTTATATTGGGGGATGGATAAATCCGCCTGCAGGCTGGCAAAATATTCCGAATCCACCGAGTTGGCAAGCCGGTTGGTGTCGTACCCGGGATAAGTCACGCAGGCAAGCAGTTCCCCGTTCCTTGGGTTTATCATAACGCAGCTTGCAGTACATGGGTCTAAGGCAAGCTGGGCCGGCGTAATCTGCAGGTTTTTGATTTTGTCCCGCATAAACTGGAACGCGCTTAAATTCCCCACCTGCAAAGCCGTCAGGTCCCCTTCGCTTTCCTGCAGGATGCCCTGCTCAAACAGCAGAAGGCAGATCTGCGTGCCGGAAACCAACTCCTGGTTTATCATGTATTTATAAATCCGTTTGCTGAATTCCCGGTCTGTTTTTAATTCTTCCGTAATATAAGTTACTAAAGCGTCATATATTTCTGTAGAGTCGGAATATTTGGAGTCCGTATCAAATTTCGTAATGTCAATCCAGTCCATGGCGATAGCACGGCGCAGGTATTCGCATAAGCTTATGGTATCGTTTTTCCATGCCTTGTAAACCTCGTCTTCCGTATCTACTTTGTCCGACAGGAAGATTTCCTTCTTCTGCAGCATGGACAGGATATAGCTCATGTACATCTGCTGCTCGCTGTCCAGGTCCTCATAAGGGACGGGGGCGCCTGAGGAAAATTGCTGGCGCAGCTCATTGATGACGGAATCCTGCTTTGCCAGAAATGCGCTGTATACCTGCTGCTCTATCAGCTTTGCATCTTCTGCGCTGAAGTGGCTGATGTCAATGACATTGTTATTGATTAATGCAAAAAATACATCGTCAATAGGGATTTTAATGTCTGAAGCGGAACCCGTGCTGGTGTCGTATTCCTTAATATTTTCAATATTTGCATAAAGGATCCCGGCAAGCTCCTGCTCCAGCATCTGGTAAACAGCTTTTTGCAGGTCCGCGTCAATGGACAGGTAAATGTTATTGCCGGAAGAAGCGTCCACTTTCTTAATCATTTCCGTAATCCGCCCTACGCTGTCAGCGTAAAACTGCTCAATGCCCTTAGTCCCCTGCAGTTCCTGGTCCATCACCTGCTCAATGCCGGACTTCCCAATGACGTCGTTCAAGGTATACTGGTCGTTTTCTTTGGAAAGCTCGTCATATTCCGTCTGGGAAATCTTTCCGGTATAGCCGATAATATGGGAAAAATACGTGCTGTCCACATATTTGCGTATGCTGTCCTCCATAATGTCAATGCCCTGCAGGATTTCCGAATTTTCCTTAATGACGGCGACAGTTTCTTCGCTGACATTCTGGGCAATTGTCGTCAGCACATAGCGCTGGTAGCTGTTCTGGGAAATGGCATACCGCAGAACCATAATTTTATAGGCTTCTTCGCTGGTGTAAAAATTCAGCTCCCTGCCCTTTATGTCCTCATATTCCCTGCCTTCTACATAAATGCCAAATTTATCCTGCAGATATTCCATTACCTGTTCCGGCGTGGCGGAGCCTTCGTTATATCCTAATTTCTTGTTGAATTTCAGGTCGTCAATCTTGGTATGCCCATAAACGTCCGCAAGGAACCGCTTCTGCGCTTTCCCGGTTACAGTAAAACCATATGCCCCTGCTTCATCTTTCTGGATGCCGAAGGTGTTGGTAATGGTGTCCCCCTTTTCTTCAACCATGTGGATGACAGTGTTCAGCTCCTCGTTCATCAGCCGGTTTTTTTCGGAAGTGCTGGTATAAATGCCGTTATCCTCTATCGTCACGGAATAAGAAAGCTCGCTGTATGCTAGGAGTTTTCCATTGCGGTCATAAATACTGCCCCGGGTCCCGGAGGTGACGCGTTCCTTCTGGATGCGTAAGGTATAGTTGTCCATATATTCCTTCCCATTGATAATCTGCAGCACAAAGATGCGCTGCATGAGGATGGCAAAAATGCCCAGCATGGCAAGGCTTAAGATAAACAGCCGGGAACTTATTAACTTTTTACTGAAATTCTTGATAGACTCAAACAAACTTATTCGCGCTCCTTCGCTCAATTGCTTCTAGCTTCTGGTTGATTTTCAGGATAACAAAATAAAGGATAATCGTCACAAGTATGGTGTATACCAATTCCGGCAGCATAATGTGCAGCAAATAGTAATTGAACCGGAATTTCCCCCGCAGGAAAAACAGGAATACATATACCATAAAATTGCAGGAAAAATCGCTCAGTGCAATCAAAATCAGCGGCAGCTTAATGTCGTCCGGGAAAAACATTTTGCGGAAAAATCCGTTGACATAGCCGATATATGCGTAAATCAGGGCATAGAACCCAATTACGCTGCCATAAAAAATATCCAGCAGAAGCCCGCAGAAAAACCCAATCCACATCCCCTCTTTCCTACCCCGCATAAACCCGAAGGAGGAAACCGCCACAATCAGGAGGTTTGGGGAAATGGATGCAAAGGAGAGGGCTTGGAACAAGGTACTCTGCAGCAGGAAACATATGGTAACAATGGCAAATACTGCAAACTTGCGCCTTAGTTTCATTGGCTGCCCTCCTGTTTCTTTTGCTTTTCTTTGGTTTTCTGCTGTTTCGTGTTCTTTGGCGTTTCCTGCCCCTCCTGCTGGTCTCCCATATTCTTCTTATCCAGTATTACCAGTACTTCCCGCAGGTGCTGGAAATCCACGGCTGGCGTAATGGTGCCGGAATATGTCAGGTTATTGGAATCCCGTTCAATGGAACTGACATAACCGATTAAAATGCCTTCCAGATACTTGTCGCTGATATGGGAAGTTACCATCTGCTCCCCTGTGCTTACTGCATTGTCGTCGCATTTCAAATCTGTAAACGCGATGACCTGCTGTTCATTCATGGTGGCAAGGTTCCCGCTGATAATGCAGCGGTCGGCGGTGGACAGCGACATGCCGCTTACATTGCTGGCGTCGTCAATTATGGAACGGACTTTTGCATAATTAGGGCCGGTGTCAATGACAATCCCTACCAGCCCGCTCCCTGCAATAACGTTCATGTCTTTTTCAATCCCGTCGTTTTCGCCTTTGTCAATCAGGAAAATGCTGAACCAGTTCCCGCCGTCGTTCCCAATGACATGGGCGGCTACTTTTTCATAGCTGGGGTATTTTTGGTCCAGCTCCATCAGCTCCCGGAGGTTGTCCAGTTCATACTGCTCCAGCTTGATGGTGCTTAATTCCTGTGTCAGCTTATCCACTTCTGCCTGCAGTTCCCGGTTCTCCTGCATCACGTCCCGCAGCGATTTCAGGTCGTCCGCCCGGGACAAAAACCATGTGCCGATGGTATTGATCCCCTTCTGCATGGGGACAAACACATACCCGGCTACTGTATTCAAAGGCCCTCCGGACAAATTCAGCGTAAAGCTGACGAACATGACAATGATACAGAGCCCTGTCAGTATCAGGAGGGTATATCTGGTTGGTATGGAATGTTTTGTTGGTTTACGCTTCATATATGATTACACCTTTATTTATAAATTCTGGTTTTCATGCTAAAAGCCAGCCGCCGGAATTTTTCATCGGAAACAATTTTATTCAAGCCCCTTACGGCGCTTTCCTCCGGCAGTTCGCAGGTATTGACCTGAATGTTGGTAATCTGCTTGAACAGCTCGTCCAGCCGCTTGATTTTGGAGGAGCCGCCGGTAATGTAAATGCCGGAATGGATAATGTCCTTTGCCAGCTCTGGCGGGGTTTTTTCCAAAATCATCTTAATGGAGGTGCAGATGGAATTGAGGTTGTCCTTGATGGCTTCGTATACCACTGGGGAGGAAACCTCCATTTCAATGGGAAGGCCGCTCACCACGTCCCGCCCTACAATGACGGTGGTCTGTTCCTCTTCCTCCGGGAGTGCGCAGCCCAGCGTTTCTTTTAAGTACATGGCAGTTTTCTGGCCGATGACCAGCCCGAAATTGCGTTTCATATGGTTGATAATGGATTCATCAATGCGCTTCCCCCCAAAGTGGAGCAGGTCGCTTAACACAAGCCCCCCAAGGGAAATGACGGAAATCTCCGTGGTGTCTGCGCCGATATTGACAATCATGAACCCAGTGGGGGAATTAACGTCCAAATCAAGGCCTACTGCGTCCGCTATGGGCTTTTCACAAAGGAGCACACTCTTTGGCTTGAAGCGGCTCTTGTAGAACAAGTCAAAGAATGCCTTTTTTTCTACTTCTGTAATGTCCGTGGGCACGGCCACAATAAATTCAGCCCCCTTAATATGGTTCTTCACATGCTTGTCCAATACCTCTCCAATCATGTTCTGCATATTGTTGTAATCTGCTATTACCCCATTCACGACCGGGAAGGATACCTTGATGGCGTCCGGCGCTTTCTCATACATGGCATACGCATCGTTCCCGAAGGCATAGAGCTGGTTCTTGTTCACAACCGCAATGGCGTTTTTCTCATTGATGACATTTCCCGTAGCCTTGCAAAATACTTTCAGGTTACAAGTCCCTAAATCAATTCCATAAACATTTGTCGACATAATTTACGTTCCTTTCCTCAACCTAAAAGGCCATTTTCTCTAAAGCTGATATATCTGTTATCCCCAATAATGATGTGGTCTGCAAGGGCAATCCCAAGGACCATGCCGCTCTCTGCCACCCGCTTTGTCACGGCAAGGTCTGCGCCGCTTGGCGCAGGGTCCCCGCTGGGGTGGTTATGGAGGAGCACGATATGGACGGCGCCGTATTCCAGCGCCTTCCGGAAGATTTCCCTTGGGGACACCAGCGAACTGGTGGCTGTGCCCACGGAAATGATTTCGTCCCCCAAAAGGCTGCTTTTTGCATCAAACATGGACAATAACAGTTTTTCTTTCGTTTCGTGCCGGAGGGATTCCATATAGTAGGCCGCAATGGTGGCTGGCTCGTTCAGCCTTACGTCCCGGACCCTGCTGGCCTTGGCAATGCGCCTTGCCAGTTCTGCCACGCATTTTAGCTGCGCGGCCTTTACCTGCCCAATGCCCGGGAGCTTCTGCATTTCTTCTGTGCCCATGGCAGTTAAGTTCAGCAGGTTCTTCTCCTTCTGGGACAGGAAAAGCTGGGCAAGCTGCAGGGCCGTCATGTCCCTTGTGCCGTTTTTCAGGATGGCAGCCAAAAGTTCTGCGTCTGACAGCACATGCGCGCCGTAGCGGATGCATTTTTCCAAAGGCTGCTCGGATTCCGGCAGTTCCTTCATTGTAATATGTGTATTCATAAGTTCCCTGTACTCTCTCAAAGCAAAGGAAAAAGTTTTACATTTTATTTTAGCATATATAGGCGGTTGTGTATACTAATTTATTGTTAAAAATTCATAAATAATTTCAAAATAAGGTTACCAATCCAGATTCGTACAGTTTTTGCAGGGACATTAGGATCCCAAGCTTCCCGTGGGGCCATGTCAGGCCGCCTTGGAAATAGGCGGCGTATGGGGGGCGTAAGGGGCCGTCTGCGCTTAACTCAATGGAGGATCCCTGGATAAATGCCCCTGCGGCCATAATGACCTTGTCGCCGTAACCGGGCATGTCCCATGGCTCCGGGGTTACATGGCTGTCTACGGGGGCGGCGGCCTGGATGCCTTTGCAGAAGGCAATCAGGGCTTCCGGGGAATTTAGGGTGACGGCCTGTATAATGTCGTGGCGGCTTTCGGAGCCGTCCGGGATAACCGGGAACCCAAGGCTTTCGTATATATTTGCGGCAAAAATAGCGCTTTTTAAGGCGGCTGCCACTACGGTGGGGGCAAAAAACAGACCCTGGTAGAAGGACTGGATAACGCCTAAGGACGCCCCGACTTCTTTGCCAAGCCCCGGGGAAGTCAGGCGGTAAGCGGCGTTTTCGATGCACTCTTTTTTGCCGGCAATATAGCCGCCGATAGGCGCTAAGCCGCCGCCGGGGTTTTTAATCAGGGATCCTACGATCATGTCTGCGCCGGCTTCTAAGGGCTCTCTTTGCTCTACAAATTCCCCATAGCAGTTGTCTACCATGCAGATAAGGCTGGGCTTGATTTTTTTTACAAAAGAAATCAGTTCCCCTATCTGGGCAACGGAAAAAGTTGGCCTTGTTTGGTATCCTTTGGAACGCTGGATGGCAACAAGCTTTGTTTTTTCCGTAATGGCGCCTGCAATGGCTTCGTAGTCAAAGGCGCCGCCTGGGAGCAAGTCCACCTGGCGGTAAGTGACGCCGTACTCTGCAAGGGAACCTTTGGAGGGGCGGATGCCGATGACTTCCTCTAAGGTGTCGTAAGGCTTGCCGGCCGGGGACAGCAGCTCGTCGCCGGGCCTTAAGTTCGACATCAGCGCAAGGGCCAGGGCGTGGGTGCCGCAGGTGATTTGGGGGCGTACCAGCGCAGCTTCCCCATGGAAGCATGTGGCGTAGACTTCCTCTAACGTGTCCCGCCCTAAATCATTATACCCATATCCGGTGGTTCCCATAAAACATTCTGCGCTGACTTTATGGGCCTGCATGGCCCGGATGACTTTTAGCTGGTTGTATTCGGCGGTCTTGTCCAGTTCTGCAAAGCGGTCTTTCAGCTTTTCTTCAAACTGCTGCCCATAGCTGTAAACTTTTTCCTGGATGCCTAATTTTTGGTATAATTCTTTCATTGGTTGTCCTTTCGCGGAATGCATGACGCTTTGATACAGTTTTATAAAATATGTTTTTCGGTTAGTATTTCCTTCAGGTAGGATAATATTTTTTCATTGTCATAGCCAAATTCTTGTTTTTCGACCCAAATGACGCTGCGTTCCCGCCGGAACCACGTAAGCTGGCGTTTGGCGAAATGCCTGGTATCCCGTTTCATCCGGTAAATGGCTTCTTCCAGCGTGCAGCGCCCGTCTAAGTAATCGAGGATTTCCTTATAGCCAAGGCCCTGCATGGATACCATGCCTTTGTGGAACCCCATTTCTTTCAGCTTCTGCACTTCTTCTACGAGCCCGTCTGCCACCATCTTGTCTACCCGCTGCCCAATCCGGTGGTAGAGCTGTTCCCGCACGTCGTTTAAAACAAAATAGGCGAAGTTGTAAGGGGATTCCCGCTGCCGTTCCCGTTCGTTGTGCTCTGAAATTTTCTGGCCGGATAAGTGGTAAAATTCCAGCGCACGCACGACACGTTTTATATTATTTTCATGGATTTGCGCTGCGGAAGCTTCGTCTGTTTCTTCCAGCAGCTTATGGAGGGCTTTTGGGCCTTGCTCCCTGGCGATTTGTTCTAACCTTGCCCGGTATTCCTTATCCTCCGCCTGTTCCGTAAAGTCAATGCCATACAGCAGGGCTTGGATATAGAACCCCGTGCCTCCTACAAGGATGGGGATTTTCCCTGCTCCGTATATTTTTTCCAGGTAATGCTTTGCATATTCCTGAAACCGCACCACATGGAATTCTTCGTCTGGATCAAAGGCATCGATAAGGTAGTGGGGGATTCCCTGCATTTCTTCTTTTGTGATCTTGGCGGAGCCGATGTCCATGTGCCGGTAAACCTGCATGGAGTCTGCAGAAATCACCGCCCCGCCTACCTGCTTTGCCAAGCTGATGGAAAGCTCCGTTTTCCCTACGGCAGTAGGCCCCGTTAATATAATTAATGGCTGCTTCATGAAAACTGTCCGCTCCTTCCGTTTTATGTTATGGGTAGGTTTGCCTAATTATAAATGTGCCAGTACACTAGAGGACCCTTTTAAATTTTTTCTCCAGTTCATATTTTGGCATGGAAATAATGGTAGGCCTTCCATGGGGGCAATGGTAAGGGTTCTCCAGTGAAAGGAGTTCCCCGATTAATGCTTCCAATTCCGGACGGGAAAGGGACTGGTTCCCCTTTACGGCGGCTTTGCAGGACATGGAAGCTATTTTTTCCGTTATCATCTGGGGCGTTTCCTTCCCATGGAAATTTGCAAGGCCGTCCAAAATCTCAATGGCAAGCCCCTGCCCATCTAGCCCGAAAAGGTTTGCGGGGACTGCGGTGACGGAGTACTCTTTCCCGCCGAAATGCTCGATTTCGTAGCCCAGTTCCTGGAAATAGGGCATATATTTCTTTAAAAGCGATTCTTCCTGCATGTTTAAGGTCAAAAGGATGGGCGGGTAAATTACCTGTGAGGTAAATTCCTTTTTGCGCAGGGAGGACAGGGTCCGTTCATAGAGGACTTTTTCGTGGGCTGCGTGCTGGTCGATAATATATAGGCTGCTGTCAAATTCGACCAGCCAGTAGGTATCAAAAAGCTGGCCGATGATCCGGTGGTCTTTCCGGGAAGCTTCTTCAAGGAGCTTTCTGGGGGAGCCTGCTGCATCTTCTGCTATTGTTTCGTGGGGCAAAGGCATTGCCGGATCTTGCGCCATTTCTTTTTGGAAAGGCAGGGATGCAGCGTTCTCCGCTCTCGCTTCTGCGCCGGAATGTAAGCTGCCGGATGCCAGTTCCTGGCCGTCCCCAGAACAGCCCCCTGCTGCACCGGGCTGCTTTTGGAAGGAAAATGTAATTTCCTCCTCCGCCAGTCCAGGGAGCTCACGCCCGTTGTATTTCGGTTCATAGGGGCTGTCCTTCTGGATGGCTTTTTTCACGGCTTCCAGGCGTTTGGACTCAAAAGGCTCCGGGGCGTGGCGGCTGGAGGTAAGCCTTTCCTTTTTTTCACGGGCCTGCCTTGCCTTCCCTTCCTGCCCCTTCTCCAGGCTGACCTGGTAAACCAGTTCGCTTTGGTTGATGGCGTCCCGGACCAGGCTGGTTAGGAACTCGTATATCTCTTCCCCATTGCTGAACCGCAGCTCCATTTTGGTGGGATGGACATTGACGTCTAAAAGAGTTCCGCTGATGGAAATATGCAGGGCAGTGAAAGGGTATTTGTGCTGCATCACAAAAGATTTATAGCCTTCTTCAATGCTTTTGGAAATCAGGCTGCTTTTAATATACCTGCCGTTAATGAAATAATTTTCAAAATTCCGGTTCCCCCTGGAAACCAAAGGCTTGCCAATAAACCCACGGACGGAAAACCATTCGTTTTCCCCATGGACTTCTATCAGGTTGGAAGCAATGTCGCGGCCATAGACATGGTAAATCACTTCTTTTAAGTTGGAGTTTCCAGAGGTGTGCAGCTTGGGCTGGTTGTTTACAATCAGCTTAAAGGAAATTTCCGGGTGGGACAGGGCCAGCCGTTCCATCAAATCCCCAATGTACCCAGCTTCTGTCTGGGGGGTTTTCAGGAACTTCCGCCGTGCAGGCGTATTGTAGAAAAGGTTGCGTACCAGAAAGGTGGTGCCCTCCGGGGCGCCGATTTCTTCCCTGGACTTTTCTTCCCCGCCCTCAATGACATAGCGGGTGCCGCTAAAGCTGGAAAAAGTCTTGGTAATCAGCTCTACTTGGGAAACTGCCGCAATGCTGCTCAGCGCTTCCCCCCGGAACCCAAGGGAGGATACCGTCAGCAAATCCTCCACATTCCGTATTTTGCTGGTGGAATGGCGCAGGAAGGCAAGGGGCACTTCTTCCGCTTCCATGCCGCACCCATTGTCCGTAATGCGGAGGAAGGAACTGCCGCCCTCCTTGATTTCCACAGTAATGGCGCTGGCTTTGGCGTCTATGGCGTTTTCAACCAGCTCCTTTACCACGGAGGAGGGGCGCTCAATGACTTCACCTGCTGCAATTTTGTCAATGGTCTGTTGGTCTAAAATTTCTATGTTTGGCATATGGGCTCCTTTAAATATTTTTCATGGCTGACAGTGGCATAGATGCAGCGGATAATATCTTCCATCACCTGGTAAGCTTTTGTTTCCCATTTGGCATATTCGTTCTTTGTCACACCCGCACGTTCTGTACCATGTGCAATAGAATTTCTCCTGTTTACAAGTGCATCAATATCTTTTGAAAAATCATCAAATAAATCAACGGGCAAGCCTACTTTATATAAATTTTTCTGGAGGGCGATATACCACAGGTTAGATTCCGTGTCAATCGTTTCGTCTGGTATCATTAAATCCTCTGCTTTGAAGTACTCTAGTGTTTCCAAAAAATTAACCCGCCGGTAAAACCGGTGCAGACGCTTGTCTTCTGGAAGTTTTTTCTTGAAAATGCTACATTTTTCATCATTATTGTCAAATGCATTAAATTCCCGGTTCATGGAAGAAGCGATTAGCCTTTCATTGAAGCACTCCCTTTTCAAATGCAAAGAATTGACATACTGGATATAGGATAACAGGCATATTTTTACAAAGCCTTCAAAGTGGGAATATAGCATCAGCACTAAACTTTTCCTATACTTATCTTGCAGCAGTCCCCCATCAATATTTGATAACTGGTTTTTCATAAATGCCAATTCTTCTTGTCTCCAAGCCAGTTCTGTTTCCATTGCTGTGCGCAGTTCTTCTTTAGTCAATGGCCGAGTTCACCCCCGCCATAAAGAGTTCAATCCGTTTTGCCATGCTATTAATGTTCCCTGTCTTATAGGACTGGATTTCTTCTCCAAATTTCACATGGTTAATGGCGTCCCTTAATCTTCCATACTCTTTGGTTTCCTGGAAGGAACCAGTCACTTTCCCTAATGCAATTGTAATTCCGTCATAAAAATATAAAACAAAATCATTCCTTTCGTGCCCAAGCTTTGTCCTACTTGAAAATGCACTACTCCCTAGCGACTGGTTTATGATGTAGAAGGTCTGTTCAAAAACCCGCTTTTCTTTGGCATAATCAAATACTTCTTCTCCAGTTGTGATTTTTTCCAGGTAACGGGTAAAGTATTCTGTAACGGGATATCTGTAGTTTGCCAAATCATTTTTCAAAGCAAAAAAGCGAAGCACCAGTTCTTGGTCATATTTTACCTTAAAGCTTTTTTTGCCAATTTTGTCAATCACAGCTTTAAAATCCTTGTTCCTGCTGCATTCTTCTAAAAATATCAATGCCTTAGAATCCAAAAGACGGACGGTACAATTCCTGATTTCCTGTGCGGACAACAGTTCCCCGCCTGTGTTGAGCCGTTTAAACATATGGTATTTTAGGCTTGGCTCACTTTCTTTCTTAATAACTTCCATCCTGACAAAGCTTCTTTTTATTTTGATCTGCAAAGGTTTTGGGAGCATGTCAAAAGTCATGCCATTTAATGCAGGCACGATGTCGCAGCCACTTAATACCAAAGGCTCCGTGGTTTCCTCCCCCAATACTTCCCCACGGAAATGAAGATAACTGGATACCCTCTGGAGCCCGTCTATCAGTTCGTATTCCCCATCTTTGATTTCTATCACAAAAATGGGGGGAACTGGCATCTCTAAAATCAAAGATTCCATGAAGCGTGACTGTTTTTCTGCTTCCCAACGGAACAGCCTTTGGTAGTCCGGTGCAATGATTAATTCTCCATCTGTATACATGTCATATAATTCATTAAAGGAAACATCCAGGCTTTTTGTCCTGATATTTATGATTTGGTTATCTACATTTTCTATTAAATTTTCAACTTGCATAAAGTATATCACACTCCTTCCATAGCTCTTAAGTTTCCATAAAAATATTATGTAAACTTCCAGCGGTTCTTAACCTTGCTCTGCAAATGGTACAGCTTATTCAGCGCATCAATGGGCGTCAGGTTCCCAAGGTCCAGCTCCCGGATTTCCCCGATAATGTCGTCGTCCTTTACCGTGTCAAACAGGGACATTTGGGTTAGGTCCACCTCGTCTAACTTTTCCTGCTTCTTTTTGGGCCTGGTGTTCTCCGAAATCAGGCTCCCGGTAAGCTCCGCAATGTCGTGGGCGCTGAGTTCCTCGGAAATGGCCTTGGCCCGTTCAATGACGCTTTCCGGCACCCCTGCCAGCTTTGCTACCTGGATGCCATAGCTTTTGTCCGCGCCGCCGGGGACAATTTTCCTTAAAAATACCACGTCGTCCCCTTTTTCCTTTACGGCAATGCAGTAATTATTGACGTTATTCAGCTTGCCTTCCAGTTCCGTCAGCTCATGGTAATGGGTGGCAAATAGTGTTTTCGCCCCAAGGAGCTTGGGGTTGCTGATATGCTCCACCACGGCCCATGCAATGCTGAGCCCGTCGAAGGTGCTGGTGCCCCGGCCGATTTCATCCAGGACCAGAAGGCTGTTGCTGGTGGCGTTCCGCAGAATATTGGCAACCTCCGTCATTTCCACCATAAAGGTGCTCTGTCCGCTTGCCAAGTCGTCGGAAGCCCCTACCCGGGTGAAAATCCGGTCCACAATCCCGATTTTGGCCTGTTCCGCCGGGACGAAGCTGCCAATCTGCGCCATCAGCACAATCAGGGCGGTCTGGCGCATATAGGTGGATTTCCCTGCCATATTGGGGCCTGTGATAATGGAAATGCGCTTCTTGTGGTTGTCAAGGTAAGTGTCATTGGAAATGAACATGTCGTTGTCAATCATCTGCTCCACCACCGGGTGGCGCCCGTTCTTGATGTCAATGACGCCGTTCTCATTTATGGAGGGGCGGCAGTAATTGTTCCGCTCTGCCACAAGGGAAAGGGCGGCCAGGACGTCTGCCTTTGCCACGGCCTTGGCTGTCTTCTGGATGCGCAGCACTTCGTCTGCAATCTTGTCCCGGATGTCCCGGAAGGTTTCATATTCCAGGGAAACCAGTTTATCCTCCGCCCCAAGGATGATATCCTCCAGTTCCTTAAGTTCTGCTGTAATATAGCGTTCTGCGTTAGCAAGGGTCTGCTTTCTGGTATAGTAGTCCGGGACAAGGTTCTGGTAGGAATTTGTGACTTCCAGATAATAGCCGAATACCTTGTTGTACCGGATGCGCAGGTTTTTGATTCCGGTCTTTTCCCGTTCCTTTGTTTCCAGCTCCATCAGCCATGTCTTCCCTTCCGTCTTGGCATGGCGCAGCTTGTCAATCTCCTCGTCGTACCCTTCCTTTATGATGCCCCCGTCCCGGATGGAAATGGGCGGGTCTTCCTTGATGGATGCATCCACCAACTGGTAAATGTCTTCCAGGACATCAAGCTCTGACTGGATTTCCAGAAGCAGGGCGGCGTCAAATTCCCCAAGGAGGGCATGGATATGGGGGAGCATTTCCAAGGAGCTTTTAAAGGCTGTCAAATCCCTCGGGTTGGCAGTCTGGTAGGTGACGCGGCTGATTAGGCGCTCTAAGTCATAGATGGGGTTTAAGTATTCCCTTAGTTCTTCCCGGAGCATGGCGCTGCGGTTTAAGGACTCCACGGCATCCAGCCGCCCTTCAATTCCCTGCCGGTCAATCAGGGGCTGTTCCACGCAGCTGCGGAGCATCCTTGCCCCCATGGCGGTCCTTGTCTTGTCCAGCACCCATAGCAGGGAACCGCGCTTCTGCTTTTCCCGCAGGGTTTCCACCAGTTCCAGGTTCCGCCTTGTGGAGCTGTCAATCACCATGTATTTCCCGCTGAGGTAAAGCTGCAGGGAAGTCATGTTGGCAAGGCTGTTCTTCTGGGTTTCATACAGGTATTTCAAAAGCGCCCCTGCTGCAATGGTGCCGCACTCATAGTCCGTAATCCCAAGCCCCTGGAGGTTTGACACCTTAAAATGGGACAGCAGCGTGTTCCTGGCTGTTTCATCGCTGAAATACCAGGCGTCCAAAGCATAGACGGCGATCCCAAGCCGCTGCTTTAAGTCCTCAAGGTCCATCCCCGACATAGAAAATGCCTCATTGCAGATGATTTCCGATGGGGCAAATTTATGTATTTCATCCTTTAGCTTTGCTTCCTGGTCTACCTCCGTCACATAGTAATCCCCGGTGGTGACGTCCGCAATGGAAACGCCGTAGCGGTCCTCTATATATGCAATGCACATGATGTAATTGTTCTTGGTTTCGTCCAGGGCCTGCGTGTCCAGGTTGGTCCCTGGCGTGACAATCCGCACGACCTCCCGCCGGACCAGGCCCCTTGCCATCTTTGGGTCTTCCACCTGCTCGCAGATGGCTACCTTATAGCCCTTGGCTACTAATTTATTCAAATAGGATTCCACCGAATGGTAAGGGACCCCGCACATGGGGGCCTTTTCGTCCTTCCCACAGTTTTTCCCGGTTAGGGTGATTTCCAGTTCCTTGGAAGCGGTCTTTGCGTCCTCGAAAAACATCTCGTAGAAATCCCCCAGGCGGTAAAACAGGATGCAATCCTTATAATCCTTTTTCGTATCTATATATTGCTGCATCATTGGTGTGTATTCTGACACGGTAATACTTCCCTCCTCTGTTGTAATTTTATGGGGCAGGCGGACGGTATTTCCCTGCAACTGCCTCGGCAACCTTCATCCCGTCCATGGCTGCGGACATAATGCCGCCTGCGTACCCTGCGCCTTCCCCACAGGGGTATACCCCACGCCTGCTGCTTTCAAACTGCGCGTCCCGTATAATCCTGACTGGGGATGACGTCCGGCTTTCTACCCCGGACAGGATGGCGTCCGGGCGGCAGAAGCCAGGGATTTTTTTGGAAAACTGGTGCATCCCCTGGCAGAAGGAATCGGAAATCCCGGCTGGGAACAGGGCATGCAGCGGGCCAAACCCCTTCTGGCCCCGGATGGCAGAAGGGAAGCCGCCATAAGAAGCGGAAACCCTGCCTTCCTCAAAATCCCCGAATAACTGCTGGGGCACCCTGCCCTTCCCAATCTGGTATGCCTTTTCTTCCAGCTTCTGCTGAAATTCCACGCCCCCTAATGGGCCGGAAGCCCTGAAATCCTCCGGCGTTACCGTGACGATAATGGCGCTGTTGGCATTTGCCCCATCCCGGCTGCTGTAGCTCATCCCATTGACGGCAACCCGCCCGGGCTCTGAGGAGGCGTTTACCACATAGCCCCCCGGGCACATGCAGAAGGAATAGACGCCCCTGCCGTTTGGCAGGTTTGCCGTTAATTTATAAGGGGCGGCAGGGAGCTTCCCGGCAAATTTAGGGCCATATTGGCTTTCATTTACCATGGCTTGGGGATGCTCCACCCGCAGCCCTACGGCGAAGGGCTTGGCTTCCATGGCAAAGCCTTCGCCGTGGAGCAGCCGGAAGGTGTCCCTTGCGCTGTGCCCGATGGCAAGGATGGCAATGCCTGTATCTATGGAAACAGGGTTCCCCTTCTGGGTGCAGGTTAAGCCGGCCAGCCTTCCCTGCCGGAATGTAAGCCCGTCCATCCTGGTTTGGAACAGGAAGCTCCCGCCCCACGCTTCTATCTGGCGGCGCATGTCCGTAATCACGCCCCGCAAAAGGTCCGTCCCAATATGGGGCTTGGACTGGTAGCCGATTTCTTCCGGGGCGCCGTGGCGGATAAAAATATCTAAGGCTGCCTGGCAGCGCCCTTTTACGTCCTTTACCAAGGTATTCAGTTTCCCATCGGAAAAAGCCCCTGCGCCGCCTTCCCCAAACTGGATGTTTGATTCCGGGCTGAGCTGGTTCCCCTGCCAGAACGTTTCCACATCCCTGGCCCGCTCCTCCATGCACTTGCCCCGTTCCAGGATGATGGGGGCATAGCCATGCTTTGCCAGCAGGTAGGCGCAGAACAGGCCTGCCGGCCCGCTGCCTACAACCACCGGCCTGTGGGGCAGGGGGAGTTCCCCGCTGGCTGGGAACTGGTAGGGGGTATCGCTGGCTAGGGATACATTTGGCCTGTCCCCTTTCTTTAGGATGTGGGATTCCTGTCCCACATCTGCGTCTATGGTGTAAACATAGCTAACCCTGTCTTTTTTGCGGGCGTCTATGGACTGTTTCCTGATTTTGTACCCTTTTACTGCCTTTGGCTTTACGCCCAGTGTTTTTGCAATTTTCCCTATCAATTGCCCCTCGGTATGGGGGATGGGTAGCTTTAACTGCTGTATCCTTATCATGCATTGCCCTCTTTCCTGCTGTAATCCCGGCGTTTCCCGCCTGCTTTGGATGCCCTGCATAGGCTGCCGCCGCCATCCCGGCCACGGATCCGCTTGTCCATGCCCACTGGAGGTTGTAGCCGCCGCACATCCCGTCAATGTCCATCACTTCCCCGGCAAAAAAAAGCCCCGGCACTAACTTGGATTCCATGGTGTCTGGGCAGATTTCATCGGTGTCTGCGCCCCCGGCGGTTACCTGCGCGCTGTCAAACCCCTTTGTCCCAACAATGTCCACCAAAAGCTGCTGTGCACATGCAGCCAGCCGGGACAGCTCCTGCTTCCTGCAGGACGCCGCCGGTTTCCCCAGCGGGATGCCGCTTTCCTTTAGGAGCACCCGGTTCAGCTTCTGGGGGAACAGCCCGATAAGGGCTTCTTCTGCGGATTTCCCTTCCCCGTAGAGGAAGAACCGTTCCTCCAAAAGCTGGACGGCCTGCTGCCTTGGAAGCCCGGGGAGGAAGTCCAGCCTTACCGATACCTGTTTCCCTTGGAGGAGCCCATAGGATGCATGGCGGCTGACCTGGAACACAGGGATCCCGGACACGCCAAATTCCGTCAGCTGCAGCTCCCCCAGATCTTCGGCGGCTTTCTCGCCGTCTATGTAAAGCATAACATTGCATTCTGCACGGATTCCTGCAGCTTCTTTTAAAAATGGCTGTTTTCCCTGCAATTGGACCAAGGCTGGCACAAGCTCCGCCACATGGTGTCCAAACCCTAAAACATAGGGGAACCCGCTTCCGTCGCTGCCTGTTTTTTGGGCTGCTTTCCCCCCGGTGGCAAGGATGCAGGCCTTGCCCTGGAACAGCCCCTGCTTGGCGCGAAAGAGGAATGCCCCATGTTTTTTCTGGATGGAGCGGATGCCCACCCCACATTCCACCGTTACCCCAAGCCTGCGGCACTCCATCAGGAGCACTTCCAGCACGGAGGATGCCTGCCCGCTGGCCGGGTAATAATACCCGTCCCGCTTTGCCTTCCCATGGACGCCCAATTCCCGGAAGAACTGGAGGGTTTCCGGGACCCCGAACTGCCCAAGGGAGGGCAAGACAAAGGCAGGGTTCTTGCCTCTGTAATATGCAATGCCCTGCTTTTCATTGGTAAAATTACATTTTCCGTTCCCTGTCGCCAGAATCTTTTTCCCGGCTTTATCCATATGCTCTAAAATCAGGACCCTTGCCCCCTGCCTTGCTGCCTGGATTCCGGCAGTAAGGCCTGACGCGCCGGCCCCTACTATGATTACGTCAACTGTCTGATCCATATGCCCGCCCTGCCATTTTCCGATATTATAACACTCACAAACACAAGTTTCAAGTTCCAAGTGGGCTAACTTGTGTAATTTTCCAGAAAATTATAGAGCTGGGCTTCATTTTCAATGGGCTTCCCCTCCCGGATTTCTTCCTGCAGGTCTTGGGGCAGGTCTGCCACTGAGATGTCCGTGGTGGAAAACAAATTTTTCCTGTCCCAGTGGTAAACTGCCACATAGCCGTCTTCCTCCAGCAGGACATATGCATAGGGCTCCACGGGCTTCATGCTTTCAGCAAGGCTTTGCGCAGCCCCGCCGGTTTCCTGCCGGGCCAAAAGCGCTTCATTCTGCTGCTGGAGCAGGACAATGCGTTCTTCATAAGTTTTCCAGCTTTTTTGGGAGCCGGCGAAAAAGCCTGCGCTTAAGCTTACGGCTGCGCTTAAGGTAATTCCCAGCAACAAGAAGCGAATACTACATTTTTTTTCCATGTCAAACTCCTTTTTTTGGTAGTATTTGCCGGATTTGATATTTTATACAAAAAATGGGAATTACGTTGCCGGTTCCCTGCTTTCTATGGTCACGGCTACTCTTTCTCCCGGCTGCTTGCCGATTTTGGCCCGGATATCCTTGCGTATGCCGATAATGTAGCAGATGCTGCCGTCCGCATGGGTGACGCCCATGTTGACGATGCTGCCGTCGTAAGGCTCCCCGTCGAAGGTGGCGTGGACTTTCACCCGCCCTTTGCCGAATTCCTCCCGGATGTCGTAGGGGAATATGACGTATGCCCCTCCCTTCCCCTGCGCTTCGTAAATCAGGGATTCATATTTGTAGGTTTTCTGCCCCATATGCCCTCCTTTCCCGCCGGATTTTGGCATATCCGGCATTCCATGTGTTAAGGCCAAAGGCCTCCTTCTGCCCCCCTTATATAGGGTTAATACCCATACCTCTTTCTATACATGAAAAACATCCCAAAAGATAAAGCAAGCGCCATAAGCTCCGCCGCCGGCGTTGCCAGCCAGATTCCGGTTACCCCAAAAAACCGGGGCAGGACCAGCATTGCTGCCAGCATGAACACGAAAGACCTTGAAAATGCAAGGATGGCGGAAACAGCCCCATTGGACAGGGCGGTGAACATCCCGCTGGCAAAAATATTAAACCCAATGAAACACAGCGCAATGGTGCAGATACGGTTCCCGGCCACTGCAAGGCCGTACACAGGGTTGTCCGGGCGGGCAAAAAT
>ERZ778516.39-NODE-39-length-110316-cov-13.760931_pt1 | contig 110316 bp, 100 predicted proteins | sample MGYA00510342_ERZ778516 | MGnify/ENA primary metagenome ERZ778516 (study PRJEB29527, sample SAMN07138961) | mouse gut metagenome | material: feces | host: mouse | place: China:Nanjing | collected 2016-01-25 ...
TCACCACCGTGCCCAACGTCTCCTACCGCATCACCACCACGCAGGGCGACACGCTGGAGGTCCACAACCCCTCGGGACTCCCCGAAATCACGAAGGTCGCCAAAATCGAGGAGCCCTACATCCAGGCGCAGATCATCACCAAAGCCGAGTTTCTGGGCAACGTCATCAAGCTCTGCATCGACAAGCGCGGCGTCATGAAGAACCAGACTTTCATCACGCAGGACCGCGTGGAGGTCAATTTCGACATGCCGCTTTCGGAGATCGTCTTCGACTTCTACGACAAGCTCAAGAGCATCTCCAAGGGCTACGCTTCGTTCGACTACCACCGCACGGGCTACCAGCTCTCGAAGCTCGTCAAGCTCGACATCCTGCTCAACGGCGAGCCGGTCGACGCCCTCTCGTCGCTCATCTATGCCGACCATGCCTACGACTTCGGCCGCAAGATGTGCGAGAAGCTCAAGGAGTTGATCCCGCGCCAGCAGTTCGACATCGCCATCCAGGCGGCCATCGGCGCCAAGATCATCGCCCGCGAGACCGTCAAGGCCGTGCGTAAGGATGTGACGGCCAAGTGTTACGGCGGCGACATCTCGCGTAAGCGCAAGTTGCTCGAAAAGCAGAAGAAGGGTAAGAAGCGCATGCGCCAGATCGGCAACGTCGAGGTGCCGCAGTCCGCATTCCTCGCCGTGCTGAAAATGGATTGATCCTCGGCAGACAGCTCCCGCGAAGTCTGTTTTTCGCCACATTTTATCTTTCTCCCAATCGGGGCGGCGATCCGGTTGCCGCCCCGATTTTCTACCTGCCGCACACCCGCAGTTCTCCGTTCTTTTTCTGCCCCATATCCCTCTGCAGCCCGAAAATCCGGCCGCCGCGCGCAAATTCGCCGGCCGAAGATTGCAAAAACCGAAAATTCGGTCTATCTTTGCAGACGATTCGCGGAAATAGCTCAGTCGGTAGAGCATCAGCTTCCCAAGCTGAGGGTCACGGGTTCGAATCCCGCTTTCCGCTCACGAAGACCTCTCGAAAGAGAGCAGCAAAAACCCTTATGTGTCGTTGACACATAAGGGTTTTTCGTTTTCGGATGGTAGAGCTCAAACAACGAGCGGTAACAAACCTTGCCGTATCATTGCACAACAACAATTCTTTCGACCGGCTGTATCCGCTCCTTGTCCAGCGGACGGAACTGGTATTTCACCTTCGCGAAATCTATTTCCGCCAGATCGATGCAGCGGATCGTATTGTTGTACGCCGTCTTGTAGTAGACTTTGCGGTTGGTCAGGTCGATGGCCGACGTCCATTGCGTCGCACTGGGGATGTCGGGCGCTTCACCCTCCGGATGCTCGATACCGACAGGAACGTCAAAATTGTTGAGCAGATGGAAACATTGCTGCACCGTGTCGAACGCCGTAGCGCGCTGCGGTGCCGTAGCTCGGTAGAATGCCGCCCTGACGAAACGCGACGGCGGAGTGGCATCGCCCGGCATACCCAGAAACCCGGAGTTGCCGCCGAACGGCAGCAGGGTCACGCCGCCCAGTTTTTGAGCAGGCGCGTCGCCCGGACGGAGATTCACATAGTTGTTCAGATTCGTCAGCTGCCACTCGAATCCCGGAGCATTGGTCAGCACGCCCGCTTCGTTTTCGTAGAAATGCGGCACGCCGTCGACAATTTCCAGAACCACCTGCCGCCCGGATGGTTCGCCGATACGCCAGTGCACGACCGACGTCCGTTCAAGTCCGACGATGCGTACCGAGCCGATCGCCGCCTTCACCTCGTCGATCGTGGCGCACTGCGACAGGATCCATGCCGTCACCTGCAAATCGGCCAGCGTCCGGTCGTTCTGCTCCGGTTCGTAGGGCTCGTAACCTCCGTAGCGGGGGAAGAAAAAGAGCCCGGCCGACAATCCCGCTTCGTTGATTCCCTCGGCGATGAAATCCCGCATCACGACCGTCAGCCCCACGACACCGTATTTTGCCGTGAACCGGAGTCCGTTAGCCCCCGTCGGCGTGAACGACCTCAGCCGCTCTCCGCGCGGAATGATGACATACTCGCTCGGCAGCGGACCGAGGGCCCATTCGATCGTCCGGGCCTGGACATAGGCGCCGTCGGCGGCCGTCAACGCGATACCGGTGCAGGCGATGGCCTGAAAGGTCCCGCCGCAGGCCGCGGCCCCCAGCAAAAGGTTCGTTATCATTCTTTTCATGTCGTTTTGCTCGATTCGACGGACGAGGAACAAAAGACAAGCCAAAATTCCGGCCGCAACAAAACGAAACCTCCGGCATGGGTATCCATGCCGGAGGTCCGATCCGGAACACGCTCCGGAATTGTCAGTCGTAAATCTCGTTGAGCAGACGTGCCAGGCGCAGGCCTCCGCGGAGGAACTGCTGTTCGATGACGGGCGCATACTTGGCCACATAATCATAGGAAATCTTGGTGCCCTCGGGTGTGAAGTCGTAGATCTCCGTGCAGATGGCGTGCGTCTCCAGCAGCCAGTCGCGGGGTTCGCCGGCCTGCACGGCGGCCACCTCCTCCTTATTCAGCCGGTCGAGCTGCTGCTGCCACTCGGTGTAGCTCCAGCGGTGGGCCGCTTCGGGAATCGACGAATCGAAAACCGAATGGAGATTGGACGGCGTGGAAAACATCATCACCGGGCGCCGGTTGCCGCCCAGGTCGCTCAGACGCCCCGCGTGCATCGGGCAGTGCATGTCGCCGACCAGATGGATCAGCATCTTGAGACTGAGCGTCTCCTCCTCGGGCGACAAGCCGCCGTTCTTCAGCTTCGCAACAAGCGCTGTGACCGCGCAGAGTACGTCGCCCTTCGGGTTGCGGGGCATGGATTCGAGCGTCTCGCCCTCGTCGATGTTCAGATAGTGCCACGTCTTGGTGTAGGCATATTCGGGCGTGTGGCTGGCATTGTCGAGCCAGTTGGCATAGTAGACCGGCGAATGACCGTCCAGCACCTTGCTCACCTTCTTGGCGGCCTTGGGCGTCAGATGGCACTCGGCGATGTAGGCCGTCGCGTCATGGCCTTTCTGTCCCCAGGCCAGCACGCTGCGCGTCGCCAGCAGGCAGCACGCAAGCAACAACAGTTTCTTCATGGTTCTATGAGTTTTCAGTGATTCATCGTAGCGAGAAATTCCTCGTTGTCTTCGGTCAGATTCATCTGCTTCTGCAGGAACTCCATGGCCTCCACGGGAGTCATGTCCGAAAGATATTTGCGCAGCACCCAGGTGCGGTTCATCACCTCGCGCGTCAGAAGCAGGTCTTCGCGGCGCGTTCCCGAAGCGATCACGTCGACAGCGGGGTAGACACGCTTGTTGGCCAGTTTGCGGTCGAGTTGCAGCTCCATGTTGCCCGTACCCTTGAACTCCTCGAAGATCACTTCGTCCATCTTCGAGCCCGTATCGATCAGCGCCGTGGCAATGATCGTCAGCGAGCCTTTCTCCTCCGTGTTGCGCGCTGCACCGAAGAAGCGTTTGGGCTTGTGCAGGGCATTGGCGTCGACACCGCCCGAAAGCACCTTGCCCGATGCGGGCTGCACGGAGTTGTAGGCCCGGGCCAGACGCGTAATGGAGTCGAGGAAGATCACCACGTCATGGCCGCACTCGACCATGCGCTTGGCCTTGTCCAGCACCATCTCGGCCACCTTCACATGGCGCGAAGCCTGTTCGTCGAACGTCGACGCCACCACCTCGGCCTTGACATTGCGCGCCATCTCGGTCACCTCCTCGGGGCGTTCGTCGATCAGCAGCACGATCATATAGACTTCGGGGTGGTTGTCCGCTATGGCATTGGCCACGGACTGCAGCAGCATGGTCTTACCCGTTTTGGGCTGCGCCACGATCAGCGCGCGCTGGCCCTTGCCGATGGGCGAAAAGAGGTCGACAATGCGCGTGGAAAGGTTGTTGTGGCCGTTGCCCGTGAGGCAGAATTTCTCGCTCGGGAAAAGCGGCGTCATGAATTCGAACTGCACGCGGTCGCGCACGAGGTCAGGCGACAGGCCGTTGATCTCGTTCACGCGCACCAGCGGGAAGTACTTCTCGCCCTCGCGCGGCGGGCGGATGGCACCGCTCACGGTGTCGCCGGCCTTCAGCCCGAAGTGCTTGATCTGCGACGGCGAAACATAGATGTCGTCGGGCGAATTGAGGTAGTTGTAGTCGGCCGAGCGGAGGAATCCGTAGCCGTCGGGCATCACTTCAAGGACGCCTTCACCCGCAATTTCGCCCTCGAAATCGTCTTTCGTAATGTCGTCGTCGTCCGATTCAAAATAGGCATCCTGCCGGTTGAAAGGTTCCGGCTCCGGATTCTGGTTCTTGGGCTTGCGGCCCCGGCGCTTGGGCGCCGGCTGAACGGCAGGCTCCGAAACTTCGGGACTCTGGACGCTCGGAGCGGGTGCCGGTTCCTCGGCCGGCTGGTCGAAAAGCCCGCCCGCAGGCATCTCCGTATTTTTTTCGGGTTGCGCCACCCGCGGCCGCCGTCCACGGCGGGGTTTCTCTGCTCCGAGCTGTGCGGCCGGCGCACCATTGCCGGCGGGAGCAGCACCCTGCGCATGGCCAGAGATCAGTTCGATCAATTCGCGTTTCTTGGCCGTCGCGCTGCCGATGCCGAGTGTTTTGGCTATTTCGCGCAGTTCGGCTATAGTCTTGCCTTTCAGCGCATTCAAGTCCTGCATATGTTTCTCTTAAGATGTTATTCGGAAAATTCCCGACGAACGTCGGGTGTTCGGATGCTGAGCGAAAACAATACCGGCCTCTTTTCTTGCGACCCGCCCGAGCAAAGCCGCGGCGAACAAAGTTCATCCGAGCGGGCGGTAGGGGCAGCGGTTTGTCTTCCGGAATTTATCCCCGGCAAAGATAATGCATTATTTCGAGTTACAAAATAAAATTCGTCTCCCGATTCCCCCAACCGCAGCGCATGAAAAAAGTCTCCCGATTCTCTCTCGGAAGACTTTTTCACACACAAACATTTTACAATACAAACAATGTATGGCTGAATTCCCATTGTTCCGTGTGCAAAGTTCTTGCAAATTCCCTGCCGCCGCAATCCCCAATTTCAGGTATTTTCCGCTTGAGCCGTTTCAGTTAACAAATTGCGTCAATCTTTCAATCTACGCCGCATTATTTCTCAACAAGAAAATAACATAGCATCTGCATATATAAAATACCTTTATACCTAATGTATTTTTCAGAAAAACTTTTACAATTATTTAACATTTACTATATTTGTTATAATATCTACTCAAAAAGGCAACTTTGCCGACCACAACTATAATTTCTATTTATGATCACTGCATTCATATCACACAGCAGCCTGCAAAAACAATTCGTAAAACAGCTCGTATCCATTCTAAGCAAAACCAACTGTTTGGTAGACGAATATGATTTTGAACCCGGCAAAAAAAGCAAAGACGAAATATTTCGAAAAATCCGTCAAGCCGACATTTTCATTTTATTGATTTCCCGATCCGCACTTGAGTCCGAATGGGTAACTATTGAGATTGAAAAGGCTCGCGACAGAATGAAAAGAGGGAAACTCAGATTTTTCCCATACATTATCGATTCTTCCATCAAGTTCGATAATAAAAATATTCCGCAATGGATAAATAAAGACGAAGTTTTCAATTTAAAAACTTTCACGAATGTAATCTATCTTTCTCGGGACATATTACACAAACAACGCGAAATCATTTATGAACATCGCCCAGAATTGAAAACCCGCGAAGAATTGTTTGTGGGACGAAATACGGAAATAGACGAATTGGAAACAAAGCTGTATACAGGCAATTATACGGATGTAAAAACGATTGTGGTCAGTGGACGACCGGGAGTAGGCCGCCGAAAATTCATAAAAAAGTATGTTCAATCAAAATTAAGCAATTATTTTGAAGAGCCTTACCGGATATACCTAACCTCAAAAGACTACATCGAAAATTTCATTATCCAACTGAATAGTTACGTAATGTTCTATAACCTTGTCGATTTCCAATGGGACACTTGGGATAAGGATAAAAAAGTATCTGTTGCTGTAGAATTAATGAATGAAGTCTATAAAAACAAACAGTACATTTTAATAGTTGACGACGGCGCGTGCATAACACCCAAAGGAAGTGTTGCTGAATGGTTGGTAGATATACTTACCTATCCTACGCTTACGAAATTCTTAGGATTGTTTATCGCAAGTTCACGAACACCCAAAACTTTTATGATAAACGATAGGAAAGAATGCATATTCATTGATCTACACCCTCTCAGTGAATCGGATCGTACGAAATTATTTTATGCATACATCACACAAAGAGAAATACGGGATATTGACAAAGAAGATGTCGAGTTTTGGGTATCTAAGCTCCATGGCTCTCCCGAACAACTTTTTGTTGCAGCCGAAACCATAAAGCGGGAAGGAAGAACTTTGGCCAAATCCAATATCGACAGAATCATTGCCTTCGGCGACAAATCCTTGAAGGAAATTATCGAATATTGTAAAAACACGCAAGTCGGTAAACTAAAGCTGATAGACTTTATTGGCCTACTAACACATTTGGGCCCCGTAAGCGACCGTTTCCTGTTTAAAATCGTCGGGGACGATTTAAAAGAAACCAGTGTAAAGATTCTCGAAGAGCTTTATAACCTGTCGATTATCGAATTCTTCGGCCCCAGTATGGAGTTTATCAAACTTGATGTCGGAATCGCCGATTGCATTGATCGATCGGGATATCAAATTCAGGATTGTTTCAGGTATTCCATCGATAAACTCTCAAAGGAATACCTAACGGAGCCTATTAACCCATCTGATGAGATGAATGATCTGTCAGACTATTTGTATCGCATTCAAGTTAAAATCAATGCTGGACAATGCGATACAAAATATCTCATTCCTTCCGTTGCCATAAAAACGATTATTGATCTTTATAAAAAAGAAAAGTATGATTCAGTAATCAAATTGTGCGACGGGTTTCTCAAAGAGAAAGATCGTATATATAATGATGCCCGTCGAGAAATTATTTATTGGATGTGCCTCTCCCTTGCCAGAAAATTGGATCGGGTAAAATTCAATATCACGGTAGAAGAATTGTCCGGCGTTTCCAAAACTTTCCTGCAAGGCTTTTTCTTACGTCTTTCAGGCGATCTTCTTGGAGCAGAACGCAAATTCCGAGATATTCTGACAAAATATCCCGACAATGCAAAAGCTTCGCGTGAATTAGTGACAGTCTTGGTAATGAAGCGGGATTACCTGCAAGCCCTTAATTTAGCAAAGAAAAACCACGAGGCCAACCCTTATAATCCATATCATATTGAAGCCTATTTCAGATGTTTGGTCCAAAAAAATTCCCTTACATATGACGACCGAAAAAAGCTGGACGATTTAATTCTTGCAATGAAATCAAGTTATGATATTCATAGGGATAAAATTGTCAAAACCATGGAAGCCGAATACCAATATTACGTTAAACGAGAAGTACAGGCTCCCTTGCAAACATTAGTCGAGTTGAATAGTCAATCCCATGTTCTAAAATATACTCATCAAGCCTTAAATGAAATACAAGAGAAACAGACCTTACCGATTACTTAGCTATAAACAAATCGAAGAGGCCGATAATTATTAAATTATCGGCCTCTTCGATGGAGCGGAAAACGAGACTCGAACTCGCGACCCCAACCTTGGCAAGGTTGTGCTCTACGCTTTCTGCGACCTCATTCCGAGATAATTAGCAGTCTGTTGTTGCTGAATTTTCAGTGTTTGTAAAACATTTTGTAAAACACGCCAAGTGGCCGACTGTCGTTCGCTGATTAAACTAAATTGTTATTTTTAGATAGTTAAATCTAATGTTCTTCTAACTCTATATGTCTTATGAGCGGCATGACGACATCTCAAATGTTTTCATACCGAAACAGTGCTTCCCATCGAATGTCGTATAGTTGCGAAGTGCTGCAAATACTCTTCCCGATAACGTACCGTCATACTGCGATCACCGAACAAAGCCCAGGTTTTCGCGATGGCCTCTTCGGCACACCGTCCTTGCGGGGATTGATGAATATGCATTCGCCGATGTCTCGCCGTTCCGAGGCGCCCGACGAGAATAGACAAAGTAGTGCTTTCATCACCATAAAGGTAACGAAAATTATCGACTCTTCAGAACTATTTCCGAATTATCTCGTTGATAGTTAGTTGAGTTAAGCGCTTTAAACAGAAACATATCTACTTCAATATCAAGCGTACCGTTCTGCAAAAACAAGTTAGCCTAAAACACTTAACTCGGTTAACTATGGGTTTCGAAAATAAATAAAATAGGCAATTAATTGCACTTTTATTTGCTGATTGAATGAACTTGCACTACATTTGCATCGAAAGAGGCAATATTTTGCACGTATGGATTATTCAATCATCAAGGAGAGACGCGCATTGTTGGGACTTACTCAGCAGGATTTGGCCGACTATACGGGGTTGAGTCTGCGCATTATCAAGAGCATCGAGGCGGGCAAGGGAAATCCCTCTGTCGCGACGCTCTCGAAAATCGCTGCGACGCTCGGTCTGGAGTTGGCGTTGAAAGTAAAGGAGGTTATTAAATGAGGCAGGCAGAGATATACAGCGACAGCGTATTGGCCGGCGTACTGACAGAGACCGACGAGGGAACATATCGGTTTCAGTACGACGATGCATTTTTGGCAGACGAGCGGCAGACGGCAATCTCGCTCTCGTTCCCGAAAAGCAGAAAGGAGTTTGCATCGGAAACGTTGTTCCCATTTTTCTACAACATGCTCGCTGAGGGAGCAAATAAGGCATATCAGTGCCAAACACTGAAAATCGACGAAGAGGATGCGTTCGGCCTATTATTGGCAACGGCGCATACCGATACCATCGGTGCCATAACGGTAAAAAAGCTATGAAAACTCTGACGGTTTGTCCCGGTCATTTGGCCGAGGGATTCGATAAGTATTGTTCGTCATGCACGCGGCGGCTGTTCGACGGAAAGCGTGTCAGCCCACAGCTCGATTTCGATTACGATGCGGACAGTGCAAATATGGCGGAGAATATCAACCAACTTTCCGTGTCGGGCGTACAAGAGAAGTTGTCGGCAATCGTTGCCGACGGAAAGATCGTGCTCACTCCCGCCGGTGGACAAGGGCGCTACATCATCAAGCCCGCACCCGCCTACAAGTACCTGCGCTTCCGCGATCAGATACCCGCCAACGAGCATCTGACAATGCAGATCGCCCGGCAAGTCTATAAGATCCCGACAGCGGAGAACGGGCTAATCTTTTTCAAAAACGGCGAGGCGACCTATATCACCAAACGCTTCGACTACGACACAAACGGCAACAAGATCAAACAGGAGGATTTCTCGTCGCTGGCACACAAGACGAGTGCGACGCACGGGCGAGATTTCAAATATACGGGCAGCTATGAAGATGCCGCCGCTTTACTGAAAGCGAACGTCTCGGCATGGCAAGTGCAGATGAGCCGCTTTTTCACGCTCGTCGTCTTCAACTACCTCTTCGCCAACAGCAACGCGCATCTGAAGAACTTCTCGTTACAGCAGACCCCTGGCGGGGACTATCTGCTCGCACCCGCATATGATCTATTGAACACTTCGATTCATGTCGCCGACGAGGATTTCGCCCTGCAAGGCGGCCTGATTCCCGAGGCGGAGTATTCAGACATCTATACACGTACGGGGCATCCTTGTCGAGCCGATTTCGAGACCTTCGGACGACGGATCGGCGTGTTGCCGAAGAAGATGATGGCGATTCTCGAGTTGTTCGTGCAGGAACAGCCGGAGGTCTATGCTTTGACCGACCGCTCTTTCCTCGACGAAAAAGTCAAGCGGATGTACAAACGGTCGTATCAGGAGAGATTGAGCCGGTTGAGGAGAGATAGGTAAATTCCTTACAATCTGCACGAAATATAGAACTTAACAGCATTCAGGACTCTATGATGAAATGGATAACCTCGACTCAATTAAATCAGTGGGCTGATTGTCGAGATGCACAAAGTATATTGCCGGAATTGGTATTACGATTGATTCATGCAACTGTATCCATATCCGATATAACTAAATTGCGTTTCCCTTCAGGAGATGCCGTCCGCTTATCAGGATGGGATGGAGTACTCGAATCAACAGATTCTGTTTACACCATAGACGAAGGACTATCTTTATGGGAATGCGGAACAAATAAAGAGTGCAAAAGTAAAGCAGATGAGGATTATGCAAAACGGTCGGAAAATGCGTTAGGATACAGACGTCAAACTGCGACTTATGTATTTGTGACACCTCGTATTTGGAATGGTGTTAACAAATGGGTGCTTGATAAAAAAACAGATGGCATCTGGAAAAACGTAGTAGTTTTAACGGCTGTCGAACTGGAAGACTGGCTATCATTATGTCCTGCTGTTGCCATATGGCTTGCTGAGCAATGGCATAAACACCCGATTAAAGCGAATTCTATAGAAACTTTTTGGAAAAATCGATTCGTTGGACAGAAAGTCGCATTAAATCCTGATATAATGCTAGGAGGTCGAGAGACTGAACAAGAGCAATTATATCAACAGTTGGACAACCCTTCAATATCCGTTGTTCAATCCATTGCTCAATTTGAATCCTTATCTTTCGCGGTAGCATGCTTGCTTGAAAGTTCAGATGCTTTTGGATGGAAAAGCCGAAGCCTTGTCGTAAACGACGAAAATACATTAGAACAACTGATAGAAGAGTATGATAATTTGATTTTTATTGCAAACGTCGGAAATAAAAATCATATTTATGCAACACAAAAGGGGCATAGGATTATCTATGCTGTAAGTGCCGCCGAAATACCCAAGGTAAATGATTTGATAAGCTTGCCACTCATTGATCGAGACAAGTTTATAGAATCACTGTCATCCAGTGGACTTAATCGAAATTATGCCGAACAATTATCGAAAGAAACCGTACGTAATATCACGATACTCAGGCGTCATTTAAAGCTTGATTTCACGCCTCCATTATGGGCTAAGGCAGAAAATATCAGAGACCTTATTCCGGCAATACTTATTGGACGTTGGAACGATAAGGTTGAAGGAGACCGTAACATCGTCGCCCGCATAGCGGGAGAATCTTATAATAGATATTCCGAGAAGTTGCAACGATGGGTTAACAGTGACGATACACCATTAGTTAATGTAGATGGCATATGGAGGATAATCTCTCCGTACGAATCGTTCTGTTATGCAAGCAACTATTTTACGGCAAATGATTTTAGCAACTATCATTCTGTCGTATTTGAAATAGCGGCAGATAATGATCCTGATGCTAACGAGAAATTGAATGCGACAACGATTCAATTCTGGGAGAATAAGCAATGTTATTCGGGCTGGTTAAAGGAAGGAATATTTCAAAGCGCTATTTTGATATCGATTATTGGAAAATCTACGGAACTTTGTACGCCTCAACAACCGGCCGACATGTGGGTCGATTCCATTATTCGCGATATTCTGAATAATTCCACCATCGAATGGTGGTTTTCCAATGGACGTATTTTATCTCAAATTGCCGAAGCGTCGCCGCGTTGTTACATAAAGTATTTGATAGATGACCTTAAAAAAGAAGACTCTATAATCAAGCGACTGTTTATCCCGAAAGCTAATATAAGTTTTATGGGACCGGGTGAGAATTACACAAATGTTTTGTGGTCCTTGCGAATGCTTTTATGGGAAGAAGAATTCTTTCTTCCGGTAAGTCTGGTATTAATGGAGCTATCTGCCATCGAAAACAATACGAATTCAGCCGATAAGCCGCTTGAAACATTATGTGCAGCTTATACGATATGGCACCCGCAAACATATGTCAATACAAACCAGCGACTACAAACATTGAGAACATTGTGTCATAAATATCCGACCCAAGGTTTTTCTTTATGCAAACGTCTGGTTGATAGATTGGATCACAGTGTCATTTTCCCGACAAAGCCGATGCATTGGAGGCGCTTCGAACAAGAACGTCCCAAAGTAACAAATGAAGATATTTATGAATCGGTAGGCAGTATTTGTCAGTTAATGATCGATATTTGTGATTTCTCAACTTCGCAAATTGTAGACATATTGGAAATTGCAGATCAACAAGCAATTGGCCAGTCCAATAGAGAGCCTTTATTAGGGTTCATTATACAGCATAAAGAGCGATTTACAGGTAATTATGAGGTAACGAATAAAGTTCGAAGTACTATCTACCACCATAAATCATATCCAGAATCAAATTGGGCTTTAACAGCCGACGAAATTGGAAAATGGGAAGGGCTTCTAAAAGATATCGAGGCGAAAAATCCAATACAAAAATATCGCTGGATGTTCAAAGATATTTATTTGGAAACATTGGCAATAAATAGGGTGGATCATGATTTCCAAAAAGTTCACAAAATCACATTGGAAATTCGTAGTCAGGTATTAAAAGAGATTCATAATGCAAAGGGATTGGCCGGCATTACCGAATTTGCACAAATAGTCAAATGCCAAAGTATAGTTGGAGATGTGTACGCTCTGCTTTGTGCTGAAGATGATTTTGAAAAAATATTACGTTTGACCCAAACGGAAACGAAGCTACTTCAGTTTGTGAAAGGATTTTTCCAGGGTTATGCTTATCGATTTGGAGTCGACCAACTCATCAACGCTCTAAAACGTATTGATGTGGAAAAATTCATGGATGTAATACACATTCCATTGACAGCTATAGGAGCATCTAAAAGGGTATGGGATTATGTCGAAACACTTCCGAAGAAAATTAGCACACAATATTGGACGGATGTAATAATCGAAACTTACGAAAGTTCGGACGAGGTAGTATTTATTGTCAATCAATTAAATGCTGTACAACGTTACGAGGCATCAATCGATCTTATACACCGTAGCAGTAAATATCATAGTGTACAGATACCGGCTGATGTCATTGTAGAGACCATTATAGGTTTATTATCCTCACAGCCTAATGATGCATCAAGGACCATATGGTATGAGTTGGCAGAAATCATTCGATTGATAGACAAACGCAATGACGTCGATCGGGAAAAATTATTTTTTATTGAGTTTGTTTTCTATGAATTATTGGAACAATACGGAGATACGGATCATCTTAAATTAATAGATGAAATCATGTCGACCCCTCAAAGTTTAATGGATATTTTGAATTTCATGTATCTTTCATCTGATCCCGAAGAACGAAATGCAGAATTAGAGGAGGTAAGACAAAAGAACAAACAGACATATGCTCTTCTTGCATACCGGTTAATATCCGATATACGACGAGTTCCTTGCGTGGATAGAACGAACAAAATAGATGAAAAGGCTTTGAAAAATTACATAACGCAATTACGTGAATTGGCAGGAGTTGCCCACAAATTGCCTCAGATAGACCACACCATAGGAGAACTTTTGGCTAATTATCCGGAGGGTGGAGATTATCCCCCGACGGCTATATGTGAGATTATAGAGAATCTCAATAATAAGGAAGTTAATAGCGGCTTCAGAACCAGAATGTTTAATAAGAGAGGAGTAACTGTGCGACCGGCTCTGGAAGGAGGAACCCTGGAAAAGGCTGAATCCCTAAAATATAAAACCTATGCTAACAAGATAAGGTTTACATACCCTGTGATTGCTGAAATATTTGACACTTTAAGTAGCGAATATGCAGATATGGCATATAAAGAAGATACGAGAACAAAAATAGAAAAAATGGAGTTTTAAGTAATCTTACAAAAGCTACTGAAAACAGATTTCAGTAGCTTTTTATTCTTATGCAATAAATGAATCGAATAATACAATTTGTCGATATTTTATTCTAATCACAATGTTGTCTATCCATAATTTTCTCTACATCGAAGAACCGCTGCGCAAACCGCTCGCCATCGAAATTCTGGGGTAAAGAAAAAGTCTTCAGCATTTCGGTTTCGCTTACGCACGTAATATACGGCATCGGGAAGATCGCCGCTCGATCGTCTTCCGTGACGCCCGCCCGTCGTCTTTCATAACCATACTCCATTAAATATTCGTCACATTCGGGTGTACGGCAAGATGTTCGGCGCGCTCCGCCAGCAGATCACGATTCAGCAATCCCGCCACCCAAGTTTCGGGCAGGGCGGCATATCCCATCCGCGCGCCCATCAATGCGCCGGCGACGGCTCCGTTCGTATCCGTGTCGCCGCCCGCCATGATGATCGCCTGTAACGCCTTACGGAAATCCGCTCCGAAATTGTAAGCCCACAGTCCTGCGGCCAGTGTCCGCAGCGTGTACCCTTTCGTTTCGCGGTCGTCCAACTTCAACCTGCCGAGGTCGGGCTGAAATCCCAATCGGACGTACTCCTTGATCTCCGGAGCATACTCGGCCCCGAGCCGTACGATCTCCTCCTCGGAGACAGCAGTACAGAGCAGCTCGCTGCCGATGATATGGGTCGCGATGACACACGAACCGACGCAGCGCGGATCGAAGTGGGTCAATCGACACACGCACTCCGTATTCGCGCGGACGGCCGCCGCATCCCGCCAATCCCATATTCCTGTGACACAGGTGCGCATCAACGCCCCGTTCGACGCGCTCTTTCCCCGACTGAAACGCCAGACGAACTCCGCCGCCTCGTGCGGATGCTGCTCGTATTGCGGCATTCGCAGCACATTGTAGGTGTGGCGTCCGATCCCCTGACCGCTCGAGCGGAACCATGCCAGGAATCGGGCGGCGATGTCGTAGGGATCCACCGCGCCCTTATCCAACAGACTGTCCAGAATGCAGAGCATCTGATCCGTATCGTCCGTCCAAGCGCCGCGTGGCCAGCGGCTGCGGAACTCGTCCTGCACGATATCCGCATAGTCCTTCACGCCGTCGGGATAGGTGACGGCGACCTTGTCGCTTGACATTCCTTCGGCGGCCAGGCCCAGCGCATCGCCGATGGCCTGCCCGAAGAGCACTCCGTAAATCTTCTCTTTTTCCGGTTCATCTTCGTTGTGTTTATGTTCGTCTCGCTGAAATAAATTGATATTCAATACTATTTGCACTCATCACACTCGCCTTCTATCTTTAAGATGGAAAAATCCAGGACCTACAAAATTTTCAAGTGCCTATTTTAAGGGATATTGCCGTAAAACAGCACAGTTATCTTCTGCCACACTGTCATATACGATCGGTCGATAACACGCCGAAATAACGCATTCTCATGAATCGCTACTGCTGGACAATTTTTTTCCGATGCACCGTAGTTGTCCGAGTTAAGTATTTTGGATGAAGAACACTCTGTAAGACAGCTCATTTATGCACATCCGAAAAAGAGTGCGCGAAAAATGCTTAACACGCTTAACTGTCTGAAGGAGTTAATCCTTCAACCACACCGGACTACTCGAGAAAAAAGTAGTTATGAATCCCCGAGGGCAGAGCCGTACCGATCTTACCGGCCGTGTAGATGTATTTGCGTGCGGTGGGATATTTGCGATCGAAGCGTTGCAGGTCGCGCACGGCATCGGGGATCGCCTCGTCAATCGGGCATAGCACGATCGAGCACGCCTGTTCGGGAATATAGAAATCGATCGAAGCGTTCCGCAGCGAAGCGCAATAGATCGCAGAATGGCAGTATGTCCACAGTACGGAATCGGCCATCCTGTTGCGCAGCAACTGTTCGCGCAAACACGTCGCAGGCACGAAGAGCGACAGCAGACCGTTATCGCAGAATCAATAGCGCTGCTTCGGCAGACGACTCGTCCGTTCCGACAGACTAGTTACCGAACGGACGAGCCGTGTCTTTTTCAGAATGGCGACATACTCCGCGACGGTCGTCACGCAGACCTTCACTCCCGCCTGCTGCAACATACGACATAGCCCGTTGTAGGATAGCTCCTCGCCGAGATGCTCCGCCAGCAGATGCAGCAAGTGTCGGATGGCCGCCTCGTTGTGGATCTTATAGGCGGGCAGCAACTCTTCGTAGAGCAATGTTCGGAAGAGCTGTTGCAGCCTATCTTCGCAACGGTCTGGAGCGGACAGCACGCCGGGATAGCGTCCCCATCGCCTGAGCCGATTTAAGGCGTCGCAGCAGTTGAGTTTCGATATACGCATGAAATCGTCCATCGACAAGTCGTCGAACGCCTCTTTCAGCGCGGGGTGTTCCGCAAGTCGCTCTGCCGCACGGGGCGACATCGTGGCGAGCACCTCGGCGCCCCGGGCTGTCAGACGCTCCAACAGAAAGAGCCACCCGTCGAGCAGATCGAGATCGTCCAGGCAGACCAGCGCCTTATCATCAGGCAGAAGCGGCGATAGTGCCTCCCAAAGCTCGTGCCCCGTCATGCCGTAGTAACTCTCGTTGCGCAAACACAGCACGAGCGGCACCACGCCGTACAACCGCAGGTTCGTGCGTTGCTCGGTCCGCAGGTAGAGAAGCTGCGCCAACACACAGCTCTTGCCGCGCTGCCGTTCCGCCGCGACGACCCAGCAACCACGCACCATACCCGACAGTCCACAGCCTGCCGAGTTTGAACCGCAGAAACGGATTTTCGTCGGACGAAAAAACGCGCTCCTCCGAAGCCCAGTTGTACACCGCTCTCAACACGCTGAATTTCGTCGCGATGCTGTTGTCTTTGTTTCCGCGTCGGCGTAAGAACAGCTCGAAAGCGCGCAGAAGCGACAGCGTAATCTCCTCGAAACGCATATCCTGCGGATGAAACTGCCTCCACAAAGAATAAGTGACGCGATATTTCGAAGCCGTTCCGTACTTGTCCACCGACTCCATACGTTCGATCATTCGACAGAAATACGTGCCGACCGTACAATCGATACGCACTTGCGACAGTTCGAAAAGCGTATCGAAGTTAACGTCTATCTCCAATGCTTCGAGACGGCGGATCTTTTTGTGATACTCGTTCAACGTCTGATCTAACCGAAGTTGTAACGCTCGGCAATCGGGACAGCCGCAGGTTATGCGTTGCAACTCTTCGTCCTATTCCGAGGGATCGACGGTCATACCCAGCGCAACGGTCTTGGCCTGCCTCCGGTGCGTGAAACGGAGCGACAACGGAGCCCGGCCGTTTCGATTGACGGCGTCTTTGCGACATACGATTTTGATATTCATGCGATTCGCTGTTATGCGAACGGCAGGCTATTCTTTGTAAAACGTGTAAAACATGCTGTAAAACATCGACCCGAAAATCCGTATTCTGTCATCGGTTTGCGAAGATCCATGCAATTCCGAAGTCCCCGCCCATTGTCCGTACAAATGCGACAACTGACTGAATATCAAAATAAAAAGGCAGCCATCTCTGACTGCCTTCGTGAGCGGAAAACGAGACTCGAACTCGCGACCCCAACCTTGGCAAGGTTGTGCTCTACCAACTGAGCTATTTCCGCAGATGATTCTCAAATGCGGTGCAAAGATAGGCAAAAAAAACGAAACTCCAAATATTAAAGCCGCAAAGCATGCAAAATTCTTACTGACAATCCGTCAACGCCGGTCTGACAGCCGCCCGCAAGCCATTCCAAACCGGACGAAATAGCTGCGAACGAGAGCCCAAAAAAATAGCAGAACCGAAAACAGCGACAACCCGACAAGCAAAACAGCAGTCAGCTGCGCTGCTCACCTGAAAACCCGCATGCGGGCCTCCACGGGCTCGAACGTCTTCGGCGCCGGCGTCTCGGCCGGAAGCCCGAACGGCATCTGTGCAATGAGCCGCCAATCCTGCGGCAGATGCCATTCGGCACGGACTTCCTTGTCGATCAGCGGATTGTAATGCTGCAAGGATGCGCCGAATCCGGCATTTTCCAGCAGCGTCCACAGCGTCAGCTGGTGCATCGCCGATGTATGTTCCGACCAGACCGGGAAATTGCCCGCATATTGCGGAAAACGTTGCTGAAGCGCCCGCACGGCAGCCGTGTCTTCATAAAAAAGCACCGTTCCGTATCCGGCCGCAAAACTGCGTTTGATCTTCTCCTCCGTGCGTGCGAACGCATCTTCGGCCACGATCGCCCGCAGCGTCCGTTTCACGATCTTCCAGAACGCAGCATGATGTTCGTGCAAAAGCAGCACCAGCCGCGTGGTCTGCGAATTGAACGCCGACGGCGTGTTCTTGATTGCGAACCGCACCATCTCTTCGATCTGCGCATCCGTCACAGGCGATTGACCCGTCAGACTGTAGTAGCTGCGGCGGCGTTCGAAAATCTCTTCGCATCGTTTTTCCATGGTCGCATGTTTTCGCATTCCGACAGCAAAAATGGCGCAATTGTACGCATATTTCGGTGCGAAACATTATCTTTGTTGTCATGATGAAGGCCATCGATCTTTTCAGCGCCCTGGGCGACAGGTTCCGCAACTTCGGCAACGACGCTGAATCGCAGCGCGTTATCGACGAAGCATGCCGCGCGAACGGGTGGTTCACGCCGCACGAGATCCGCCGTGCCGCCGTTGCCATCGCCGACCGGATGCTCCGGCGCGATGCGCTCGAAACCTGGCTTTCCAGCTATCCGGTTCCCGTCGCCGCACCGCGCCGCGTACTGGTCATCATGGCCGGCAACATTCCGTTGGTGGGGTTCTTCGACCTCCTGTGCGTCGTCACAAGCGGCCACCGCTGCCTGGTGAAACCTTCGGCCAAGGACAGCGTGTTGATCCGTCATACGGCTGAGTTGTTGCGCTCGATCGACCCCGACGTTGCCATCGAATTCTACGACGGCAGTTCGCCGGTCGACGCCGTCATCGCCACCGGGAGCAACAACGCCCGACGCGCTTTCCAGTGCCGCTACGCCGGCACACCCACGCTCCTCCGAGGGCATCGCCAGTCGGTCGCCGTGCTTTCCGGCAGCGAGACGCCCGAGCAGCTCGCCGGGCTCGCCGACGACATCTGGGCCTACTCCGGACTGGGTTGCCGCAGTGTTTCGCGGCTCTTTCTGCCCGAAGGTTTCCGGCTCCGGCTCACGATGCCCCCGATGAACCCCAAGTTCCGCAACGACTACCTCCGCACGAGGGCCCTGTTGACCATGACCGGACGGCCGTTTCTCGACTTGGGATGCGCCGTCGCTGTCGAGCAGGAGGAGTTTCCGGCATCGCTCAGCCTGCTGGCCTGCACATACTACCGCGATCTCTCCCAGGTCGGGACCTGGCTCGCCGACCACGACCAGGAGTTGCAGTGCGTCGTCTCGGAGTGCATCGCCCACAGCCGCCGCACCGGTTTCGGATGCGCACAGTCCCCGGCGCTCACCGACTGGCCCGACGACCTCGACACGATGGCCTGGCTGACCGAACAAGTGAATTAGAAACCCTATTGATTTTCAACCATGTCGATGATCTTCCGATTCCGCATGCTGAGCGACGAAAACGACCGTTTCGTCCGTGACTACGAAGTGTTGTACGACACCTCGCTGCTCGATTTCCACCGTTTCATCCTCTCCTCGCTCGACTACGAGGAGTGCATGGCTTCGTTCTTCACGGCCGACGACCGTTGGGAGAAGCAGCGCGAGTTCACTTGCATGGAGATGGGCATCGACGGCGAGGAGGGCCCCGAGTCGATGGAGAGCGTGACACTCGGGCAGATCATCCACAACAGCCGCGACCGTCTGATCTACCTCTTCGACCTCTTCGGCGACCGGGCTTACTACCTCGAGCTCACCGGTTCTTACGAAGCCGACAAGGACGCTTCCTATCCGCGCGAGATTTTCGCCCGGGCCGAAGCCCCCGACCAGTACGACCCGTCACGAAGCCGTTCGGACGACGAGGGTTCGATCTTCGACGACGCCATGGGGGATTTCAGCGATTTCGAGGGCGACGACAGTTACGACGACGAGTATTAGCATCGCACCGCAAAACACCGGGAGGCATCGAATATACACAAAACAGCTTCCGACTTCTATCCGGAGCCGCATGCCAAGAAAGCTCCGGCAACTTCGCCGCCTTCCCCCAAAAACGCACTCTGCCGGTCATAACTCCGAACCGGCAGAAAAGCGGCATGCCGCGGGTCCCGTCTCGCGCAAGCAAGAATAAAGGACTTTTTTGCTTAATCGCGATTTTTTCGTACTTTTGTTGCGCTTTCTCCGTCAGGGGAAAGGGTCGCTCGGATGGTGGAATAGGTAGACACGCCGGACTTAAAATCCTGTGACCAGCAATGGTCGTACGGGTTCGATTCCCGTTCCGAGTACAGCCGAAAGGGCGCCCGTCGAAAGATGAGCGCCCTTTTCCTTTTCCGCAACAGCCGTTACAGCGTCTCCCGCTTGAGTTTCTCCACAAAGCGGTCGATACGCCGCATCTGCCGCGGTATGTCGATATTTTGCGGGCAGTGGTGCACGCATCGGTTGCAGCCGATGCAGTGGTCGGCCTGCCGCTCCGGCTCCACCGCACGTCCGTAGCCCACCAGGAATGCCCGGCGGGCCCGCCTGTAGCCGGCATCCTGGGCCGAGGCCGGCACATCGCCTTCGTTGACGCACTTGTTGTAATGCAGCAGGATGCCCGGAATGTCCAGTCCGTAGGGACACGGCATGCAGTACTTGCAGTCGTTGCACGGAATGGTGGGGTAGCGCAGCATCGTCTGCGCCGTCCGCTCCAGAAACTCGCGGTCGGCATCGGTCAGCGCCTCCAGCGGCGCGAACGTGCGCAGGTTGTCTTGCAGATGTTCCATGCAGGTCATGCCGCTCAGCACGGTCAGCACGCCCGGCAGCGATCCCGCAAAGCGGAAGGCCCACGACGCCACGCTGGCCTCCGGGCGTTGTTCTTTCAGCGTCGCGGCCACATGGTCGGGCACCTTCGACAACCGGCCGCCCAGCAGCGGTTCCATGATGATGGCCGGAATATCGCGTTTCGCAAGTTCTCCGTAAAGATATTCGGCGTCCGTGTTGCGTTTGTTGATCTCCTTGGCGTGGCGCCAGTCCATGTAGTTGAGCTGTATCTGCACGAAATCCCACCGGTACTTGTCGTGCTGCGACAGCAGATGGTCGAACACCGCCACATCGCCATGGTAGGAGAATCCCAGGTTGCGGATACGGCCCGCTTCGCGTTCCTGCAACAGGAAGTCGAGTACTCCGTTGTCAATATAGCGGGCTTCGAAATCGCGCATGCCGTTGCCCATGCCCACTCCGTGCAGCAGCAGGTAGTCGATGTAGTCTGTCTGCAATTCATCGAACGAATTGCGGTACATGGCCAGCGAGGCTTCGCGGCTCCACGTCGAGGGCGCAAAATTGGATAGTTTCGTGGCTATGAAATACGATTTGCGCGGGTGGCGTTTCAGCGCCACGCCCGTGGCTTGTTCCGAGCGCCCCCTGCAGTAGGCCGGCGACGTGTCGAAGTAGTTGACTCCGTGAGCAATGGCATAATCCACCAGTTCGTTCACCGCTTCCTGATCGATCTCGCCCGCACGGGCTCCGCCGGCGTGTTCGGGCAGCGTCGGCCAGCGCATGCAGCCGTAGCCCAGAAGCGAAACGCGGTCGCCCGTCGTCGGATTGGTCCGCATCGTCATGCCCTCCGTCGGGACGGGGCCCAGCGCGCTCGCCGCCGTGTCGCTCTCGCGGCGTCCGCAGCCGCAGAGCGCCGCGGCCGTAACGACGGCACCGCCGCCCAACACCTTCAGAAATTCCCTGCGGTTCAATTTCTTATCCTTGTTCATCTCCATTCTTGCTTTATACGGTTCGGTGACTCCGGTGGCCCTCCACATAGATCGCGCTGAACGGACGCGCCGGACACAGATGTTCGCAGGCGCCGCAGCCGATGCAGCGTTCTTCGTTCACCGCCGGAATCTTCGGGGCATCGGCCTTTCCCGGTTCCGACGAGACCATGCGTATGGCCCCCACGGGGCAATGACGGGCGCAGTTGCCGCAGTCGACACCGTCGGTCAGCGGCACGCAGTTGGCCCGCACCCACACCGCATGGCCGATCTGCACGGAGGATTTCTCCGCCCGGGAGATCGGCAGAATAGCATTCGTCGGGCACACTTCGGAGCATTTCGTGCACTCCGGGCGGCAGTGGCCGCGTTCGTACGACATCTCGGGCTGCATCAGCGTCATCAGTTTGCCCGAGGGGCGCAGCACCCCGTTGGGGCACACCGACACACAGAGCTGGCACCCCGTGCAATGGGTCGTGAAATGCCGGATTCCCTGCGCTCCCGCCGGCACAAGCGGGGTGGTCCGTTCCGGCACCCGTTTCCGTTCAAGAACGGCCAGCCCGCCGTCCACTTTCTTCTCCTGCGCCCGGGCAGCCGCATAGACGAACAGTCCCGCCACTCCCAGAAAACGGCGGCGCGAACGGTCGGCAGGTTCGCCGGCCTCCGCCCCGGCCCGGAGCCGAGTTCCCGGTTCGGCACATGCGGCCGGGTCGGATTTCCGCCTGCGCTCGTATACGATGGCACCCTGGCGGCACTTGTCGATGCAGTCCAGACAGACAACGCAGCGGTTGTGGTCGATCGCGTGGTGCTCCACGTCGATGCAGGCCGCCTTGCAGTTGCGGGCGCATAGTTTGCAGCCCGTGCATTTCGCGGGGTCGATCACCGGCCGGAACAGCGAATATTTCGACAGCAGCCCCAGCACGCTTCCCACCGGGCATATCGTATTGCACCACGTGCGGCCGTTGCGCCACGCCAGCGTTCCCACGACAACCAGCGTCACAACGGCCACGGCAAAGGTGGCGGCGCCTTTCATCAACACTTCCGTCGTATAGAACGCATAGCTGTCCGCCCGTTCGGCCGCCAGGGCCAGCAGGTTGTTGCCCCAGGCATAGAGCGGCGCCAGCAGGTTCTGCGCAATGCGTCCGTAAGCGCTGTAGGGAGCTACCAACGCCGCCAGCGCCGCCATGTTGGCCACCAGCAGCACGACGAAAAGCGCCAGCACGCCGTATCGCAGCCACGTGAGGGCCGGAGAGTAGGCGTAGCGGTTTTTCTTCTGCCGGCGCCCCATCCGGGCAAAGAGGTCCTGCATCACGCCCAGCGGGCATACGACCGAGCAGTAGACCCGGCCGAACAGTAGCGTCAGCACGACCAGCGCCGCAACGACACCGGCATTGACGGCCAGCACCGCGGGCAGGAACTGGATTTCGGCCAGCCAGCCCAGCCAGGCGTGGAGCGTCCCCGTAAAATCGAGGAACAGCAGCGTCACACCCACGAAACAGAAGAGCGCAGCGGCAATTCGGATTTTTCGCAACATGATTCGAACAGATTCAAGATGTTGCGAAAGTACGAAAAACTTGGCAATTTTACCGCATACCGATTCCGGATTTTCCTACCTTGTCTACAGACAGAACGCTGCGTTCCGGACAGCAGGCCTACGAGCCGTGCAGAGGGGCGCATCCGCCGGCGGAACGGGTTCCGCCGGCCTCAACCGGCACAAAAAAAATCCCCGCAGGTCCGGCGGACTTGCAGGGATCGGCTGTTCGGCGGAGACATCGCTCCGGAACGTTTCATTTGCGGCCCTGACCGGCCACCGCTTCCATCAGCGCCGCTATTTTCTGCGGATCGCCCAGGAAGTAGTCGTTCACGCAGCCGAGCCCGTCGTCGAACTCGAACACGTAGGGCACCGCCGTCGGCAGGTTGAGTTCGGCGATGGCATCATCCGAAATTCCTTTCAGATGCTTGACTATGCCGCGCAGGCTGTTGCCGTGGGCGACCACCAGCAGCGCCTCGTGGTCGGCCAGCGCCGGCAATATCCCGCACTGCCAGTAGGGCAGCGTGCGTGCAACGGTCTGCGCCAGCGACTCCGTCAGGGGCAGTTCGGCGGCCGGAACGCCGCGATACCGCGGATCGAAGCGCGGATTGCGCGGGTCGTCATCGCCCAAGGGCGCCGGCGCCGCATCGTAGCTGCGGCGCCACGCATGCACCTGTTCGTCGCCGTACTTTTCGGCCGTCTCGCGTTTGTTCAGTCCCTGGAGCGAGCCGTAGTGCTTCTCGTTGAGCCGCCAGCTCTTCTCCACCGGGATCCAGTCCTGACCGAGCTTGTCCAACACCGTGTCGAGGGTCTTCACGGCCCGTTTCAGATAGGATACATAGGCTTTCCCGAACCGGTATCCCTCTCTCCGCAGCAGTTCGCCGGCTTCGGCGGCCTCGGCCGCGCCGCGCTCGCTCAGATCGACATCGGTCCATCCCGTAAACCGGTTTTCGCGGTTCCAGACGCTCTCGCCGTGGCGGAGCAGTACGATCTTCTTCATGGCTTCCGTTTTCATGCGTTCACCGGATCGGGGCAGACCCGGTTGGTCAGCTCCTTGCCGGCATAGAATTCGTTGATGTTCTGCATGGTGACACGCGCGATCTCAAGCAGCGCTTCGCGCGTGAAAAATGCCTGGTGCGAGGTGACGATCACGTTGTTGAACGACAGCAGCCGCGCCAGCACGTCGTCGTCCATGATGCGGTCCGAGGTGTCCTCGTAGAAATAGGCCGCCTCCTCTTCGTAGACGTCGAGACCCGCCGCGCCGATTTTCTTCTCTTTCAGTCCGTCGATCAGCGCTTCGGTGTGGATCAGCTGGCCGCGCCCCGTGTTGATAAGCATCACGCCGGGCTTCATCCGCGCAATGGCCACGTCGCCGATCATGTAGCGCGTCTGGTCGGTGAGCGGGCAGTGGAGCGAAATGATGTCGGAGCGTTCGTAGAGTTCGTCGAGCGACACGTACGAAATGCCGGCATTCCACGCATATTGTTCGTCGGGATGCAGATCGTGCGCCACCACCTCCATGCCGAATCCTTTGAGTATGCGGATCAGTTCGCGGGCGATCTTGCCGATGCCCACAATGCCGGCCGTCTTGCCGTACATGTCGAAACCCAGCAGTCCGTGCAGCGAAAAGTTGCCGTCGCGCGTGCGCCAGTAGGCGCGGTGTATCTTGCGGTTGAGCGCCAGCATCAGCGCCACGGCATGCTCGGCCACCGCGTGGGGCGAATAGGCCGGCACCCGCACCACCGAAATGCCGTAACGTACGGCGGCTGTCAGATCGACGTTGTTGAAACCCGCGCAGCGCAGCGCGATGAGCCGCACCCCCATGTCGGCCAGCAGACGGATCGTCTCGGCGTCGGCGGTGTCGTTCACGAAGATGCAGACCGCCTCGGACCCTTGCGCCAGCGCTACGTTGCGCGCATTGAGGTGGCTGCGATGATAGCAGATTTCGAACGGTGAGGCGGCGGAAACCTGCGCGAAAAACTCGCGGTCGTAGGGTTTCACGCCGAAAAAGGTAATTTTCATTCTTGTGCGGTTTTACCCGCAGCAAGTGCAAATTCCGGGCCCGGCCCGACAGCGGCAAGAATCGAAGACGGAAACGCATCGCAAAGCCCGGCAACCGGCCGGAGCAGGAATCGGAGACGGAAACGCACCATAGGGCCCGGCACCACTACGGGCGGACACCCGCACACCGCATCTTCAGCTCCCGAACCCGCCCGCAGACTAACCGTCTGTTCGGCACGTTTCCACGCCCGGCCCGGCGCGCTCCGCAGCCCGACAGGGAAAAATCCGCCCTCCTTCTGTGTTACTTGCTCGCGTTCCGATACTGAGTAGGGGAGAGGCCGGTGTGATGCTTGAAATAGCGCCCGAGATACGATTGGTCGGGAAAGTGGAGGCGGTAGGCGATCTCCTGCACCGAAAGGTCGGTTCCCTGAAGCAGCATCTTGATCTCCAGCACAACGGAGCGGTCGATGAATTCCTTGACCGAGCTGTGGGCGATGTTGCGGACGATGGCCGAAAGGTAGCGCGACGAGATGCACAGCCGGTCCGCATAGAAGGCCACTTCGCGGCGGCGCGTGCAATGTTCGTGGGTGAGACTGACAAACCGGTGGAAAAGTTCGATCTGCCGCGACGTCTTCGAGACCGGCGACTTGCGCCGCGAAGAGAAGCGCAGGTACTTGTCGTAGCACTCCAGCAGCAGATTCTGCAAACGGTTGCGGATGATCGTGTTGCGGTAGAGATTCTCCTTGTCGCGATAGGTGTATTCCACCATCCTGAACCACACGTCGGCGCCCTCTGCCTCGTCTTCCGACACGATCTCGACAGGGCGTTCGCGCAGCGAGTGGAAAAAACCGGGTTCCAGCCGGAAGGCCGCTTCGGCGAACATCTCCTTCGAAAAGGCGCAGTAACGCACGCTGAAATCCTCCGTTCGGTCGGTCAGCATGAACAGCGCTCCGGGCGGGAAAAACACGAGCGCATTGCGTTGCAGCGTGGCGCGGTACTGGTTGACGATCATTTCGGCGGAGCCGGCCGTGCAAAACAGCACCACGCAGCTGTTGCAGTGCGAAGCGTAGTTGTTGAAATAGGCAAGGTCCGAGATGCCGACCACGAACTGCTCTTCGGGCGAGGTCTGAATCGGATTGACTGCAGGCATGAACAATTCTTTTTTCGGACAAAAATAGCGAATTTCATCATGCAAAACCAAACGACATTCCGTAAATGAACAGAATTATTCGCAATATCATAACTGCGAATCCGCCGATTTTCCATACTTTTGCAACTCGATTAAGTATTCAAGCATACGCAAGTCAAGAAAGATGATTATGAAGCAGACACTCGCAAAGGCAGCCATCGCTGCGTGCTGCCTGGCAGCCGTCGGCTGCGGACAGGCCCCGACGGCCACGGGTCCCGGCGAATACGCCGTGCTGACCGTTACGACCAGCGACCGTGAGATTCCGGTCAACTACTCGGCTACCATCCGCGGACGCCAGGACATCGACATATACCCGCAGATTTCGGGAACGATCTCGCAGCTGCTCGTCAAGGAGGGAGAGCAGGTCTCGAAAGGCCGGACGCTCTTCATCATCGACCAGGTGCCCTACAAGGCCGCGCTCCAGACCGCCGATGCCAACGTCGCCGCAGCCAAGGCCGGCGTCGCCACGGCCCGGCTGACCTACGACAGCAAGAAAGAATTGTTCAAGCGCAACGTCGTCTCGCAGTTCGACCTCTCGACAGCCAAAAACCAGCTGCTCACCGCCGAAGCGCAGTTCGCCCAGGCCCAGGCCCAGCGCGTCAGCGCCGCCAACAACCTCTCCTATACGGTGGTCAAGGCTCCGTCCAACGGCGTGGTGGGCACGCTTCCGCTGCGCGTCGGTGCGCTGGTGGGCCCGTCGGTCAAGCTGACGACCGTTTCGGACAATTCGGAAATGTACGTCTACTTCTCGATGGCCGAAAACCGGCTGCTCGAACTGACGCGCCGCTACGGCTCGACGGCCCGGACGTTGAAAAGCATGCCCGAAGTCGCGTTGCAGCTCTCCGACGGTTCGCTCTACACCGACAAGGGCCGCGTCGAATCCATCAGCGGCGTGATCGACCCCACAACGGGCAGCGTGCAGTTGCGCGCCGCGTTCCCCAACCGCGACGGACTGCTCCACAGCGGCGGCACGGGCAACATCGTCCTGCCTTCGGTGTATAAGGATTGCGTCGTCATTCCTCAGACCGCCACTTTCGAAATCCAAGACAAGGTCTACATATATAAGGTAGTGGACGGCAAAGCCGTTTCAAGCATGATCGACGTGGAGAAGATCTCCAACGGCAGGGAGTATATCGTCAGGTCGGGCCTCACCCCGGGCGAGACGATCGTAGCCGAAGGCGTGGGCATGCTGCGCGAGGGCACCCCCGTCGTGGCCAAGCGGCATCCTGCCGCCGCTCCCGGTTCCGCAGCACCCGAAGCCGCCGCCGAAACCCAAACCGCAAAGGAGGAATAGCCCATGACACTCAAGCATTTCATCGAACGGCCCGTCCTGGCGTCGGTCATCTCCGTTCTGATCGTCATCGCCGGTCTGATCGGCCTGGCGACGCTGCCCGTGGAGCAATATCCCGACATTGCGCCGCCCACGGTCACGGTCCGCGCCTCGTACCCCGGTGCGAGCGCCGAAACCATCCAGAAATCGGTGGTCGTGCCTCTCGAGGAGGCCATCAACGGCGTCGAGGACATGATGTACATCCAGTCCGACGCTTCCAACTCCGGTTCGGCTTCCATTTCGGTCTACTTCAAGCAGGGCACCGACCCCGACATGGCCACCGTCAACGTGCAGAACCGCGTGGCTACGGCTACGGGCGCCCTCCCCGCCGAGGTCACCAAGATCGGCGTCACCACCATGAAGCGCCAGACCTCCATGCTGATGGTCTTCGCGCTCAACAGCCCCGACGACAGCTACGACGAGGTGTTCCTGGCCAACTACATGAACATCAACATCAAGCCGCGCGTCCAGCGCATCCAGGGCGTCGGCGAGTTCTTCGCCCTCGGCGCCGACTACGCCATGCGCATCTGGATGAAGCCCGACGTGATGGCACAGTACCGCCTGGTTCCTTCCGACGTCACCATGGCGCTGGCCGAGCAGAACATCGAGTCGGCCGCCGGACAGCTGGGCGAGAATTCCGACAATGCCTTCCAGTATACCATGAAATACCGCGGACGCCGGGTCTCCCCCGAGGAGTTCGGCGAGATCGTCATCCGTTCGACGGCCGACGGTCAGGTGTTGCGGCTCAAGGATGTGGCCGACATCGAGCTGGGCGGCGAATCCTATGCCTATAAGGGCTACGCCAACGGCCATCCGGGCATCGCGGCGCTGGTATTCCAGACCGCCGGCTCCAATGCCACGCAGGTCGTCGAGGAGATCGAAGAGCTGCTCGAAGAGATCAAGGCCGAGTTGCCCAAGGGCATCGAAATCGTGCGTTTGCAGAACGTCAACGACTTCCTCTATGCTTCGATCAACGAGGTCATCAAGACGCTCATCGAGGCCATCCTCCTCGTCGTGCTCGTGGTCTACGTCTTCTTGCAGGACATCCGCTCGACGCTCATTCCCACCGTCTCGATCATCGTGGCGCTGATCGGCACCTTCGCCTTCCTGTCGCTGGCCGGTTTCTCCATCAACCTGCTGACGCTCTTCGCCCTCGTGCTGGCCATCGGCACCGTCGTCGACGATGCCATCATCGTCGTCGAGGCCGTGCAGGCGCGTTTCGACGCCGGTTACAAGTCATCGTACATGGCCACCATCGACGCCATGTCGGGCATCACGTCGGCCATCGTCACCTCCACGCTGGTCTTCATGGCCGTCTTCATCCCCGTAGCTATGATGGGCGGTACGTCGGGTGTCTTCTACACGCAGTTCGGCCTCACGATGGCTGTCGCCGTGGGTATCTCGGCTCTGAACGCCCTGACCCTCTCGCCGGCCTTGTGCGCCATCATCCTCAAGCCCTACCTCGACGAAAACGGCGAGATGCGCGACAACTTCGCCGCCCGTTTCCGCAAGGCCTTCAACACGGCGTTCTCCGCCATGGTCAACAAATACAAGCACGGCGTCATGTTCTTCATCAAGCGCAAATGGCTCATGTGGGCCACGCTCGGACTCACGCTCGCCGCGCTGGTCTTTCTGATGAACACCACCAAAACGGGTCTCGTGCCCGACGAGGACCAGGGAACCGTCATGGTCAACATCACCACCGCTCCGGGTACGTCGCTCGCCGAGACCGACGCCGTCATGCAGGAGGTGGGGCGCCGTCTGCAGCAGATTCCGCAGATCCGCGACTTCAACCAGGTGGCCGGCTACGGCATGATCGCCGGCCAGGGCAACTCCTACGGCATGTGCATCGTCAAGCTCAAGGACTGGGAGCAGCGCCCCGACAAGCAGGACGCCGTGAATGCCGTCATCGAGCAGATCTACGCCCGTACGGCCGACATCCGGAACGCGCAGGTCTTCGCCGTGGCTCCGCCGATGATTTCGGGCTACGGCACCTCCACCGGTTTCAACATGTACCTGCAGGACCGCAACGGCGGCAATATCGCCGATTTCTACAACGTCTATCTCCAGTTCGTCGGCGCGCTGAACCAGCGCCCCGAGATCGGACGCGCCTACTCGACCTTCAACATCAGCTTCCCGCAGTACATCGTCGACATCGACGCAGCCAAGGCCAAGCGTTCCGGCATTTCGCCCTCCGAGATCCTCTCTACGTTGTCGGGTTACTACGGCGGTCAGTACGTCTCCAACATCAACCGCTTCTCGAAGGTCTACCGCGTGATGATCCAGGCCGACCCCAAGTACCGCATGGACACCGAGTCGCTCAACAACATCTTCGTGCGTATGCAGAGCGGCGAAATGGCCCCCGTCAGCCAGTTCGTCACGCTGACCAAGGTCTACGGCCCCGAGGTGCTCAACCGCTTCAACCTCTACAACTCCATCGCCATAACCGGCACGGCCGCCAACGGCTATTCGTCGGGCGACACCATCGAGGCGATCCGCGAAACGGCGGCCCGCGTGCTGCCCAGCGGTTATAGCTACGAGTTCGGCGGCATCACGCGCGAGGAGGCACGCACGGGCAGCAACACGACGATCATCTTCGCCATCTGCATCCTGCTCATCTACCTCATTCTGAGCGCCCTTTACGAAAGTTTCATCATTCCGTTCGCCGTCATCCTCTCGGTTCCGTGCGGTCTGATGGGTTCGTTCCTCTTCGCCAAGATGATGGGCCTCGAGAACAACATCTACCTGCAGACGGGCCTCATCATGTTGATCGGCCTGTTGGCCAAGACAGCCATTCTGCTCACCGAGTATGCCGGCGACCGCCGCCGTGCGGGCATGACCCTCACGCAGGCCGCCGTCTCGGCCGCCAAGGTGCGTCTGCGCCCCATCCTCATGACGGTGCTCACCATGGTCTTCGGCATGATTCCGCTGGTTCTCGCTTCGGGCGTCGGCGCCAACGGCAACTCGACGCTCGGCACAGGCGTCGTGGGCGGCATGATCATCGGTACGCTCGCCCTGCTGTTCCTGGTCCCCACGCTCTTCATCGTCTTCCAGACGTTGCAGGAGAAGATCAAGCCCCTCGAATTCGATCCCGATCCCCAGTGGTCGGTGCGCGCCGAAGTCGAAGAGTGCAAAAACGAAAAGGAGGAGTAAGTATGAAAAAGACAATCATCATCTGCCTGGCGGTCCTCGCCGCCGGCTGCGGCATCTACAAGCCCTATACGCGCCCCGAGATAAGCACCGAAGGTCTCTACGGCTCGGCCGAGAGCGCCGACACGGCCACTTTCGGCAACGTGGCATGGCGCGAGGTCTTCACCGACCCGCAGTTGCAGGCGCTCATCGCCGAGGCCCTCGAGAACAACACCGACATGCAGTCGGCCCATTGGCGCGTGAAGGAGGCCGAGGCCTCGCTCCGTTCGGCGCGCCTGGCCTACTTGCCGTCGTTCAACTTCGCCCCGCAGGGGTCGATCAGCAGTTTCGACAACAGCGCCGCCGCCAAAACCTACAGCATTCCCGTCACGGCAAGCTGGCAGATCGACCTCTTCGGCGGACTGACCAACGCCAAGCGCAAGTCGAAGGCCGTCTACGCCCAGAGCAAGGAGTACCGCCAGGCCGTCCGCACCCAGCTCATCGCCGGCGTGGCCAACCTCTACTATACGTTGCTCATGCTCGACAGCCAGGAGCAGGTCACGCGCCAGACCGCCGACAAATGGAAGAAAAGCGTCGAAATCATGCGCGCCATGAAGGAGGCCGGCATGACCACCGAGGCCGGCGTGGCGCAGTACGAAGGCACCTATTATTCGATCCTAACGTCGCTAAGCGATCTGGCCCACAACATCCGCCAGACCGAAAACAGCCTTTGTTCGTTGTTGGGACGTGCGCCCCGGGCCATCGGGCGCGGTTCGCTCGACGCCCAGCAGATGCACCGGGAGCTCGTCGTCGGCATTCCCGTGCAGATGCTCTCCAACCGACCCGACGTCCGGGCTTCGGAGTTCGCCCTGATGGAGGCTTACTACGCCACGGCCCAGGCCCGTTCGGCACTCTATCCCTCCATCACGCTCAGCGGCACGGCCGGTTGGACCAACAACGCCGGCGCCATGATCGTCAACCCCGGCAAGTTGTTGCTCAACGCCGCGGCCACGCTCCTGCAGCCCATCTTCAACGCCGGTGCCAACCGCGCCCGCGTGAAGATCATGAAGGCCCAGCAGGAGGAGGCGAAACTCGCGTTCCAGCAAACCCTGCTCAATGCGGGCGCCGAAGTCAACAACGCCCTTTCGCAATACCAGTCGGCCCGTTCCAAAACGGAGTCGCGCGCCCGGCAGATCAAGGCCTTGGAGCGCGCCGTCGAGAGCACCGAGCTGCTCATGCAGTATTCGTCGACCACCTATCTCGAGGTTCTGACCGCCCAGCAGTCGCTGCTCTCGGCACAGCTCTCGCAGATCGCCGACCGCTTCGACGAAATCCAGGGCGTCGTCAACCTCTACCAGGCGTTGGGCGGAGGGCGCGAAACCGCCGCCGAGTAACAACGATAAAGCGCACAGCGAAAAACGGCCGGAACAATTTTTTCCGGTCGTTTTTTTGTGCAGCGGCAAAAAATCCCTATCTTCGCAAAAACAACGGACTTCATTATCCCGATGAACTGCTCTCCCGCATACACGATCGCCATCGGCGGCCCCGCCGGCCGCCCGATGATGTCCATGATGATGGTGATGCACAGCCTCAAAGGCCGGGTATGATGCTTCGTGTATAAACAACTCTCATCCGGCCTCTTGCAAGAGGCCGGATTTTTTAATGCTTATCCACAGAAAAACGATGCAGTCTTCGGGTGCCTCTTCGAAACCGTACGGGCCGCACTTCCCCGCAAAAACCGGTAAAATCCGGCTGTCCCGTAAGCTGCAGACCGCAGACAAACTGAAAACAGAATAAACACAAGTATATTTTTATCCCACGACCATGGAACACCCCAACTACCGATTCGAGACCCGGCAGATCCATGCCGGACTGCAGCCCGACGAGGCCACCGGCTCCCGCGGCCTGGCCATCTGGCCCACGGCGGCCTACCGCTTCCGCAGCTGCGACCAGGCGGCGCGGCTCTTCGAGCTGAGCGAGAGCGGCAACATCTACACCCGCCTGCAGAATCCCACCACAACAGCCTACGAACAGCGCATCGCGGCGCTCTACGGGGCCGTCGGCGCGCTGGCCGTCTCGTCGGGCATGTCGGCCATCCTGGTCGCGGTGCTCTCGTTGGCGGCCGAGGGCGACAACATCGTGGCTTCGCCTTTCCTCTATGGCGGGACCTACAACCAGTTCCGCATCTCGCTGCGCAAGCTGGGCATCGAGTGCCGCATCGCAGCAGGCGAGGAGCCCGAAGAGTTCGAGAAGCTGATCGACTCACGCACCAAGGCGCTCTTCGCCGAGAGCATGGGCAACCCGACCTGCGCCGTCGCCGACCTCGAGGGACTCGGCGCCCTGGCACGGCGGCGCGACGTTCCGCTCGTCGTCGACAACACTTTCGGCGCGGCAGGGTACCTGTGCAACCCCTTCGAGTGGGGCGCCCACATCGTCGTCGATTCGGCCACCAAATGGATCAACGGCCACGGCACCGCCATGGGCGGGCTGATCGTCGACGCCGGCACCTACGACTGGAGCAACGGCAAGTATCCGCAGATCGACGGCCCCTCGGAGGGTTACCACGGGCTCAACCTCCGCAGCGCTTTCGGCCCCGCGGCGTTCATCGCCAAGTGCCGCGTCGACGGACTCCGCGACCTGGGGTGCTGCCCCTCGCCGTTCGATTCCTACCTCATGACGATCGGCCTCGAAACGCTCTCGCTGCGCGTGCGGCACCAGGTCGAGTCGACCCGCAGGCTGGCCGAATTCTGCCAGGGTCATCCCAAAGTCGGGCGCGTCGGATTCGTCGGATTCGAGTCGCATCCCAGCTACGAAAAGGCCCGCAAATACTTCCGGTTCGGTTCGTCGGCGGTCTTCTCCATCGAGTTGAAGGGTTCGCTCGAAAGCACCGTACGCTTCGTCGAGTCGCTCCGGCTGGCGGCCAACATGACCATGATCGGCGATTCGATCACCGTCGTCACGCACCCCGCTTCGACCACCCACCGGCAGCTCTCGCAGGCCGACCTCGCCGCCGCGGGCGTCACGCCCACCTTGCTGCGCATCTCGCCGGGACTCGAACACCCCGACGACCTGATCGCCGATTTCGAACAGGCTTTTACCCGCATCGGATGATACGTTACTACGACCACAACGCGCCTTTCGAGCTCGAATCGGGCGCCGTGCTCCCTGCACTCCGCATCGCTTTCCACACCTACGGCGAGCTCAATGCCGCGCGCGACAATACGGTGTGGGTCTGCCACGCCCTCACGGCCAGCTCCGACGTGGCCGACTGGTGGCCCCACACGGTCGGGGAGGGGCGTTTCCTCGATCCGTCGCGCCACTTCGTCGTCTGCGCCAACATCCTCGGTTCGCACTACGGCACCACGGGCCCTCTGCACACCGATCCCGCCACCGGCAGGCCCTATTACGGCAGCTTTCCCGCCTTCACCATCCGCGACATGGTCCGGGCGCACCGCCTGCTGGCCGATGCGCTGGGCATCCGAAAGATACGGGCCCTCGTGGGCAGTTCGGTCGGCGGTTTCCAGGCCGTCGAGTGGGCCGTCGCCGAGCCCGAGCGGTTCGGGCGTCTGGCACTCATCGCCACGGCAGCCAAGGCTTCGCCCTGGGCGATCGCCATCGACGAAACCCAGCGCATGGCCATCGAAGCCGACGCCACGTTCGGCGAGCCGCGCGACGACGCCGGCATGGCAGGACTGGCCGCGGCCCGGGCCATCGGACTGCTTACCTATCGCGGCGCCCAAGGCTACAACCTCACCCAGCAGGACCCCGACGAGTACCCGGCCCGGCATCGCGCCGCAACCTACCAGCAGTACCAGGGCGAAAAACTCTGCCGGCGCTACAATGCCTATTCCTACCACGCGATTCTCAACGCGTTCGACACCCACGACATCGGCCGCGGCCGGGGCGGGGTAGTCCGGGCTCTGGAGCGCATCGCCGCCCGCACCATGGTGGTGGGCATCGCCACCGACATGATCTTCCCGCCCGCGGAGATGCGGCGGCTGCAGGCGATGATTCCCCGGAGCGAATACCGCGAAATCTATTCGCCGTTCGGTCACGACGGATTTCTCGTCGAGCACGAACGGCTCGACGCAATACTACGACCTTTCATCAACGGATAACCCATGGCACAAATCAAAATCGGCCTATTCGGCTTCGGCGTAGTCGGACAAGGCATCTACGAAGTCCTCCGCAAATCGGTCAACGCCAATGCCGAAATCGTGAAGATATGCGTCCGCAATCCGGACAAGCCCCGCAAGACACAGGCCGACCGGGCGCTCTTCACCGCATCGGCCGACGAGATACTCGACAATCCCGCCGTCAACCTCATCGTGGAGGTGATCGACGATGCCGAGGCTTCCTACCGCATCGTCAAAAGCGCCTTGCTGCGGGGGATCCCGGTCGTCTCGGGCAACAAAACCATGCTGGCGCACCACCTCCCGGAGCTGATCGACATCCAGAAGCAGCACAACGTGGCGCTGCTCTACGACGCTTCGTCGTGCGGCTCCATCCCGGTGATCCGCAACCTCGAGGAGTACTACGACAACGACTTGCTTCTGGAGGTCAAGGGCATTCTCAACGGTTCGTCGAACTACATCCTCTCGCGCGTCTTCGACCACCACGCCGGCTATGCCGACGCCCTGCGGCAGGCGCAGGAGCTGGGATTCGCCGAGAGCGACCCGTCGTTCGACATCGAGGGCTACGATTCGCTTTTCAAGCTGGTTATCATCACGGTGCATGCCTTGGGCACCTACGTGGCTCCCGAGCGCATCTTCACCTACGGCATCTCCACGATCCACGACTCCGACATCCGCTACGCACGCGAAAAGGGCGTCAAAATCAAGCTGGTGGCCCAGGTCGTCAAGGTCAGCGACGAGCATTTCACCATGTTCGTCATGCCCGAGTTCGTCTCGCCCTCCAAATACATCTACAGCGTCGACGACGAATACAACGGCGTGGTCATCCGCGGCGAATGCTACGACCGTCAGTTCATGTTCGGCAAGGGCGCCGGCAGCCTGCCCACGGCCTCGTCGATTCTGAGCGACATCATGGCGCGGCTCCACGACTACCGCTACGAATACAAGAAACGCAACTACCTCCGCAAACCGGACTACACGACCGACATCACACTCAAAATCTACGCCCGCTACCGGACCACCGACATCCGGCGCATCCTGCGCTTCGAGAAGATATGCGAGCAATACACCGGCGAGGAGAGCAACTACGTCATCGGCGAAATCGCCCTCAGCGAGCTGTTGGCCAAGCGTCCGCAACTCACGGGCGATGATGTCTTCCTGGCCAACATTCCCGTCTTCTTTCTCAGCCGCGACAACTAATCTTTCACGCAGCGCACCGAAACACCGTACGCAGCCGATACGGAAACAAGCGATCCGGCCCCCGAAGCGGCGCTGACGCGCAGACACTCCATCTGCCCGTCGGCCGCCGACAGGGCGGAGCTCATCAGATAGCTGTACGATCCGTAACGGTCGTTCGACCCCATGACGATCCAGCATCCCGAATCGACGAAGAAACCGGCTTCGCAGTCGGCACCGGCCAGCGACAGCAGCTCCTCCCGGTCGGGTATGTGCCATCCCGCCGGACAGATGCCACGCACCGGCGCAGAACCGGCATTGGCGCTTCCCAGAGCCGTGGCCCGGTCGTAAAGCAGTCCTTTCGACGTCACCGCATCCGCACCCTCTTTCGGATACCAGATTCCGGAGCCCACGGCCGCGCCTTGCGGCACACAGCGCAGGTTTTCGGCCATCCACACCCGGCCGGCAACGGTGGCCGTGCGGTATTTCACACCGTCGTAATCGAGCGTTCCGTCTTCCTTGTCGCCCGGATCCCCGGGTGTTCCGGGCTCGCCGGGCTTGACTACGTCGCCGACGATTGATCCGCCGTCCTCCCAATCCTGGATCGAACCCTTGAGCGAGAGGTTGAGCCGTTCATCCGCGACGTCGACCGACAGCGTGTATTGTTTGCGGCTCTCCAGTTCGACCGAAGCGACCGTCTCACGATACACGCTTCCGTCGGCCATGGAGACCGTCACGGTCAGATCGGCCTGCTGCGGCACCAGAACGGCCCGATAGGCGAGTCCGGGCTGAACTTCGCACGCCAGCACCTCCCGGACGCCGGTCACCGCGACGGCCGAAACCTCCATCGAACCGAAATCGACCCGGGCCGTGGGGCTGAATCCGCTCAGTGCAACGCCGGAAACCGCTTCGCCGGCCGGGACGTTCACAAAAACGGTCAACTGCGACAGCAGATGCCGGAAAACCATGTTCACGGGAGCCTCGCCGGGCAATACGTCGCGGGCAACCGCACCGAGCAGATCGGACGACGAACAGCCGGTCCGTTGGTCGGCCGCTACGGTAAATTCGCTCGGCGCACCCGCATCGCTATAAGGATAATAGGCCGTCAGGGTCGACGGCTCCTGCCGCTCGGCATACCACAACGGACCGTCCGCGAACGCCGTGCCGTCGTAGGTCATGGCGACATTCTCCGCATAGGATTCCGACCCGCGGACGATCGTAAGACCGATGCGGTCGCCGCGGTCGAAATCCAAAGCCGAAACCCGGGTCTCGAACGTCGGAACGATCGTGACACGGGCATATTCGGCAAACGTTTTGGAACACGAACCCATGCAGGCCAGGGCAAACAGCAACACTGCGTGCCCGACAATTCGGTTGGAAAACAACATAAGAACAAGAAGTTTGCGTCTTTTCAACACAAAAATAAGACTTTTTATGTTATTTCCCAGAGCAGCGCCCGCAAAAAAGGCCGACCCGGAATTTCCGGATCGGCTTTACGTTGGCTTCTGCCGGCCTCCCGGCCGACAGGCACGCCGTCACTGCGCCTTCACGCACCGCACCTGCATGCCGTTGGCACGGCCCATCGGGCGGTCGTTGCGCACATTGCTGTCGGCCAGTTCATCGGCCAGCCAAAGGCAGAACGCCGGCGACATGGCGCCATTGCTCCCGCCGGTCCAATAATAGCCCACCCACGGCTGCATCTCCCGTGCGCGTGAGAGCAGCGATTCGTCGAAATAGTTCTGCACCGAGCCGTCGTACCAGCTGCGGCGTCCCGCCGCCACGAAGAACGATTCGGCACCGCCCGTGCCGGCAGCACCGAGCGTCCAGCCATACTTATCCTCGTAATCGGCAATGTCACCCGCAAGGTTCTCGCGGATCGCCAACCCGGCGAACGCTCCGGCCGGAGCCACGCGCCATCCGTAGGGACACGGATCGTAAAGCGTTTTGGAGTCGGCCGACCACCGTTCGGCGGCATCGCCCGAGTGCAGCCAGTCCGCGTCTTTTTCGGCCACCGTAATGAATGTCAGCGGATTGGCCGTAGAATATTTCAAGGTTCCGATCTCCGAATCGGAGACTGCGGTTTTCAGATAGGCGCGTTTGCCGCTCTCGTTGTACATCGCCGCCGACGAGCCGTTCGCTCCGTTGCAGGATACGGGCCCGATGAAAGGCTCCTTGCGGCCCCACTGGTAGAACAGGCCGAACGACTCCAGCGTTCCGGCCGTCGAAGCATCGACCGTAGCTCGGGCACCGAGATTGCGGTTCATCATCGACTGCCCGTTGAACTCGACCACCCCGCCTGCCGCATCGGGATCGAAATCCGTGACCCACACATGCCAGCTCCAGATCAAATTGTCGTGAGCATCGTAGGCGCCAAGCAGCGCATTCCCTTCCTTGACCTTCCCTTCGTCGTCGGCACCCACATAGAACGAAGCCTTGCCCGACAGCGCGTCAAAATAGACATTCTGCACCAGGTTGGTCGCCGATTGCCACACTATCCCGACTTTGCGGGTGGCCAGCACGTCGCGCCCGTTGTGCGCCGCATCGAACTGGTAGCAGGTCTCCTTCCGGTTCGCAAGGTAGCAGTTGGCCGGACGGGCGCTCAGGTCCTCCGACCCGGCAACTCCCACGAACAGCGTGGCCGTTACATCCGCTCCGCCGCCGCTGGGCTTACCGGAGAGAACGACCGAACCGGACGTCGCAGCATCCGTATCCTCGGCCGAGGGCGAAACTACGGTGACCGTTCGCGCCGCAGCATCGAGCGTAATGTTGTCCCAACCCGAAGGTTTCGTCGTGATGGAGAGTGTCGACACCTTAATGTTGTCGATCGAGAAGCCCACCGTCTCGCTTTGACGATGGTCCAGATAGACCGCCGGACGTTCGAAATCAATGCTGCCCGAATCCTTGTCTTTGCCGCACGATACGGCGGAACATGCCGCAACCGCGATCACGGCCGCCATTCTCGCGAATCCTTTCATATTATTCAATCTTTATCTTACTTCCGTAATACACGCCAAAGATACGAATAAGCGAGGGCAAAAGCAAGCTCGATTGCATTTTGCCGAGCGGGAGTATCTTGGGTGGAACCAAAGATACGAATAAGCCGAGCGCAATGCCAAATTTATTTGAGCATTGCCGAGGCGGAAGTATCTAAGACGGAGTCAAAGATACGAATAAGCGAGGGCAAAAGCAAGCTCGATTGCATTTTGCCGAGCGGGAGTATCTTGGGTGAAACCAAAGATACGAAAAGTCGAGCGCAGAAGCAAACCAAAGGTTTGATTATGCCGAGACGGAGTATCTTGGGCGCAGCCAATGTACGAATAAGCGAGGGCAAAAGCAAGCTCAATTGCATTTTGCCGAGCGGAAGTATCTTCGGCGCAAACCAAAGTTCGAATAAGCGCGAGGGCAAAAGCAAGCTCGATTGCTGAATAGACGAAATGCAGGATTTCGAGGAGTTGAACGAGAGATTCATTACTTACTCTCCGATTCGGTTCTTCAAATCCATACGTTCGTGCAAAATGCGGACGACCTCCACCGCAGACTCGGAAACCGGCCGATAGAAAACGATGTGTTTCCCCGTTCGGTAACCGAACAAGCCTTCCCTGATTTCCGCGTACTCCTTGCCCAGCGGCCGGGGACTATCGGCAATCTGCCGACAGGTATCGACCAGAAGCGTATAATAGTTGTCGGCTTGTGCTTCGGACCATGTTTCGACCGTATAATTCCAAATGTCGGTAAGGTCTTCGACGGCCTTGTTCGAGAAGAGCAGATCAGCCATTCTTACGCTGTGTTTTCAACGTCCGAAGATGTTGCTGCGGGTCGAAGCCTACGGCGATGCCGCTGTTCACACCCTCGTCGATCGCGCTCTTCAACGCTGCAACTTTGTTTTCCTGCTCCTCCAAAAGCCGCAGTCCGGCGCGCACGACCTCGCTGGCATTGTTATAGCGCCCCTGCGCAATCGTGGACTGGATGAAGTTCTCGAAATAGGTTCCCAAAGCTACCGATGTCGTTTTCATAAGCTGCATCTTTCTTGCAAAGTTACCAATATTTGGCAACGAAGCAAATTTTTGGCCGTTTTTATTTCACGTCCACGCCCCGCAACACAAAACGGTCGCCGACCGATGTTCATTGCCATCGCGGAACAATTCTTGCCGACCCTGCACGACAAACGGAACAAACCTGAAAAAAGTATGTCGGAACTCAAAATCGAACCGGGATCGCTGCCGGCCGAAAAAAGATTCAGCATTACGGTGACCGAAAAGGGGCCATTTCTCGTCTACGGCCGTCCGCCGTTCTGCGAGCAGTTCATCATGCCGGACCCGGACAACGAAAGCTGGTATTTCCAGGAGGGCAAGCACTTTTCCACCGAATCGGAGCCCACGGCGCTCTGCCGCTGCGGCGCCTCGAAACGCAAGCCCTACTGCGACGGAGCCCACGTGCACGCCGATTGGGACCCGCAGCTCACGGCGCCCGACAGGCGGCTGCTCGACGATGCCGAACAGATCGAGGGCGGCACGCTCCGCATGAGCGACAACCCCGCCTATTGCGTCTTCGCCCGTTTCTGCCATCCCTACGGCGACGCATGGACCCTTACCGAGGAGTCTTCCGATCCGGAGGCACGCCGGCTGGCCATCCGCGAAGCCTCGATGTGCCCGAGCGGCCGGCTGACAGCCTGGGACAAAAAGACGGGCAAGCCCTACGAATTCCGTTTCGAACCGAGTCTCGGACTCATCGAAGACATCGCCATCGGTTCGAGCGGCGGACTGTGGATACGCGGCGGCATACCGCTGCGCCGCGAAGACGGCACTACCTACGAAATTCGCAACAGGGTGGTGGTCTGCCGGTGCGGCCAGTCGGCCAACAAGCCTTATTGCGACGGCACGCACGCCGCCATCAAGTGGCGCGACGATCTGCAGGGCGACCCCGTGGGCGAAACCCTGCCCGAAGAGGTCTATTGAACATAAAGGAGCATTTGCCGGGAATCCCGGAGCGTCCGGTCGGGCCCTGCAAAAAATATATCGTACGCTGGGGCATCGGCTGCAAGCCCGCGCCGGTCACGCCGGAGCCGGTTCCCGACCGCACCCCCGCAAACAGAAACGGGCGGCCCCGAAAAAAGGCCGCCCGTTCAGTTATCGCTCCGAAAACCCGATCATTTCTTCTCAGGACGGGCGATGGATTCGCGCATCGAAGTGTCGGCGATCATGTTCTTCATCTTATAATAGTCCATGATTCCGAGGTTACCGTTCCGGAAAGCCTCGGCCATGGCCAGCGGCACCTCAGCTTCGGCAAGAATCACCTTGGCGCGCGCATCCTGCGCCTTGGCCTTGTTCTCCTGTTCCAGAGCGACTGCCATGGCCCGGCGCTCCTCAGCCTTGGCCTGGGCGATGTTCTTGTCGGCCTCGGCCTGGTCCATCTGAAGCTGGGCGCCGATGTTCTTGCCCACATCAATGTCGGCAATGTCGATCGAGAGAATCTCGAAAGCCGTTCCGGCGTCGAGCCCCTTGCCGATCACCACACGAGAGATCGAATCGGGATTCTCCAGCACGACCTTGTGCGAATCCGACGAACCGATCGACGAGACGATGCCCTCGCCGACACGGGCAAGCACGGTCTCCTCACCGGCTCCGCCGACCAGCTGCTTGATGTTGGCACGCACCGTGACGCGGGCCTTGGCGATAAGCTGAATGCCGTCCTTGGCCACGGCGGCCACGGGCGGGGTGTTGATCACCTTGGGGTTGACCGACATCTGCACGGCCTCGAACACGTCGCGGCCGGCCAGGTCGATGGCCGTGGCCATCTTGAAGTCGAGCATGATGTTGGCTTTCTGCGCCGACACGAGGGCATGCACCACGTTGGTAACGTTGCCGCCGGCCAGGTAGTGGGCTTCCAGCTCGTTGGGATTGAGTTTCAGCCCCGCCTTCGTGCTCTCGATCATCGACGACACGATGACCGAGGGCGGCACCTTGCGCCAGCGCATCAGAATGAGCTGCAGCAGGCTGACCCGAACGCCCGAAACGAGCGCCGAGAACCAAAGGCCCACGGGAATGAAATAGAAGATCAGCCAGATGGCGAAAAGGGCTACGAATACGATCAGAACGATCATTCCGGATTCAAACATATCACACTGTTTTTAATCGATTGTCTTCACGATGACGTTGAAATTCTCGAATCCGATGACCTCCACTTCCTTGCGGGGATCGACGAACGAATCGAGCGACTTGGCTTCGTAGGTGCGGCCGCCGAAGTCGACCTTGCCCATCGGGGCCAGGCGCGAAAGCGTGACCCCGCGGTCGCCGACCTTCAGTTCCGACTCGGGGGAGGACATCGACGAAGAGTCGATCTCCTGCCGGAGCGAAAACCGCTGCCAGGTTTTGGCCCGGAGCGAAACGACCGTGGCCACGAGCGAAAGCAGCAGCACGGCGCCCACCACGATGCTGCCCGTCAACGGGTCGTAGTCGCGGAAAGCCATGTAGATGGCGCTGCCGTAGCACACCAGCGACAACACGGCGCCCACCGAAAAACCGGGCAGGAGGACCAGTTCGGCCACCAGGAACAGCACGCCGAAGAAGATCAGAATCACGATGTAGCACATGCTCATAACCGATACGATTACCAATTATGCTATAAAGTTAGCGAAATATTCCGATTATTCGGTTATTTCCGCAATTTTTATTTCCAGCTCGGGAGCGGCCTGCCGCACGGCCGCCGCCACGCGTTCGGCCACGGCCCGGTCGTCGAACATGCCGACCACGAACTTCTGTCCGGCGCGCGAAATGGCGGCCTCGCCGGCCGTTCCGGCAATGGCTTGCTTCACCTCTGCGGTGAGCGGGGCCGCAGATGCGATCTCGATCCGGAACACCTCGCGCGCAGCCTCGCCGTCGACCGAAACATTGCGATAGACGCCGTCCGACCACATCACGACTTCGGGACGCGTGAATCCCCGTTTCTTCAGCAGGGCCTGCGCTTCGTCGGCTTCCTCGCGCGTAGCGAACCCGCCGGCATAGTAGCACCACTTGCCCTCGTCGTTCTCCAGGCACGAAAGCGGCGACACTCCGCGGAACGTGCCCACGGGCCGTTTGGCGTTGAACGTGCCGAGCAGAATGCGGTAGATCGTGCCGCGGGCATACACCTTGCACTCCGGAATGGGGTTGTGCGCATTGTATTTGGCCGGCGTGGAGAAGCCGACATCCTCGTAGACCAGGAAATAGCGTTCCGTCAGCTCCTGCGGAGGCCGGCAGTATTCGATCGTCGCCAGACGCTCCGACACGCCGTACAACGAATCGGCCGCCTGGGCGAAACCCAGCAGCTCGGCCAACGCCGTCTCGTTGGAGACGAGCAGTTGTTTGCGCAGGAAGTAATCGACGATCTTGTCCGACACCGTCTCGCCGCTCAGCGCCGCCGCCGTACGGGCGATCTTGGCGCCTTCCTCCTCCTGCCGGACAAGCAGCTCTTCCTTGCCCATCTTGTCGAGCAGATAGCCGTAGGCATAGCTCTTGTTGTCGAACACATAGGTCCACACCTCCGACAACGAATCGGCCAGCGCCCGGTTCACGCCCGCAAGCGTCCGGTAGCGGTCGTAGATCTCCACGGCTTCGGCTTCGACCGTAGCTTCGCGGTAGGAGTCGGCCAGTTGTTCGAGCGTCTCGTAGTTGGAAAGGTAGCGTTCGGCGCACCGCAGGGCCGTCGTCTCCAGTTGCTGGGCCTTGAGCAGCGCCGCGTAGTCCGCCTCGGGAAGTTCGTTGCGGAACCACGTGTTCTCCACCAGGTTGCGGACCTTCTGCCCTTCGGGAATCTCGGGGGCTTCCGTCTCCGACGACTCCGGCGGAGCCACCGTACCGTTGAGATTGGCCAGCACCCAGTTCTGCTCGATGGTGTTGATCCTGTCGATCAGACGCCCCTTGGCCGTGCGTATCTCGAAAATACGGTTCTCCAGTTCCAGAATCTCGTCGGCGAACTTGCGGCCCTCCTCCGGATTCTCGCGCAGCTGCCGCCGCATTCCCTCCACGGCATGGACCACCGAATCCTCCCTTATCTGCAGCCGGGCGTCCTCCTCCAGGAGCGACATGTACTCGGCATTGTCCTCCAGGCCCGCGATGCGGGCCTCGACGGGAGGCTGTTGGGCGCGCATGACGCCCGCGAAAAGCAGCGCCGCGCCCGCAAAGAGACCGAACTTGCGAATCATTGGGGTTATCTCCACCATTTGATGAAAAAGAGCTGAATAAGTCCGAAAATCTCCAGACGCCCGAAGAGCATCAGAAGCGAACCGAAAAGTTTGAGTGCGCCGGGCAGTTCGGCGTAGGTGTTCATCGAGCCGACCTCTCCGAAACCGGGGCCTACGTTGCCCAGCATGGCCACCGATCCCGTGAAAGCCGTGGTCAGATCGGTGCCGCAGAGCGCCGCGAAAACCGTACCGGCCAGAATCAAGATGAAATAGGCGACGATGAAGACCATCACCGTATGCAGGAATTCGTTCTCCTGCACCACGCCGTCCAGCCGCACGCGGATCACCGCGTTGGGATGCTGCTGCTGCTTCAGACGCGCCCGCATCATCTTGACGGCCAGCACCAGGCGGTTGATCTTGATACCGCCCGAAGTCGAGCCGGCCGAACCGCAGACCAACGAACCGAAAATCAGAATGACCACCGCCAGCGGAGTCCACAGGTTGGTGTCGGCCGTCGCGAAACCGGTCGTCGAGGCGAGCGACACGAACTGGAAGAGCCCGTAGCGGAACGAAGCCGAAAAAGTGGGGTAGAGCCCGGCGGCGTAGATGCTCACGGCAATGACGAGACCGCCGCTCAGCAACATGCCCAGATACCAGCGCGTCACCTCCGACCGGGCGATGTTGTTGCGCTTGCCCGTGACCGTGGCATAGATCAGTCCGAAGTGGATGCCGGCCGTAGCCATGACGATGATAAGGATCGTGTCGATCAGCGGGCTGTTGTAATGGGCGATGCTGGCATTGTGGGTCGAGAAGCCGCTCGTGGCGCTCGCCGACATGCCGTGGCACAACGCCTCGAACCACTCCATACCCGCCAGCTTGAGCGCGACGGTGGAGAGCAGCGTGAGCCCGACATAGACCACAAGCAGAATGCGCACGATGATCTGCGTGCGGTAGCGATAATTATCCTTGGCCAGCGTGGAGAGCTCCACGTTCGAAAGGGTCATCTTGCTTCGTCCCATCGACGGAAGGATGACCAGCGCGAACATCACTACGCCCATGCCGCCGATCCAGGTCGAGGAGATGCGCCAGAACTGCATGCCGCGCGGCAGAGCCTCTACGTCGGTCAGCACGGTGGCACCCGTGGTGGTGAAGCCCGAGACGCTCTCGAACAACGCATTGACCGGCGTGAATTCGCCGCCCCAGATCAGGTAGGGGAACGTCCCGACGATGCAGGCCACCAGCCACGAACCGACCACGATGCAGAAGCCCTCCTTGTTGGAAAGCTGCACCTTCTTCTCGACGAAAATCAACGGGAAAGCCCCCAGCAGCGCAGTAAGAAGCGCGGCGAGCAGCAGCGGATAGAACGACGAATCCATGCCGTTGAGCCACGAAATACCGGCCGACAACAGCATGAAACCGGCGATGAACAGCATCACCATGCCTATGTACCTCAGAACGACGTCTACCCGCATGGTCGGTTACGCTTTATGCTGCCGGCAAAGGCCGATGAGGGTGTCGATCTTCTCCTTGAGTTCGAGCATCTCGTCCTTCAGATCGCCCGCCACGGCGAACGGCACGCGGAAAGCGAGCCAGTCGCCCAGCCCCTTGTTCATGCGCAGGATCGGATTGACGCTGTAGATAAGCATGAAGTAGAAGAGCATCAGCACGATGGCGATCATCACCACGAGCGAGATCAGCACCGGCGTGACAGCCCGGTAGGCGTTCTTCTTCATCTGCTCGGTGCGCGGCGCCAGCGAACTCTGCGCCGAAGTCATGTAGCTCTTGATGGCCGAGGTCAGACGGCCGTAGACCGCTTCATACTGCTCGTTGTACCACCGGGCGCCCAGCGAGTCGGCCCGGGAACGCTCCTGCGGCTTCGCAGCGCGCTCCACGGCCCCGAAAGCCAGGTAGCTGTCGGTGAGCAGGCGCAGTTCGGTCGTCACGAACGACAGCGAGTCGAGATACGATTTTTCCAGCGCTTCGTGCTGGGCCTCCTGCAAGGTGTTCTCCAGACGCTCCAGACTCGCCACGCACAGGCTGTCGGAGCCCCGGTCGCCGAACACGGCCAGGCGGATCATCGAAACGTTGTGGCCATGGGCCGCATCGAGCATCTCCCGGGCCAGCTCGATGTTCCGCTTGCTGGTCTGCAGGATGTCGTCCGTATCGCGGCTCAGCCGGCTCAGTTCGACCAGCGAGACCATTCCCGAGAAGAACAACAGGCAAACGATACTCCCAAAACCGATCGTCACCCGTCTGCGCATACCTGTCATAGCTTGATTATTGAAGACACCGGCACATCATATAAATCGGCCGGCGGCTTTAAATTTTGCAAATATAACCATTATTCCCGGATTTCCCCCCACAAATCGTGCGAAACGTCCATCGCCCCCAGTCTGACGCGGCAGACGGTGTTGATGCGCGAGCGGTCGTAGGGGGCCTTCACCCGGCGGTACTGGCCCGTGTAGCCGAACATCATGCCGCCGCGCATCGTGCTCTCGAACAGCACGTCGGCCTCCGTGCCGCTCGCCTGCGCGCAGAAATCGCCGTGCAGCCGGGCGCACAGCTCTTCCAGTTCGCCGACACGCCGCGTGACGACCGACGCCTGCACCTTGTCGGGCATTCCGACGGCCGGCGTCCCCGGACGCTCCGAAAACGGGAAGATATGCAGAAACGCAGGTTTCAGCCCGGCCAGAAAGTCGTAGGTCGTACGGTGATCGGCCTCGGTCTCGCCCGGGAAGCCGACGATCACGTCGATGCCGATGAAAGCATCGGGCATCGCCCGCCGCACGGAGGCGATGCGTTCGGCGAAACGGGCCGTCGTATAGCGGCGGCGCATCAGTCCCAGAATCCGGTCCGAACCGCTCTGCAGCGGGATGTGGAAATGGTGCTGGAACTTGGGCGACGCGGCGCAGAACGCGATGATTTCGTCGGTCAGCAGGTTGGGCTCGATCGACGAAATGCGGTAGCGGTCGATTCCGTCCACCCCGTCGAGCGCCCGCAGCAGGTCGATGAACTTCTCGCCCGTCGTACGGCCGAAATCGCCGGTGTTGATTCCCGTGATGACGATCTCGCGCTGACCCGCCGCCGCGATCTGCCGCGCTTCGTCGACCAGTTCGGCGATCGGCATGTTGCGGCTCGAACCGCGGGCGTAGTGGATCGTGCAATAGGAGCAGCAGTAGTCGCAGCCGTCCTGCACTTTCAGAAAGGCGCGCGTGCGGTCGCCGCTCGAAAAAGCCGCGAAGAACGACGTCAGCGAGTCGGTGTCGCAGCTGTAGACCTGCACCCGGCCCTTGCCCGGCAGTGCGAGAACCCGGCGGTACAGCTCGCCCTTGTCATTGTTGCCCAGCACCAGGTCGACCCCCTCGATGGCCGCTATCTCCTGCGGCTTGAGCTGGGCGTAGCATCCCGTCACGGCGATGATCGCCTGCGGATTGCGGCGGTGGAGCTTGCGGATCAGGTTGCGGCACTTCTTGTCGGCATGCTCGGTCACCGAACAGCTGTTGATGACGCAAATATCGGCTTCGGCATCGGGTGCCACGCGTTCGAAACCGCCGCGCTCGAACTCCCGGGCCAGCGTCGACGACTCCGAAAAGTTGAGTTTGCAGCCGAGGGTATGAAAATTGACTCTGCGAGGTTGCATCCTAATAAGGTGAAAAGTGAAAGGTGAAAGGTGAAAAGCAAGACCGCCGGCAGACCATGCACGGCTGCCGCGGCAACCGGGCGAATCAGGACTGAACCGGAACTGCCGTACAAACCGAAGTTGAACCGGGCCTGTCCCCCTCCTGCCGGGACTCCGCCCGTCCGAAGCGCACCCGAAGCTGCGCCTCTGCCGCGAAGACCCCGATCGGAAAGCGGACCGATGCTTGTTGCCTTTCGCCTGCGAAATTACGAAAAGCCGCCGAAAAAGAGGGGCTTTTCCCGGAAAAAAGCGTAAATTTGCGCGCATTCGACATCGGACCATGGGATTCATCGACGATCTGTTCCAGTACGCCTATCTCTCCAACGCGCTGGCGGCCTGCATCCTCGCAGGCATCGCCTGCGGAATGGCCGGCACCTACGTGGTGTGCCGGCGCATGGTCTTCCTGGCCGGCGGCATCACGCACTCCTCGTTCGGAGGACTGGGCATCGCGTTCTATCTGGGTGCCGACCCCATCATCGGCGCCATGCTTTTCGCCGTGCTTTCGGCCTTGGGCATCGAGTGGGCCGGCAGCCGGGGGCGCATCCGCGAAGATTCGGCCATCGGCATCGTGTGGTCGGTGGGCATGGCCGTGGGAGCGCTCTTCATGAGCCTGCGTCCGGGCTACACCTCGGGCGATCTGTCGGCCTACCTCTTCGGCAGCATCATCACCGTCACGCGCGGCGATGTCGTCGCACTCGGCGCGCTGGCGCTGCTGCTGGTCATCGGCGCCGCCCTGTGGCTCCGGCCCGTGATGTATGTGGCCTTCGACCGCGAGTTCGCCCGCAGCCGCGGCATCCGCACGCAGCTGATCTCCTACCTCATGGCCGCATTGATCGCCGTGACGATCGTCCTTTCGATCCGCATCATGGGCATCGTGCTGCTCATCTCGCTGCTCACGCTCCCCGTGGTCATCGTCAACACCTTTTCGCGTTCCTACCGCACGCTCGCCGTGGCCGCACCCGTCGTCGCCATCGCCGGCAACGTCGCCGGACTGGTCGCAAGCTACCATTTCGAAGTCCCGCCCGGCGCCTCCATAATATTTACGCTCACTTTGACGCTCGTTATCGCAAAACTGTTAACTTTGCGTCGCAGAAAACCGGTAACGGCCGCATGAAAACCATCCACAAGCTCATTCTGAAAGCCTATCTCGGCCCGATGATCCTCACGTTCTTCATCGTCATGTTCGTGCTGATGATGAACTTCGTGTGGCGTTTCATCGACGAGCTCGTCGGCAAAGGACTGAGCGCCGGCATCATCATCGAGCTGATGACCTACGCCATGGCCAACATGCTGCCGCTGGGTCTGCCGCTGGCCGTGCTGCTGGCCGCCATCATGACGATGGGCAACCTGGGCGAGAACTACGAGCTCCTGGCCATGAAATCGGCCGGCATGTCGCTGGTCAGGATCACCCGACCGCTGCTTATCCTCGTGAGTCTGATCGCCATAGCCAGTTTCTTCATCGGCAACAACCTCGTGCCCTACGCCAACAAGAAGATGTACAGCATCATCTACGACATCCGCCAGCAGCGGCAGACGCTCGAATTCCAGGACGGGCTCTTCTTCAACGGCATCGACGACATGTCGATCCGCGTGGCGCACCAGGACCCCGAAACGGGGCTGCTGCACGACGTGCTGATCTACGACAACCGCTCGGCCAACGGCAACATGAACACCATCGTGGCCGATTCGGGCTACATCAACCTCTCGGACGACAAACGCTACCTGCTGGTGACGCTCTTCAACGGCGAGACCTACGAACAGACCCGCAACAGCCAGTGGTACAACAAAAGCGCCCTGCGCCGCCACACCTTCGACGTGCAGAAGCAGAGCATCCCGATGGACGGTTTCGCCATGGAGCGCAGCAACAACAACATCTCCAACAGCCAGACCAAGAACATCAACCAGCTGCAGGGCGACATCGACTCGCTCGAACTGCGGGTCAACACGGCGACGAGCAGTTCCTACGAACCGCTGCTCAAGGAGCAGATCTTCGTCCGCGACCACAACGTCCTGCCGCTCCCCGACAGCCTGCGCACCGACAAGCGCGGATTCCGCGACATGATGGCCGTCGACTCGATCGGCAGGCTGCCCCTGCGCGAAAAGGAGCGCATCTGGAACCAGGCGCGCGCGCAGGCCAAGAATTCGCGCAACATGTTCTCTTTCGACGAGACTACGGCCAAGGAAGCGCTCAACCAGCTCTACCGTTCGAAAGTGGAGTGGCACAAGAAAGTGTCGCTTCCGGTCTCGATCATCATCTTCTTTCTGATCGGCGCACCGCTCGGAGCCATCATCCGCAAGGGCGGACTGGGACTTCCGGTCGTGGTTTCGGTCATCTTCTTCGTCATCTATTACATGATCAGCCTCTCGGGCGAGAAGCAGGTCAAGGAGGGCAACTGGGAAGCGGTCTACGGCATGTGGATCTCGTCGTTCATCCTGGCGCCCATAGCCGTCTACCTGACCTACAAGGCCACCAACGATTCGGCGCTGCTCGACACCGACTGGTACGCCGGGCGGATCAAGGCCCTGCGCGAACGCATCGAACCGTGGTTCGGGAAGCTGAAAAACGCATTAAAACTCAAACTGCATGGCAAACGAAACGACACTCAATAGCGTAGAGGAGGTCATCGAGGACTTCCGGGCCGGCAAGGTCGTGATCGTGGTCGACGACGAAGACCGCGAAAACGAGGGCGACTTCATCGTCGCGGCCGAAAAGATAACGCCCGAAATCGTCAACTTCATGCTCAAGGAAGGCCGCGGCGTGCTGTGCGCCCCGCTGAGCGAGGAGCGTTGCGCCGCTCTGGAGCTCAACATGATGGAGGAGAACAACACCTCGCTTCTGGGCACGCCGTTCACCGTGACGGTCGACCTCCTGGGCGAGGGGTGCACCACCGGCGTCTCGATCCACGACCGCGCCGCCACCATCCGTGCGCTGGCCGATCCGTCGACGCGCCCCTCCGACCTGGGACGTCCGGGCCACATCAACCCGCTGCGGGCCCGCGAGAAAGGCGTGCTGCGCCGCCCGGGCCACACCGAAGCGGCCGTCGACCTGGCCCGCCTGGCCGGGCTCCAGCCCGCCGGAGCGCTCATCGAAATCATGAACGAGGACGGCACCATGGCCCGTATGCCGCAGCTGCGCGAAATCGCCCGCAAGTTCGGCCTCAAAATCATCTCCATCGCTTCGTTGATCGCCTACCGCCTGCGCGAGGAGTCGCTCATCGAAAAGGGAGTCACCGTACCGTTGCCCACGGCGTGGGGCGACTTCCGGATCACACCCTTCCGCCAGAAATCCAACGGCGTGGAGCATGTGGCGCTCACCAAAGGCGAATGGACGGAAGACGAACCGGTCCTTATCCGCGTGCACTCGTCGTGCGCCACGGGCGACATCTTCGGTTCCTACCGCTGCGACTGCGGCGACCAGCTCCACCAAGCCATGCAGATGATCGACAAGGAGGGCAAGGGCGCCATCGTCTATCTCAACCAGGAGGGCCGCGGCATCGGTCTCTGCAACAAGATACACGCCTACAAGCTCCAGGACGAGGGGCTCGACACCGTCGACGCCAACCTGCAGCTGGGCTTCAAGGCCGACGAACGCGACTACGGCGTGGGCGCGAGCATCATCCGCGAGCTGGGCATCCGCCACATGCGCCTGATGACCAACAACCCGCTCAAACGGGCCGGGCTGGAGGGCTACGGACTGCAGATCGACGAGATCGTGCCGATCGTTATCGCCCCCAACAAGTACAACGAACATTATCTCGAAACCAAGCAGGAACGCATGCAGCATACGCTGGGGCTGAAGCCTGCCGACCGCAAACAATGAGAATCGACCACGTAGCGCTCTGGACCGAGCGGCTGGAGGAGCTGCGCGACTTCTACGTCGGCAACTTCGGCGGCCGGAGCAATGAAAAGTACGTCAACCCGGCCAAAGGATTCGAATCCTACTTCATCGCTTTCGGCGACGGATGCCGCCTGGAGCTGATGCGCCGCACCGACATCCGCGAACGCGCGCAGCAGCCGCAGCCCGGCTTCTGCCACCTGGCGTTCGGGTGTGCCGGCCGCAGCGAAGTACTGGCCCTGACCGAACGGCTCCGCAGCGAGGGACACCGCATCGTGGGCGAACCACGCACGACGGGCGACGGCTGCTTCGAAAGCGTCGTGGCCGACCCCGACGGCAACCTGATCGAAATAGTAGCCTAACAAATATGGACGCCAAGAACCTGCGCATCGTCTTCATGGGCACGCCCGAATTCGCCGTTCCGTCGCTTCGGGCGCTGGTCGAAGGCGGCTACAACGTCGTGGCGGTAGTCACGGCGCCCGACAAACCCGCCGGCCGCGGGCAGAAACTGCACGAAAGCGACGTGAAGATCGCCGCCCGCGAACTGGGGCTGCCGATTCTCCAGCCCGAGAAGCTGCGCGATCCCGCGTTCATCGAAGCGATGCAGGCGCTGCAGCCCGACCTGGGCATCGTCATCGCGTTCCGCATGCTGCCCGAAACCGTCTGGGCCATGCCGCGCCTGGGCACCTTCAACCTCCACGCCTCGCTGCTGCCGCAATACCGCGGCGCGGCGCCCATCAACCGGGCCATCATGAACGGCGAGACGGAGACCGGCGTGACGACCTTTCTGCTGAACCACGAAATAGACAAAGGTGCCATCCTGGCGCAGGAGCGCATGCCGATTCTGCCCGACGACAATGCCGGAACGCTCTACGACAAGTTGATGCACGCCGGAACGCGGCTGGTCACCGAGACCGTCGACCGCATCGCCGCCGGCGACATCGCCCCCGTCGAACAACAGCACATCGACGAAACGACGCTCCGGCCCGCACCCAAGATTTTCAAGGACGACTGCCGCATCGACTGGCACCGGCCGGGCGCGGAGATCGTCAACCACGTGCGCGGGCTCTCGCCTTATCCCGCCGCCTGGAGCGGACTTTGCCGGGAAGAGGGCTCGGAATACCTCACGGCCAAGATTTTCGGGGCCCGCTTCGAAGCGGCCGACCACGGCCAGCCCTGCGGAACGGTCGAAAGCGACGGCCGCACCTTTGTCCGCATAGCCTGCGCCGACGGCTGGATCGTTCCCTCGGAACTACAGATTGCCGGCAAGAAACGACTGCCGGTCAAGGAGTTGCTGTTAGGTTGGCGCGACGTCCTGCAATACCGTTTCGGCTCTCTGCCGACCGGCGAATAGCGTGCGACTTTCTGCCGCACAAATAGCACATCCCGCTTGCAGCACCCTCGCCCCGACCGGGAGCGGCACATCGCCCGCAAAGCCACTTGCTGAAAATACTACACGAACAAGGCCCGTTCCGACGATCGAACGGGCCTTGCTGTACGGCTGAAACACAGCCGGCACACACTACTCGGAATCAGGCTTTTTCATACGCCTTGGCTTCGGCTTTCTCCTTCTCCACGGGCAGCGGCTTGGTGCAGAAATACCAGTCGTAGCACTTCATTCCGGACACCGACTTCTCGGTCCCGTCGTAGGTCGTCGGGGCCGGCACGATGATGTCGTCGCCGGGGCGCCAGTCGGCCGGCAGGGCGACGTGATACTTGTCGATGGTCTGCAAACCCACCAACACCCGCTTGAGCTCATCGAAGTTGCGACCCAGCTGCATCGGATAATAGATCACGGCGCGGATGGTGGTTTCGGGATCAATGAAAAAGACGGCCCGCACGGCCGCCGAGGTCGAGACGCCGGGCTGGATCATGCCATACTTGCGCGCCACCTCCATCGACATGTCGGCGACGAGCGGAAAATTGAGGTCCACGCGCTTGTAACCTTTGAACTCGATCCGGTCGTGGATCGAACGCAACCAGGCGATATGGCTGGCGTTGGTGCCGACGGAGAGGCCCACCAGGCGGCAGTTGAGCTGCTCGAACTCCTTCTGCATGACGCCGAACATGACGAATTCCGACGTACAGATGGGCGTGAAGTCGGAAGGATGGGAAAAGAGAATGACCCATTGGCCCTTGAAATCCTCGGGAAAACGGATTTTGCCCTGCGTGGTTTCGGCCTCGAACGACGGAGCCTTGTCGCCGATCAGGGGCATCGTGTAGGTATGATTGTCCATAGTCTGAAATTTTAGCTCCTCCCCCCATGCAAATACGGTGCCTGTCCGAATTCTTCCCTGCGGCGTCCGAATATGGTATGCAATTTGCCGCAGCAGACACGAACGTCAAACATCAGAACCATGAAAACGGACAACACCAAGACGACCAACAACAAAACGGCCGACAACGGCTACAAAACCATGTCGAACGGCAAAACGACCGGCAGCGGTCAGCGAACCGCCGGCACGACCCGCTCCACGACCGAGGGCGAATTCCACAACTTTTTCGTCGAGCAGCTCAAAGACATCTACTGGGCCGAGAAACACCTCAAAAAAGGCCTCAAGAAGATGAGCCGCGCGGCCACGAGCCCCAAGCTGCGCGACGCCTTCGAGAAACACTACAACGAAGGCGACAAGCAGATCGCCGAGCTGGAAACGATCTTCGGACTGATGGGCGAGAAGCCCGAGACCAAACGCTGCGAAGCGATGGCCGGTCTGCTCGAAGAAGCCGACGGCATGATTTCCGACACGCAGCGCAACAGTTTCGTGCGCGACGCGGGGCTGATCCTCGCCGCTCAGAAGGTCGAGCACTACGAGATCGCCACCTACGGCACGCTCAACGCACTGGCCGCCTACCTTCCCGAAAAGAAGGTCAAGAAGATGATCGAAACGATCCTCAACGGCGAGAAGAAGACCGACGAGATGCTTACGTGCATCGCCGAGGAGTTCGTCAACGAATGCGCCGCCGTGGAATAACCGCGGTCCTGCCGTTCGACAGCAGAGAGAACTCACGATGAGTTCTCTCTTTTTTATACAAGCGGGGGAGGTGCCACCATACAACGCCGCGTCAAGAACGATTTTGGCTGCCCGGCCGGGGGCAGTCGTACGAAGCACGAGCCGGTCAACGATTTGCGGCGAAGTCATGATAAATAGCAGGACATAGCCGCCATGCAGGGAAATCGAACGCCCGACCGAACCTTGCCGCATGTCGAAGCGTTCAGACCGGGCTCAAGCCGGAACATGCACACGAAAAGTCCCCCGGAAACCCGCAGGGGAATTCCGGGAGACTTCGGAAAAAGCATCCGGTGCCGCAATCGGAATCCGGGCATGAAGAACCGAGGCTTCGCGACCAACCTCAAAAGACGCGAAATTGAGTGCCTGCGAACCATGGATCCTGAAGCATCCTTGCAGAGGTGAAAACTTCGGAAGATGGGGCGCACGGCCGGAAAGACCGGATCGGGAAAACGGAATCGGGAAAAATCGGTTCTTGGAAAGAGAACGGCCGACGTCGGTTGGGAAAAGTGTCTCCGCGGGGAATGCGCTGCCGTGCACTGCCATCGTCGTGTCCGGAAAAAGCGCGCTGACGACGATACGCAAACCGCAGGGACGAGACAAATATAACCCACGAACGAGCCGTTGTCAAGAGGGTCGTGTAGAAAACGCCGGAAAAATGCAGAAATTTGCATGACACCAGCGAGCGGAATCCGACAAATTATTGTTAACTTCGCCCTTGAATAAACCCCGAAACCGTTTGCCTATGAAGAAATAACGAAACCGCAAAAAAGATTCTCACCCGTGCCGCACACGCTGACGACAGCGCCGGCACCACATATAAAAAGCGTTAGCTTTGTACCTTGCTTTCTGAAAATCTGGAAAATTTGACGAGCAACCGAGGAATGAAGTTTGACGCTCACGTCTACGACGTGGGCTTCATTCCGTATTTGGTTGCACAGGTTATTCCAGAGCCTCAGAAAGCAGATCGGAGTTTTGTCCCACGTTTTTTGTATGGCTCTTACCCAAACCGAATACCGCCGAGGGGACACGGCAGACCGGAAATATCCTTGAACCGAAGACCGAGCCGGCGCTTCCCGGGTCCTCAGAGCAAATGTCCGGAAAGAAGCGGCAAAGCCGAGACGGGAAATTTCCTCCAACACACACCCGAACTATGAAACGTTGTCTTATTCTTCTTGGCGCGGCATCGCTGCTGAGCTCCTGCGCCACCGTTTTCTGCGGCTCCAAGGCCCGCGTAACCTTCGAAAGCGACATTACGGAAACCGCCACGCTTACCATCGACGGCCGCAAACACACCAACGTCACATTCCAGTACACCACCAAAATCAAACGCGGATTCGACGATACGGTCGTAAAGGCCGAAGCTCCATCGTATCAAACGGAAACGGTCATCGTAGAGAAAAATTTCAACGCCGTGTCGGTCATCAATCTGTGCAACGTTCTCGGCTGGGGCATCGACGCTGCCACGGGCGCCATGATGAAACCCGAATTCAAATTCTACCAGATAGACTTCAAACCGGTCGAAGCGACGAATAATGCTCAATAAAATAAGGCATTTCCGGAGACAATTCCCTATATTTTTTGTCTTGGGACAAAAAATATAGGGAATAATCGCTATCTTTACCAAAACAGAACTTCTTCATCCGAAGAACACCCAACCACAAAACGAATGGAACTTTGGCATATCCACATCATCGTCGCGCTGATTTTCATAATGATCGAAATCTTCACCAGCGGATTCGCCGTAATCTGTTTTGCTTTCGGCGCGATCGGAAGCGCCGTAGCGAGCGCGTGCGGCGCGAGTATTGAAATGCAGCTCCTCTGTTTTTGCCTCTGCACGCTTTTGGCATTCGTGGCCGTGCGACCTTTTCTGCTGAAATTCTTCTACCGCCGCAACGATGCAGTCAAGACCAATGCGGAAGCGCTGATAGGGCGCCGGGCCATCGTATCCGAGACTATAGACAGCGTCTCCGGAACCGGCCGGGTTTCCATCGACGGAGACGACTGGAAAGCGACGACCGAAGACGATGCGACGATCGCCAAGGGCAGCCATGTGATGATAACGAAAATCGACAGCATCATACTAACCGTAAAACAAATTTAAACCATGGGAATCCTGATCATTCTGTTCTTTGTCTCAATCGTGGTGGGAATCTGCGTTCTGACCGGATTGAAAATCATTCCTCAATCCGAAACGAAAATTATCGAACGGCTGGGAAAATACCACCGGACGCTGCCCTCGGGAGTCAACATCATCTGGCCCATACTGGACAAGGCGCGGGTGATCCGCGTACGCTACCCGGTAGAGATCTACAACAACGACGAGCGTATAACCCATGTTGTCATCAAGGATTCTACGAAGATCGACCTGCGCGAACAGGTCTACGACTTTCCGAGCCAGAGCGTAATCACCAAAGACAACGTTACGACGACGATCAATGCTCTGCTCTACTTCCAGATCGTTGATCCGGTGAAGGCCGTCTACGAAATCGACAACCTGCCCAATGCCATCGAAAAGCTCACCCAGACGACATTGCGCAACGTGATCGGCGAACTGGAACTGGACGAGACGCTGACCTCGCGCGACACGATCAACTCCAAGCTGCGTGCGGTGCTGGACGAAGCCTCGAACAAATGGGGCGTGAAAGTCAACCGGGTGGAGCTGCAGGACATCACGCCGCCCGAAAGCGTGCGCAACGCCATGGAGCAGCAGATGCAGGCCGAACGCGAACGCCGCGCCAAAGTGCTCGAAGCCAAAGGAGCCAAGGAGGCCGCGATTCTGAAATCCGAGGGCGAAAAGGAAGCGCAGATCAACAAAGCCGAAGCCGAAAAGCAGATGCAGATTCTGAAAGCCGAAGGTATTGCCGAAGCCAAAATCGTGCAAGCCAAGGCCGAGGCCGACGCGATCACCCGGATAAGCGCAGCCATCCAGGACACGCACATGAACCCGGCCAACTACATGCTGGCGGACAAATACATATCCACACTCAAGGAGATGGTCAGCGGCAAAGACAACAAAACCGTCTACCTGCCCTACGACGCATCGTCACTCTTGGGGTCGATCGGATGTATCAAGGATATGTTCTCGAAATAAGCAACGGCAACAAACAAGCAAGTAAGGCGCCCCTTCGGGGCGCCTTACTTGTACATACGGAATTCGGAAAACTTATCTTATTTTCCGGATGATCTCGCCGCCGCGGACGATGGCCTTCTCGTTGTCGGGCAACATTTTCCAGGCACGCTCGGGCAACGACTTCTTGAGTCCGATCATGACGTTCTCCATATCGACGACGGGCCGCACCTTGAGGTAACCGCCCAAAATCATGGTATTGAAGAGCTTGGCCTGTCCGAGCCGGGCGCATTCGGCCGTGGCGTCGATGGCGAAGACCGAGATGTCGTCGCGGACGGGATGACGCGTAATGCCGTTGGTATCGTAGATCAGCACGCCGCCCGACTTGACCATGGGCTCGAACTTCTCCATGGACTGCTGGTTGAGAATGATGGCCGTATCGAATTCGTGGGCAATGGGCGAAGAAATCTTTCGGTCGGACAAAATTACCGTGACGTTGGCCGTGCCGCCGCGCATCTCGGGACCGTAGGAAGGCATCCAGGTAACTTCGTAATCCTGCATGACCCCCGAATAAGCCAATATCTTACCCATCGATAGGACGCCCTGTCCACCGAATCCTGCTATAATCAATGTTTCTTTCATACCTAATGTTTATTTTACCTCCTTGATGTCGCCCAACGGGTAAAAGGGCAACATGTTCTGTTCCAACCACTCGTTCGATGCCACGGGCGAAAGTTTCCACCCGCTGTTGCAGGTCGACACGACCTCGACGAGCGAAAAGCCCCGGCCCTCCATCGAACGCTGGAATGCTTTCTTGATGGCAGCCTTGCACTTGCGCACGTTGGCGGGCTTGTGGACGCTCTGGCGCGTGATGTAGGTGGCGCCTTCGAGGTGAGCCATCATCTCGGCGATCTTGTAGGGATAGCCGTTCAACCGCGGATCGCGCCCGTAGGGCGTCGTGGCGGTCTTCATCCCCAGCAGGGTGGTGGGGGCCATCTGTCCGCCCGTCATGCCGTAGATAGCATTGTTGATATAGACGGCAACGACATTCTCGCCGCGGGCCGCCGCATGGATCGACTCGGCCGTACCGATGGCCGAGAGGTCGCCGTCGCCCTGGTAGGTGAAGACCATCGTCTCGGGATTCAGCCGCTTGGCCGCCGTAGCCACGGCCAGCGCACGCCCGTGAGCCGCCTCGATCCAGTCGATGTCGATGTAGTTGTAGGCGAAGACCGAACAACCTACGGGCGACACGCCCACCGCCCGGTCGGTCAGGCCCAGCTCGGCGATGACCTCGGCAATGAGTTTATGCACCGTACCGTGGCTGCAGCCCGGACAATAGTGCATGACATTATCGGTGATCAGTTCCGGTTTGGCATAAACCAGATTCTCCTGTTTGATTTCAACCTCTGCCATGGTCTCTACTTTTTGATCAGTTTTTCTTTGAGCGCCTCCAGCACCTCGTCGGGGTTGAAGAGCATACCGCCCTGACGACCGTAGTGCTCGACGGGAGCCTTGCCGTTAACGGCCAGCCGTACGTCTTCGACCATCTGTCCGGCATTGAGTTCGGCGGAAAGGAACCCTTTGACGCCGCGCGCCGCCAGAGCGGCGATCTGTCGGGTCGGGAAAGGGTAGAGGGTGATGGGGCGCAGCAAGCCGACCTTGAGCCCTTCGGCGCGGGCCATCTCGACCGTAGCCGAACAGATGCGGGCCGAAGAACCGAAAGCCACGATGACGTAGTCGGCATCGTCGCACTCCACGGCTTCATACCTCACCTCGTTCTCCTCCAACGCTTTGTATTTGTCTTGCAGGCGGCGGTTGATGATCTCCATCTTCTCCGACTGCAACTCCAGCGACGTCACCACGTTGCGCCCGCGGCCCGACGGTTTGCCCATGGCGGCCCATGCTTCGCACTCGGCCTTGATCTCGGCGATGGTCTTGCGCGGACGCTGGGGCGCCAGCACCACTTTCTCCATCATCTGGCCGATGGCGCCGTCGGCCAGAATCATGGCCGGATTGCGGTATTTGAATGCCAGATCGAACGCCTCGGCCACATGGTCGTGCATCTCCTGCACGGAATTGGGTGCGAAGACGATCAGATGGTAGTCGCCGTGGCCGCCGCCCTTGACGGCCTGGAAATAATCGCCCTGCGAAGGCTGGATCGTACCCAGTCCCGGACCGCCGCGCTGGCAGTTGATGACCAGACACGGGAGCTCGGCGCCGGCCAGATAACTGAGCCCCTCGGCCATCAGCGAAATGCCGGGACTCGACGACGAGGTCATGACCCGCTTGCCGGTAGCGGCGCCTCCGTAGACCATGTTGATCGACGACACCTCCGACTCGGCCTGCAGCACGACCATGCCGGTCGTCTCCCAGGGCTTGAGCTCCATGAGGGTCTCCATCACTTCCGACTGCGGCGTAATGGGGTAGCCGAAATAACCGTCGCAACCGTAGCGGATCGCAGCATGGGCGATCACTTCGTTGCCCTTCATCAATTTAACTTCCTTTTCTGCCATAGCCTACTCGAATTTTTGACGATAAACCGTTATCACGCTATCGGGGCAGATGACCGCACACGAAGCACAGCCCGTGCAGGCTTCGGGATCGGCCATGCGGACCACCGGATAACCCTTGCTATTGACTTCGACCGACAACTCCAGCACGCTGCACGGACACGATGCCACGCAAACCCCGCATCCTTTGCAACGCTCCTTGTCGACAACGATCGTTCCTTTGATTTTAGCCATACGCCATGAATTTTAATTGTTACAAATATAGGAAATTTTTCCGTCATAGCGGGTAATTCGCCGAAAGTTTTTCGTCCCGGAAGCGGGTCTGACGGCCGGAATCGCGAATATCGACAGCAATAAAACGAAAAAACGCAGAAACTTTCCGCCATTATGCCTAAATTTGCCACGGGTCCCGCGCGAAAGCGGGCTCCGGAGAAGCCGACCTCCGACAAGCGCAGGCACCACACTCGAAAAAAACGATCGATTATGTATTGTTCCAAATGCGGCAAGGAGATCGCCGAAGGCGCCGCCTGCCCCGAATGCGGCACTCCCGCAGTGAAAACGGCCGTCGTGCCCGCCAACGTCAGCGAAAAGGACTGGCTCACGAGCGTTCTGCTCTGCTTCTTCCTGGGCTCGCTGGGCATCCACAGCTTCTACGCCGGCAAAACGGGTATCGGAATCGCCCAGCTTCTGACCATGGGCGGCTGCGGTATCTGGACGCTGATAGATTTCATCATGCTCCTCTGCGGCAGCTACAAAGACAGTGAAGGCAAAGCCATCGTCAACAAGTAAGAGAATCCGGCTCGCGGGCTGGCTGCTTCTGCCCGCAGTGCTCTATGTTCTGCCCACGGAGGGGATCATGCACGGCCGTTCGCTATGCCTGTTCCGCAACCTGTTCGACCGTCCGTGTTACGGATGCGGCATGACGCGGGCGCTCTTCTCGCTCCTGCACGGCGACGCGGCGGCAGCCTGGGACTATAACCGGCTGGCGTTCGTCGTGGCGCCCCTGCTGCTTTATCTCTACATAAAGGAACTGAAAAAAACGATCGGAGAACCGTGAAAGGTCTCCGATCGTTTTTTATTGGCCGGCATCGCTGCCGGAAAGGGCCGCAGAATCGCAGAGTTGCAGAATCGCCGGATTGCAAGGCACAAGGCCGGCAAGACTGCGAAGCTGCCGAACGGGCGGCTACTCCTCGAAGCTGTGAATCACCACGCCCGAGCGGAGTTTGGGCTCGAACCAGGTGGTTTTCGGCGGCATGATGTTGCCCGTGTCGGCGATGTTGATGAGCTGCTGCATCGAAACGGGGTAGAGGGCGAAAGCCGCCTGCATCTCGCCGCTGTCGACGCGCCGCTTCAACTCGCCGAGTCCGCGGATGCCGCCCACGAAGTCGATCCGCTTGGAAGTGCGGAGATCCTTGATGTCGAGAATCTTATCGAGCACGAGATTCGACAGCACCGTCACGTCCAGCACACCGATGGGATCGTTGTCGTCGTAGGTACCGGGCTTGGCCGTGAGACTGTACCACTTGCCGTCAAGATACATGGAGAAATTGTGCAGGGCAGCGGGACGGTACTCCTCGGCGCCCTTCTCCTCAACGGTGAAACTCTCGCGGAGTTTGTCGAGCAACTGCGCAGGCGTAAGCCCGTTCAGGTCCTTGACAACGCGGTTGTAGTCGATGATGCGGAGCTGTCCGGCCGGGAAAGTCACAGCCAGGAAATAGCAGTACTCCTCCTCGCCGCAATGGCCCGGATTCTTCGACTTGCACTCGGCGCCCACACGAGCGGCAGCGGCGGTACGATGGTGGCCGTCGGCGACATAGAGAGCCGGAATGCCCTTGAAAATCTCGGTGATGCGATCGTTGGTCTTTCGGTCGCGGATGACCCACAACCGGTGGCCGAAGCCGTCGGCAGCCGTGAAATCGTACTCCGGCGCGGACTTCACCGCCTCGGCGACGATGGCGTCGATCTCGTCGTTGTCGGGATAGGCGAAAAAGACGGGTTCGATGTTGGCCTGCTGGTTGCGCACGTGGATCATGCGGTCCTCCTCCTTGTCGGGGCGGGTGAGCTCGTGCTTCTTGATGGCGCCCGACAGATAATCCTCGAAGTGGCAGCACATGGCCAGACCGTACTGCGTGCGGCCCTCCATGGTCTGCGCATATACATAATAGTATTCCTCGGGGTCCTGCTGCAGCCAACCCTCCTTGCGCCAGCGACGGAAATTAGCGACGGCGCGGTCGTAGACCTCCTGCGAATGCTCGTCGGCGATGGGCTCGAAGTCGATTTCGGGCTTGATGATGTGGAGCAGCGAACGCTCCGTAGCTTCATTAAGAGCTTCGACGGAGTTCAGCACGTCGTAGGGGCGCGACGCCACCTCAGCGGCATGCTCCTTGGGCGGACGAACGGCACGGAAAGGCTTGATTCTAACCATATTATTCAAAAATTAAAATATTCTTCAAATTTTCCTGAAAGACACCTTTCAGATTCTTGTTTCAGATTCTTCGCTGCGCTCAGAATGACATGAGGGAGGGGGCTCAGAACAACATGAGGGAAAAGCTCGGAATTCAAGACCGGAACGGCAGATATTCTCGCTCTCAACCTACCGAGCTCCACCGCACCCGCCTGTCGGGCAAAGATTCTTCGCTGCGCTCAGAATGACGCGGGGGAGGGGCGGAATGATGTAAAGGAAGCTCGGGATGACAAGGAGAAACTTCGGAATGACCGGAACGGGACGGCAAGCATTTTTTCACGTTCGACCGTTCGACTCTTACCGAAATCTCCCGAGATTCTTCGCTACGCTCAGAATGACATGAGGGGAGGGGCAAAGAAAGCACTCAGAATGCCATGGTGCACACTCGGAATGCCAAGGTAGAGAATCCGCAATGGCAGAACAGAAGCCCTGCTAACACAACGAAAACCCGAGATGACAAATACGAGTGTTCGGAATATCCCAAACACGCACTCTGACCCACAGAGCTTGAACCCTGAATGACAAAGAACGCGTCTACCCTTTGTTCACCTGGAAGCGGGTGCAACCGGTCGTGAAGAAGTCGACGATCTGCCGTGCGGCAGCCAGTCCGGCATTGAGATTGGCCTCGGCGGTCTCGGCACCCATCTTCTTGGCGGTGGCGAAGACGCGCTTGCCGAACTTCTCGTCGAGCTCGGGCTGGACGGCGGCGGCAATGTCGGTAGTGTACTTCAAATCCTCGCGCTCGGTCAGAGCCCGCATCAACCCCTCCTCGTCGATCACCTCCTTGCGGGCGGTGTTCACCAACGTGGCGCCCTTGGGCATGGACATCAGCAACTCGTAACCGATCGAGCCCTTGGTCTGCGCCGTAGCGGGGATGTGCAGCGACAGGTAGTCGGACGCCTTGTAGAGCGCTTCGACCGAACCGACCTGCTCGACGCCGTCGGCCGCGAAGACCTGGGGGTCGGAAACGAACGGATCGTAAGCTACAACTCGCATGCCGAGCGCCTTGCCCTTGCGGCCCACGAGCCGGCCCACGTTGCCGTAGGCGTGGATGCCGAGCGTCTTGCCCTGGATTTCGGAACCGGTGCCGGGCGTGAAGCGGTTGCGGGCCATGAAGATCATCATCGCAACGGCCAGTTCGGCCACGGCGTTGGAATTCTGCCCGGGGGTGTTCATCACCACGATGCCGCGGGCCGAAGCGGCAGCCAGGTCGACATTGTCGTAACCGGCGCCGGCACGGACGACGATCTTGAGATTCCTCGCTGCGTCGATCACCTCGGCGGTGACCTTGTCGCTGCGGACGATGAGCGCGTCGGCATCGGCCACGGCGGCCAGCAGTTCGGCCTTGTCGGCATATTTTTCGAGCAGGGCGAGCCGGTAACCTGCCGCCTCGACGATTTCGCGGATTCCCTCGACCGCCTTGGCGGCGAAGGGTTTCTCGGTTGCAACCAATACTTTCATGGTAAGTTTCAATGTGGTGGTTTCCTGTAATTCGGTTTGCTCCCACGCGACCACCTCGCCCGTGAGGGCGCTGTAGGCCGTGGGGATCTTGAACTGGTAGGCCATGGAGGGGCTACCGTTTGGCATGCAGGCGCTCGAACTCCTGCATGCAGTCGACCAGCGCCTGCACGCTCTCAATGGGCAAAGCGTTGTAGCACGAAGCGCGGAAGCCGCCGACCAGACGATGCCCCTTGATGCCGACCATGCCGCGGGCCTTGGCGAACTCCAGGAACTCGGGTGCCAGCTCCTCGTAGCCTTCGGCCATGACGAAGCAGATGTTCATGAGCGAACGGTCCTCCATCTCCACCGTACCGCGGAACAAGGGGTTGCGGTCGATCTCGTCGTAGAGCAACTTGGCCTTGGCGCCGTTGCGGCGGAAAATCTCGTCGACACCGCCGATCTTCTTGAGCCAGCGCAGCGTCTCCATCAACACGTAGATCGGGAAAACGGGCGGGGTGTTGAACATGGAATTGTTGTCGACGTGCGTACGGAACGAAACCATCGTGGGCAGGTCGCGCACGATCTTGTCGAGCATGTCTTCGCGGATGATGACGAACGAGACGCCGGCGGGAGCGAGGTTCTTCTGCGCGCCGCCATAGATCATGGCATACTTCGAGACATCGACCGGACGCGACAGGATGTCGGACGACATGTCGGCGATGAGAGGCACGGGCGAAGTGAGGTCCTCGTGAAACTCGGTGCCGTAGATGGTATTGTTGGTGGTGATGTGGAGATAGTCGAGGTCGGACGGGATGGCGAAGCCTTTGGGAATGTAGGTGAAATCGCGGTCCTCGGACGACGCGACGACCTCGACCTCGCCGTAACGCCTGGCCTCCTTGATGGCTTTCTTGGACCAGACGCCCGTATTGACATAGCCGGCCTTCTTGCCGAGGAAGTTGGCGGCGACCTCGTAGAAAAGGGTGCTGGCGCCGCCGCCCAGGTAGAAGATCTTGTAGTTGTCGGGGATGGCGAGCAGCTCGCGGAAGAGCTTGTCGGCCTCGGCCATCACATCGTCGAAATCCTTCGTGCGGTGCGAAATGGAGAGCAGCGAAACCCCCGTTCCGTTGAAATCCAGAATGGCCTTGGCGGCGTTTTCGATCACCTCGTCAGCCAAAATGGAGGGGCCAGCGTAGAAATTGTGCTTTTTCATGGTCGGTATGGATTTTATGATTCGAATTCCTGCTGTTAGTATGCTAACACAAATATAAACAAAATATTTCCGTAAAAGCAACAACTTGCCGAATAAATTTCGGTTCCCGGCCGGAAGCTCTGCATTTTTGAATAGTTTTTATTACTTTTGCGTCGCCCGCAGGGCTTTGCGGAGACTTCCGGAAAAGCGACGGAGCGCAAGGCATCGCGGCGAACAACGCAAGAAATGAAGACAAAATCGATGACGGGCTTCGGCAAGGGCGAAGCCCTGCTCCCCAACAAGAAAATCACGGTCGAGATCCGCTCGCTCAACTCCAAGCAGCTCGACCTCAATCTGCGGCTGCCGGCGATCTACCGCCAGTCGGAATACGAACTGCGCACGCTGGTGGGCCGCTGTCTGGTCCGCGGAAAAGTGGACGTCTTCGTGACGGTGGAGAACCGCCAGGTGGAGACCCCGGCCCGGATCGACCGCGAACTTTTCCGCGAATATCTGCGTCAGGCGGGCGATGCGATGGCCCATGCGGGCATCGGAGCCAACTACGAAGCGCTGGTGCCGGCCATTCTGCGCATGCCCGAGGTGGTGTCGACCGAGACGGAAGCCATTTCGGACGAAGAACATGCCGCCCTGCTGGCTGCGACGGAAGCCGCAGCGGCCCAGCTCGACGCATTCCGCGTGCAAGAGGGAGCGATTCTGATCGCCGACCTGCTGCGCCGTGTGGAGCTGATCGAACAATACCGCAACGAAGTGGTGCCCTACGAACCGGTGCGCACGGAGAACGTCCGGGCCCGCATTCTGGAAAACCTGGCCAAACTGAACGCGGAAGTCGACCGCAACCGTCTGGAGCAGGAGATGATTTTCTATCTGGAGAAGTTCGACATCACGGAGGAGAAGGTGCGGCTGACCAACCACTGCAACTACTTCCGCGAAGTGGCCGCGAACGAGGAGTGCGCGGGCCGCAAGCTGGGATTCATCGCCCAGGAGATGGGCCGCGAAATCAACACCATGGGCTCGAAAGCCAACGAAGCGAACATCCAGATTCTGGTGGTGAAGATGAAGGACGAGCTGGAAAAAATCAAGGAACAGGTACTCAACATTTTATAAAGTGAAAGTTGAAAGGTTAAAAGTGAAAGGTAATTTCGACACGACAGATTCGGCAATTTCACTTTTTACATTCAACCTTTCACCTTTCACCTTTAACTTTTCACCTTTAACCTCGAATAAGTGGGCAAAGTCATCATATTCTCGGCACCGAGCGGCTCGGGCAAAACAACGATCGTAAAACAGCTCCTGGAACGCTATCCGCAGCTGGAATTTTCGGTCTCGGCGACGAGCCGGGCGCCCCGCGGCACCGAACGCGACGGGGTGGACTACTATTTCCTTTCGCACGAAGCATTCATGCAGGCCGTGGCCGAAAACCGCTTCGTGGAGTGGGAGGAGGTATACAAAGGCACCTGCTACGGCACGCTGCGCAGCGAGATGGAACGCATCTGGCAGAAGGGCCACATCATCGCCTTCGACGTCGACGTCATCGGCGGCATCAACCTCAAGCGGCTCTTCGGCGGCGACGCCTGCTCGGTTTTCGTCATGCCCCCCTCGGTCGAAGAACTGCGCCGCCGGCTCGAGAACCGCGGCACCGACGCCCCCGAGGTCATCGACCGCCGGGTGGCCAAAGCCGAATTCGAACTGACCAAGGCACCCGAGTTCGACCATGTGGTGGTCAACGACCGGCTCGACGAAGCCGTCGACCGGGTTTGCGCGATCCTCAACGACTTCATCGCCCGCTGAGCCATGAAACGCATGCTGCTCTATTTCGGGTCGTTCAACCCTGTGCACAAAGGCCACATCGCGCTGGCCGAATATGCGATGGAGCACGGACTGGCCGACGAGACGGCCCTGGTCATCTCACCGCAGAGCCCCTACAAGAGCGATGCGGAGCTGGCTCCCGAAACCGACCGTTTCGAAATGGCCGAAATAGCCTGCAAGGCATCGAAATACCCCGGGCGGATCAAACCCTCGGTAGTGGAGTTCCTGCTGCCGAGACCCTCCTACACCATCGACACGCTGCGCTATCTGGAGGAGCTGTGCGGCCACGAAATGGAGTTCTCGATACTGATGGGCGGCGACCAGATCGCGGCGCTCGACGGCTGGAAGGAGTACGAAAAGATACTGGAATATCCCATCTACGTCTATCCGCGGCGCGGCGAGAGGGTAGAGCGCTTCCTCGACCGCATCACGCTGCTGAAAGAAGCCCCGCTGCAGGACTTTTCGTCGACGGAAGTGCGCGCCGCGATAGAACGGGGCGACGACACCTCGCGGATGCTGGCACCGGAAGTGGCCGGCTGCATCCGCCGCAAAGGGCTGTGGTCGCCGGCCGGACGCATTGCGGCGCTCGATGCGGTGCTTGCCGCCGAACCGGCAGACACGGCCTCCCTGCTCGAACGGGGGCGCCTGCACTACCGGATGAACGAATGGGGAGCGGCCCTCAACGACTTCAACGCCGTGCTTCGCATCGACCCCGGACACAAGGAGGCGCGCGAATTCATCGGCATGATCCAAGAAATACTGAGTTTCAGATACAAAGACATCTATAACCCATGACCCCGAAACTGAAAATAGCGCTTCTGGCCGGCGGCGACTCCTCCGAACGGGAGATCGCCCTGCAGAGTGCGGCGCAGATCGACGCGGCGCTCGACCACGACAAATACGACATCACGCTGATCGACCTGCACGGCCGCGACTGGCACTACACGGCGCCCGACGGCCGCGAGTGGCAGGTGGACAAGAACGACTTCTCGCTGACGGTCGAGGGAGCGCGCAAGGAATTCGACTACGCGCTGATCATCATCCACGGCACGCCGGGCGAAGACGGACGGCTGCAAGCCTATCTGGAGATGATGGGGATTCCCTTTTCGTCGTGCTCGATGACCTCGTCGGTCATTACCTTCGACAAGATAACGACCAAACGCACGCTGGCCGGGCGCGGCATCAACCTGGCCCGCGAACGCTTCCTGCGCCGCGGCGAAGCCTGGGATGCCGCGGCGATCGCCGGCGAACTGGGGCTGCCGCTCTTCGTAAAACCCAACGCCAGCGGCTCGTCGTTCGGAGTGACGAAAGTCCGCACGGCCGACGAACTGCCCGCAGCCGTCGAAAAAGCGTTCTCGGAGAGCGACGAGGTGCTGATCGAAGAATATGTCGCAGGCCGCGAAATGGGGTGCGGCGTGATGATCGTCGGCGGCAAGGAGTATCTTTTCCCTGTTACGGAGATCGTTTCGAAGAAAGAATTCTTCGACTACGAAGCCAAATACACCGCCGGATTCTCCGACGAAATCACCCCGGCCGACATCGCCCCCGAGGTGAAGGCCGAACTCAACCGCATGACGCTGGAAGCCTACCGCGCGTGCCGCTGCTCGGGCGTCGTGCGCGTCGATTTCATCGTGACGCCCGACGGCAGACCCTATTTCATCGAACTGAACTCCATACCGGGCATGAGCCCCGGGAGCATCGTCCCCAAGCAGGTGAAGGCGATGGGAATGACCATGGGCCAACTCTACGACATCATCATAGCCGACACATGCACCCGCAAATGATTGAAATCGAAGACAAGATCGTGAGCGCCGACCTGCTGCGCGAATGCTTCGCCTGCGACCTCGGGCAATGCAAGGGCATCTGCTGCGTGGAGGGCAATGCCGGAGCGCCGCTCGAAGCCGAAGAAGTCGACACGCTCGAAGAAGAATACCCCAACTACAAGCCCTGCATGACGCCGGCGGGCATCGAAGCCGTCGAACGGCAGGGATTCATGGTGGTGGACGAAGACGGCGACTATACCACGCCGCTGGTCGACGACGCCCAGTGCGCCTATGCCTATGAAGAAAACGGCGTGACGCTTTGCGCCATTGAAAAGGCGTGGGCCGAAGGCCGCACGACGTTCCGCAAACCGGTTTCGTGTCATCTCTATCCCATCCGGCTGGTACGCTTCTCCAACGGCACCGTGGGTCTCAACTACCACCGTTGGTCGGTCTGCGCGCCGGCCCGCGAATGCGGCCGGAAGCTGGGCATACCCGTTTACAAAGCCCTCAAGGAACCGATCGTACGCCGTTTCGGCGAAGGGTTCTACCGAGCGCTCGAAGCCGCCGAAGAACTGCTGAAAAACCGTTGATCCATGAAAAGATATTGTCTTACCCTGATGACCGTACTTGCGACCCTGGGCGCCGCTGCTCAGGAATCGCAGCAGCTGGCCGTGCTGACTCCGGAAGAAGCCGCGGCGGCGGACTCGATCGCGGCCCTGCGTCTGCGCCTGCGGCCCAAGGAGATACGCTCGACGTTCGACACCAACGATCTGACCGTGGTCGACACCATCAGCTCGGGCAACGATGCGCTGCTCGTGGTGCTCTACAGCAACAACACCTGGAAGTATGTGCGCAACCGCGACGTGGTGAGGGACAAGGAGATATTCGAAAAATACTGGGAGAACTACAACCTTTTCCCATACCGCGATGTCGACATGTCGGTCATGCCCTATTCGGTGGTCATCGACCTGGTCGACTCGACCAAGAGCTACCACTGTCCTTTCCAGGGCCCCGTGAGCCCGCGCGGCAAATACGGACCGCGCGGACGGCGCCAGCACCAGGGCGTCGACCTGCCGCTCAAGACAGGCGACCCGATCTATGCCACCTTCTGCGGACGCGTGCGCTACTCGGGCTACAACACCGGCGGCTACGGCAACCTTGTCATCGTGCGCCACGACAACGGTCTGGAGACCTACTACGGCCACCTCTCGGAGAGACTCGTACAGCCCAACCAATGGGTCGAGGCGGGGCAGATCATCGGTCTGGGCGGCTCGACGGGCCGGTCGTCGGGTCCGCACCTCCACTTCGAGACGCGCTACTACGGCCAGGTGTTCGACCCCGAACGACTGATCGACTTCAAGAACGGCGTGCTGCTGCGCGAGACGTTCCTGCTGAAAAAATCCTTCTTCAGCATCTATTCCAATGCAGGCCAGGACTTCGACGACGAACTCGACTCCGACGGCCCCGACAGCGGACAAACGCCCCCGGCGCAAGACCCGCAATACCACCGGATCCGCTCGGGAGAGACGCTCAGTCTGATCGCCCGCAAGTACGGCACCACGGTCAACACCCTCTGCCGCATGAACGGCATCAAGTCGCCGAGCCACATCCGCTCGGGCAGCACGATCCGGGTGCGGTAAAACCGGATACGACCTACGCGCCGGAGCGATCGTTTTCCCATGCTGTCATTCTGAGCACAGCATAGGATTTATTTCGCAGGCTTCCGCCGCACAGATTCTTCGCGGCACTCATAACGACAGAAGCCCGAACCGATTCGGGCGCAAAAGAAAGGGCCGAAGCTCCATGCTTCGGCCCTTATTTTATGGAGAGTCCATGCCGGTCCTATCCGACGACCTCCTCCTTTTTCGCATAATCGCGCTCGCCGAAAATGAGCGAACCGACGCGCACCATTGTGGAACCGCACTCGACGGCTAACGAATAGTCGTGCGACATGCCCATCGAAAGGGTGTCGAAATGCGCGCCGAAATAGGGCCGCAGCAGGTCGAAACAACGTTTCAGTTCCTCGAAATCGCGGCGCACGACCCGCTCGTTATCGGTGTTGGTGGCGATACCCATAACGCCGCGCACGCGGATGTTGGGCATCGAACGGAACGGCGCCGAATCGAGGTACCGCTTCAGTTCGCCCACATCCCAGCCGCTCTTGGTCTCCTCCTGCGCCACGTGGATCTCCAGCAGGATGTCGATCGTGCGGCCGCACCTGGCGGCCTCGCGCTGGATGGTCTCGGCCAGCCGGGCGCTGTCGACCGACTGGATCATGCGCACGAACGGCGCTATGGAGCGGACCTTGTTGGTCTGCAAGTGGCCGATCATGTGCCACTCGATGTTGTCGGGCAGCGCCTCGTACTTGGCGCACAACTCCTGCGGACGGCTCTCGCCGAAGATGCGGTGTCCGGCGTCGTAGGCCTCGCGGATGGCCTCCACGGGATGGGTCTTCGACACGGCAACGAGCGTCACGCCCGCGGGCAGCGACGCCCGCACACACGACAACTGACAAGCGATTTCCAACATATATGTTCTTTTTTAAGCAGGTTTTCTCGCCTCGGCATAGCCCGAACAAGTTCGGCTCTGCCCTCGGCTTATCGAAAACGTTCTTTTTCAAGCAGGTTTTGGACGTGTAAAAATAGGCAAAAATCGCGCAACTTCTGCAATCCGGCATCAATTTAAATATCGGCCATCCAGAGCGCAGCGAAAGATCCGCATACCGCAAGTTCTTGAAACAGATTCTTCGCTGCGCTCAGAATGACAGACGGATGAAAAAAATCAGGTTGCGACCCGATTTTAACGTTTTTCGCGATTTGTTTTGTATATTTGACTGCGCCAAAGTATTATGTTCCGGCATAACTCGCTTCTGCTCCCGACCATTCGTATTTTGGCTATTAAAATCTGCAAACCATGAAAAAACTCCTCGTTCTGCTGGCTGCCGCCGTTGCACCGTTCGGAGCAGCGCATGCCTGCACCAACTTCATCGTCACCAAGGGTGCGTCGACCGACGGCTCGGCGATGGTCTCCTATGCGGCCGACTCGCACGGGCTCTACGGCGCCCTCTACCACACGCCCGGCGGACGCCACAAGGCGGGCGCGATGCTTCCCGTCTACGAATGGGACACGGGCCGCTACCTGACCGACATCCCGCAGCCGGCGGTGACGTGGTCGACCGTGGGCAACATGAACGAACACTCGCTCGTGATCGGCGAAACGACCTACGGCGGACGCTCCGAACTGGCCGACCCGACGGGTCTGATCGACTACGGCTCCCTTATATATATAACGTTGCAGCGCGCCAAGACCGCCCGCGAGGCGATCGACGTGATCGTGGAGCTGGCCAACACCTACGGCTATGCCTCGTCGGGCGAATCGTTCTCGATCGCCGACCCCGACGAAGCGTGGATCATGGAGCTGATCGGCAAGGGCTACGAAGATGACGGCCGGGGCGGCAACGCCCGCAAGGGCATCGTGTGGGTGGCGCGCCGCATACCGGACGGCTATGTCTGCGCCCACGCCAACCAGGCCCGCATCACGACGTTCCCGAAGAACGACCCGGAAAATTGTCTCTACGCTCCCGACGTGGTGGAGTTCGCCCGCGAAATGGGCTACTACGAGGGCGACGACGAAGCGTTCAGTTTCTCGGACGCCTATGCACCGGCCGACTTCGGGGCGCTGCGCGGCTGCGAAGCCCGCGTATGGGCTTTCTTCCGCACGGTGGCCGACGGCATGGACGCCTACACCGACTATGCGATGGGGCACAATCCGGCGAACAAGATGCCGCTGTGGGTGAAACCGCGCGCCAAGGTGAGTCCCAAAACCGTTTTCGACTGCATGCGCGACCACTATGAAGGCACGCCGATGGACATGACCGCCGACCTCGGAGCCGGAGGCCACGGCTGCCCCTACCGCTGGCGTCCGATGTATTTCGAGGTGGACGGCGTGGAGTATTGCAACGAACGCGCAACGGCGACGCAGCAGACCGGCTTCTGGTTCGTGGCGCAGGCCCGGCCCGACGTGCCGCGCGACATGGGCATCCTGTGGTTCGGCGTGGACGACGCGGCGACCTCGTGTCTGACGCCGATCTACTGCTCGGCGACCGAGGTGCCCGCCTGCTTCAGCGAGACGAACGGCTCGATGCTCGACTATTCGCCCACATCGGCGTTCTGGCTTTTCAACCGTGTCACGAATTTTGCATACATGCGCTACGACATGATCGCGGCCGACATCCGCAAAGCGGTGGACCAGTGGGAAAACGACAAACTGCAGGTGCAGGTGCCGCTCACGGACCTCGAGGCGGCGAAACTCCCGGCCAAGAAACGCGTGCGCTACCTGACCGGCTATTCGGTGCGGACGGCGCAGGCACTCTTCGACCGCTGGTCGAAGCTGGACAGATACCTGCTGGTGAAGTATATGGACGGCAACGTGAAGAGCGAACACGCCGGCGTGCTGGAATACCTCGACGGACCGGGCACCGCGGCTCACTTCGTGGACAACGGCAACGGCCGCGACATTCCGGATGAAATCCGATTCCCGGGCTACAGCGAGAAGTGGAAACGCGCCGTAGCGGCCGACAACGGCGAGACGCTGAAAGTAATCAAGCAATAGGAACGATATGAAATACGACATCCTGGTGGTGGGCAGCGGGCCCGGCGGCTATGTGGCCGCGATACGGGCGGCGCAGCTGGGCAAAAGGGTAGGGCTCGTGGAACGGGCCGAAGCGGGCGGCGTGTGTCTGAACTGGGGCTGCATCCCGACCAAGGCGCTGCTGAAAAGCGCACGGATATACGCCCATTGCAAAGCCGCGGAACAATACGGCGTGGAGCTGACGGGCGAAGTGCGCCCGGCGCTGGATAAGATGGTGGCCCGCTCGCGCGCAGTGGCCGAGACGATGAACAAGGGGGTGCAGTTTCTGCTCAAGAAGAACAACATCGACCTGATCGCCGGATTCGGACGGCTGACGGCGCCGGGACACCTGGACGTGGACGGCACCGGCTACGAAGCCGACCACATCATTCTGGCGACGGGAGCCCGGCCCCGCGAGATGCCCTCGATGCCGGTCGACGGCGAGAGGATCATCACGTCGCGCCATGCGCTGACCCTTTCGAAACTGCCCGAAACGATGATCGTAGTGGGCTCGGGCGCCATCGGCAGCGAATTCGCATGCTTCTATGCGACGCTCGGCGTGAAGGTGACCGTCATCGAATACCTGCCGCGCATGATGCCGCTCGAAGACGAGGAAGTCTCCAAGACGATGGAGCGCGCCTTCCGCAAGCTGCGGGCCACGGTGCTGACCTCGACGACGGTGAAGGCGGTGAAGGTGGCGGGCGACCGCTGCGAGGTGGAGATCGAGGGCAAGAAAGGCCCCGAAACGCTGACGGCCGACGTGGTGCTGACGGCCGTGGGCGTGCAGGCCAACATCGAAGGCATCGGGCTCGAAGAACTCGGCGTGGCGGTCGAACGGGGCAAGGTGGCGGTGGACGAATACTACCGCACCAACGTACCGGGCATCTACGCCATCGGCGACATCGTGGCGGGTCCGGCGCTGGCGCACGTGGCGTCGGCCGAAGCGGTCTGCTGCGTGGAAGCCATCTGCGGACTGAAACCCGCACCCGTAGACTATGCGGCCGTTCCGTCGTGCATCTTCACGACGCCCGAGGTGGCGTCGGTGGGGCTGACCGAAGCGCAGGCCGCCGAAAAGGGGATCGCCGTGCGGATCGGACGCTTCCCGTTCACGGCCTCGGGCAAAGCCACGGCGGCGGGCGAACGCGACGGATTCGTGAAACTGATTTTCGACGAACAGGAGAAGCTGCTGGGCGCCCATCTGGTGGGAGAGGGCGTCACGGAGATGCTGGGAGAACCGACCCTGGCCCGCAAGCTGGGCGCGACGGCGCAAGCCATCGCCGGCACGGTCCATGCCCATCCGACGATGAACGAAGGCATCATGGAAGCCGCCGAAGCGGCGCTTGGTCACGCGATTCATCTGTAAGGAGGGACGTTGTACCCTGCTGTCGTGCCGGAAGATTCTTGTGAATCTTCCGGCACGCTCTTTCAGGGGCCGGCCTTATCTTCCCGCATCATCGACCGAGGATATTGGCTGCGCCCCGGATGCTCGTCCCGTCATAATCACAGCAACGCTTGCCTCTGCGCCCGGCTTCTCGTACATCGGCAGCGACCAAGACACTCCTCGCGACAAAACCGGGCCCCGCTTGTTTCTGTGTACAACTTTTCTTATCTTTGCAGCCGTTTTGACAGAAAACCGTGTTTTAAACTTCTCGCAAACAACCCGAACGATGAAAGGATTTTTCACCCAAAACCTCGGGGGGGGGTTGATAATCAGCCTCTTCCTATTGATCGGATGTACGAATGAGAGTCTCTCGCCCGACGAAATCACCGACAAATTTGCAGACGGTCTCCCTATTCGGCTGTCGACGTCCGACTACAACGGGGAGAATACCTACTACATGCTCAACGACGATGAACCGTCGGAAGTATTCTTCAACACCAGCGAACGCTGGTTCTACACCGACCAGCCGCTGCAGCTGACCGTAGACGACAACCTCTGCTTCCAGCTTCGCTTCTACAGCCCGCGCGCGCTTCCGAACGTGACCGTATGGGCCAAGATCGAGGGCTACGACGAAGAATTCAAACTTTTCGTCTTCGAGAAAGTGATGCCGTTCCACCAGTTCCGGATGGAACTGCCGTTCGCCACGAGAAACGTCACGGCGGCGACGCGCAGCGGCAAGCTGATCGAGATCATGGCCAATCCGCACCTGGCCAAGGAGAGCATCACGCTGACGGCCGAAAGCGACGCCCCCTACTGGAAGACGCTCCAGGCGATCACCTGCCACTGGCACATCCGCTTCGGCCGCTACAATCCCAACCAGACCAGCTGGGCCTATCCGCTGCATGCCTGCCATGCCCGCGAAGGCGTGGCGATGGCGCTGAACATGACCTACATGTACTCCAGCCCCGAATTCGCCGCCGAACTCGCCGGCTGGGGCCCGCTCTACTCCGACAACAACAAAACCGAGGTCAACAAAGAGACCGTACTGAAGCAGGCGATCGGCCACCGCGGTCTGGTCTTCGGCTACACTACGGGAGTGATGGGACTCGGCGGCGGCGAGACGTTCGGCATGCACGAATCGGTCTATTTCGAACAATATCCGGACGATTCGAGCATCACGGAAACCATGTTCCACGAATATGCCCACTGCCTGGGCTACGGCCATGCGGGCAACATGACCTATTTCCCGCAGGCCGAACCCGGCTGGACGTCGCTGTGCGGCAAAGTGTACGAAGAACTGGCGCTGGCCAAGAAACTGCCCGTCTACTCGCGCCGCTTCCTCCACAGCCGCCGCTCCAAAACCGCCTACCTGCCCGGCGGCGGATACTACCGTCCTTCGAAACACGTGATCGAAGACCCCGAACTGGACGAGGTGGACGGCGGTCTGGCCCGCGGCAACGATTTCCTGGATACCGACTGGGGCGAGATCAAGGACGCTCCCGAACTCTCCTTCCGACTGGACTACAACGATGCAGGCGTAGGAGAGCGGAACTACATGCCGCGCAGCGTCTACGTATACGGCAACAAGATGTACGTGACGAACGACATCCGTGCGGCGAATTTCACGTGGGACGTCTACGACCTTTCGACGGGAAAACCCGTACACGAGAAGCAGTTCACCCAATGGACGCTGCCCAACGGCAATACGCAGAACATCGGAACGCCGGCCGACATCATCCGCACGCACGACAAGATCTATCTGGCGGGAAGCCACAACACGCTTTTCGTCTTCGATGCCGAAACCTACGAGTGCACCGCCACGCTGGGACTCGGATTCGACGCCGTGGGTCTGGCTGCGACCAACGGCACGTTATACGCTTACCGCGGCATCGCGAGGGCTTTCCCCGAACATGATCTTCCCCATGGCTACATAGCGTCGAGCAGCGATCTGGGAGCGCATAGCAGCAACACCATGACCGCCGACTATGCAGGCAACGTATATGCGGTCGACTACCACTCGAAAAGACTGGTTCAGCTGGATACCCGCTACATGATGGCCTGCAAGCTGACCTCGGGCACCGAACTGACTTTCGAAGCCGGACCGCTCGGAGCGGCCTGGAGTCCCGACGGACGGCTGTTCGTCTCGTTCGACGGGAAGCAGACGGAGCAGAAATTCTGCGAAGTGGACCCCAAGACGGGCAAGATCATCAAGAACCTCACTACCATCGGCGACATCACGCTGCAGAATCCGGCCAAATGTCTGATCCGTCACAACACGCTCTTCATCATCGACCGTGTAGGCGGACTGTGCCTCTATGCCATTCCTCTGAGTCAGCTCAACTAACGAAATCCGGACAACACAATGAAACGCACACTCCTATATACGCTTTTGCTGGCATGCGCCCTGACCGGCATGCGCTGCACCGAAGGGACGACCGTCCCCGACGTCGACGACCTGGGCAATCTGAACTACACCAGCTATTGGTACTACAACTACGAAGCACTGCAGACCGTAAACCACGAAACGCTGGGGCTCGAAGCCGCGGCCGATTTCAACCCCTATGCGGTGGCCCAGCGCGGCGACACGCTTTTCGTGGCTAACATCGGCACGGCGGGCAACAGCCTGATTCTCTACTCGAAGAAAGACAAACGCCCGCTGACGACCATCAAGACCTGGCAGTTCAACGATGCGGAAAAGAACTTCACGAGCAAGATCAACGCGATCGTGGCGACGGACGAACGGCTCTATGTGGCCGAACAGCAATCGCTGATCCATGTCTTCTCGCTTCCGGACATGGAATATTTCTCCTGCATCGGCAACGGCAACTATAACGGTCCGGTGTTCCAGGCGCAGGCGGTGACCGTCCGGGACAGCTTGATCTTCGCCCGCGACAAGAACGGCAATGTGAGCGTCTACAAGGAAACGGACGTCACGCCTGAAAACTACCAGAAGATCAACCGATATAAGAAAGCGGGGCCCAACGAGGGCAGCGCCGGGAACAACGGGTTCGCCGCCCACTACATGGAATCCGACAAGGACGGGCGCATCCTGCTGACGGCCTACGAAAACAAGACGATCCGAGTACTCGACCCGTCGCTCATCAACGACGATTTCAAGGACGGAACCTCCATCGACATCAAGGAGTCGACCTGGGAAATTCCGTTCAAGCCCAAGACTTTCGCCACGACGGCCGAACGCACCTATGTCACTGGCGACAACAATGCGCTAAATATCTACGACCCTGCCAAGAAAGAGTGGGTCAAGACGCTCAAGAGCGTCCGAGGATTCGCGTTCACCACGCCGGAGCGCGTATTCGCACAGAACGACAGCACACTGTGGGTTTCGGACATCAAGAAACAGACGTTGGTACAGGTGGGCGTGTTCAAAGGCGAAATCCGCGAATATGAACTGGTAAGCGAACACGTTGTCAAGGTCCGGGATGCCGTGACACGCAACGGCGAGACGACGAAAGAGTTCTTCGTGAACCTGCGGACGCACGAAATCATCAACCCGGAAGAAGAATAATAACCCCGTCTCCGGCAACCGACAGAAAAGGCAGAAGCTCAGTGCTTCTGCCTTTTTCGCGTCTGAATGCGGCGCGGCGGGCGAAGCAAAAAATGGATAGAAAGCGAGGTTAGGAGGGGGAAAGCGGGGACATTGCGGCGCCGGGAAGCCGGAAAGAAAGGAAGCGGCGGGGTGTCAGGAACAATAGGGAAAGTGACCTTTCACCTTTCCTCCCGTTCTCCCCGGAAAGTGCGGCGTTCGAAGACCTCGGCAGGGTAGCGCACGTCGCTCAGAAACAACCCCTGTGCGGGAGCTCCGGCACTCGACCGCGAAAGGTCGCGGCTGGCGACGATGGCCCGGAACTCCTCGGGCGAATAACGGCCGCGGCCGACGTCGACCAACGTTCCGACGATGGCCCGCACCATGTTGCGCAGGAAACGGTCGGCCCGGATCGTGAAACAGAGCACCCCGCCGGCATCGACCGTCCAGGCGGCGTGCATGATACGGCAGATGTTGGTTTTGTTGTTGGAATTGAGCTTGGCGAAGGAGGTGAAATCGTCGAATTCCGCCAGCATGGCCGCCGCTTCGTTCATGCGGCCGACATCGAGCGGCACGTAGTATTGCCACGAGAGGTGCCGCGTGAAGGGATTCTTGCGCGGTTCGATGAAATAACGGTACTCGCGCTCGCGGGCATCGAACCGCGCATGGGCATCGGCCGCAACCGGCGTGAGCGAATCGACGGCGATGTCGCCCGGCAACATGAAGTTGAGCTTGCGGAGCAACTGCTGCGGCTCGGCGACGGGCTGCGAAACATCGAAATGCGCCACGTAATAGGAAGCGTTGACACCCGTATCGGTGCGTCCGGCCCCGGTCGTCGCCGCCGGTTCGCGCAGCAGGGTGGCGAGCGCCTGCTCCAACGCCTGCTGGACGGTGGGCGTCTCCGGCTGGCGCTGCCAGCCGCAATAGGCGCCGCCGAGATAACGAAGTTCGAGAAAATAGCGCATAACCGAAGACAAAGATAACGCATGTCGGACGCAGAACCAAATTTATTTCCGCACGAGCCGGAGACCCCGGCAACCACAAGAGACGATTCGGCCCGGTGCAGTGCACTGGCCGGATCTGCGGTTTACGGCTGCGTGCATCCGGACCCGAGCGGCGGGGGCGAATAAAAACGGAGCCGGTCAACCCGATATTCGGAGAAAAATTCGTAATTTTGCAAAGATAAACACATGCAAACATGAAGGCAGCGATCATAGGCTACGGCAAGATGGGACGCGAAATCGAACGGATACTTGCCGAACGCGGCCACGAAACGGCCCTGATCATCGACACGGACAATGCGGCGGAACTGGATGCGGCGCATCTGGCGGGGATCGACGTGGCGATCGAATTCACCACGCCGCAGACGGCCTACGACAACATCCGCACCTGCCTCGAGGCGGGCACGGCCGTGGTGAGCGGCACGACGGGCTGGACGGAACGGCTGCCGGAGCTGGAGGAACTCTGCCGCCGGCGCGACGGCGCGATGTTCTACGCCTCGAACTACTGCCTGGGAGTCAACCTGCTGTTCCGTCTCAACCGCGAACTGGCGGCGATGATCGAACGGCTGGGCGCGGCCTACGACGTACGCATCGAAGAGATCCACCACACGCAGAAGAAAGATGCCCCGAGCGGCACAGCCATCACGCTGGCCGAAGGCGTCATCGGCAACCTGTCGGCGAAAAAAAGCTGGGTGAATCATGCGCCCGGCATCGAATGTGCCGCCCACCGGATCGACAGCCCGGCCGATGCGGCGCCCGACCAACTGGTGATCGGCTCGCTGCGCGAAGGGAGCGTACCGGGAACGCACACGGTGGCCTACGAATCGGAAGACGACCTGCTGGAACTGCGCCACACGATCAAGAACCGCCGCACGCTGGCCCTGGGCGCCGTGGTGGCGGCCGAATTCCTCTGCGGACGCAAAGGAGTCTACGGAATGGAAGACCTGATGAAATAAACGAGAGAGACGCTACGTTATGATGGACATGAATAAACTCAGAACGATACTTCGCAACAAGTGGGTGGGCTTCGGCCTGGCCGCCACGCTCTACACGCTGTGGTTCGTCGTATGGACGGGCAACCTCTGGCTGCTGCTGGGCCTGCCGCTGATCTTCGACCTCTACATCACGAAATTTTTCCAGCGCTACGTGGGCAGCCGCAACAAACGGCTGTGCGAACGGAGCAAGGTCTACAAGGCCGCCTACGAATGGGTGAACGCCATCGTATTCGCCACGGTGGTGGCTACGCTGGTGCACCTTTTCATCTTCCAGATGTATGTCATTCCCACCTCGTCGATGGAACAATCGCTGCTGGTGGGCGACTACCTCTATGTGAGCAAGGTGACCTACGGGCCTCAGATGCCCAACACGCCGGTCTCGTTCCCGTTCGTCCACCACACCATGCCATTCTCGCAGACCCGCAAATCGTTCTCCGAAATCGTCAAGTGGCCCTACCACCGGCTCAAAGGACTGCGCAAGGTGCGTCGCAACGACGTAGTGGTCTTCAACTTCCCGGCGGGCGACTCGGTGCTGCTGGAGAACCAGGCCGTGACCTACTACGACGTGGTGCGGAGCTACGAAACGACCTTCGGCAAGGAAGAGGGGCGCCGGCAGCTCAACGACCGCTACACGATCGTCACGCGCCCTGTGGACAAGCGCGAGAACTACATCAAACGCTGCGTGGCCATTCCGGGCGACACGCTGGAGGTGCGCAACGGCGACGTATGGGTCAACGGCAAGCCCCAGGAACCGGTGGCGGGCACCCAGCACCAATATCTGGTGCAGGTCACCTCGCCGCTGACGCAGTATGCCATCGAGAACCTCGGCATCCGCGAATACTCGGGCAACCGCACGAGCTACGACATGTTCATCACGGAGGAGACGGCCGAAAAACTGCGCCAGCTCGAAAACGTGACGATGGTGCGCCGCTACATCTGCCCGCCCAACAACGAAGTCTTCCCGCAATGGGGCGCGCCCCGCTGGAGCCAAGACAACTACGGCCCGATCTGGATACCGCAGAAAGGCGCCACGGTAGCGCTCACGCCGGACAATCTGCCGCTCTACCGCCGCATCATCGAGGTGTACGAAGGTCACACGCTGGAAGTCGACGGCGAGGAAATCCGCATCGACGGCGTGCCGGCCACGGACTACACCTTTGCGATGGACTACTACTGGATGATGGGCGACAACCGCCACAACTCGGCCGATTCGCGTTTCTGGGGCTTCGTGCCCGAAGACCACATCGTGGGCAAGGCCTCGTTCGTATGGCTCTCGCTCGAAGCCGGCAAGTCGTTCCCGTCGAACATCCGCTGGCGGAGGCTCTTCAGAAAAGTGAGGTAGCGAAGTGGCCGAAGATACCTATCTGACCGTCGAAGCCCCGGCCGAGACGGCCTCGCGCGAACGCAGCAGCAAGTTCCTGGCCTACATCTACCCGGTGCAGGACGAAGAGGCGATACGGCAACACCTCGACACGCTGCGCAAACGCTACTTCGACGCCACGCACCACTGCTACGCCTGGCGCCTGGGCCCGCAGGGCGAAAGGTTCCGGGCCAACGACGACGGCGAACCCTCGGGAACGGCCGGCAAACCGATCCTGGGCCAGCTGCTCTCGAACGGTCTGACCGACACGCTGGTGGTGGTGGTCCGCTACTTCGGCGGCACGAAACTGGGGGTGCCCGGACTGATCGCGGCCTACCGCGAAGCGGCGGCCGAAGCGATCGCCGCGGCCCGGACGGTGGAACGGACCGTCGACCGGACGATCAAGGTGGATTTCCCCTATGCCGCGATGAACGACATCATGCGTGCCGTCAAGGAGTGCCGACCCGTCATCCGGGCCCAACGCTTCGACAACCTCTGCACGCTGGAACTCTCGATCCGCGAAAGCCGGGCCGACGAACTCGAAGAACGGCTCAGAAAAGCGGGCGGAAGCATAGAAACCGATTCATAATCACGTTTTCGACAAGCCGAGGGCAGAACCGAATTTATTCGGGTTTTGCCGAGGCGGGAAAAACTGCTTGAAAAAACGATTGCCGTTTGCTTAATTTGCAATGAAACACGAAAACCGCATCCATATAAAGGGAGCCAGGGTCCACAACCTGAAAAACATAGAGGTGGAGATTCCGCACGACAAACTGACGATCGTGACGGGACTCTCGGGGTCGGGCAAGTCGACGCTGGCGTTCGACACGATCTTCGCCGAGGGACAACGCCGCTATGTGGAGAGTCTTTCGGCCTATGCGCGCCAGTTTCTGGGCAAAATCGGCAAACCCGACGTCGACCTCATAACGGGCATCGCACCGGCCATAGCCATCGAACAGAAGGTCAACACGCGCAACCCCCGCTCGACGGTGGGGACGACGACCGAGATATACGACTATCTGAAACTGCTGTTCGCCCGCATCGGCCGGACCTATTCGCCGGTATCGGGGCAGGAAGTGCACTGCGACAGCGTCGACGACGTAGCGGCGCGCATCCTGGCGCTCGAAGAAGGCACCCGAATCGCCATCGCCGCACCCATCCGGCTGGCCGAGGGCCAGGGGCTGATCGAGAAACTGACGCTGCTGCTCTCGGAGGGTCTGATGCGCGTATGGACCAAAGACGAGGTGCGGCTCATCGAGGATGTGCTGCCCGACATCGGACCCGAAACGCAGCCCGCCGATTTCCGGGTGGTCGTCGACCGGCTCCGCATGACGGCGGACGACGACATGCCGACCCGCGTACGCGATTCGGTGGCCCGCGCCTACTCCTACGGCGAGGGTCTCTGCCTGCTCATCACGGAGCAGGGCGCGGAGGAGTTCTCCTCGCGCTTCGAAGCCGACGGCATCCGGTTCGAACTGCCGACGGAACACCTGTTCAGCTTCAACAACCCGCTGGGCGCCTGCCCCCGCTGCGAAGGCTACGGCAAGGTGGTGGGCATCGACGAAGACCTGGTCATTCCGGACAAGAGCAAGACCATCTACGAAGACGCCGTTGCCTGCTGGCGCGGCGATACCATGCGCCGGTGGAAAGAGAAGCTGGTGGAGAACGCCTACAAGTTCGATTTCCCGATCCACACGCCGTTCCATGCGCTGACGCCCGAACAGAAACGCCTGCTGTGGCGCGGCAACGAATATTTCCACGGACTGGACGACTTCTTCGCCTACATCGACTCGGAACGGCGCAAAATCCAGTTCCGCGTGATGAAAGCCCGCTACACGGGCAAGACGGTCTGTCCCGAATGCGGCGGCTCGCGCCTGCGCAAGGAAGCGCTCTACGTAAAGGTGGGCGGACGCAACATCGCCGAACTGGTGACCCTGCCCGTAGACGAGCTGATCGCATTCTTCCGAGCACTGACGCTCGACGCCCACGACGAAAAGACGGCGGCGCGCATTCTGGTGGAGATCCGCAACCGGCTGCAATACCTTTCGGACGTGGGGCTGGGCTATCTGACCCTCGACCGGCTGTCGTCGACCCTCTCGGGCGGCGAGAGCCAGCGCATCAATCTGTCGACCTCGCTGGGCAGCAACCTGACGGGCTCGCTCTACATTCTCGACGAACCCTCCATCGGCCTGCATCCGCGCGACACCAACCGCCTGATCAAGGTACTCAAACAACTGCGCGACCTGGGCAACACGGTCATCGTGGTGGAACACGAAGAGGAGGTGATCCGCGCGGCCGACTGGATCGTCGACATCGGCCCCCGCGCCGGATACAACGGCGGCGAAGTGGTCTTCAGCGGCACGCTGCCCCAGCTGCTCAAGGACAAAAAGAGCCTGACGGCCGACTATCTGACCGGGCGGCGCACGATCGCCCCGCCCGCTGTGGAACGCGGCTGGAGCCACTCGATAACGATCAAGGGAGCCCGCGAAAACAACCTGCGCAACATCGACGTGCGCATCCCGCTGGGCGTGATGACCTGCATCACGGGCGTGAGCGGCAGCGGCAAGTCGTCGCTGGCCAAAGGCATCCTCTACCCGGCGCTACGACGCCTGTTATTCGACACGGGCTCGAAACCGGGCGATTTCGACGGACTGACGGGCGACACCGGGCTGCTCCGGGCGGTGGAGATGGTGGATCAGAACCCCATCGGCCGCTCGTCGCGCTCCAATCCGGTGACCTACATCAAGGCCTACGACGAAATACGCAAGCTCTTCGCCGACCAACCCTACTCGAAACACAACGGACTTACGCCGGCGCACTTCTCCTTCAACACGGCTGGCGGCCGCTGCGAGGAGTGCCAGGGCGAAGGGGTCATCAAGGTGTCGATGCAGTTCATGGCCGACGTGGAACTGGTGTGCGAAGCGTGCGGCGGCCGCCGCTTCCGCGACGAAGTGCTGGAAGCGAAATACCGCGACAAGTCGATCTACGACGTGCTGGAGATGACCGTCGACGAAGCGATCGGTTTCTTCGGCGAAGAGAAGAAGAACGCCACGTGCCGCCGCATAGTCGAACGGCTGCAACCCCTGCAGGACGTGGGGCTGGGCTACATCAAGCTGGGACAATCCTCGTCGACCCTCTCGGGCGGCGAGAGTCAGCGCGTGAAACTGGCGTCGTTCCTGACCAAGGAGAGCGCCGGCGGCAACATGATGTTCATCTTCGACGAACCGACCACGGGTCTGCACTTCCACGACATCTCGAAGCTGCTGGCGGCATTCGACGCACTGATAGCCAAGGGGCACACGATCGTGGTGGTCGAACACAACATGGACGTCATCAAGTGCGCCGACTGGGTGGTCGACCTCGGGCCCGAAGCGGGAACGGCCGGCGGAAACCTGGTCTTCGAAGGCACGCCCCGCGATCTGGAACGATGCGCCGCGAGCCATACGGGCGAATTCCTGCGCCTGCGCACCAAACTCTGAACCGATGGAATTCTACACCTATAAGCTGCCCAACGGCATACGGGGCATCCACCGCCAGGTGCGCGGCAGCGTGGCCCACTGCGCGCTGGTGATCGGCGCCGGCAGCCGCGACGAACACCCCGACCAGTACGGACTGGCCCATCTGACGGAACACGCCTTTTTCAAGGGCACCGAGCGCCGCCGGGCCTGGCAGGTCAACTGCCGGCTTGAGAACCTCGGGGGCGAACTCAACGCTTTCACCACCAAGGAAGACACGACCGTTCACGCCACGACCCTGCGCGGCGACTTCGCGAAGGCGGCCGAACTGATCGCCGACATTGCGTTCCGCTCGACCTTTCCCGAACGCGAAATCGAACGCGAAAAGGAGGTGATCGCCGACGAGATCAACACCTACAAGGATTCGCCGGCCGACATGATCTACGACACGTTCGAAGAGATGCTGTTCGAAGGCTCGGAACTGGGCCACAACATCCTGGGACGCAAAGCGGCGCTGATGCGCTACGACGGCGACGCGATCCGTGCGTTCACGACCCGCACCCACACGACCGACCGCATGGTCTTCTCGTCGATCGGCAACTTCTCGCCCGGCCGGGCCGAAGCGGTGGCCCTGCGCTATTTCGGCGGACACGACGCCTCGGTGCGCAACTACGAACGGGCGGTGCCGCCGCCGGTGAACCCGTTCGAGAAGACGGTGACGAAGCACACCCACCAGACCCACTGCATCATCGGCGGCCGGGCCTACGGCATCGACTGTCCGAAGCGCCTGCCGCTGGCGTTGCTGGTCAACATGCTCGGGGGCCCGTCGGCCAACTCGCTGCTCAACATCGAGATACGCGAAAAACACGGTCTGTCGTACAACATCGAAGCGACCTACACACCCTACGGCGACAGCGGACTGGCGGCCATCTACTTCAGCTCGGAACACGCCAACGAAGCGCAGTGCATCGAACTGATCGAGAAGGAACTGCACCGGCTGCGGACCGTGCCGTTCACCGGGAGGCAGCTCTCGATGGCCAAGAAACAATTCATCGCCCAACTGGCCATTTCGAGCGAGAGCAACGAAAGCTACATGCTGAGCGCCGGCAAGAGCCTGCTCACCCACGGCGAAGTGGACACCATGGAACAGGTCTACGCCAAAATCGAGGCGCTGACGGCCGTCCAACTCACCGAAGCGGCGGAAGAAGTATTCACGGGGATGTCGCGACTGATCTACAGATAGGCATGGAACCCGCTCGCACCTATCGTTTCACGCACCGGACGGAACTCCGGAAGTGGCTGGAGGAACACGCCCGGACTAAAAAAGAGTGCTGGGTGGTCTGCTCCCGGGCGTCGGACGCGCCCTCCGACGCGCTGCGCTACATGGACGTGGTGGAAGAAGCACTGTGCTTCGGCTGGATCGACTCGACCTGCAAGAACGACGGCGGTGTCCCGCTCCAACGGCTGTCGCCCCGGAAAAAGGGGAGCCGCTGGACGGAACTGAACAAGGAACGCTGCCGCCGGCTGGAAAAACTGGGGCTGATGACCGACGAAGGCCGCAAGGTCCTGCCCGACATGAGCGAACGCGGATTCGAGATAGCGGACGACATTCTCTGCCGGCTGAGAGCCGACGTTGCCGTATGGCGGAACTTCGAAGCCTTTCATCCGCTCTACCGGCGCGTGAGGATCGACAACATCGAGCGTGTGAGGAAGAACGCGGAACTTTTCGCGAAGCGCCTGCAAAAATTCATGGACAACACCCGCCGGAACGTCATGTACGGCGACTGGAACGACAAAGGAAACCTGCTATCATACTGAAAATGGGAAACAAAGAGATCATTATCGTGCTGCTCGACCGGTTCGCCGACTGGGAAGCGGCCTTTCTGGCCCCGGCGCTGCGCGGGGGCGTGATGCCGGACCATACGGGATACTGCGAAGTGAAATACATGACCTCCGACGGCGCGGCGGTCCGGTCGCTGGGCGGGATGCGCGTGACGCCGGACCAAGCGGCCGGGCCGCTGCCCGAGACGTGTGCGGGAGTGGTACTTGCGGGCGGCACAAGCTGGCAGACGCCGGGCGCCGAACGGATCGTGCCCGTGGTGGAAGAAGCGCTGCGGCGCGGACTGCCGGTCGGGGCGATCTGCAATGCGGCCTCGTTCCTGGCGGCGCACGGCTTTCTGAACGAAGTGCGCCACACGGGCAACACGGCGGAGATGCTGCAAGAGTGGGGCGGCGAACGCTACACGGGTGCGGCCCGCTTCGAAGAACGGCAGGCGGTGCGCGACGGCAACATCGTGACGGCCAACGGATCAGGCTTTCTGGAATTCACGCGCGAATATCTGCTGGCGCTGGGCGCCGACACGCCGGAAGCCATCGGGGCCTGGTACGAATTCCACAAGCAAGGCTTTTACAGAGCATAGGATGGACGCGCTGGAACGCTACATACACGACCACACCGAACCCGAAGAAGAACTGCTGCGGGAACTGGACCGCGAAACGCACCAACGGATGATCGCGCCGCGGATGCTGTCGGGGCACGTGCAGGGGCGCCTGCTGGAGATGATCGTGCGGATGCTGCGGCCGCGACGCGTGCTGGAAATCGGCACCTTCACGGGCTACTCGGCCCTCTCGATGGCGGCGGGGCTGGAAGCGGATGCGCGGCTCGACACGGTGGAAGCGGACGAAGAGCTGGAAGAGATGGCGCAGCGCTATTTCGACCGCTCGCCCCACGGCGCGAAAATCCGCCTGCACATAGGCTCGGCGCTCGACATAGCGCCGGCGCTGGGCGGGCCGTTCGACCTGGTGTTCATCGACGGCGACAAACGCGAATACCCGGACTACTACCGGATGCTGCTGGGCGACGGCGGCGGCAAAGCGCTGGTACACAGCGGAACGATACTGGTAGCCGACAACATACTATGGTCGGGCAAAGTGGCGGAACCCATCGCCCGCAAAGACCGTCACACGCAAGCGCTGGTGGAGTTCAACCGCATGGTGACGGAAGACCCGCGGGTGGAAAACGTCATTGTACCGATCCGCGACGGACTGAACCTGATAAGGGTGAAGTAGGGCAGCGGCGGCAAATTCCGGAACCGTTTCCCACCGGAGCGAACGCAGCCTGCGGAGCGGGCAGCTGCGAATCTCCGCGCCGGGAGGCAACGGCTCGCAAGTAAATACGAGAAAAAAAATGGAAATCAAGGAACTGCAAGAGAGGGTAGACGCGTGGATCAAGGAATACGGGGTCCGCTACTTCTCGGAACTGACCAACATGGCGTGTCTGACCGAAGAAGTGGGGGAGCTGGCGCGCGTAATGGCCCGCCGCTACGGCGACCAGTCGTTCAAGGCGGGCGAAAACACCGACCCGGCCGACGAAATGGCCGATGTGCTGTGGGTGCTGGTGTGTCTGGCCAATCAGACGGGCGTGGACCTCACGGCAGCCCTGGAAGCCAATTTTGCCAAGAAAACCACGCGCGACAAGGAGCGCCACAAGGCGAACAAGAAACTGCACGACAAACAATAAACCGCGCTTCGAAACGCCCTACAAATCGAATCATGAAAACGCGCTCTATCGTTTTAATATTCGCAGTTCTATTGGTATTTCTGCTTATCGCAGGGTATCGATCATTGATTCCGAAAACAGACATCCCAACGACCGACGAACCCCCGGAGATTCCGTCGGACGACGAACTGTCTGCAATGCAACCGGCCGGCATGCGGATAGCGATCGAAGAACTGACTCCGCCGGAAAAATCGCTGCAACAAACCGCATCGGAACAAATCGTAAGAAAGATCATCTTCGACCAATCGGAAGGGAAAATCAAAGAACCATACGACATACTTTGCACCAGCGAAATGCCCGAAAATATGGTTGCCTCCTCGCATCCGTTTTTCTGCTCCGTCTACCAAGCCTACGCCGATCATCGGCCGTTCGTGCTCTCACCCGACATGGTGTGGATGCTGATCGAACAGGGATTTGCCCGCCATGTAGCGCACAATCATGAAGCGCTGCGCAGCAAATTTGTCGAATTCGACGGAAAAATGAGTTTGATACTCACGAATGTACCGCTCGACGCTCCGCGCGAAATCTGGGAGCAACAGATCGGCCGCTCCGTTGCCAAAGCCGATGACAAAACCCATGGTGACCTGTCCGAACTGCTGACGGCCGACTTCACGACGACGACCCCGGCCGAACGCGTCGCATCGCAGATCACGATGATGCATGCAGTGCGCAACTATTTCGAATTCATATGGATGCAAGTCATATGCGGCATTCCGGAGGTGATACTTCTCGGCACGCCCGAAGACTGGCAGAAGATTCTCGACCGAACACACCGGCTGGGAACGTACGATCTGGAGTGGTGGACCGACGAACTCGAACCGGTGCTAAAAAAAATCGTCGCCGCATCGAAAGGCGAACAAGATACGGAATTCTGGCTCCGCATGTTCCGCTGCCACGCACCGGGCGGCTGCGTTCCGGGCTCCGCCGACGGATGGATCGCACGGTTCTATCCCTATGATAAAACCGGGAATCGCCGGTCGCTGAAAACGATCGGTCTGTTCGACTCTCCGGCATTGCCGGCCGAGGCCGTATCGGTCGAGGTGAAACATGTCTCCATCCAACCGGACGGCAAAACGGAAATCCGCATGCTCGAACTGGTAGCCGGATTCGTAGGAGCGGAACAATACCTCGGAACCTACGCTCTCAAACCCCGCATCGGCTGGTTCCTCCGAATGAAAGGAAAAGATGAAGAAAAAATCGTCCTGCCCGACAACCGAGACGACCTTTCAATCCGCGTCGACAAAATCCCGCAGGAGTTCGCACAGCTGGAATGCGTCAGACGTCTGGAAATCGAGTTCATCGGCCCGATCGACATTCCCGAGTGGATGGGCTCGATGCGGATCGGCGAACTTCATCTGAACGGAAAAACCGACGACGAAGCCATCCGGCACATCCGAAAACTGTTACCCGAAACGAATCTGTATATCAACGGGCAACCGATAGCGAAAGAACCGGCAGAAAAATAACATGCTCGTTTTGCCGGAATGAAAAATGCGGCGCCCTGCAGGGCGCCGCATTTCATCGTACGGAGTACGGAACCAAAACTACTCCAGCTTGAGCTCCTTCTTGATACCCTCGATCTTGGCGTCGAGCTGCTCCAAGGTGGCATCGAAGTCGGCGACGGAAGCCAGGGGCGCCTTGACGCCGAAGTAGAACTTGATCTTGGGCTCGGTGCCGGAGGGACGCACCGAAACGATGGTGCCGTCCTCGGTGAACCACTGCAGAACGTTGCTCTTGTCCTGCACGATGGGAGTTCTGGCGCCGGTCCGGACGTCGGTCTGCTCCAGGGAGAGGAAATCGTTGATCCGGACGACGGGCGAACCGAGGATCGAGCGGGGCGGCGTGGCGCGGAAGTCGACCATCATCTTCTGGATGAGCTCGGCGCCCTCCTTGCCCTTGCGGACGACCGACACGAGGCCCTCGCGGAAGAACCCGTACTTGACGTAGAGCTCCTGCAACCACTCGTAGAGCGTGAGTCCCATGGTATCCATGGCCCAAGCGGCGGCCTCGGCCGCGAGCGAACAAGCCGACACGCCGTCCTTATCGCGCACGTAGTCGCCGGCCAGGTAACCGAACGACTCCTCGCCGCCGCCGATATACTTGGCCTTGCCCTCGTTCTCGCGGATGATCTTGGCGATGTACTTGAAACCGGTGAGGCAATCGTAGCACTTGACGCCGAAGTGATCGGCGACAGCATTGGCCATCAACGAAGTGACGATGGTCTTGACGACATACTGATTGCCGTCGAGCTTGCCCAGCTCGGCCCAGCGGGTGAGCTGGTAACTCATCAACAACACGAGCGTCTGGTTGCCGTTGAGCAGGACGTACTCGCCCTTCTTGTTGCGCAGGGCGACGCCGATGCGGTCGGAATCGGGGTCGGTGGCCAAGACGAGGTCGGCACCCTCACGGGCGGCGAGGTCGATGGCCATGGCCATGGTTTTGCGCTCCTCGGGGTTGGGCGACTCGACTGTGGGGAAGTTGCCGTCGATGACCGACTGCTCCTTGACCATGATGACGTTGGTGAAGCCGAACTTCTTCAAGGAAGCGGGCACGAGGCGCACGCCGGCGCCGTGCATGGGGGAGTAGACGATCTTCATGTCGTGGTGCTTGCGGACGCTCTCGGGCGAGAGGGAGAGCTCGTGCACCTTATTGAGATAAATCTCGTCGAACTTCTCGTCGAGGACGGTGATGTTGCCGGGATTCTTGCCCGTGAGCACCATATCGACGTCGGTGATCTTGGCGACCTCGGCGATGATGTTCTTGTCGTGGGGCGCGGTGACCTGCGAACCGTCGGTCCAATAAGCCTTGTAACCGTTGTACTCCTTGGGGTTGTGCGACGCGGTGACGACGACGCCCGAATGGCACTTCAACTCGCGGATGGCGAAACTCAACTCGGGCGTGGGACGCAAGGCGTCGAAGAGGAAGACGTCGAAATCGTTCGATGCGAAGATGTCGGCAACGCGCTCGGCGAACATGCGCGAATTGTTGCGGCTGTCGTGGCCGATGGCGACGCGGATGCGCTCGCCGGCGAAGTTCTTCTTGAGGTAGTTGGCCAAGCCCTGCGTAGCGGCGCCGACGGTATAGACGTTCATGCGGTTGGAACCCACGCCCATGATGCCGCGCAGGCCGCCCGTACCGAACTCGAGGTCCTTGTAGAAAGATTCGACGAGCTCCTTCATATCGTTGTCGATCAGATATTTGACCTGCTTTTTGGTCTCGTCGTCATAGTGCCCGTCGAGCCAGGTTTGCGCCTTGCAGAGCACTGTTTGTTCCAATTCGTTTGCCATAGGATTCATTGGTTTTATTTATAGTTGCAGATTGAACAGCTCCAAAAATTTTATATGCAAATATAGGAAATAAAATTCGATAATTCAATATCAACGAGTTAAAATTTCGGAGGCGGAAACCGTTGGTTTTCTATATATAAAAAAAGAATATTTGCAACCGCTTTCCGAAGATTTTTTTGCGAATTTATTCACAACTTTGTCGCATCAAAAACAGTGCAACCCTCATCATGTTATCCAACCCGCAGACATATAGCGATATGTGGCAGAACTGCCTTGACCGCATCAAGGCCCAGACTTCGGCCGAGGAGTTCAAGAAGTGGTTCCAGCCCATCGTACCGCTCGAATTCGACGGCACGATCCTGCGCCTGCGGGTACCCAACGAGAGCTATGTGCACCAGATCGAGAAGAACTACATTCCCTTTCTGAAGCCCATCATCTCGCAACTCTACGGACAACAGACGCGGCTGCACTATGCGGTGCCGCGCGCTGCGGCGCCCGTGGCCGTGCCGGCCGATGCCGACACGACGGCCATCTCGCGCTTCAACACGCAGACGAACACCGCAAATATAGAAAATCCTTTTGTTATTCCGGGTCTGAAGAAGATCATCGTCGATCCGCGGCTCAACCCGAACCTGACGTTCAACAGCTTCATCGAAGGCGAGTGCAACCGTCTGGCGCGCTCGGCGGGCATGTCGGTAGCGGTGAATCCGGGCAACAATCCCTTCAACCCCCTGTATATATATGGTGACTCGGGACTGGGCAAGACCCACATTGTACAAGCCGTAGGTCATGAAGTACGCCAACGCCATCCGGAACTGCAGGTGCTCTATGTATCGATGAACAAGTTCCAGGCGCAGTTCCAGACGGCCTACAAGAACGGCGAAATCCCCGACTTCATCCATTTCTACCAGATGATCGACGTACTGATCATCGACGACATTCAAGAACTGACGGGCAAGGCGGGAACGCAGAACGCCTTCTTCAACATATTCAACCACCTGCAACTGGCCGGCAAGCAACTGATCCTGACGTCGGACAAACCGCCCGTGGAACTGAAAGACATCGAACAACGCCTGCTGACCCGCTTCAAATGGGGACTCTCGGCCCAGCTGAACGTACCCGACCACGAAACCAAACTGAAGATCATCCGTGCCAAGGCGCAGCGTCTCGATGCGCAGATCTCGGACGAAGTGGTGGCCTACCTGGCCGACAACGTCTCGGCCAACGTACGCGAGATAGAAGGGGCGCTGTCGTCGCTGGTGGCCAACGCCTCGTTCCTGGGCCGCAAGATCACGACGACGCTGGCCAAAGACATACTGAAAGCCTACGTCAAGGTATACCAAAAGGAGATCACCATCGACCATATTATCGATGTAGTCTGCAAACATCTGAACCTCGACTACGCACGCTTCAACTCGACGGAACGGACCCGCGAGATCGCCCAGGCGCGCCAGATAGCGATGTATCTGGCCAAACAACACACCAAAGCGCCGCTGACGACCATCGGAGCCTCCATCGGCGGCCGCAACCATGCGACCGTACTCCACTCCTGCAAAGCGGTGGCGAACCTGATGGAAACCGACAAGAACTTCCGACTCCAGGTAGAAGAAATCGAAAAGAAAGTCCAGGCCCAATAAAAAGGGGGCGAGAGGAGCGGAAAAGCCGAGCGGAAAGAACCGGGGGCGAGGGACAGAGCGGAAAAGGCTGCGACCAACCACGGGGAGGAACGAAAGAAGCGCCGGAGCAAAGAGGGCGCAAAAGGTCCGAACGAGGCGAAAAAACCGAGGGCGAGGGGCAGAGCGGAAAAGGCTACGACCAACCCTCGGGCGAGCGGGAGCGGGCAGCGAAAGCCCCCCCCCAAAAGACCGGCTGGACAAGAACCGAACGGGCAAAAACGACCGGAGAAGAGACTGACCAGAAAAGCGAGCTGACGAAAACGCCGGCGAGAGAATAACGGGAGGGAACGAGAAAACGAGAGGAAACACGCGAAAGAGCAGAACGAGAGCCGAAAGAACCCGCTGAACCAGAAAAAGAATAGGAGCCGTGACGATATGGAGTCGCGGCTTTTTCGTATCTTCGCACCGATGGATCAACCGAAACTGGAACGCTTGCTGCGGCTGATGAAACTGCTGACGGCCAACACGACCTACAACGTAGACCAACTGGCCGAGAGGCTCTCGATGTCGCGCCGCACGGTCTACCGCTACATCGACACCTTCCGCGAAGCGGGCTTCGTAATCAAGAAAACGGGCGACTGCATCCGCCTGGACAAGGAATCGCCCCATTTCCGCGACATATCGCAACTGGTTCACTTCACGGAAGAAGAAGCCGTGATACTGAAAAACGCCATCGAAAACATCGACGACACGAACCTGCTGAAACAGAATCTCAAACGCAAACTCTACTCGGTCTACGACAACAAGATGCTGGCAGACACGGTGGTGCGCGGCAAGAACGCACCCAACATCCGGCGCCTGATCGAAGCCATCGAAGAAGAACGCCAGGCGGTGCTGCACGGCTATCAATCGCCCCACGGCGGCGAAGTCCGCGATCGTCGGGTAGAACCGTTCGCCTTCACGACGAACTACGTACAAGTGTGGTGCTACGACCCGGAAGACGGGACGAACAAACTATTCAAGACCTCGCGCATCGGCTCGGTGACGCTGGGCGACGAATGGCAACACGCCGCGGAACACCGCGAAGGCTTCATCGACGCATTCCGTCTGCACGGCAACCGCCGCTATCGGGTGCGGCTGGAACTCGGCATGCTGGCCTACAATCTGCTGTGCGAAGAATATCCGCTGGCCGAACGCGACATCCGGCCGCTGGGGGAGGGTCGCTGGCTGCTGGAGACCGAAGTGGCGGGCATGGCGGGCATAGGACGATTCGTGGCGGGGCTTCTGGACGACATCCGCATTGTCGATTCGCCGGAACTGGTGGAGCACCTGCACCGCTACATGGCTGAAAACATGCTCTGAACCAAGGAATTTCCCGAATCTTACAACGGCTCCCTGCTGACCGGAATCGCGCGAGGCAAAATTTCGCACCCGGGAAGTTCCTTTCGCAGTCGCAGATTCTTCACTTCGTTCAGAATGACGGATGACAGGGAAATTCGGCCATGAATCCCGGCGGACGGACAAACTTGCGGACGCAATCCTCCTTTCTGCAACTCCCGGAACCGCAGGACCGCAACTTCTCCCGGCGGAGGTCTGTCCCGTTAGTTTCCGCGGACTGTATCCCGAAATCCGGCTCCTGGCAGGGTGCAGGCTGCGCCCCGGCCACCCGGCTGCCCGAAAACAGAAAAGGCAAGAGGGGAGGGCTTATCAACAAGCATTTTTTACTTTCGATTCCCGATTTTTCAATATGTGTCACAACCTGTCACAAGCAGGCTGTTCCTTTGCAGTGTGAAATCAAGCTGAAAGCAGACGTCGGAAACGTCCGACTTCCGCCGAAGCGAAAAAACCGCATGAAAAGGAACCACCAAAAACCGACGAAAGATGGGAACAGCCTACAAAATCAGATGCCGCCACTGCGGCGCCCGATTCTCGCACTATCCCCAACCGGGCTACGGCATCCTGCCGCCCTGCGTGGGATGCGGCGACTATGTCGAGACCGAAACGGCCATCCGCTGCCCGGCGTGCCACAAGAAACTCAACACCACGCAGGAAGAATTCGCCCGCCAGGTGGAAGTGACCTACGAATGGGAGTGACCGAAAAAAAGCCCGCACGAGACGAACGGAGTAATCAATTTTTTACTATCTTTGACTTTGCCAAAGACACTTTCGCCTCGACGATGCCCGAATAGATTTGGCATTGCGCCCGGCTTATACGTATCTTTGAAAGGTAAACTGATTTTTTCCGCACAACGATGACCAAACCGCAACCGGGAGACAAGGCTCCCGATTTCCGATCGACCACCCAGGAGGGCGAACCGCTGACGCTGGCGGACCTGCGCGGCCAACGCGTGATCCTCTACTTCTACCCGAAAGACAACACCTCGGGCTGCACGCTCGAAGCGCAGAGCCTGCGCGACGGCAAGGCGGAGCTGACGCGGCAGGGATTCCGCATCATCGGAGTGAGTCCCGACAGCGAAAAGTCGCACCGTAACTTCTGCGCCAAGCACGACCTGAACTTCACGCTGCTGGCCGACACCGACCACTCGGTGGCCGAAGCCTACGGTGTCTGGGCCGAAAAATCAATGTACGGCCGCAAGTACATGGGCATCCTGCGCACGACATTCGTCATCGACGCCGAAGGCCGCATCGAGAAGGTATTCGAAAAAGTGGACACGAAGAACCACTATCGCCAGATACTGGACTCGTACGCGAAGTAAACCGACGAAACGAAAAACAACCGGGGGAGACCCGGAAAAACAAGCAATCAAAAAACAACCGAATAATGGCAGAAAAAGCACAAACGAACCCGGACAAGCTGAAAGTCTTGAACGCGGTGATGGAGAAGATAGAGAAAGACTTCGGCAAGGGGTCGATCATGCGCATGAACAGCACCGAGGTGAACGACATACCGGTCATCCCGACGGGCTCGATCACGCTGGACATGGCGCTCGGCGTGGGCGGATACCCCAAGGGCCGCGTCATCGAAATCTACGGCCCCGAATCGTCGGGTAAGACGACGCTGGCGATACACGCCATTGCCGAAGCTCAGAAAACGGGCGGCATAGCGGCCTTCATCGACGCGGAACACGCGTTCGACAGCTTCTATGCCCAGAAACTGGGCGTCGACGTGGATAACCTGCTGATCTCGCAGCCCGACAACGGCGAACAGGCACTCGAAATCGCCGACTCGCTGATCCGCTCGAGCGCCATCGACATCATTGTGATCGACTCGGTGGCGGCGCTGACGCCCAAAGCCGAGATCGAAGGCGAGATGGGCGACTCGAAGATGGGCCTGCAGGCCCGCCTGATGTCGCAGGCGCTGCGCAAGCTGACATCGAGCATCGCCAAGACCAAGACGGTCTGCATCTTCATCAACCAGCTGCGCGACAAGATCGGCATCGTCTACGGCAATCCGGAGACGACGACGGGCGGCAACGCGCTGAAATTCTACGCCAGCGTCCGCATCGACATCCGCCGCATGTCGGTCATCAAGGACGGCGAGGAACAACTGGGCACCCGCACCAAGGTCAAAGTGGTGAAAAACAAGGTGGCGCCCCCGTTCAAGCGTGCGGAATTCGACATCATGTTCGGCGAAGGCATCTCGAAGATCGGCGAGATCATCGACTTGGGAGTGGACTACGGCGTAATCAAGAAAGCAGGCTCGTGGTTCTCCTACGGCGACAAAAAAATCGGCCAGGGACGCGATTCGGTCAAGGAATTGCTCAAGAACGATGCGGCACTGGCGGCGGAGATCGAAGAGAAGGTCCGCGACGCCATGAAGAATGCCAAGGAATAGCCTATGGGATACACGGCCGAGGATGAAGCCCTGATCAAGGAAAAATGGGAAGCCCTGCTGCTCTCCTGTACGAAGATCTGCAAGAACAGCGATGACTGGGATTTCATAAAACGCGCATTTTTCCTTGCCAAGGAAGCACACGAGGGGGTACGGCGCCGGAGCGGCGAACCGTACCTCCTGCATCCTATTGCCGTGGCGCAGATCGTGGTCGACGAAATCGGCCTGGGCGTCAAGTCGGTGGTGGCGGCGCTGCTGCACGACGTGGTGGAAGACACGGAATACACCGTGGAAGACATGCAACGCATCTTCGGCGAAAAAATCGCCTCGATGGTCGACGGACTGACGAAGATGTCGGGCGTATTCAACGCCGACACCTCGGAGCAGGCCGAATATTTCCGCAAGGTGCTGCTGACGCTCTCGGACGACGTGCGCGTGATCCTCATCAAGATTGCCGACCGCCTGCACAACATGCGCACGCTGGGGTCGATGCCCCTGAACAAGCAGATCAAGATCACGGGCGAAACGATCTATCTTTTCGCCCCGCTGGCATACCGTCTGGGGCTCTACTCGATCAAGAGCGAACTGGAAGACCTCTGCATGAAGTACCGCTTCCCGCAGCAATATGCCGAAATCACACAGAAACTGCAGGAAAGCGAAGCCTCGCGCAAGGAATTCATCGACAAGTTCAACGCGCCGATCATGGCGGCGCTGAACCGCGACAACTTCAACTACGAAATCTCGGGCCGCGTAAAGAGCGTCTACTCGATCTGGAGCAAGATGCAGCGCAAACAGATACCGTTCGAAGAGATCTACGACCTGTTCGCCATCCGCATCGTCTTCAAACCGCTGCCGTTTCCCTCGGAAAAGACGCAGTGCTGGCAGATATATTCGACCATCACGGACATCTACACGCCCAAGCCCGACCGGCTGCGCGACTGGATTTCGATGCCCAAGGCCAACGGCTACGAAGCGCTCCACTCGACGGTGATGGGGCCCGACGGCGTATGGGTGGAGGTGCAGATACGCACCCAACGCATGGAAGACATCGCCGAACGCGGTTTTGCGGCCCACTGGAAATACAAACATGCCACCATCTCGCAGGACGAAGACGAATTCGACAAGTGGCTCAAGCAGATACGGGCGGCGCTGAACAGCCCGACGGAGAGCGCGGTGGACTTCCTCGACAACTTCAAGCTGTCGCTCTACACCTCCGAAATCGTGGTTTTCACCCCGAAAGGCGAATCGCGCAAGATGCCGTTCGGAGCCACGGCGCTGGATTTCGCCTACGAGATCCACTCGAAGATCGGCAACAAGGCCATCAGTGCCAAGATCAACCACAAGCTGGAGCCGATCACCACACAACTCAACAACGGCGACCAGATCGAGATCATCACGGCGGACAACGCGCGACCCGAATCGGAATGGCTGGAAATCGTGACGACGAGTAAGGCCAAACAGGCGATCAAGAGCTTCCTGAAGCGCGAGAAACAGAACAACATCGAACGGGGCATGCAGCTGCTCGGCGACAAGATGAAGTCGCTGAATATCAACCTCAGCGGCCGCATCCTGCAAAAGATGCTGCCGGCGTACAACTGCAGCAACAAAGAAGAACTGTACAGCAAGATAGGCGCGGGAATCATCAAGCTCGACGACCTGGAGAAGATACTCAAAGTCAACTCGACGAGCAAGATACTCAAGTTCTGGACGCTTTTCATCCCCACGAAAAACAATGAGGAGAACGACGACGGCACGACGGCCGAAACAGCCCCGGCGACCGACGCTCCGGTCGTGCCCGAACCGCAGTTCAAAATCGCCGAATGCTGCAAACCGATTCCGGGCGACAAGGTAGTGGGGTATCGCGATCCGGCGACCGGCGACATCATTGTCCACAAGGCCGCGTGCGACGAACTCAACCGGCTGGCGGCCCAATACGGCAAAAACATCGTCAAGGAGGAGATCAAGTGGTCGCAGCACAAATCGATCTCCTATCTGGTGACGATCGGACTGCGCGGCATCGACCGCATGGGGCTGCTGCTGGACCTGGCCAAGGTGGTGAGCGACGATTTCAACATCAATATCCGCGAAGTAAACATCCACAGCCACGACGGTATTTTCGAGGGCGACGTGAGTCTCTATGTTAAGAATGCCGACAGCCTGAGTGCTGTCATGGATAAGCTGCGCAAGATCAAAGGGATAGAGAGCGTCAAGCGAAGTTTTTCTTGAGCCGAGGGCACAGCCGAACTTGTTCGAGATGTGCCGAGGCGGGAAAAACTCCATGAAAAAATAAAGTTTTTCTTGAGCCGAGGGCACAACCGAACTTGTTCGAGATATGCTGAGGCGGGAAAAACTCTATGAAAAAATGAAGTGTTTCTGAACCGCAACTTGAAACGGACGAAGCAGCCAAGGGTGGCGGAGATCAGATATGAAGTGCTTCTTGCGCCAACTCACTCTAAACCATTAATTGTGAGGTATTTTTATTAGAGAGTCACCCGATACAGGAGCAAGAAAAAACACAAAACAAGCACCTTAACTGCTACGCGAAATGACAGGCATATTGGTTAGTGCTCTATTCATCTATTTGATGATCAGAAGCATCGGATGGGCCATCAAGGCAAGCAACCGCAAGATCGAAGCCCAGCGGCGGCAACTGAAACACGTCATGGAATCGGCCGAAGCAGAGCAATCGGAGCCTGCAACCGCACTGCCGCCCAAAAAGAATAACCCCAAGAAAGCGACCGTACATGCAGCTCAACCGGCTGTTATGCAGCAAAATCGCATCCAAAATACGACGAACAGGACCGATGGGGCGGCTGCAGAACACGAAACAACCGAAAACTTCGACTTGCGGAAGGCGGTCATCATGGCCGAAATCCTGAAACCGAAATACGAAGAATAGCACGCGGGCGGGACCAGCCGGACGCGAACGCTTGTTCGGCACCCACCAAGCAAGCCGAGAGGCTCCCAATACAACAAAAGAGCCGGAATCCCCTCGAAAATAAGCCCGAAGTCATCCGAAGAGCGCCGCAGGGCATTTGTCAGACATGCAACCAATATTGGCTGACATCGCATTTTTCGTGAACCCAATATCGCCGACAGGCTTTGTAGAGCGCTATCACGACAAGCAGCCGTGTTCGCCCCCAAAATCCATCGTTTGCCGGAAAAAGCCATAATACATGATTCCGACATCGAAATACGGTACGGGGCCCGGCAAACAACGATTTGCGATATCACAGGCTGCTAACGATGGGTTTTAGCGAAAATACCGGAATAACAGGGCTGAACAACGAGAAGCAGGCGCGTTCGAAAGAAATATATTACGACATCAAACGGTTCAACAAACACTTCATTATCGCGTAGTCTTTCCAACCACAGCACAGCGCGGCTAATTCCGTTCGGTTCGACCGGAACATCATACTGAAATCGGATAAACAACATACAAATCAATCAAAACAAAAAACATGGCATCCATCTTTTCACGCATCATTGCCGGCGAGATACCCTCGTACAAGGTCGCCGAAAATGACGACTTCTACGCATTTCTCGACATCAATCCACTGACAGAAGGACATACGCTGGTAGTCCCCAAACAGGAAGTCGACTACCTGTTCGACCTCGACGACCGCACCCTTGCGGAGATGATGATCTTCGCCAAAAGGGTAGCCGTAAAAATCAAACGTGAAATAGCGTGTAAAAGGGTGGCAGTCGTGGTTCTGGGGCTCGAAGTTCCGCATGCGCATATCCATCTGATCCCCATTCAGAGCGAAAATGACGTCGATTTCCGCCGCGAAAAGCTCCATTTTACGCCGGAAGAGTTCCGGAAAATCGCAGCCAAACTATCGGAGCAGGAATAAGGATCGATTAATAATACTCTGATTTTCAAAGCGTAGGGTAGTTTTAAACACCCTGCGCTTTTATTATTTAACATAATATATGCGAAAATAGAGAACCGATAAGAAAAGTTCGTGCCGTAGGGAATAATACCGGAAAATCGACTGAAAAATCAGCTGGAAGGGTAGTATTATTACAATTGTAAACACCAAATCGGTCGTCAATTTTCATTTGTAATTACAATTGTAACGTCAATCAATTATATAGGATTGTTAATAGATACAAGTGTAAACAAAATAAGCAGGTGCCGTAAACACCCTCCCCACAGACACAGAGGTGATGTTAAATTATTATATTTCGCGAATAATAAACGCTAAATATCAGCTACTTATAGACTTTATATCAAGTAAAATACCATAGATAAAACTACGGGGCTGTGCATTTCCACCAAATGGAGCATAGCAGACACTTCCACAACGATAACTGCTCGTATTTCAGCTTGTACCGGAATTTAAATCAAGTAAATTCTACCTAAACACCGACTCGGAGATTTAACCATAAAAATAAAGTTACACTTGTAAATGTTATCGACATCTATTAACATTTTGCAAATGGCAATTTTCTTGCTTTACAAAAGAAAAGTTTTTATATTTGTAAAAAATTACGTCGATGAAAGAGAAATTGCTTGCTCTGATGCAAAACGAGGGTTTGAAGCCGAGCCGACTTGCCGAAATGCTCGACGTCAACCCGGCGGGCATCTCCCATATTTTGAACGGACGCAACAAACCCGGATTCGACTTTCTTCAAAAGATTCTACGACGTTTTCCCAGAATCAGCCCGGACTGGTTGCTGCTCGATTCCGGTCCGATGTATCGCGACACGGAAGCGTCCCCCTTGACGATGCCCGCGGATCAAACGCCGCAACCGCAGACCGGCAACGCCGGAGAACACCAACCGGCCGGAACAACCGGCGATCTCTTCACCGCCCGGCAATCGACCGACTCGGCAAACGTGCCGCCGACGGCAACTCCGGGTTCACCCGCTGCGCCCATCGAGTCATTCATGCCCAAAATCCCGAATCGGGCTGCGGCCGTAAAGCGGGTCGTCATTTTTTATGACGACAATTCGTTCGAAGCATACTTCCCCACAGTCCGCTGATTTCGGCCGGGAGATCGGGCCGGCCAAAATAACGCACTCTCCGGAAGTTCATTTTCACTTTCGGGGAGCATTCGGGCGCACTTAAATAGACCGATGTCCGATGGAGCTGAATATTTCCTCGCCGGGCAATCGCCGCCCCAGGCCGGCCGAAGCCGCGGAGGAGAGCGAAGCGGTCCGCGGCGCGCCGGACGGGAGAGCGTGCGCCCGGCAAGGAGCACAGGGGCTGGAACATATCGGGGCGCGGCGACCGCCGGGGGGCCCACAACACGGCCCAGGCGAGGCGCCGGCAGCCGCTTTCCACCTCCGTTGGTCGCATCATCGCCGGCGTTTGTAAGGACCATACCCGTAAATCTCCCACGGCAGTTCATCGGCAGGCGTCTGCTCGGTAATCTTCGCCTTGATGACCTGCGAACCCTTGGCGTTACGGCGGGCTTGACTGCGCCGTATGTATTCGGCACGAGCCTTGGCAATATGCCGACATGCGGCGTCGATTTCAAGGTCAACATCATACTGCGGCACGGCCCAGGTGTCCAGCTCGTCGTAGTCGATAGGTTCGAGGGCCGACACGTCGATGACGATTTCATAGCGGCCCTTACCGACGGAGCGCGGGTCGGGATAGTAGCTTACGGCCATGCCGTCGCAGATGCGGATGCGAGCATCAAGCAGCTTGTGTTGTTTGGCGTAGGCGTAGAGGTCTTGCACCGTGATATATTCGGGTTGTTTCATTGTTTGGAGGGTTTTTGGGGTTTGTTGTTAAGCATGTTGTAGAACCCGCCGAACGGTTGGAAGAAGCGCATACGGCATGCGAGCAGGTGCCGGTCGGAGGTGAAATAGTCGTCGGGGTCGACGTTGGGAGACTGGGAGATTTCGATACCGTTCAGCGGGTCGTCGTAGATGGTTTGAATCCGGGTGCCGAACAAGTCGAAGAGCAGGTGCACGAGCGACGACACGGCAATGTCGGCGTCGTCGATACGCCAGTAGTAGCGTTCGAGCATCTCGATTTTGACCTGCGATTTGAGCAGGTGCGAGCGTTCATAGAATTCGGAGTACCATTGTTGGTATGCCCGGTCGGCCAGGGTGCGGCGGGGTTCGTTGAAGAGCACATACAAGGTGCGGCCGTATGCCCGGTGCAGTTTGCGCAGTTGGTCGAAGATGACGGCGGCATAGAACGAGCCGACGCACGCAAGGTTGAGCGTAAATCGCCAGGCTTTGGTCATGCGTTGTACGTTGCAGATGCGGAACCCCGATACGGGTTCTTTGCGCCACCGGCCATGGTTGAGACTCCGCAGGGTCTTCGTTACTCTCTTGTAGAACTCTTCGGGCCGGTCGGTGGCAATCGACATTCGGACAAAATGAACACCGGGTTTTTTGTAGAAAAAATCGTTGAGGAATGCCATTTGAAGCGTGAAATCCGGTTCGTTCTTGCCATTTGTTGTGGCGCAGAATTTACCAATGTAAGCCGTTGGCCTCAACCGTTCGGGCGATTCGTTGATTTGTAATTCGTTCATAATCTGTACTTTTTGCGGTTACATTCTGAGTGCATGAAACAATATTAACATTATGTTAAATATTAAATAACATTAAAGGAAACGAAATGTGCTGCGGCAAAGGTGGTAGATGACGAAATATTCCGTGCGGCGGCGATGGAGAAAAACGGCGAATCCAGAAAATAATTTGGTCGATATACGGACTCGGTACGCTTATATATAAATAGGTACACGAAAAATCCCTATCTTTGTTAAACCAAACACGCGAAAAGGCCCTCAAAACCGATGAACCAAAAAATCATGAACGGCAAACTGATAAAGATATGCTGCATATTGCTGCTTGCCATGTCGTGCGAAAGACGACCTCAGGCAGACGAAACGAGGCTATATGTATCGATTGCGCCGCTGAAAGAAATCGTAGGCGGCATCACGGGCGACGACTTCGGAATCGACGTACTGGTACCGGCCGGTGCGAGCCCGGAGACCTATGAACCGACGCCGCGGCAAATTGCGGCGCTGAATCGCTCGCAACTGATTTTTAATGTGGGACTTATCGACTTCGAAGCCGCCCTGCTCCGAAAAATCGACGAACAGAAGAAGATCGTGAATCTCAGCCGCGGAATCGAAACGATAGCCGGGAGCTGCTCGCACGGAGACCACGAAACGTCAGGACACACGCACCATGCACACGGAATCGACCCGCACATCTGGACCTCGCCGAAAGCCCTGCAACGGATGGCAGCCAACGCCTACGAAGCGATCCATGCCACCTACCCCGATTCGGCGAAGTACACGCGGAACTACGAACAGCTGCAAGAACGGCTCCAAGAACTGGATGCAAGCACGGCCGAAAAGCTGAGAGAAAGCGGTGTGGAATATTTCATCATCTACCACCCTGCCCTCACCTACTACGCTCGCGACTACGATCTGGAACAGGTCGCTATCGAAGCGGACGGCAAGGAACCCTCGGCGCGGCATCTCGGCGCGCTTATTCGCGAAGCCCGTGTTAAGAAAATCGGCAAGATACTCTATCAGAGCCAGTTCCCGGCATCGACCGTAGAAACCGTAGCCCGCGACATCGGAGCACGCGCCGTACAGATCGACCCGATGCGCGAAGACGTGATAAGCAACATTGAAGAGATAACCGAACTTATCGCAAACGAATGAAGCTGGTAACGCTACGTAATGTCGGAGTCGCCTACGAAGGCTATGAAGCGCTCCGGCACGTGGACCTGGAGATTGCCGACGACGATTTTCTGGGAGTGATCGGCCCCAACGGCGGCGGCAAGACTACCCTTGTCAAAGCGATCCTGGGAACGGTACCGCATACGGGCGAGATCGACCTTGCACCGGAACTATACCGCGGAAAAGAACGCCTGATCGGCTACATGCCCCAACAATCGGACTTCGACCGGGCATTCCCGATTTCGGTGCTGGAAGTCGTGCTGTCGGGACTGCAAGGAAGCCGCGGGCTCCTGGCCCGCTACGCATCGGACGACCGCAAGAAAGCGCTGCGCCTGCTCGAAGAAGCAGGAATCGCCGAAACGGCCCGCCACCCTATCGGCGAAGTATCGGGCGGACAGATGCAACGTGCGCTGCTGTGCCGTGCCGTGATCTCGGAACCGCGGCTGCTGATTCTGGACGAACCGGCCAACTTCGTGGACAACAAGTTCGAAAACGAACTCTACCGGATGCTGCGCGAACTGAACGGGCGGATGGCAATCATGATGGTGTCGCACGACATCGGCACGATTTCGAGCGTGGTGAAAGAGATCGTATGCGTCAACCGCCAGGTGCACCGCCATCGCTCGAACCTGCTGACGGAAGAGCAGTTGCGAAACTACGACTGCCCGATTCGGATTCTGTCGCACGGCCATGTTCCCCACACGGTGCTGGAGCATCACCCGGGCGACTGCTGCTGCGACCATGAATAAATTGCGGGCTGCGCAAAACAGATTTTTCGTGCTACAAAAACAGATTCTTCGCTACGCTCAGAATGACAGGGGGGGGCACTCGGAATGACAAGTAGCGAGGGGCTCTGAATGAGACAGGAGAGCCATTCTAAATGAAATAGGAAGCGCTCTGAATGACGTAAAAGCACTCGGAATGACAGAGAAAAGCGCTCTGAACAATGAGCGTTTCAAACTACGAAAGACAGAGGCGCCCAAGCGGCGGATGTAGCGCAGCACTGCGGCATAAACCAGGTACAAGACACAAAAATCCCCGCTTTCAAGCGGGGATTTCAAGTTGAAAACGGCAAAGAAAGGTGACTACTTCTTCTCGCCGTTGATCTTGCTCAGGCGCTCGAAGAACTGCTCGAAGCCGGCGATCATCTCGTTGCGCAAAGCGGCGTAGTGCTTGCGGACGAGCGACTTGTTATGCGGCTCGGCGGGGTTCATCGCCTTGGAGAACAACGTATTGCGGAAAGCGACAGCTTCCTGCATGACCGCGAAGATCTCCTGCTCCTTGGAGGGCTGGAAACACATGGCCATATCGCAGTCGAAAACGACCTCTTCGAGACGGTAGTCGATCTCCTTTTTCAGATAACGTAAGTTAGCCATAACCGAAATATTAGATTTTACATGCACAAAGATACGAATAAGCCGAGCACAATGCCAAATTTATTTGAGCATTGTCGAGGCGAGAGTATCTAAGACGAGTCAAAGATACGAATAAGTCGAGCGCAAAAGCAAATTTTATTTGCATTTTGCCGAGACGGAGTATCTTGGGCGAAGCCAAAGATACGAATAAGCGAGCGCAAAAACAAGTTTACTTGTATTTTGCCGAGCGGAAGTATCTTTGGCTTCGCCCAAGATAACAAAACTTTCGGATAAAACGACATCGGCAGGCCGAAGAACGGACGGACCCCTACCCTGCCTGCCCCCGGCGGCGCTCCACCCGCACCGGACGCTCAGCGGCTGCGAACGGCCGATCTGTTTAACGACGGACCGGACTCCGGGGAACCGTTGCAGCAGCAGGATATGTGGCCGAGCCAGTTCGAAAAAGGGCTGTCTACACGTTCCGAAGGACGAAAAGCGCGCGCCAAGAAGCGGCTGAGGAGCAAAAAAACGGGGTCCGGAATTACTCCGGACCCCGAGCAGCATATCGGCAGAAACAAAGAAAACTGGTGTTTATTTGCTCAACTTACGGGCGACCTTGCGGGAAGCTTTTTCGGCCTTCTTGGCGGCCTTAGCCTCCTTTTTGGCTATTTTCTTGGCAGCCTTAAACTCCTGGCGGGCTATACGATCGGCTTCGCGCGAATTGCTTGCGGCAACCTCGGTGTCCATGCGGATGTCGCGACGGGCGGCACGGCGCACACCCTGCGCATTACCGGAAAACTGACCGGCATCGGGATCGGGCATCTCGACGATGATGCCGTTGATGGTCTCGTCGATCTCACCGCAGCAACATACGTTGGCGGGCGGGCAGGGCTCGGCCACGGGCTGCGGAACAGGCTTGGGAGCCGGCTTGACGATCCGGGTACGCTGCTCGACCAGGCTGCCCTCGTCGTAATTGATGGTCATGGCGACGCGGCGGATAGGCGGCAGGATGTGCACGATCATATACTCCCAGGCAGCCGGCATCGCTTTGAGAGCCGCTTCCTTGGCTGCGGAACTCTTGGGGCCGTCGATGATATTCAACACGGCCTGCTTGTCGGGCATGGAAGAAGCGGCCACGAGGGTGCGGCACATCTCCCAGTCCTCGGCGACGGAAGCCGTGCGGACGTTGAACTTCTTGGAAAAACCGTACTTACGATCGACGTAGTCGCGGAAATCGCGGGCACGGGCACGCGCCAGCCGCTCGTTGAGCTCCTCGGGGCCGTCGGGCGAAGCGTAACCGGTGATGACGACCGTATTGACCTTGACGAGCGAATCGTTCATCATGGCCGAGACGAACGAATTGAGCTCGGCGAGCTCGCGCGTATTGCCGTTGAGCGCTGCGTCGAGCGTGGAGAGGTTGATAAGGTAACGAACGGAGTAATCGGAATCAGCCTGGCGCTCGACGAGGGCCCGGCGCACGATGTAATTGCCGTCGGACGTCTCCGACAACAACACGGTGTCGGCCGCAGAAGCCGGCACCGACCTCCGCGTCTGGGCCGTTGCACCGGCAGCGGCGCACAACGCAAGAGAAAGGGCGAATGTGGTAACTGTTGTTTTCACGCTAATAAAGTGTTTGGTCATTGCTGCCCTACCCGTTCGCAAGATTCGTACCACTATACAAAAAAAGCGGGCCGGAAACAACCGGCCCGCGAATGTACGGAAGATGCTGCTACATCCGCTCGGGGACGTTGATGCCGAGCAACGCCATGCCGCGACGGATAACGCGGGCGACCTGCGCGGCCAACTGCAACCGCAGGCAACGCACGGCGGCGTTCTCCTCCTTGAGGATCGAATGGTCGTGGTAGTAACCATTGAACTGCTTGGCGAGCTCGTAGACATAGGCGCCGATGACCGAAGGCGCAAAGTTGTCGCCGGCGGCCTTGACCGCAGCAGGATAATCGGCGAGCATCTTCACCAAAGCGATCTCCTCGGGCAGCCATTCGGCCTGCACGGCACCGCCGAAATCGACACCGGCCTCGGCGGCCTTGCGCAGAACCGACCGGATGCGCGCATGGGTATACTGGATGAAAGGCCCCGTGTTGCCGTTGAAGTCGATCGACTCGCGCGGATCGAAAAGCATGGTTTTCTTGGGATCGACCTTGAGGATGAAGTACTTCAAGGCACCGAGACCGACCATTGTGGAGACGGCGTCGGCCTCCTCGTCGGAACAACCGTCGAGCTTGCCCAGCTCGGCGGACATCTCGCGGGCCGTGCCGACCATGTCGGCGATCAGGTCGTCGGCGTCGACGACGGTGCCCTCGCGCGACTTCATCTTGCCCTCGGGCAACTCGACCATGCCGTAGGAAAGGTGGGTGATATGGTCGCTCCAGTCGGCGTAACCCAACTTCTTGAGGATGAGTTTGAGCACCTGGAAGTGGTAGTTCTGCTCGTTGCCGACGACGTAGATCATATCGTCGAGCTTGTTCTCCTCGAAACGGCGGAACGCGGTGCCGAGGTCCTGCGTCATATATACAGAGGTGCCGTCGCCGCGCAGGAGCAGCTTCTCGTCGAGACCGTCGGCCGTAAGGTCGATCCACACCGAATTGTCGTCGCGACGATAGAAGACGCCCTTGGCGAGTCCCTCCTCGACGAGCGATTTGCCCAGCAGGTAGGTCTGCGATTCGTAGTAGACGTTGTCGAAATCGACGCCCAACGCCTTGTAAGTGACATCGAAGCCCTCGTAGACCCACCCGTTCATGGTCTCCCACAAAGCGTAAACCTCGGGGTCCTTGGCCTCCCACTTGCGCAGCATCTCCTGCGCCTGCAACATGACGGGCGCCTGCTTCTTGGCCTCCTCCTCGGAGAGTCCCTGCGCCACGAGCTCCTTGATCTGGGCCTTGTAGTGCTTGTCGAACTCGACGTAGTATTTGCCGACGAGATGATCGCCCTTCATGCCCGACGATGCGGGGGTCTCGCCGTTGCCGTAGAGCTTCCACGCGAGCATCGACTTGCAGATGTGGATGCCGCGGTCGTTGACCAGGTTGGCCTTGATGACGCGGTGGCCGTTGGCGGCGAGGATGCGCGCCACGGAGTAACCCAGCAGGTTGTTGCGGATATGGCCCAGGTGCAGGGGCTTGTTGGTATTGGGCGACGAATATTCGATCATGACCGTGCGGCCCGTAGGTGCGGCCTCGCCGAAGCGCTCGTCGGCCGCGATCCCGGCGAAACGCGCCGCCCAGAACGAAGCGTCGAACGAGAGATTGAGGAAACCTTTAACGACGTTGAACGCCTTGATTTCCGGAACGTTGGCCGTTATGTACCCGCCTATCTCGGCGGCGGTGGCTTCGGGCGACTTGCGGCTTCGTCGCAGCAGCGGGAAGACGACGAGCGTATAATCGCCCTCGAACTCCCTGCGGGTCTTCTGGATCTGCAACTGCTCGCCGTCGAGCGGACCGTAGAGCGCTTCCGCCGCACGGCGGACCGCCTCCGAAAGAAAGGTTTCGATATTCATCTTTTCTCTGTGGGATTTGATGTGCAAATTTAACGCTTTATTGCCAAATAACAACTACCTTTGCAGCCAAAATCGCCCCCTGTCATGAAGATTGCCGACATAGACCTCGGAGAGCGCCCGCTGCTGCTGGCGCCGATGGAAGACGTGACCGACCCCTCGTTCCGCTACATGTGCAAGCG
>ERZ778516.41-NODE-41-length-107377-cov-11.829662_pt1 | contig 107377 bp, 79 predicted proteins | sample MGYA00510342_ERZ778516 | MGnify/ENA primary metagenome ERZ778516 (study PRJEB29527, sample SAMN07138961) | mouse gut metagenome | material: feces | host: mouse | place: China:Nanjing | collected 2016-01-25 ...
TATAAAATAACACATTTGTCGAGAATGAGACGAAATCTTAAATGAAAGAGCCGTGCCGTGCCGTCAACTTTTAGAGCCGAACCGACCCGAATTGAAAAATAAATGCGTACTTTTGTGGTGTCGTCCGTCAGCAACGGGCGGCACCGCATTATTTTTTATTATATCACAGTCATGATTCAAGTCGCCCCCTCGTTGCTCGCAGCTGATTTCGCCCGTCTGGGCGAGGAAGTAAGCATGGTCAACAAAAGCCGTGCGTCACTCATTCACATTGATGTGATGGACGGGATATTTGTTCCCAACATCACCATCGGTTTCCCGGTGATCAAAGCCATCAGCCGTATTGCCGAAAAGCCTCTGGATGTCCATATGATGGTCTGCGATCCGGGCCGTTATGTAGATCAGGTCCGTGAGGCCGGAGCGGAGATAATGAATGTCCACTGGGAGGCATGTACCCATCTCGACAGCGTAATCCGCTCAATCCGCTTGGCCGGAATGAAAGCGGCCGTGACGCTCAATCCGGCCACTCCGGTGATGCTGCTGCGCGACGTGATCCGCGATCTCGACATGGTGCTTCTCATGAGCGTCAACCCCGGCTTCGGCGGTCAGAACTTCATCCCTAACACAGTCCGCAAAGTCCGTGAGCTGCGCTCGCTTATAGCCGAAAGCGGTTCGGAAGCCGTGATCGAGATTGACGGAGGAGTGAATCTTGAAACCGCGCCCGCGCTTATCGAAGCCGGTGCCGACATTCTTGTGGCCGGAAGCTATGTGTTCAGGGCTTCCGATCCGTTCAAAGCCATTTCAGACCTTATTGACCTCAGCGAATGAATATCCGCGATATCCGAATAGAGAATTTCGACTATCCTCTGCCTGACGAACGCATTGCCAGGCATCCTCTCGCTCAGCGCGACCGCTGCCTGCTGCTCTTCAAAGACAGCGACGGAGCTCTCAGCACCCGCAGTTTCCACGAACTGCCCGGTCTGCTCCCGGCAGGCTCGATGCTTGTCTACAACAACACCCGTGTCATCAACGCGCGCCTGCGTTTCCGCAAGGGCGAGGCTGCCGACGGAGCTCTGATCGAGATCTTCTGTCTCGAACCTGTAGAGCCGGCTGACTATGCCTGTAATTTCGCCTCTGTTTCGGGCTGCTCATGGACCTGCTTCGTAGGCAACTCCAAGCGCTGGAAAAGCGGCGAACTGCTGATGCCGCTGAGCATCGACGGCCATGATTTCACTCTGCGCGCCACCCGTGTGAGCCGTGAGGGCAACACTTCGGTGGTCCGTTTCGACTGGGATGACCGGGAGATTACCTTCAGCCGCATAATCTCGGCAGTGGGCGAGATCCCGATTCCGCCCTATCTCAACCGCGGAACGGAGGAGAGTGATTCCACGGACTATCAGACCGTATTCTCTCACATCGACGGATCAGTGGCCGCTCCGACCGCCGGACTGCACTTCACGCCTGAGGTGCTTGAGGCGATAGACGCCGTGGGGATAGCGAGGCGCGAACTGACGCTCCATGTGGGCGCCGGAACTTTCCAGCCGGTGAAGTCAGATACCATCGGCGAGCACGACATGCACAGCGAGTTCATAGCCGTGGACCGCAGTCTGATCGGCGAACTCGCCGCGACTGAGCGCCGGATCATAGCCGTAGGCACCACTTCGGTTCGCACTCTGGAGAGTCTCTACCATCTCGGCTGCCGTCTGGCTGCCGGACTGCCGGCCGATGTGCTGCCGCAGTGGTATCCCTATGACCCCTCGCATCCTGATCTTCCGGTAGCCGAAGCCATGAAGGCGATTCTCTCGCATCTTGACACTACGGGTGAGAATACGTTTGTGGCTTCGACCCGTCTGATGATAGCTCCGGGCTATCGCTATCGGGTGGTGAAGGGGATGGTCACGAATTTCCATCAGCCGAAGTCTACGCTTCTGCTGCTTGTATCGGCTTTTCTGGCTTCTGATCCGGCCAATCCGGACTGGCGCGAAATCTATGACTACGCTTTGGCTGACAGCCGTTACCGCTTTCTGTCATACGGCGACGCCTGTCTCTTTCTTTAGGCGGGTGGTTTTGCATTGAGTGTGTGGGAGTTAGAGGATTTTGTTGTGCGGGTGTCAGAGGGTTTTGTTCTTGGTTCTTTCCGGGAGTGTTCTTTCCTTTTGCATTGACGGCAAGGCATCTTGGGAGTGGAGGAGTATGCAGGCGGTGGAGTGAAAAAGCTGCATTGCTGTCAACACAATGCAAAGATAAGGCCCGATACAGGCCGAAAAGGTGCGATAATGCGGAGAGATCCACAATTTATGCGTAACTTTGCCGTCCTGACATTCAAAACAACGCAATAACCGCTATGGCAAAGCAGGAATATATCGACAAAAACAAAGAATGGCTTCGGGCCAAGGCCCAGGAGCCCGGAGTGAAACCGCTTGACAAGGGTATTTTCTATAAGGTGATCTCAAAAGGCCGCCCTGATGCGCCGAAGCCCAACCGCAACAGTGTGGTTGTGGTCCACTACACCGGCACCACCATCAACGGAAAGAAATTTGACAGCTCGCGTGGCGGCACGGCTCCGGCCATGCGTCTGCGGGATCTCATCCAGGGCTGGATCATAGCCCTGCAGCAGATGCGGGTAGGCGACCGCTGGGAGATATATCTGCCTGCCGAAATGGGCTATGGCCGCTTCTCACAGCCCGGCATTCCCGGCGGATCGACCCTCATTTTTGACATTGAGCTTCTCGGTGTAGGCTGACAGAAAATCAATTAAGAGGATGTTTCATTAATGTTATGAAACACCCTCTTATATTGACGCCTCATGTCGGAATTGCGTGGTTAGAATGTGCGTTTGGAAATCTCTTTCAGTATGTCGCGGTCTGAGAGATAGGCGCCGTTGGCATCGGAGTTGCCGATGGTTTTGGAAATGCGACAATAGGCGATGGCGAGGCGGGCCTTGTTTTCCGTAATGGCAGTCTGAATCAGTTCGTATTCATCCGGCGAAAATACCGCACGTAGTGTTTGGGGACGGAATACTTCGAAAGATTTGCCTGAAAGAAAGTCGGAGGTGATTTGATCGCCTGCCTTATAGCTGTCGGCCAACAGTTTGGTCAGTCGGGCTTCCTGTGCGGGAGTGACGATTACTGCCTTTTTCAGCAGTTCTATGAACAGAGGTATGGTTTCTTCCGCCTGACGGTTGCAGACAGCATTGAAGCGATAGTCGTGTTTAAGAAAGTCGATGGCCGCGCGGTCGCTGTCGAATCCGTAGAGTCCGCTACCCGGCCAAAGGAATGCGCGTCTCATGCTTTCAAGATAGAGAGAGGTGAAGTTGTCGGCAGATCCGAATTCGCTGACTACAAAATCATATAGATTTCCGAACGTTTTGTCGGCTGTCATGTAGTGTGTTTGTCCGCCTTTGCGGAAACCTATATATTCGATATGTTGCGGAATAAATTCGCCAACAGAAGAACGCATTGGGATGAGAATGAACACACTGTCAGCCGTCAAGAGTGTTTCTTTCTGTGTGGCCGACAGCGGCAGTTCGATGTCCAAGCGTCCGGCTCTTTGAGTTTTTGTCCCTTTGTACATATAGATCTCAGGGGCTTTTTTATCGGCATTCTTTATAAAGAAGCAAAGTTTGTGGCTGTCAAAGTTGAACGAGTTGGTGATCGCAGCCTCGAAATCGGCCGGGGTATAGTCCACAACCGGGATCATTTTTGCCGAAGCTTTCAGTGCGTCGACACTGACCTCTTGCGACACGGCCCAAAGACTGCTCAGAGCCAATAAACTGATGGAGAGAACTGATTTCATTATATGCAATATTAGAAATTGTAAATAGCTGTCGATGTGAAGATTTGCAAATGTAGAAAAAAAGTCCGTATCAGACAAATGAAAATTACGTATGGTACACAATCTTCAAAAGAAAGGTTTTGTATTCAAATTGCTATTTTTTACATTTGCTTTCACGCCAATTATATATTTTGTTACCCATATTTATCCATATTTATTAATATGGAATGGCTATGTGTCTGTAGAGTGGAGCTGCGTCTCTGTGCCGGTTGGGTCAGACGCCGAGGGTGTAGAGAGGCGAGGGGTCGAAGCGGGGGAGGGCCACGAGGTGGACACGGGGTTCGTCAGTTGGGATGGCTGTGTCCTTGAGGTCGATCATGCCGTTGCCGAAGCGGGTCACTCCGACGCCGGCGAGAGCCGACGAGACGGCGCGCAGGGCGCGGTCGGGGCTGTTGTTGTCGTTGGATAGGTGACAGAGGAAGATGTTGCGCAGCTGCGGGGTGTAGATGCTTGCGAGAAACTCGGCGGCCACGCGGTTGTCGAGATGGCCGTTGGAGGCCTCTATGCGGGCTTTGAGATATTCAGGGTAGCGGCCCTCGCGGAGCATCCGCAGGTCATAGTTGGCCTCGATCATGATGTAGTTGGCCCGGCGCATGTAGTGGTCCACACGCTCGCTGATGCAGCCGAGGTCGGTGGCGACGGCGAAGCGGCAGTCGCCGTTGGTGATGAAGAAGCCGGCATTGTCGGCGCCGTCGTGCATCACCTCGAAGGGGGTCACCTCGAAGTTGCCTATGCGGAATGGGAATTCCTTGTAGACTGGCGAGTGATAGTCTTTGATGCGGCGCGAGATGTTGTGGCGGCGGAGTATGCCGTTGAGGGTCTTGGGCGTGCAGTAGACGCGCAGGTGGCGGTAGCGCCTGAGCAGCGGGTAGACGTCGCGTATGTGGTCGCCGTGGTCATGGGTGAGGCATATTCCGGCCACACGGTCCATCGAGATGCCGTTGCGGCGCAGGCCTTCGACCACCTTGGCCACTTCCACACCGGCGTCGATGAGGAAGCCTCCGCTGCGGTCGCCTATGTAGGAGCAATTGCCTGAGCTTCCGCTGCCGAAGCTCATGAAGAAGATGCGGTCAGAGGCTTGGAACTCAGGGAGTTCGTCGATCGCCGGCTGTTCGCGGCGGTATTTGCGCGCGATTTCGTCCATCTTCTTGTCGGGTATGATGCTGAAATCGCTCTCGGAGCCTTCGTTGAAGTCGTCAAGAGAGTCGAAAAGTCCCGGCATAGGGAGTCTGGAGGGTTTGCGCAGATTTGCCATGAGCAGCGTGTGGGGTGGATTTTATGCTTGTTTTCTTTTTTTGGGGGGGATGGTTCAGGTGTAGAGGAGGAAGATGGAGGGAATTTTGTCGAAGTCATACTTACGGCGCGCCCAGGCTGAGAGCGGAAGGGTGACTATCGACTGGCGCGGGCCGGTGATGTCAGAGGCCACGCAGAGTCTCATGGACGGAGGTAGCGATGAGGCAAGCTCGGCGATGAGGCGGTTGTTGCGGTAGGGGGTCTCGATGAAAATCTGGGTCTCGCCCTCCTGACGGATGCGTCGCTCCATGTCGCGCAGGCGCAGGCTGCGGGCTTTTGACTCGTAGGGGAGATAGCCGCGGAAGGCGAAGGTCTGGCCGTTGAATCCTGAGCCCATGAGCGAGAGCAGTATGCTTGACGGGCCTACGAGGGGCACAACTTCGAGCCCTTCGGCCTGGGCTATGCCCACAAGGTCGGCTCCGGGGTCGGCCACGGCCGGACAGCCGGCTTCGGAGATGACGCCCACAGGCTCTCCGGCGCGGAGAGGGGCAAGCATGGCGCTGACTTCGGTCGGAGCCGTGTGTTCGTCAAGCACGGTAAACGAGAGCGAGTCGATGTCGATCGAGCGGTCGCAGCGTTTCAGGAAACGGCGCACGGTGCGGACGTTCTCGACCACGAAGTGTCTGATGGCTCGGAGCACCGTGAGATTTCTTTCGGGAATCACGTCGCTGACCGACGCATCGCTCATGGTCGACGGAATCAGATAGAGGGCCGGGCGCAGCGGCGAGGCTGCGGCTTTGCTTTCTTCGCTTGTCATCCTACTGATCCTTCAAGGGTTATCTGGAGCAGATTCTGGGCCTCGACGGCAAACTCCATCGGGAGCTTGTTCATGACCTCCTTGGCATAGCCGTTGACAATCAGGGCTATGGCTTCTTCGGTGGGAATGCCGCGCTGGTTGCAGTAGAAGAGCTGGTCTTCGGAGATCTTGGATGTTGTGGCCTCGTGTTCCACTATGGCGCTGTCATTCAGGATGTCGATGTAGGGGAAGGTGTGGGCACCGCAGTTGCTGCCCATCAGCAGGGAGTCACACTGGGTGTAGTTGCGGCAGCCTGAGGCATCGGGAGCCACCTTGACAAGCCCGCGGTAGGAATTCTGCGAATGTCCGGCCGAGATGCCCTTCGAGACGATGGTCGATGTGGAGTTCTTGCCGATGTGGATCATCTTGGTGCCGGTGTCGGCCTGCTGATAGTTTTTGGTGACGGCCACAGAGTAGAACTCGCCGCGCGAGTAGTCTCCTTTGAGCACACAGGAGGGATATTTCCATGTGATTGCCGAGCCGGTCTCCACCTGGGTCCAGGAGAGCTTTGAGTGGTCACCGCGGCAGAGTCCGCGTTTGGTGACGAAGTTGTAGATGCCTCCGCGGCCCTGGGCATCGCCGGCATACCAGTTCTGCACGGTTGAATATTTCACCTCCGCGCGGTCTTCCACAATGATCTCCACAATTGCCGCATGAAGCTGGTTTTCATCGCGCATGGGAGCCGTGCAGCCTTCGAGGTAGCTGACATAGGCATCGTCGTCGGCTACTATGAGAGTGCGCTCGAACTGGCCTGTGCCTGAGGCGTTGATGCGGAAGTAGGTTGAAAGCTCCATAGGGCAGCGCACACCCTTGGGGATGTAGACAAACGAGCCGTCGGAGAAGACTGCCGAGTTGAGGGCGGCGAAGAAGTTGTCGCGGTAGCTGACCACTGAGCCGAGATATTTCTTGACCAGATCAGGATAGTCGCGGACGGCTTCCGAGATCGAGCAGAAGATTATGCCCTTCTCGGCAAGCTTCTCGCGGTGGGTGGTCTTGACGCTGACGGAGTCCATCACGGCGTCGACGGCCATGCCCGCAAGGGCTTTCTGTTCCTGCAGGGGTATGCCGAGGCGGTTGAATGTGTCGAGAAGCTGCGGGTCGACTTCATCGAGGCTTTCGGGACCTTTGGCCTTGGAGCGCGGCTCGGCGTAGTAGCTGATGGCCTGGTAGTCGATCGGCGGAATGTCGAGATGGGCCCAGGTAGGCATTTCGAGTGTCTGCCAGTAGCGGAAGGCTTTCAGACGGAATTCGAGGAGCCACTCAGGCTCGCCCTTTTTTGCTGAGATGAGGCGCACCACATCTTCGCTGAGACCCACGGGTATGATCTCGGTGTCGATGTCGGAGGTGAAACCGTATTTATATTCGTCGGATGTCGCGCGGTTGAGCAGCGCGTCGCTGTCCGGCTTCTGGTTCAGTTTGTCTTTGTTGTCCATATTTTCCATGACTCGGAGGGTATTGATCAGAGGCTTTTCAGCGGCCTCTTATATGGTTGTTTCGGTTGGTTGGGGAGCCTTGTCGATGCTATTGATGTGGCAGCCGTCGTCGCCCGTGACAAAGGGCGACAGCGCACCGAGCACCCAGGGGGCGAAGCGGGCCGTGAGAAGCACCACCCGGCCCCCGCACAGATGAGATTTCTCTGACAGACGGGCTGAGGGAAACACGGCTATGTAGAGGTTGAGGAGCAGGCTGACGAGCAGAAAGTATTTTGCCACGGCAAAGGCCGCGCCGGTAATGCGGTCGAGCGGACCGAGCAGAACGGCATGGCTCACCATACGCATTACTTTGGCTATCAGGATTACTCCGTAATAGGCCACCAGATAGACCAGAGCGTTGGCTATGATCGAGACGGTGGCACGGCTGACGGCTGATGCCTGCCAGTCGGGATTGCTGCCTGAGAGCATTTCGGCAACCGGCTGGCCGAGGGTGCGGCAGGCTATGATGGCGACCACGATGGCCGCCAGAGATCCTAACTGCTTGATGATTCCCTTGCGGAAGCCATACCAGGCCGAGCCGATGAATATCAGCAGCAATATGATATCGAGAACTGTCATGAGAGGGTGTGGTTGTTGGTACTTATATATTTGGATGCAAATTTAACAATTTATTTGCAAAGAGTGTTGAAATGCAGACAGGAAAACGGTGTCGGCACCCAGCTACCACCCGGCCCTCGGCGGTTTCCCGCAACCCGAAATGTTAAAAACGATTCGAAAAAGAAGGGGAGATGAACAAATAAAAATGGACTAATGTTATAAAATCAAAATCGGCAAACCGAACACTACAAACCCCCAGGGCAAGCGTGTCCGGGATGAATATTCATAGTGATCTTACTAAAAGACTATTTAAAAAAGAGAGTTTACTAAAAAATCGTGTTTCATTTTAATTTTGTGAGAGAATGAAAAAGAATTTATTAATCGTGGCAGCTTTAGGCGGCATGTTCTGGAGCGCCAGTGAGGCTAATGCACAGGAGACAATCACCGGTGTGGTGGTAGAAGAAACTCCAGTATTGGTTCAGGACGTAGAGTGCAAGGACATCTACACTCCCGGCTCATGGAAAGACAACTGGTTTATCCAGCTCGGCGCCGGTATCCGCTCGCCATTTGTGGAAAATGTCCGCTCTGACGGCAAAAGCGACGACCGCCATATTACCGCCATATATAACCTCGGTGTAGGCCGCTGGATCTCACCATACTTAGGCTTCCGCTTCTCTGCCTATTACGGCTCGATGCACTGGAATAAAGGCGTGACCGCTTCTGCCCGTGTAGCCAACCTCAACGTTGACTTCATGTGGGATATGTTCAACTCCATCGGCGGTTACCGTCCCAAACGAGTGTTCTCGATCGTGCCTTACATCGGACTCGGCGGATCTTACGTCTACCACTTCCATCCTGTGGTCGGCAACATCCAGGACCGCAAGGGCGACGGCATCAAGTCAAACCAGTGGCTTCTCCCCGTGTCGGCAGGTCTGCAGCTCCGCTTCCGTCTCAGCGAATATGTTGACTTCTTCGCAGAAGGCCGCGCGATGTTCTACGGCGACAACTTCAATAACGAAGCCTACGGACGCCCCATCGACATCGATCTCTCAGCAGTTGGCGGTTTCACCTTCCACCTCACAGGCTCGAAGTTCAAACGCTACAATCCCTGTGACTACGTTGACTACATCAACAACGCCAACGCCCAGATCAACGACCTTCGCGGTGCTCTCGCCACCACTTCTGCAGCCCTTGCAGCAGCCCAGGCCCAGCTTCCCTGCCCCGATGTCACTGTCGTAGAACCCGCACCTGCCGTGACACTCCTCCCCACCGTGCGCTTCAAGATCAACTCAGCCTACGTATCTTCAGAGGAAATGGTCAACGTCTACAACGTAGCCGAATACCTCAAGGCCAACCCCAACACCTCTATCGTGGTCCGCGGCTATGCTGACGAAGACACCGGCACATCTGAATACAACATGAAGCTTTCAGAACGCCGCGCCCAGGCTGTAGCTGACATCCTCGTAGGTGACTACGGTATTGACTCTTCTCGCCTCGTGCTTGAAGCCGCCGGCAGCAACACCCAGGTTTACGACACCAACGACTGGAACCGTATCGTGATCTTCGCCGTTCCCGAATAACGGACCATAACCTTTCAGCTGCCACTGCACATAGGAAAGATATTCCTCTCCCGCCTCGACTTTAGAAAACCGAGTTTTCTTTCAAAACAATAATTGACGTTTGCGACCCGCCCGGCCCTCCGCCGAGCGGGCCGCTTACATTTGCTGCGGGTTCTTTGACCGCTCAGGCGTGATCCGGACAGCGATGCCTCGTAGGGGCTATGTTTTCGAGTCATTTAGGAAAGTTACGATTCCATCCGTAACATGTTTTCATATCGGAAGTTTGACTGATGAAGTTCGGGATGTGGTGACAGGATGATGTATAAACATTGCAAATTTGAATTAAACATGTTATTTTTGTGTCTTATCACAGAATATAATATACGAATTTGAAATCATGAATAACTCTCCTGATAGAGCGTTGACCGAAAAAGGTGAAGGCTTGACGGGCTGTGGCGCCGGAAGTGGGCGCATTCAGTTTGTCGATACGGCAAAAGGCATCTGCATTTTATTGGTGGTCATGTATCATGCGGGACTGGTGGACAATGATACTCCTTGTTTAAGTATGCTGAGAATGCCGTTTTATTTTACATTGTCAGGTCTGTTCTTTAAAGATTATGGCGGATTCAGAACCATTCTGAAGAAAGTCAATAAGCTGTTGGTGCCGTTTGTTTTTTTCTACACTCTCAGTTATCTGTCATTCGCCGCAATCAGGGTTATGGCAGGACAGGAGGTGGAGATTCCGTTTTTCGCATTCGTCACATCGAAAGAAATGGTCAATGTGGCATTGTGGTTCCTGTTGGCTCTGTTCTGGACCAACGTCTGTTTCCTTATGATATATAAGGCAAGCACAAACCGTTGTGTGACGGCATTGCTGAGTCTTGCAGTGGGGGGCGGCGGTATGATCTGTTTTGATCATTATGGTGTCAGGCTCCCTTTGTTCATTGATTCCGGAATTGCCGCTGTGCCGTTCTATTGTCTGGGATATATGCTGAAATCGACAGATATATTGTATCCGAACCGTTATGACAGATATGCTCTTCCGGCGGCTGCGGTGCTGGTCGCGGCTGCCGTTTGGTGTTTCTTTTTCGGTGACAGACCCTATGTCAGTTTCAGGACATTATACATAGGGGAAAATTTCCTGCTTTACTATGTAGGGGCGATATCGGTGGTGATAGCTTTTATGCTGCTCTGTAAAACGGCCGGGGCTGTGGCGGGACTCAGGTATGTAGGGCGTTATTCCCTGATCGTGCTGGGCGTACATGTTGTGGTAATGTCGGTTGCCTCACGCGGACTGGAGTTTTTCGGGATGAGCCCGGATGATGCATATCACAGTCTCGCTGTATTTCTTCTGACTGCGATGCTCAGTATCGCCCTGATTCCGGTACTGAAAAGACTGTTTCCGAGGTTTACGGCTCAGAGAGACCTGATAACAGACAACATGCTTCGGAGACTCGGATCCGGTAGGTCGGAGACACGGAGTGTGGAGGGCTGACAGATGTGGCTCTGCTGCGCTGTGACGGCGCTCTTGGATGAAGTTGGCAATCTTGGGCTGATTGATGTGGTCAAACCCAAGATATTTTGCTAATTTTGCAGGGTAAACGGGGAGCCGGGGCGTGAGAGCCGGCCGGTTCCGGAATCAATCAGAATATGAGTGTTATCATTTTAGGTATAGAGTCGTCGTGCGATGATACGTCGGCGGCTGTCATCCGCGACGGGGTGCTGCTGAGCAATGTGATTGCCTCGCAGCAGGTCCATGCCGAGTTCGGAGGTGTGGTGCCGGAACTGGCGTCGCGCGCGCATCAGCAGAATATCGTGCCGGTGGTCGACACGGCGCTCAAACGAGCCGGTGTGGCCAGGGAAGAGCTCAGCGCCATCGGTTTTACACGCGGTCCGGGCCTGCTCGGCTCGCTGCTGGTGGGTACGAGTTTTGCCAAGGGCATGTCGCTCGGCCTGCGCATCCCTATCGTCGATGTCAATCATCTTCATGGCCATGTGCTGTCACATTTCATCCGCCGTAATGAGGATGACCGTGTGCCTGAATATCCTTTCATCTGCCTGCTGGTGTCAGGCGGTAACAGCCAGATAATACTTGTCAGGAACTATAATGACATGGAGATCCTCGGCCAGACCATCGATGATGCCGCTGGTGAGGCTTTCGACAAGTGTGCCAAGGTGATGGGGCTGCCTTATCCGGGCGGTCCGCATATCGACCGTCTGGCCGCCGAGGGCGATCCGAAGCGTTTCCGCTTTGCCAAGCCCCACATTCCGGGTCTGGACTATAGTTTCAGCGGGCTGAAAACGTCGTTTCTCTATACTCTCAGAGACGAGATCAGGAAGAACCCCGATTTCATAGAGCAGAACAAGGCCGATCTTGCGGCTTCGCTGCAGCGTACAATCATCGAGATACTTATGGACAAGCTTGACAAGGCTGTCAGACAGACCGGCGTCACTACGGTGGCTATCGGCGGCGGTGTGTCGGCCAACTCCGGTGTGCGCGATGCCGTGGCTGACTACTGCAGCCGCCGCGGCCTGACTGCGTTTATCCCTGAGAGGGTGTTTACAACCGACAATGCCGCTATGGTGGCTATAGCTGCCTATTACAAATATCTCGACCGGCAGTTCTGCCGCTACGATGAGGTGCCTTATGCCCGCGTGAAGGTCTGAGGTCAGGTCTAATTTCTATAAAGCAAATGAAAGTATCAGTAATAGTGATCGGCGACGAGATTCTGCTCGGCCAGGTCACAGACACAAATTCAGGTGACATTGCCCGCCATATAGCTCCCTATGGATGGGAGGTGGGCGATGTGCAGGCTGTGGGCGATGAGGCTGACGAGATCCGTCTGGCCATCGACCGTGCGTTTGAACAGAGCGATGTGGTGCTTACCACCGGTGGCCTCGGCCCGACCAAGGATGACATTACCAAAGGGGTGATGCGGGACTATTTCGGAGGTGAGTTGCGCGAGGACCCGGCTGTGCTTGCCAATGTGAAGGACGTGGTGAGCCGCCGAGGGTTTAGGATCAATAACCTGACGGCTGCGCAGGCCATAGTGCCGACCTCATGCAGGGTGATCCAGAACCGTGTCGGCACGGCGCCGATAATGTGGTTTGAGAAGGGCGGGAAGGTGCTTGTGGCTATGCCCGGAGTGCCTTTCGAGACCCGCGAGATGTTTACCTCTGAGGTGTTTCCGCAACTGCGCGGGAAGTTCAAGACTGATGTCGACATAGAACATGCCGTGCTGATGGTCACGGACTATACCGAGAGCGCTCTGGCCGAGAAGATTGCTCCCTGGGAAGAGGCTCTGCCTGAGTATCTTCACCTTGCCTATCTGCCTAAGCCCGGCCTGATACGCCTGCGCATCGACGGTGCCCATCGCGATCGTGATTTCATAGCGTCGGAGGTGAAGCGTGCGGCCGGCGAGCTTGCCGCCATGCTCGGTGATGCGGTGATCGCGACCGAAGATCTGACTCCGGCTCAGATTCTGCTGCAGCGCTGCCGGGAACTGGGGCTGACTTTGGCTACTGCCGAGAGCTGCACAGGCGGAAACATCGCGCATGAGCTCACACTGATCCCAGGCTCGTCAGATGTGTTTGCCGGTTCGGTGGTGAGCTATAGCAACGATGTGAAGATGGGGCTGCTCGGCGTGGAACGGGTGACTCTTGAAGCCAACGGAGCTGTGAGTCTGCCGGTGGTCCGCGAGATGGCCGAGGGTGCGCTGAGGGCTGTCGGTGCTCATGTGGCTGTGGCCACGAGCGGTATAGCCGGCCCAGGAGGGGGTAGCGAGGAGAAGCTCGTGGGCACTGTGTGTATGGCTGCCGCGGTCACTGCTCCTGACGGCATGACGGTCTGCGAGGCCGAGACCCATCACTTCCCCGGCAACCGCCAGAGAGTGATAGAAGCATCGACCACACGTGTGCTCATAAAGGCCATAAAACTGCTGCGCGCTATGTAGGGGCTGCGAACCATCGGCTTTTCAAAGACGTTTTATAGACAGACGGATCTCCCGTGCGGAGGCCGTCTGTCTGCATTTTTATCAACCTTTAAAATTATCGAATATTATGACTTACGATCAGGAAATCCGCAGCTCGAAAGTTGTTTTGATGGAGTTTTACGCTTCATGGTGTCCTCACTGCCAGAGGATGATGCCTGTTGTGGCCCAGGTCAAGGAGCTGCTTGACGGAAGGGCCAATGTGTGTCAGCTTGACATTGACAATAACAAGGAGGCTGCTGATGCGGCTGACGTCAGATCGATTCCTTCGTTTCTGATCTATGTGGACGGCGAGGAGGCCTGGCGGCATACCGGCGAGATTGACGGCGAGGTTCTGCTGAGCAAAATCGAGTCGTTTCTTTAGGCCGGACTGACTAATTTTTTTTCGACTGTCAAATTGAGTTGCTTAACGAGAATAGAACTGCATTACTATGGCTGCTACCGCTACACTGATGAGCGATTTTCTGAAAGAATTGGGCGTGAGACACACGGCCGCTTATACTGACTGGCGTTTCAGCGGGATGCCTTTCAAGTCGCTTTTCGGGCTGTCGAAACTGCTCCTGGAGTATGGCGTGGACAATGAGGCGCTGCGTCTTGCCGAGAAGAGCGAGATCGGTAGGCTGCCGGTGCCGTTTCTTGCCGGAACAGACGGCGGTTTTGTGATTGTCACATCTGTCGGTGCTGACCGCATAGGCTATCTGACCCAGGGCGTGGCTGAGGCCATGCCGCCGGATGAATTCAAGAAAGCCTGGAGCGGAGTGGTGCTGCTGGCCTATCCCGATGAGAAGTCGGTTGAGCCGGGCTATGCCGCACACGCGCGTGACCTGTTCATCGGTGAGGCTAAGAAGTGGGTGCTGGCCGCAGGCGCTATTCTGTTGTTTCTCTATCTGTTTGTGTCGAACCGTATTTATGCCGCATGGTCTACGGTGGGGCTGACGCTGATTGATCTTGCCGGACTGTGGCTGACTTACATGCTTGTGCAGAAGTCGCTGAAGATCAAGAGCCGTGCGGCTGACCGCGTCTGCGGGGTGTTGCAGGAAGGGGGCTGCGACAGTGTGCTTGAAACCAAGGCTTCGAAGTTTTTCGGGATCTTCGGCTGGAGCGAGGTTGGCTTTTCTTATTTTTCGGTGAGCCTGCTCACGCTGCTGATGTTTCCGCAGTGGATCTGCTATCTTGCTCTCTGCAATGCCTGCTGCCTGCCGTTTACGTTCTGGAGCATATGGTATCAGAAGTTCCGGGCCAAGGCGTGGTGCACGCTCTGCGTGAGCGTTCAGGCATCGTTGTGGCTTCTGTTTTTCTGTTACCTTGGCGGAGGATGGTTCAGGGGAGTTTTTCCGCTAAGGATCGAGTTTTTTGTGCTCGGCCTGACTTATCTGACCGTTCTGTTGGGACTCAACCGGATACTTCCGCTGATTGACCGGCAGGAGAATGCCGGCAGCGCCAGCGGCGGGGCCGATCATACGTTATAAAATATCATGCACTATGAAAAGGATACAGCGTCCGCATCTGACCAATGCTGTCAGGCTCTCCGCCCGCGAGATGAACAGCCTGCACTTCTCGCCGAAACACACCGTCCTCACCCCCGCCTTGCTCGAAAAAATGGCGGGAGGTAAATGATACCAGCCCTGGAGTTTCCTTATCCTGATAAGGAAACTCCAGGGCTGGTATCTGCTGTTCAGAAGAAATTATTCGGCTTTGGGGGCGGCGGGTTTTTCGGCTGTGGCCGGTTCTGCTTTAGCGGGTTTGGTTTTTGCTTTTTCAGCTTTGGGTTTTTCGGCTTTGGCTTTGGGGGCTTTTGGGGCTTTGGCAGGTTTTTCGGCTTCTGCTTTGGCGGGCTTTGCTGCTTTGGCTTTGCTGGTTTTTGCTGCTGCGGCTTCTTCGGCTGCTTTTTCGCGGAGGAGGTGCTCTTCGTTGAAGTGTTCGATGTTTTTGCGCATTGATTCAGCTTCTTTGTTGAGTACTTCGATTTCGCGTTCCTGGTTGCGGATGGTGGTCAGGAGTGAGCTGAGTTCTTCGTTGTCGATCGACATGGGGTATTGTTCTTCAACGCGGACTATGAAGTCGGCGAGGACGTTCATGTAGTTTGTGAATGCGTCGAAGGGTGTGTCGTAGGGTGAGAACTGTGAGTGGACCGATCCGTCGTGCATGTTTTTGGTTGACATGTAGAAGAAGTGGTCGGCTGCCTGGAGGTAGTACCAGTCTTGTTTGAGGCGGCGGTCCTGGCAGAGGCGTACGCGTTCGCTGACGGAGTAGAGTTTCTGGAAGGCTTCGTTCTGGAGCTGGTTGCCGAGCCATGCCGAGGTGTCGCGTGCTTCGTCGGCCCATGAGATGGGGTGGAGGATGGAGAGTTCGGCTACGGGTTTGAGTTTGGTTACGGCTGTGGTGGGTGTCCAGAAGTCTATTCCGCGTTCTTCGGCGAAGCGTGGGAGGGCCTCAAGGAATTGGAAGATGCCTGTTTCACGCGGCTGGAAGTCGCCGAAGACTTCGAGGTTCATGAAGAGGTTGATGATCTGTTCTTCCTGTGGGGTGGATGCGATCCAGTCGATGTATTTGTCGGCTGTGAGGGGGTAGTCTTCCCAGGATGTGTTGCTGAAGCGGTCGGAGATGTCGTCGCTGAGTTTGTCGTTTTTGAGGAGGATTTTGAGTTTGGGTGCTGATGCGGCGCTGTAGATGTAGTTAGGCGATTTCCATCCGAGGATGTGTTTGGCTCCTTCGGTGATTACGCCTTTGTAGCCCATGCTCTGGATGAGCGGTGCGAGTTCGTCGCTGTAGATGAGCTCGGTGTTTCGGAGGACTTTGGGAGTCTGTCCGAAGAGTTCTTTGATTTTTTCGTCGTGGACTTTGACCTGGTTGATGAATTCGTCGGGGTCGGCGAGCGATGATAGTGAGTGGGCGTAGGTTTCGGCGAGGAATTCGACGCAGCCTGTTTCGGCGAGTTTTTTGAGCAGGTCGATGAATTCGGGGACGTATTGTTCGAATTGCTCGAGTGCTGTTCCGGTTACGGAGATGGCGCATTTGAATTTGCCTTTTGATGCTTCGATCATCCGTAGGAGGCTTTCGGCTGCGGGGATGTAGCTGCGGTGGGCTATGCGGGTGATGATGTCGTCATTGGCGAAGTCGTCGTAGTAGTAGTGGTCGTTGCCTATGTCGAAGAAGCGATATCTTTTCAGACGGAACGGCTGGTGGATCTGAAAGTAGAAACAGATTGCTTTCATGAGTTTTTTATGTTTTGGGGCGGCTGTGCCTGTTTGTTGTGGAGAAAGGGGCCGCTTTATTTGTTTAAGACCTTGTTATATATATCAATCACTTTCTGGCCGGCTTTGTCCCAGGTTATGCGGTTGACTTCGGCGAGGCCGTCTTCGCGTAGCTGGTTGTACATTGCGGGGTAGGTTACGATTGAGTTGATGGCATCGGCCATTGCGTCGATGTCCCAGTAGTCGGTTTTGATGACGTTTGTCAGGATTTCGGCGCAGCCGCTCTGCTTTGAGATGATGGATGGTACTCCCATCTGCATTGCTTCGAGGGGTGAGATGCCGAATGGCTCGGAGACTGAGGGCATGACGTAGACATCAGATGCTTTTAGCATTTCGTAGACCTGGGCGCCTTTCTGGAAGCCGGGGAAGTGGAAGCGGTCAGCGATTCCGCGTTCGGCTGCGAGAAGGATCATTTTGTTCATCATGTCGCCGCTGCCTGCCATGACGAAGCGTACGTTGGGGTTGTTCTTGAGGACTTTGGCTGCGGTTTCGACGAAGTATTCGGGTCCTTTCTGCATTGTGATTCGGCCGAGGAAGGTCACCACTTTGTCTTTGCTCTTGTGTTCGGGAACGTTGAGCTGTTCGGGTGTGAGCGGTGTGACGGCGTTGTGGACGGTGGTGACTTTTGCGGGGTCGATTCCGTAGTGGTTGATGACGGTGTCACGGGTGAGGTTCGAGACTGTTATTATGTGGTCGGCGTGGGTCATTCCGTCTTTTTCGATTCCGAAGACTGTGGGGTTTGGTTTGCCTCGTGAGCGGTCGAATTCGGTGGCGTGGACGTGGATGACGAGTGGTTTGCCTGAGACTTGTTTGGCGTGGATGCCTGCGGGGTAGGTGAGCCAGTCGTGAGAGTGGATTATGTCGAAGTCGACTGTGCGGGCTATGACTCCGGCGCAGATGGAGTAGTTGTTGATTTCTTCGACGAGGTTGTCGGGGTAGCGTCCGGAGAATTCGATGCAGCCGAGGTCGTTGGTGCGCATGTAGTTGAAGTCGGCGTAGATGTGATCGCGCAGGCGGTAGTAGAGGTCGGGGTCCATTACGTTGCCTATGCGGTCCTGGACGTACTGGCGGTCGACGTCGCGCCATACGATGGGTACCTGCGACATTCCGATGATGTTGGCGAAGTGTTTTTCTTCGTCGCCGAACGGTTTGGGTATAACGAATGTGATGTCCATGTCACCACACTCCCACATACCCTTAGTGAGACCGTAGCTGGCGGTTCCGAGGCCGCCGAGGATGTGAGGGGGAAATTCCCATCCGAACATTAAAGCTTTCATGGGCGTGTGATGATTAGTCCATTATGAATTTCTTGAGTGTGGTGAGCGTGCGTAGCACTTCGGCTATGTTGGTCACGTGGCTGATGGCGCCTCGGCCTGAGAAGGGTGGGTTGGCGTCGTAGAGCTGTGAGAGGGAGCCGATGCATCCGTTTGACATTTCGTCTTCGAATCCGATGAGCATTCGGTCGATGTAGCTGACTCCGCTCATGCCGAATACTTTGAGGTAGGCGTCGGAGTAGAAGCCCATGAGCCAGGGGCGTGCGGGGCCGTTGTGGAGTGCCATTTCGCGTTCTTCGGGCGATCCGAGGTAGCTTGGGCGGTAGCCGTAGCTTTTTGGGGAGAGGGTGCGGAGGCCTTTGGGGGTGAGGAGTTCGCGGGTGACGATGTCGAGCACGTTTTTGCGCTGGCGGCGGTCAAGCGGGCTGTAGTCGAGGCCGATGGCTATTGCCATGTTGGGGCGCACGGAGGGGTCGGCGTAGGTGCCGTTGACGTAGTCGTAGAGGTAGCCGAAGTCGTTGAGGAATGTGGCGATGAATGGCTGAGCCATTTTTTCAGCGGCTTCGCGAAAGCGGGTTTCATCGGGGGTGCCTTCGGCGAGGCGTGAGGCGAAGATGAGGGCGTTGTACCAAAGGGCGTTGAATTCGACGAGGAGGCCTGAGCGGGGGACTATGGGGTGTCCGCCGAGGGAGGCGTTCATCCATGACATGGGTTTTTCGGTGCCTTCGGTGTTTACCATTCCGTTGCTGTCGACTTTGAGGAGGGGGTGTCGCTGGGAGAGGATGAAGTTGAGGATGTCACGTACTTCGGGGAGGTATTTTGCGGAGGCGTCTTCGCGTCCGTAGGCTTTGGCATATTGCTGGAGTGACCAGATAGCCCAGAGTGGTATGTCGGGGAGGTCGATGCCGTTGATGCGGCTGTCGAGCTCGCCTGTGGCCATGAAGTGGCGGAGTGCCTTGAGCGATGTGGCTGCGATTTTTTCGAAGTCTTCGCGGTGGTTTATGGCTATCGTGGCTCCTGGGAGGGCCATGAAGGTGTTGCGGGCGAGTATTTTGCCCCAGGGGTAGCCTGAGAGGAGATACATGCTGTCGCCGTCATTGAGGTAGCATTGCTTGACTGCGTTTTTCAGGCAGTTGAAGAATGATGAGCGGCATGTGCGCTGTGCGATCTCTTTTTCATACATTCTGGCGAGTGAGCGGGGTGAGACTTCGCTTAGTCCGGCTGAGAAGATGATTGATTCGCCTTTTTTGATGGGGACTTCGAAGTAGCCGGGAACCCAGAGGTCTTCTGAGTAGGGTACTCCGCGTTCGAGGTCTTTGACGTATTCGAATCCGTTGTACCAGTTGGGTTCGTAGGTCCAGGTTGGTTTGTGGCTGAACTGCATGTAGAGTGTCGGGTAGCCTGGGTAGAGGCATGCCGAGACGCCGTTGTCGATCTGTGGTATTGTCTGGTCGAGGGCGTTGTTTGCGATGCAGAGTTCGTTGGCGTCGCGGAAGGCGAGCACCGGGCGGAAGCGGAGTGTGGTCGGAGAGTGTGCTTCAACGAGGGTGTAGCGGATGAGCAGGCGGTTTTCGTTGGAGATGAAGATCTTTTCTTTGGTGAGGATCACGCCTCCGACTCTGTAGGTGGTGCGGGGCACGTTTTCGCAGTCGAATTCGCGTATGTATTTGTGGCCGTTTGGGCTCATGACTCCTCCGCGGTAGCGGTGAAGCGCGAGGTTGAAGGGGACGCCGTGCTGGTAGACTGTTTCGTCGAGTGACGATAGCAGCACGTGCCAGGAGTTGCCCAGTTCGGGGACGGGGACAACGAGCAGGCCGTGTTGCTTGCGGGTGTTGCAATCCACTATCGTCGTACAGTGATAGGCTCCCGACTGATTAGTGCGGAGCATTTCCTTTGGAAGTGACTGCTCCAGATTAATCATGAGTTTTTTATCAAATTTAAGATAGCTCATGTAAGGGAATAGATATAGATTATGATGTTAGATTCCTGACGGATGATATTAGAACTTAGAACTGATGCGCTTCGCGCGGAGCTGAGGAGGGTTTACGGAAGGCATTGGATTTATTTAAGTCACGAATTTAACCTATTGTCTTGATAAAAGCAAATTTTGTGGTGAAAAAAGTTAAAATCGGGCTGAAGGGTGTTGGAGGGCTATGTTGTAGAACATCAACGGGCTTTCCGGTGGTATAAAAAAGAACTTCCAGGCTGTTTGTCTTTGAAAAAGACTGTCAGCCCGGAAGCGGTATATTTTTTTTCAGTGTCCTGAAGGATTTTCCTCTGATTTTCTTATTTGAGGACGTCCTTCACAGCGTCATTGGGAACCATCTGTTCCTGGAAGGTGTAGGCACCGGTCTTCGCCGACTTAACGACCTTGATGACCTTGCTGTAAGTGCGGCCTTCGCCTTTTTGCAGAGATGCAACGGTTTTCTTTGCCATGAGTCAGTGAATTATTTGATTTCTTTGTGAACGGTAACTTTCTTGAGGATGGGGTTGTATTTCTTCAACTCCAGGCGTTCGGTAGTGTTCTTGCGGTTCTTGGTGGTGATGTAACGCGAAGTACCGGGCATGCCCGATGCCTTGTGTTCGGTACATTCGAGGATGACCTGAACGCGGTTGCCTTTAGCTTTCTTTGCCATCTTCTTATAAAATGTCTAAGTATTTGATTTCAGTTATATAACCCTTTGCGGCTGCTTCTTTGATGGCAGCGTCGAGGCCTTTCTTGTTGATGGTGCGGAGGCCTGCGGCTGAGATGGTGAGAGTGATCCAAGCTTGCTCCTCAACCCAGAAGAATTTCTTGTTGAAGAGATTTACATCGAACTTGCGCTTGGTGCGACGCTTTGAGTGCGACACATTGTTGCCCACCATTGCTTTCTTGCCTGTGATCTGACAAACTTTTGACATGGCTGTTGGTTTTTATCTCTTTGTTGTTTACTAATAATTTTTAGTCACGGCGTCTTGTGGCCGCCATCTCAATTCTCATATCAAGGCTAAGTGCATCATTCTTAACCTCTTTTCAAGGATGTGCCACAAAACTCGGCTGCAAAGTTAAGAATTTATTCCCGCTTTGCCAAGCGGAATTCAAACTTTTTAGGTGGCCATCACATATTTTAACTAATCTTTATAGTGCTGAGATGGCGCGCGGTTGTGGTTTCCGCGCGCCATCTCAGGATATGTGTGTGGTGGCTTCTGTGAAGCTGATTCGAGGGGGGATTATTCCTCGTATTTCTTCACGATGACGGTGGCGTTGTGGCCGCCGAAGCCGAATGAGTTGGAGAGGGCCGCGCGGACGGGGCGGTTTTCGGCTTTGTTGAAGGTGAAGTTGAGGGTGTAGTCGATGTTTTCGTCGTTGTCTCCTTCCTCGTGGTTGATGGTCGGGGGCACGATGTCGTTCTTGACGGAGAGTACCGAGAACATGGCTTCGAGCGCGCCGGTGGCTCCGAGCAGGTGGCCGGTCATCGACTTGGTTGAGCTGATGTTGAGCTTGTGGGCCTGTTCGCCGAACACTTCTACGATGGCTTTGACTTCGGAGATGTCGCCTACTGGGGTCGATGTGCCGTGCACGTTGATGTAGTCGATGTCTTCGGGCTTCATGCCTGCGTCTTCGAGGGCGTTGCGCATCGAGAGGATGGCGCCGAGGCCTTCGGGGTGGGTTGCGGTGAGGTGATATGCGTCAGCGCTCATGCCTCCGCCTGCTACTTCGGCGTAGATCTTGGCGCCGCGGGCTTTGGCGTGTTCGAGTTCTTCGAGGATGAGCACTACCGAGCCTTCGCCCATGACGAAGCCGTCGCGCGAGGCGCTGAAGGGGCGTGATGCGTGTTCCGGGTCATCGTTGCGGGTAGAGAGGGCGTGCATTGAGTTGAAGCCGCCCACGCCTGCGGGGTAGATGGCTGCTTCGGCGCCGCCGGTCACAAACACGTCGGCCTTGCCGAGGCGGATGAGGTTGAAGGCATCGATGATGGCGTTGTTTGACGATGCGCAGGCCGATACCACGCCGAAGTTGGGGCCGTGGTAGTTATACTCCATAGAGATGTGGCCCGAAGCGATGTCGGCGATCATCTTGGGGATGAAGAAGGGGTTGTATTTGGGGCCTTGCTGGGGGCCGTTGAGAGCGTAGTAACCGGCTTCTTCCTCGAATGTGTGGAGGCCGCCGATGCCGGCTGCCACGATTACGCCCACGCGGTTGCGGTCGAGGTTTGCGGCTTCCTCGATGCCTGAGTCGGCAACGGCCTGACGAGCTGCCACCATAGCATACTGGGCGTAGAGGTCGAGCTGACGCAGTTTCTTGCGGTCGAAGTGGTCATTGGGGTTGAAATCCTTGACCTCGCAGGCGAACTGGGTCTTGAACTGCGAAGCGTCAAAGTGGGTGATGGGAGCGGCTCCGCTCTTTCCGGCTACGGCGTTGAGCCAAGTGGTTTCAACATCGTTGCCTATAGGGGTGATGGCGCCGAGTCCGGTCACCACTACTCTTTTAAGTTCCATTGGCAAAATGAATTTCGTAAGGGGGTGTTAGGGAGGAAAGTTTCTGAGGGGAGGGGGTTAATTGAGAAGAAGGCTCCACCGCGCTGGTTTTATTGGCGTGGGGAGCCTTTTTTGGCTCGGTCAGAGCGCGGGCTGTGAGCTCGCAGACCGATTTTTACTTCTGAGTGTTAGCCGCGATGTATTCGATAGCGTTCTGTACGGTGCTGATCTTTTCGGCCTGGTCATCGGGGATAGTGATGCCGAATTCTTTCTCGAATTCCATGATGAGTTCTACGGTGTCGAGGCTGTCTGCGCCAAGATCTTTAGTGAATTCAGCGGTTTCGGTTACTTCGTTTTCGTCAACACCGAGCTTATCAACGATGATAGCTTTAACTCGAGATGCAATTTCAGACATAGTTTTAATTTTGTGAGTTGATTAGTAATTTCTTGATTGGAATCGCAAAAATTTTTACATTTGCGGTGCAAAGGTAATTATTTTTTGTCAACTTCGCACACAACAAACGTATAAAGATGTTAATTAAGCTCCTTTTTGGTCGCTTTTTGGTGCCTTTCGCCGATTCATTGGCCTCTTTGGGCGATTAGGATTGTGGCCGGATGTTACAAACTTGTTACGTTCCTTGCGTGTTACCTCTGTGAATGCTCTCCCCCCTCTCTCTGCGGGCCGGTTTCTTCTGTCAGTGCCGGCAGATATGCCACATATATTATATATAATACACACTTTATTAGGATTATGGAAAGAAAATACTGTTTCCTCGCCTCGGCCGCTCTCGCGCTTGCCCTGACGGCCTGCGGAGGTTCCGGATCAGGCCGGAAGGCCGATGCCGGGCTCATCAACGAATTTCAGGTCAGTGAGATTCTGATGACGGCTGACAAGGACTATCGCATCTCGATGGACTACGGCGATGCATATCTTGAACTCTACACCTCGATCCACTGGCCCGAACGGCTGGGCTCAAATGATATAAGCGTCCTTCAGGACTCGCTGCTGTATTTTGCCTACGGCGACACCGCCGTCACTGACATCAGAGCCGCCATCAGAGCCTATCTCGACAACACTTCTATTGTAGAGGGTATAAAGTCTGTCACCGAGGTCGACTCGCTCCCGGCCGACACGATGACCTATTTCAACAATGTCACGGCCTCGGTTATGGAGGTCAACGAGGATATGGCCACCTATCAGGTGGTTTCGTCGACCTATCTTGGCGGCGCCCACCCCATGACCTCCGTGCGTCCCTTCACCTACTCCTTCGCGCAGGGTCAGGTACTCGGTTTCGACAATATGTTTCTGCCCGGCGTGACGGCTGATTCCATAATGCCTGTGATACGCACGGCGCTTGCCCGGCAGCTTTCAGTTCCGGTCGACGCTCTTGACCGCGGGGGCATCTTTGTCTCGCAGCTGACCTATCCCGGCAAGCCCTACATTGCGTCAAACACTCTCTATTTCCACTACGACCCCTATGAGATCGGTCCCTACGCTCTTGGGCCTGTAGATGTGGCGGTCTACCCCGATGAGGTCGACCGTTTCCTCCGCCCCGACGTTAAGAACCTTTTCGACCAGGGCTTCTGACCGCATCTCGCGCATAGCCTCATACACGCTGCGCGTGCTGAGGCCGGATGGATGCGCTCAGAGGCCGGATGGACGTGCAGAGAATCCGGATGGTGATGTCCGCCAGGACATCGGTTTACTCGTAGCCCGTGACACCGGAGCGTAAAGCGCGCAGGTGTCATGGGTTTGCGATACATCTCGGCATGTGGTGTCCGGCCGAGGACACCGATTTACCGCTCCGGATGGCGTGCCTCCGCATTATCGCACTCTTTCTGGGGCGGAATTTTGTATCTTTGCGGAAGTTCTTTCCGATGTTTTAACAACCGCTTTTTGTGCCATTGCCCGGTTTTATGTCAATTAGTGCGTTTTGGAAGTGCTGTTTTATGTCAAATAGTGCGTTTTGGAGGTGTCGTTTTATGTCAATTAGTGCGTTTTGGGGGTGTTGTTTTATGTCAATTAGTGCGTTTTGCCTATTCTGAATCTTTGTGATCCGGACTGTTAATTCCCTGTCGGGATATTGACTTTTTTAAGAATTGTTTGTAATTTTGCATGCCGACTTAACGGTTGTTTTGAATACAACTTCTTAGCAGAGCCCGCGCGTGTGGGTCATGCGGGAGGGAGGCAGTCTTGCTCCGGCGCCATGCCGTGGGCAAGGACATACTGAAAAAAGCGTTTACTTGCGCTTCTGTTCTTGACCTCTTGAAATCTGGCAGTTTCAAAATCATAGTCAGGACTGATGCAATGGTAGATGCTCATGGATATGTAATCGGCATCCGATGGCTGAGGTGTGACCCTGTGAGGGGTCTTGCCTTTGGTCTATCGTATGCATGCATATTTGCGTGGGCTCTGCACATTGCTCGTCTTACTATGATGGGCACATGCCAGAGCCTCAAGAGGTGGGACGAGCAATTGTTCGGCACCCATGCTTTTTGTTTTCTCATAGTCCCGTCAGGGGTGTCGGCTGGACATATATCAGACCAATCACACACATCTTTATGCCGACCAATCTTTTTTCTGCAGTTGGATTTAAAGACTATCTGTGCAGGCGCATGTTGCCTCAGAGTGCCGACAGCACCATGTCGCGCATCCGCTCTCTCCGTCCGGCAGGCTTGAAAGAGCTACCGGCCGACACTGACCTGCTTCAGTGGCTCTGCGGACAGCTTGAAGAAAATCCGTCGCCGTCATACGCCCGTAGCCTCATAGACGGCATTATCGAGACTGTTTTATTATCATCGCCCGACAGCGAAAACCAACGCACACTCGCCGACCGCCTCACCGCTCTAAGGCGTTTCCGTGACTACGCCGATGCAGTGCTCATGGCAGATGATGAAGCTGACGATGAAGCCGATGCCGCTTCCGGCGATCTCCCCGAAGAGGCCGAGTTGCAGCAGCTGCCGGCATCCGCCCTGGTGCCCCAGGGCATAGCGCCGGTGCCTGCCGGAATCCACTGGATATCGGTGCGTGAAACGACTGTGGACCCCTTCATTGGAAAAGCTCCGCAGTCAGTGCGCGGCAAATTCCGCGGGCGTCTCGTCACCCAGTCGCGCAAGGGTGGCACCACCGTACCCTTCCCGCTGAAAGCGGTGCGGTCTATCTTCCACAATGCTGAAGACTTCGAACGAAATTCTCCCACCGGACTCTTGCTCTCGCATAAAGCTTGGTTGGATGCGTGGAAAGCCGAGATTGACGATGTCATTGAAACTATCACCGACCGCATACTCTTCTATGTGGCCGAGGATCGGAGAGATCCCCGCGGATTCACCCGTCTGCCCGACGGAATGTGGGCCTATACATTGGCTTCGATTGACGAGATCGGCATTGACAGTGCAGGCCACGTTTACATAAAGCTTTTCGGCTCGACCGATGAGAGTCCGTTGATCCATCAGGTCTATTCGTTCGATTTCTCATCAAAGGCCTGGAGTCCGATGACCGGTGTCTTTACGCTTAGGCAGATCGACCTTGACCATGATCCGGAGATGCAGGAGATACTGCGCCGTCTGGCCCCCGGACTGCAGGCCATGCAGGCACTGAAGGCTCTTGGAGTGACTCCCCGAACCACTGTAGCCCAGCTCCGCAATCTTTGGCCGCAGATCGAGCCCCTGCTGTCCGGCCTGCACTGCGAGACTCTGCGCATATTGTCGTTCTACAATATCGATGCCATGCTGCACATCCACAACAGCCGCAAGCAGATCAGCAAGTCATCGGCAGGAATAATTTAAACATAAAAAACAATCAAAAAACGTTATATGAAAAAGTTAATTTTGCTATTGCTGACAATAATTTCCGGTTTGTCGGCAAGAAGCGCAATTATTGTATATGATGGCATTAGATATTATATTAGGATATAATGATTGATTATCAGTATATTGCGATTTGTGGGGTGTACTAAATAGGTACTGAATGAGATAATAAGAGAAGATTATTAGAATTAATTTATGGATTTTTAAGGCATGTTAGTTATATTTAATTCGATTCTTTTTCGCAATATCACTCCAAATTTGAGGTTTTGAATAGCAAGGCAATGAGAAAAAATCGTTAATTTTGCAGTCGAATTGGCATCGGTCAGTTCACGACATTCTGGAAAATAAGAAGCGTTATGCTATCTTGTAAAATGAAAACGTAGGAAATTTTCAACCTGATACAAGAGATGGCATAGTGGTTCTCACGCATATAGCGTGGGCTGCTATTGTTACATCTGTATCAAAGGTTTCCTACGACCCTCATTTTAGACGTGGCATAGTTGGCTCACGTTTTCTTGTAATCTATAATGGCTCTTGAGTCAACGAGCTAATGAAAATTTAGCCTTAGTTTAATGTGGACGAACTCGACGCCTTAGATACATACAACGGGTACACCGAACATGATATGTGGGTGGATTTCGATAACTTCGAGAACACCGGCTCGCCCAATGTTTTATGAACCCGACCTTGAAATTTTTTTGTATAACCTTAATGACTGGGACTAATGTATATTTTTTTGTTCCCCTCATTTCTATTATAATTTTTCTGCCTTTATGCTCGGAGCATTAGTTTCATTCTTACTTATTTACGCGATCTATGTTTTTATAGATTGGCTACGTAATTCAAAAAAAACTTTTAAGCCTCATGTCGCTTCTCACAAGAGGATTGCTCGAACTATTTGGATATACTGCGTTTTTTTGATTGCGGTTGCTATTACAATGGTTAGTTTTACTGATTTCAACCGCCAAAGATTTTACCGACCAATGTATGGTCAGTATAAGGGTTGGTATTTCCCATATGGCCATTACTCTAATTTACGCATAGGTGATATTCGAGATAAGACTGAAGTTTATGATAGATGGAAAACAATTCATACGCCATTGCTATTGGGGCGCAATTGGGAGGAACTTCCAAATGAAGAACCGCACACTCCATACTCACGTATTTTAAGTTCCATTCATACTTATAATTCTGATAGCAATTCTGAATTGTATGGTAGGGGAATCATTCTTCGCGTTTATGATTTGGACTCTGAAATTATTGATTCACAGGAAAATGGAAAATCGATTTATCAGTATTATATTGACGCTTTAGTATCTGATTCATCTTTTTATAAACATTCTGAGAATTTTTCTCCTAATTTAGCAATTGAAACACCTGTCTATATGACGGTTTCTGTGGGTGACGATTATCCTCCTATATTTAAGAAGCATATAACTATCTTTGCTAATAATCGTGCATATGAACTAAACTTTTATGTTGATGAGAAAGTAGAACGGCCTGCAAAATCCAATACTTTTGACTTTTTAGATGCTGAATTTCTCAATATCGCAAAGGAATTAGACCTACATTCTTATAAAGAATGGCAGGAACAGGAATCTCAATATAATAGAAATCTAAAAATAAAATGTGCTATTTTCATCGCACTATATTTACTTTGTATAGTAGGGGCAATTTGTTTTGCGCTCCGTTATTATCGCAATATAGGCAATGTAAATATCAAAGCAGTAAAGATTACTAAGTTTTTTTCAATTGTCAATTTCATAACATTTACAATTCTTGGTATTAGTTTTATTGCAGCCTTTTGCTCTATAAATCACGAACATATTACGGAGATATATCAATACCGTTTTGCTGCTTTTATAAATGATGAATATGCTGCCACATCCGTTTTGTGCTATGGGGCATATTTCCTCTTATTGATAATACCTACTAACAGGTTTTATATCAAGAGTTATACGCAGCCTACTCCTAGGGAATCCAAACCTAAATCTAAGCACAGTTTATTATATTGGATAGTTCGTCCATTTGTTTTATTATCAAAACTCTTTTCAAAAAGCACGAAAGCAATTAAAGAAGAATATAATAAGCAAATATCCGACAATAATTGATTTTTGGAGTTGTGGCATCGCCACCGCGCTTTCGTGTATCGAGCCTATGATCTTGACCGTAAGGCTTTAATCCCTAACTCATACAGTGAGCTTCGGCACCACCTAATTGGTGGATCCGAAGCTCACTTATTATTCTATCACTTGGAATTTACAGTCATCGTCGGATTCCGCCGCGCTGTTTGGGTTCGGGTTGTCGGAAGCCCATCCTTTCAATGAGTTTGCGAGCCATGTCGCGGAACCACTGAAAGACACTGACGCCGTCAATCTTCAGGATGAAACAGTGTTTCTTATCAGGATCACGTTCAAGTTTCGCCTCTGAGTGTTCGGTGGAGAATCTTTGACTATGTTCGGGTGAGTACAACGATCCTTGGAAAGGAACAGATTGTTGAGCGATTATTCTTTGAGTAAAACTATCCGGAAATCCGATATGCTTGCAGTATCTTGCCCAAATAAGCAGGTCGGGTACATCTGGAAAGTATTTCTCAATGTCAGCCTTATATTCGGCATAGTCGGAATCATAAGCAACTGACATTTTGTACGCTTCAAGAGCCGATACTTCCTTTGAGAGCTTTTCTTTCGATGTTTCAAGACCTTTGTATTCTTCAATCATTCCAACGACAGTCTCTTTCAGTGTCGAATTATACTCAACAAGCAATTTCTTATCCTTGGCAAGTTGAGCGTTCTCGTCGGTCAGCTGCTTGTTTGCGGCCTTGGATTCGATGATTGTCTTTTCAATCCAGCGGTTGCCCATTTCGAGTTCAGCCTTACGTTTCTCCAAAGATTGGGTTTCGGTATCAAGCTGCTCTTTCTCGGTGGTAAGAGTCACCACATCCTGCTCCAGATCCTTTTTCTTGATTTGGCATTTACGGTAATATTCGTGCTGGTCAACGTGGCGGGCTTCGGAGCCACGGATGCCACGTTCCAGCCCGAATCGTTCCATTGCCTCGGCATAGGTGTCCTGAAAGTGCGTGAGGTTTTCACGGGTCATAATGCTGTCGGCACTCAATCTGGGAGCGTTGCCCGACTTGGTACGGTAACGCTTCCGGGCTTTCGCTTCGCTCGCCTTTTTCTTTCTCTCGGTGGTGACTATCGGCACGACCGTGACATGAAGGTGCGGTGTCTGCTCGTCCATGTGGAGGTGTGCGCCGACTACATTTTCTTCTCCGAATGTTTCCTTTGCCCAGCGGACACTTGACTCCGCCCAATCGTCGAGCCTACCTTCATCGGCTAAACGTCGCAGTGCATCGCCGTCGGATGACAGCAGGACGTTGAGGGCAAGCACCTGGTTCTTGCCAATCTTCCGTGTCAGTCCGGCATGGTCAAGTCGATGCTGGATTGCCTCGCCCAGACCGTCAACACCATCGGGATATTTGATGAAATCATCACGGTTGAGATGGCGCAGTTCGGGGTGGGCATTGTCGGGCTGGGTGCTTCGCTCGATGTGTCGGGCGATGGCGGTGCATGAACCGCTTGCCTTCATTATGTGGAGTACGGCGTAACTCATAGGCAAGCGTGTTTATTTTGTGGAACAATCGGAGTGTACGGCTTCTCATTAAGCCGTATCGGGGTTTTCAAAGGGGATGTCCCCTTTGGCTCAGTAGGGACATTTTCAGCGTATCGGAACGATATGCGGCTCGGAAAATTCCCTAATGAGCTAAGGAATTTCCGGATGGCGTAATTTCCGTGCCGCCACTGCACAGATGGTACTGCACTGCCATAGCAGTGGTACACCGATATAACCATTGCAATGACTGCAATGGATTTTGCAACGAAAAAAGAATGTTTCACGGGATTTCAGTTTTTGATTTTACCCTTGGCACAATTGACATTCTGGCACAGACGGGATGGGTAGGCATCTCCGTCAGAAATGCCAGAGTGCCAAAAATGCCAAGGGGTGAATGTTTATAACTTGGTGTAGTTTCCGTAAGTGTTACGGATGAAAAGCACGCCTTTCCTGTCCTTCAGGAACCGCTTGAAGCTGCGCTCCGGCATACCGCATTTTCCGGCTATCGCCACACCTTCGGCAGTGGTGAAACTGTCGGGCAACTCCGAGAGAACGGCAAGCTGCAACTCGGTCAGTGCGTCCTCGCTGATGATGCCCTGCACCTTCGATGCGGTCGAGCGGAAATACTCGGCAAGGCGTATCGACCTCTCCACCGTGTCCACATCAATCAGTTTCTTCTCACCGCCACACGCCCAGTCGGCGAGAGCGAGCAAAAGAGAAAATCTGATAGCGTAGATTTCGAGTTTGCTTGCGATGGAGGTCAGGGTGTCGCTTCCGTCGGCGTTGCAACGGTCGGTCTGCTCGTTCTGCCACTGATAGAGGCGGTCGAGCGCGTCCGGCGAGAAAGGAACATCATCGGGGATTATCTCTCCGCTACTGTCAACCGTCGGCACTATCCCGATAAGCCTTGACAGGATTTCACGCCATGCGGCCGCGATGTCGAATGACGGCAGTCGGCGGGTGCGGTCCCATTTCGGTTTTGTCTGGTCGGCGGGGAACACATAGAGTATGCGCTCCATGAAACCGTTGGCGTTGCGGTTGTTCGCCGCAAGATCGGTAAGCACCTTCGGCTGTATCGTCCCGATGACGCAAAGGAACGGGTTGCGGATAAACACACCGCTCTGACTGCTCTTGCGGTCGGACATGGCAACCTTGTGGTTGAACACCGACATCCAGAACTCCGATTCCGAGCCGCTGTTGTAGCGGTTGAAATTCTTGACCCAACCCGCAAGCTCGTCATACATCAGTATCAGTCCACGGGGGTTCTCCGAGAGAATACGGTGTACCGCCTCGTTGGTCACGTCCTGCATCATAAAGCGCACCCGACGGGGTTCGACCGGGTTGAGTTCGTAACCGTTGGCGACCCTTTCTTTCGGTGGCAGCTCCATCGCCGCATTGTAGCGTTTCAACTCCTCGGTAAACTGAGCCGCTTTCTCGGCATCATGGTCGATGAGAGGCTGCATTAGATAACTGAGCGGGTGGCTCTTGCACACACCGGGGCATCCGACAAGGGCAACGAAAAGAATGACATACTCTTTCCACCCTGACATAGCCTCGGCTGAATGGGTGTTGCCGATTACCGCAGCCATAGCCGTCAACATGGAGCCTGCGATGTAGTCCTTAGGAAATCCGAGGGTGGCATTTGCCTCGTTGATTATCCCCTGCAACTTTGCAGGCAGGACGTCAATGGGGAAACCGCTGATACTCTGCGCAGTCGGTTGCTCTGCAATCAAGCCGTCAGTCGGTACCGGCGGTACTGACTGATTGGTCAGTTGGTCAGGAGTGTGATTTGTCACCTGTTCATTTGTCTGACAAGTCACTTCCGTACACTTGATTGCAGGTGTGTCGGGATTGCTGTCGGCTTTCTTCTTTACGGTTGCCTTTTTCTCGCCGGCCTTAGGCTTGGGAGTAGCCTTTGCTGATGATGTCGTTTCATTTTTCATCGGCAGCCTCCTTTCTTCTTCGGCTTGTCATTGGAGCCAAGTACGCCTACGGCGTTGCCGTCAATGAGTTTGCTCTCAGCCCATGCAAGCAGTTCCTGTGCCTTGAAATGAAGTTTGTTTCCAAACTTCTTGTGTGGAATGGTGTTCGCGCTTGTCTCTTTGTAGAGCTGCCCTTTCTTGATGGGATAGCCGTTGGCGTTGAGAAAGTCAAGAGCTTCTTCGGCGTTAAGGCCTTCATTGTCTTTTTTCGTCGCTTTTGCGGGAATGGCGGCAAGTGCTGCCATCACTCCCGATTCGGTGAGGTAATCCTCGACCGCTCCTTTCATGACGAGTTTCAGAACCTCGATGAAAGGAAGATTCAGGAAATCAGTAATGTTTTGCATTTTTAGGAAAAGTGGATTAGTGGGTTGTGGATTGTTTTGTTTTTTCTCACGCATCAGTTTTCAGATGATAAGTGATATGCTGTATGCTCAACATACGGGTAGGCGGGTGTCGTCAGGTCATAGTTATTGCGTCACACCGGCCCGATGACTACACCCGGAGGATTAAAAGGCCGGCAGACACTGCAAAATAGTATTGGACTTGCGTCCATGAGATATGCGAGAAAGTGAACATCGCTGAATTGTTTACCTTTACTGCCCTTCCGGACGGACAATAAAAAAGCGGGGCCTTGCCGATGCGTCTGTGCTGACGTGCCTTTGGCGAGGTCTCGTAAAAAGTTTTAATCCATCAATGTCACCCCTTCGCAAGGAGGTGTGGCAGGGGTACGACAATCGTCACCGCCCCGTCAGGGTCAGTGCTTCGCAATGTCGCGAGGGGTTAGGGCTACTGCCACCTAACTTTTGATAACTTCCTAACAAAAGAAAAATGAAATTGTTCAGCCATGTCCGATATTGGTCTTACATTGGCTGACGTGTGTCTTTCATAATTCCTGCTTGATTCTTATTTCGGCGGCTAAGCTACAAAACAGTTACGAAATATCCAAATTTTTGGAGGCTCCGAGGGCGAATATGCGTTATGGAGCTGATTTTGACGGGTCAAATTCCTGCTTTTAACTGATTGATCTGAGCACAGACACGGTTTATATGATCTAACCCATATAAGAGCGAATTGCTGTCAATATCCATCCACGAAAACAATGTCTTTATCTTGGAATATATGTTTATCACATAGGAGGTATCTATTGTTGACGTGTTTGTGGCAAAGCATATGGTTTCGTGGTGAGCAATACGGTTTCGCAAGGAGTTGACCTTATCAAGCTCATTGAAAATGTAAGTCTGATTATACTGCATCTCCCTTGATGACCGGGGCTTATTGGGAAATATAGTGAGAAGATTACGCCCGGTCACTCTATACTGTATCGGCGAGAACATATACTTCCAGATGCCAAATTCCATTTCAGCCAATAGTTTGGGATGGCTATATGAATGGGATTGTATCAGTTTACGATGGGCAAAGGCGATAATATCACGCGTCTTCCTCAAAATCGGTTCAGTAAATACTCCGTCTGGCATAATTGAATCTCTGAGCCAATCCTCACCAAGATTATCAGTAAGTTTACTATCAATCGCATTACGCAGTGCAACCTCGAAGCAACTCACAATAGTAAACATTTCCTGTGAAATCTGTAGATTGTAGCGATAGAGCGTCATAGCCTTACGGGTGTCGCCACCGCAGGCTGTCAGATACCGCTCCATCCTTTTGGAGGACATTATTTTCTCAAAATCTGCGTATTTCATCAGAAAATCTTAATCTTTTTGGAGTAATGTTTTGTTTTTAAGATAAAAAGCACTACCTTTGCAGTGTTGAATCCCGGTAGCCCCTGTATATCAAGCTATCGGGTTTTGTTTTATCTAGGTTTCAATGGAGTGTCAGAAAATAGACTATCAACATATTCACCTACAGTCATGCGCTTTTCGGTAAATTGCCTATCTCCAAAAAATATTCTATACCGATCGATTTCCTCTGTTTTTGCTGTCGGGTGAAACACTACTTCTATTTTAGCATCTTTCCGGATAAATCGAGATAGTAACTGACGAATTTCAAAGTCTGCGGCTGGAAGAGAATACCCAATAAAAACAACTTTTGTGGCTTCAGATAACTCTATTCCTGCATTTTGCCATATAAGTCGGATTTGAATATTGCTTAAATCTTTAAGAAAGGTTGGTAAGATGAGGTTACCTCTAAGTCTAATAGAAGCTGCTTTGTTCCCAAGGTTATAATTAGACTTACAATATTTACAGTATGTAGTCTCAAACATTGTCTTTTCCCCGAACTTTACATACATTCTTTGGCATAGGGGGCAGTGTAGCCAATTCATAGAACCATGAAGTTTGAGATATTTTATGTTATATCCATTTCTACCCAACGCTAACAATCCGGGTTTGATAAATGGATCATTATCTAATGAACTGATGTAACAGCAGTAATCCACAACTGAAATTGGGCCATGTAGAGTATCCCCTTCACAGAGAATTTGAGATTCATGACTTGTTAAATCATACAGACTATTGTCTAACAAAATATCCCAATTTGTTGTGATTATTCCTATGCCATCCAATTCCGGATTTGCAATTCTTTGTTTTGCGATGGAATTGATATAATCAGCGAATTTTGTGATATAGGTTTTATTATGACCTCGAAAATCAACACCGTATTGAATGGAGCGAGCCATTAACAGATGTAGCTTTTCTCTTAGATCCATTAAACTTTTTGCAGAATATGAACCTAACGACAAACCTTGTGAAATACATCTGTCAATGGGCGTAAAAACGTCTTCTAACGCAATTTTAGAAAACATTTCGTCTGATAACAACAATTCTTTTCTAAGAAACTCCTTAAACTCATCAATGGATTTTACTACATCCTCATTATCTGAAAAATGTTCATAAAAATCCGAACTAAGGATATTTTGGATAATCTCATTTTGAATGGGACCTCCGGCATCCTTAGAGAAACCAGCACCAAGAAAAAATATGATTTTATTTGATTTCATATTAGTTGTTGAGTATGAGTTGATTTAAGGAGCAAAGATAATAAATTTCAATGATATTTACAACTTTGGGAAATTCTAATTCAGAATTAGAATAAAAGGACATCGGGTTTCCCTCCCGATGTCCAACCACTAATCCACGTCAAAAATGAAACAAAAACATTATGACGTTGAATCTTATTGCAAAGGTAGTCATTTTTGACCGCCTATACAACTCTATAACAAGCGAAAGAGCCAAAGTGTCAAGAATGCCACGGGGTATGAACTGTCAATCTTCAACATCCGAGGAGGATTCGCGGGAGAATATGTCATCACGCCGAAATGATATTCTTCCGAGACTGTTCATCGCATCCTTCTTCTGATTGTCAATTACATGAAGATACTTCTCTGTCATCTTTATGCTGGCGTGTCCGAGCAAAGATGATACAGTCTTGATGTTCGCTCCGGCACTCAGTACATTTACCGCAAAACTATGGCGGGCACAGTGCCAGGTTATGCGTTTGTTTATCCCGGCCTGCCTGACCCATTCCTTGAGATGCTTACGGCAAATGGAATTATGTGGCAGTGGAAAAATTTTCTCTGACATTATCTCCGGATCACGCGGGAATCCGATTATCTCCATAAGGTCATCGCTCAATGGCATGACAACCGCACTGTGTGCGCTTCGCCCTTCGCTCTTGACCTGATTGAAACGAAGTGTGCGGGAACTAAAATCCACATTTGAATAAGTCAGCCGGACTATATCGCAAAATCGGATTCCAGTGTACAGCGAGAAAACAAAGGCTCTCTGAATATCGGGGCGTTCCTGTTTGTATCGGGTAAGCAACAGTCGTTCGATTTCCTCCTTGGTGAGAATATCCTTTGTCAGCACATTAGTGTCACATCTGATGACGATACCCTTGCAAGGGTCCTTCTTCATCATTCCTTCCTCTATCGCCATTGCACAGGCTTTCTTGAAATAGAAGAAAGACTTTCGGGCACCCTCTCCGGCGCATATCCCTTTCAGCCATTCGGCAAATCCGACAGCAATCTCATTCGATACATTCTCAAAACGTATGAACGTGGCATACCGTTGGAATCGGGGTATCGAATTGAGATATTTGATAAAGCGGTTATGGATAAGCCGGAATGCAAGCTTGGCCGATTTGGTTATCGTTGCCTCCTCCGAATAAATCCTGCGGAAGAAATCGTGAAAATTCGGTTCCTTTTCCTTTTGCAAACGGTAACCCTCTCGATCTTCAAGAAACTCCTGCTCACGTTCAAACCTTATTTTCTCAGCGAGAGCCAAAGTATTCCGGTTCTGCAACCGTTCCTGCTGATTTCGGGGATTGAGCCAAAGGTAGAGATTAAGACTCTCCTTCTTGCGGTTGTGGGTAATCTTGTATTTAGGCTTTCCAGCCATTGCGCCCTCAGTGTATAAAACGGGGTTGCCGTCTTCGTCAAGCACCGGAGTTTCATGTCGTCCGAGATAGTATTCAAGATACAGACTCGCACGACCATCCTGAAGCGTCTTTTGAAGCAGCTTCGGGTTCTGTTTCGAGAGGTTTTTGAGTCTTGGCATATCTAAATGTTTTTTGTCGTGTCGGCAAAGGTATGTCAAACCTCTGAAACACAAAAGGTGTACTACACACTCCTTAACATTCAGGGGCGTACTAAAGTTGTACTGAATGCGAAAAACAATACAAAACAACGAAAAATACCAAAGATTCAAAAAATACTAAATCACTGACCAATAACATGATTACGTTCTATTCTTTTTCGCTGAAATTATACCATTAAAGCGACACCTTCCAATATTATGCTTCAAGTGAGCCGGCAGACGGACTTCCGGGAACTGCAGTAGTATATGAAAATCGTAGCGCAAATGGGGATGTGGTAATTCCTGATACTATTTATGGCTATGGGAAACCGTATATAGTAAATGATATGATAAACAGCGCTTTCGTAGGTAGTTATATTTCATCTATACGTTTGCCGAATACTCTTAAATCTATTAGTCGTGAAGCATTTTATGCAAGTCTCAGACTTTCCTCTGTTGAATTCGGGGAATCAGTTGAATATATAGGGCCGAGTGCGTTTGAGAGTTGCACGAGTCTGACTTCAATAGATATCCCGAACTCGGTTGTAAATGTAATGGATAGAGCTTTCTATGGTTGCTATGGCTTGACATCTTTAAAAATTGGCAAGTCAGTTGAATCAATCGGAGGCCAAGCATTTTCAGAATGCAGTAATTTGAAAGAATTCATTATTGATGAAGATAATCCGAACCTGATATGTGTGGATGACATTGTCTATTCAAAAGATATGTCAGTTGTATGGTTGTGTCTACCATGCAAAAATGGTGGGATAACTCTTCCGGAATCAGTCACAACCATTATGGACTATGCGTTTTCCGGATGTAGTGGCCTGACATCAATAACTATACCGAGCAGAATCACAAAAATTGGAGACTATATGTTCTCCGGATGTAGTGGCCTGACATCAATAACTATACCGAGTGGAGTCACAACAATTGGGGACCATGCGTTCTCCGGCTGCAGCGGCCTGACGTCAATAACAATTCCAAATTCAGTTCAAACAATTGGGAGTAGTGCGTTTTTGGGCTGCAGCGGCCTGACATCAATAACTATACCGAGTGGAGCCACAACAATTGGGAAATATGCGTTCTACGGCTGTAGTGGCCTGACGTCAATAGCTATACCGAGTTCAGTTACAACAATTGGGAGCTATGCGTTTTATAACTGCAGCGGCCTGACATCAATGACTATACCGAATACGGTCACAACAATTGAGAGTTATACGTTTAGAGGCTGTAGCAGCCTGAAAGAGCTGACTATTCAAGATGGAGAAACTCCTTTGGTATGGGTTGGTAATTATTCTAAAGAGCTCGATTTTAGTACCTCCCCATTAGAAAAGCTGCACTATGGTAGAAATCTGGAGACAGGGAATATGCCTTTTCCGTTTAAGGATAACAAGACGACTCTAAAATCACTTTCAATCGGAGATAGTATAAAATCAATTGCCGACAGTGTATTTTCAGGATGTAATAATCTTGTATCGTTAAATATCGGCAAATCGGTAGAAACAATCGGAATTAGTGCGTTCTCAGGTTGCAGTAGTCTGACTTCGCTTGTTATCCCTGATGCTGTCAGGACAATCGGAGAATCTGCGTTCTCAAGCTGTACAAAACTGGAATCGTTGAAAATCGGCGAATCGGTAGAAACAATTGAAAAATCTGCGTTCTCAGACTGTAGTAGTCTGACTTCGCTTGTCATCCCTGATTCTGTCAGGACAATCGGAGAATCGGCATTCTCAAGTTGTGGAGCATTGACCTCTGTCTGCCTTGGCAAGTCAGTGGAATCAATCGGGAATAATGCATTTTATTGTTATGGATATACCAATATGGGTTATCAATATCCGATAGACAGTAAGATTACAGAAATAAAGGTGCTGAATCCTGTGCCTCCGCTTATGGAATATTCGGTATGGAATTCAAATACATATTCCGATGCTGTGCTTGAAATTCCTGAAGGTACGATTATTGACTATATTTCAACCGACTGGAAGGAATTCAAATCCATAAATGCCGGTGGTGCCGATATCTCTAACACAAGCATTGATGACGGTATATTCAGATATAGACTTGTCAATGACGATCCGGAGAAACCGACAGCCATACTTGCCGGTGTTGTGTCAAAAAGCATAACCGGGGCCACTATCCCTGAGAGAGTGACAGATATGTCAGATCCTGACAATCCCCGCCGCTATTATGTCAAGGTGATTGGCCCGGAGGCATTCAGCGCTTGCTACGAACTGAAAGAGATGACTATAAATCCGCGTGCTTCGATTGAGATCATCTGCCGTGGTGCTTTCAAGGATTGCACGGCTTTGGAATCGTTTGAAATACCTGCGACTGTGCAACGCATTGACTCTGATGTATTCAGCGGTTGCAGCGCTCTGAAAGAAGTCATTGCCGGACCGGGCATTGGTCTGATTCCTTCCGGTTTGTTCAATGGCTGTTCTGTTCTTGAATCGTTTGAGATTCCTGAGTCCGTGCAGAGCATTGGAGCAAACGCGTTTTATGCCTCAGGTCTGCGCTCTGTGAGCATTCCTGAGTCCGTGCAGAGCATTGGGGCAAACGCGTTTTATGCCTCAGGTCTGCGCTCTGTGAGCATTCCTGCAGCGGTAATGACTATCGGCAACCAGGCGTTTGCCGGCTGCAAATCTATGACTGAATTCCGGATCGAAGATTCGACTGAGCCGATATCTTTCGGGACGGATATTTTTGGATCTTATCATTATCCCAACCAGGATACGAGAGCTAATGCAGAGTCAATGTATATAGGCCGTGACTGGGGTGGTGACAGTAAAATTGGAGTAGTCGGATTTAAGACCCTTGTCATAGGCAACCTTGTAAAGGCCATTCCTGATGATGCGTCTATTGCTTGTCGGAATGTTGAAAATCTGACATTAGGAAGCGGCCTGGAGTCGATTGGAGCCAATGCTTTTAGTGTCGGACTTTTGTCTGAAGTCGTGATTCCATCATCTGTGCGCTCTATCGGTGCGTATGCATTCAGTGGCAATAATTTAAAATCAGTGATTATCGGCTGCGGAGTGGAGACTATCGGCGAAAATGCTTTCGCTGGCAACGCGAATGTGGAATCTGTGGCGATTACCGCTCAGAAGCCCCCGACAGCGCCCTACACTGCCTTCAGCGACTACAGCGCGAAGCTCTATCTGCAGGGCGGTCAGGATGTGATTGATGCCTATTATGATGCTTATACCTGCTGGGACCGTTTCACAGGCTATTCGATGACTGTGGCCCGGCGCATAGACGGCGAGGGAGAGACAAGCATCAGCGGAGAGCCCGGCGACCGCATCCAGCTGTCGGCCAAGGTGTGGCCCGCAGATGCCACCTTGCCTCAGATTTTCTGGCGCTCTACCAATCCGGCTGTCGCTACCGTTGACAACAACGGTCTTGTGACTGTCCGCAAAGGTGCTGACGAGGGTGGATGCCGCATCATCGCCTCTACGCTCTATGCCGACGGGCCTGAACTTGTCTACGGCGTCAACGGCTCTGATGAGTCGGGCATTGATGTTCCGGTGGCCGATGTGGTTGTAGACGGTCCTGTGGAAGTCTATTCGATCAACGGCATCAGACTCGGCGATTCGACTGAAGGCCTTGCCCCCGGCATCTACATTGTGCGCCGGGGCAGCAGTGTCACCAAAGTTCTTGTGAAGTGATCTGAAATCTGATCACACATACCATACAAACCGGGCCTTGAAAGCGGATTCAACGCGCTTTCAAGGCCCGGTTTCTGTTCTGTGGATGTCGTCATACGCAAAGCCGTCCGATTTACCGCTCCGGATGGACACGCGCCGTTGCGCAGCCGTCCGGGGCGGTAAATCGGTGTCCTCGACCGGACACCACGATAGTTTGAATGTCTTTCAATCCCCCGACACCTACGCGCAAAGCGCTGCGGTGTCGGGGGCTACGAGTAAACCGGTGTCCTGCCGGACACCCGCTAACCGCAGAGCCTTCCAAGGTCCGTCTTTTCGGACTGGTTAGGGCTTGGGGTTCTGTCCGGGTCACGCTTCGCGTGCTGAGGCCGGATGGATGCGCTCAGAATCCGGATAGAGTCGCACAGAATCCGGGTGGTGATGTCCGCCAGGACATCAGTTTACTCGTAGCCCGTGACACCGGAGCGTAAAGCGCGCAGGTGTCACGGGGTTGCGATCCCTCTCGGCATGTGGTGTCCGGTCGAGGACACCGATTTACCGTTCCGGATGGTGTGCTTCCGTATTATCACACTCTTTCAGGAGGCCGGGTGTTGTATCTTTGCAGAACTTCTTTCCGATAAGTAGCTCTGAAAAATTGCCCCCGTTTTTTTACGGAATCGGGTCAGTACTTGGTCACGCGCAGAGTGGAGCGGTCGATTGCCGAGGTTGACTGCGCGGGCGCCACGGTTGGAATCTCGGCCCCTTCCCTGACGAGTATGACGCACTTGATCGGACCGTCGGCCTCTATGCGCTGCCATCCGGGCGAATAGCTGCGGCCGCTCTGATAGTCGGTCCACTTCTGTCCGGCGGGCAGATAGACGTTGCGCGCGGAGGTTTCGGTGAGCAGCGGGGCCACAAGGATGTCGGAGCCGAACATGTATTGGTCTTCAACGGTCCAGACACCGGGATCATCGGGAAACTCCACGAGCAGTGCGCGCAGCATGGGCCATCCGTTGGCCACGCAGGTGGCGGCCTGCTGTTCGATGTAGGGCATCAGCGAGTATTTCAGCTCGGCGCAGCGGCGGAAGTAGTCGGTGAATTCCGGATTGTCATAGAGCCAGGGCTCGGTCGGAGGCGCTCCGTGGGCGCGGGTGTGTGATGATAGGAAGCCCATAGGGAGCCAGCGGCGGTAGAGGGCTTCGGGGGTTGAGGTGACGAAGCCGCCCATGTCGTGGCTCCAGAAGCAGAAACCGCTCATGCCGAGCGAGAGGCCTGCGCGGAGTGTGCCGAGCATACCGGTGTTGGTGCTTGCCGCGTCACCGCCCCAGTGGAGCGGATAGCGCTGCGATCCGGCCCATGCTGAACGGGCCCAGATGATGTTGTCGCCCTTGATGCGGCGGGTCACGTCGGCAACGGCCTTGTTGTAGCGCACCGGGTAGAGGTTGTGTTCGTAGAGACCGCTGCGGCCGTTGGCATAGATGGCGTCGAGGGGAGCGGCTTCGCCGAAGTCGACCTTGATGGCGCCAACGCCCATTTCGAGCAGCGAGCCGAGTTTCGACTGATACCAGCTGACGGTCTCCGGGTTGGTGAAATCAAGCACGGCGTCTTCATAGGGCAGAGTGCCGCGTCCGTTTTTGACCGCGAGACCCTTGCTGACGAGTTCGGGGAAGTATTTGTTGCCGGGCACGAAGTAGGGGAGCTGCCAGAGGCAGATGTGGAACCCGTCTTTGGCAAGATCTGAGATCATCTTGCGCGGGTTGCGGAAGCGTTCGGGCGAGAATTCATAGTCGCATTGCCAGTCGGTGTCGAACCATCCGGTGTCGAAGTGGATAACGTCGGCCGGGATGCGGTTGCTGCGCAGCTTGGCCGCCACGTCGCGTCCCTCGTCTTCGGTGAAGTAGCTGATGCGGCTCATCCAGGTGCCGAAGCTCCACAGCGGTGGCATTTCTGGACGTCCGCTCAGGGCGGTGTATTCGCTGAGGATTTCCTTTGGAGTGCCCCACATGATGAAGAGGTCAAGGTCTTCATCGGCCATGAAGAGCTTGTTGGCTCCGATGTAGCTCTGGCCCACGTCGGCGGTCAGCGGAGCCGAGGTGTGGATAAACATGCCGTAGCCCAGGTTGCTGAAGAAGAAGGGGATGGGCTTGTACATGTCGGGACTTTCGGGGCCCTGCGGGTCGGTGACGAAGAGGTTGAGCTTCTGTCCGGCCTTGTCAAGCGGACCGGGGCCTTCGCCAAAGCCGAAGATGCGTTCGCCGGGCGTAAGGGAGAAGACGGGGTTGATGGAGCGGGAGTTGTCTGCTCCGCGCTTGATGAAGCTGAATGGTGGCACCTTGATCTGGGTGGAATCGTTGTCGCTCCAGGTGCGTGTGCGGCTCAGTTCGCGGCCCTCGCTGTCGAGTATGACAATGCGCCAGGGATCGGCCTGGATGCGCAGAGAACCGTAGGGCGAGGTGTAGAGAACGTCGGCGCCCTTGCGTGTGACCTTCCAGGCGGATGCATCGTTGGCTACCGGTCCGGCAAGCATGGGCGAAAGCGAGTCGGGATCGGCGGGAGCTACCGGCGAGGTGTGGATGCGCAGGCGCAGTGTGCGTCCGTTGACCGGCTCGATACTGAAACCGAGATCGGGATTTTGCGGATAGGCAGTGTCAGGAAAATCAAGGCTTTTGAGAGGCTGGTGGAGATAGGTGTTGGCGTTGAAGGCCTGACGGGGCATGAGTTGCTGACGCTTCCAGCTGATGGTGCCGCGTCCGGTCGAAGTGTCGAACCCGGCCAGAGAGTCGGCAAAGAAATAGGTGTTGGTGAAGTCAGCGAAATCCTTGCTGACATCAATGCTCTGGCTCAGCAGATAGGCTGAGCCTGCATTTGTGCGTGTGTCTGCGGCGGCTGTCAGGATGCCGAAGGCCATGACGGCAGACATGAATGATCGGAATGACATGCTGATTGGTAAGGTTTGGGGTAAATAGGTTGAAGGTTTATAGATGCACAAATATAATGAAAAAATCCGAGAAATTTTTGCGGGCTGTGAAATTCTCGCGAATAAATTGTAAATTTGCCGTAAACCTTGAAATTTGAATCACATGGAAGATATCAAAGTCACCGCACGGAACCTCATGGAGTTCCTCAACGAAAGTCCGGTCAATTTTCTTGCCGTCAAGACCGTCAGACGCCATCTTGACGCCGCCGGTTTCACCATGCTTGACCCCGCAGCCCGCTGGCAGCTTCAGCCGGGCGGAAAATATTATCTGGTCAAGAACTCAAGCGCCATTTTCGCGTTTACAGTGACCACCGAAGGCCCTGACGCCGGTTTCCGCATAATCTCGGCCCACTCTGACTCTCCCTGCCTGCGCATCAAGCCTAAGGCCGAGATGATCAGCGATGGTGGGGTTGTCAGGCTGAACGTGGAGGTCTACGGTGGCCCGATTCTCTACACATGGTTCGACCGTCCGCTCTCGGTGGCCGGACGTGTGGTGCTCCGCGGCGAGGATCCGCTGCATCCCCGTACAGAGATAGTGAAATTCGACCGCCCGTTGCTGATCATACCGCACCTTGCCATCCATTTCAACCGCGCTGTCAACGAGGGCAATCCTCTCTCGATGCAGAAAGACATGCTGCCGGTGATAGCCATTGTCAGAGATGCCGCCGAGAAAGACAATCTGCTGCTCCGCACTGTGGCTGACGCGCTCGGATGCCGTGTGGACGATATTCTTGACTTCGACCTCTCGCTTTTCGACACCACTCCCGCCTGCACCGTGGGGCTTGACGATGAGTTTCTGACTTCGGGTCGCCTGGATGACCTGAGTATGGTCCACGGCGCTATGACTGCTCTGCTTGAGACTTCGTCGACGGCACAGACCCGTGTGATGGCTGTGTTTGACAATGAAGAGACCGGATCGGGAACCAAGCAGGGGGCCGCTTCGCCGGTGCTCGCCCAGCTGCTGCGCCGCATTGTAGGCTGTCTCGGCGGCTGCGAAGAGGACTATCTGCGCTCGATCGACAAGTCCTTTATGATCTCGGCTGACAACGCCCATGCTTTCCATCCGAACTATGCGGAGAAGTATGACCCGACAAACCATCCCGTGGTGGGCGGCGGTCCGGTGATCAAGATCAATGCCAACTGCAAGTATATGACCGATGCCGAATCAGCTGCCGTGTTCCGCTCTATCTGCGACAAGGCCGGAGTGCCCTGTCAGTATTTCGTCAACCACAGCGATGTGGCCGGCGGATCGACTCTCGGCAATATTCTGACATCGCAGATCGACCTGCGCGGCGTAGACATGGGCGAGGCCATATGGGCCATGCACTCGATCCGCGAGACGATGGCCACTAAAGACCATGCCTATACCATAGCGGCATTCAAGACCTTCTTCGATCTCTAAACGGACCATCGTGTTTTCTGAGAAATTATATGCGACTCTTCCTCCGGGCGCTGACAGACCTCTGTCGCCCGGAGGAAGACTTGTCTGTTGGGCGGGTGTGCTGCTCGCCGCGCTGATCTATGCACTTTTCTCGCTCCATGTACCTTATATCGGTGACGATTATGCCCTTCCTGTCGACTGGATGACAGCCAACGGCGGTGTCAAGGAGTTTTCCTGGCCGAGGATGTGGAATTTCACGGCCTATCTGAGGTCTATCGACAATTGCCGGCTGGACAACATCGTGTTCATGGCGATGCGTATGGCTCTGTTGCCCAAATGGACTCTGGCGCTTGTAGTCGGACTGAGCGGGGCCTTTCTTATCCTTGGTGCGGGACAGCTGTGTTCCCCCCGACGCTCAGACCTGCCTCTGGTCATGATCGCTTTCTGGGGGTGGATGACATTTACGTTCTCGTGGCCCTTCGGCACGATGGGGATCGATAATTCATTCAATGTCCTTTTGCCGTCGGCCATGACGGTGTGGTTTCTCGTCCTGCTGCGTCGTGTGGCAAGCGGCAGGCTCCCGGTTCCGGTGCTTGTCGCAGGTGGTGTTTATGCCTTTCTGTGTGGATGGATACATGAAGGTTATGCCGTGCCTGTCGGATGCGGTCTTGGGGCGTGGGCGCTTCTAAGGCGTTTCCGTATGCCGTGGCAGTGGTGGATTCTCACAGCCGTTTTTGCTGCGGGAGCACTCTGGGTTGTCAGTGCGCCGGGCCTTTGGATGAGGTTTTCGTCTGTCTCTGTGGGCGCCCCGGTCAATCTGAAGACAGTGCTTACTCTGTCGCTGCCTGTAGTAGTCTTGGCGGGATTGGCTGTTGTCTTGATGGCTTGCCGCATCCGGAAATGTGCGCTTGGAGGATGTCGGGATCATTATTGGCATCCACAAGCAATGGATGTCGTTGTCGCGATGGCCTTTGTGGTGTCAGCGGTGATAGTATTCAAATCGTCCCCTTCCAATCCGCGGGCTCTTTGGATCTGCAATCTTTTTGCCTCGCTGACAATGTTCGGGCTGCTTCGGACGGTCTTTGTCAGATGGCCGGCCACGGTGGTGAAATGTCTGGCCGGGGTGGCATTGCTTATGATCGTGGTCTTCTATATCAATGTCATCAGGACTCAGAAGCGGCTATGGGATGAAGAACAGGAGATCGAGCGGCAGATGGCGGAGTCGGAGACGGGGACTGTATATCGTGATTATACGATTGCAATGTCAAAACTGACGCTGCTTCATCCGGTCAACGCCCACTGGCGGACCACGCTCCACATCAACAGTTACAATGATTTTTATCCCGGCGACAAAGTCTTTGCGGTTGTTCCGCCTGTGCTGGAGAGTCTGACGGCTGAAATGGTCGATTGGATGGAACGCAGCTCCAATGGCGGTCATGACAGTCATGAACGGCCCGGATTTCCGGCGAAACTTTCAGGTGGGGCAGATGTGTTTGCCTATGGCGATGAGCTGATCATGCCTGACAGACGGATGACTATGACTTATTGGACTGGGACTGAGACTGAAGTGGCGTCGCGTGGTATAAAGTGTGATTACGAGTGTGCTGATGGCCGGAGATTTGACAGCATGGAGTCGGTGCAGATCCGGTTTCGCACCCGCGATGGCCGGAGTCTCATATACATAGCGCCCTGTCATGTCAAGGTAACAGGGCCTTATAAATCTGTTTCGTATGTTGAAACACCCTCTAATTAGCCGGAATTGAAGTATGATTGAGAATGGGAGAGAGGTCAGGCATCCGCTGGTATCAGTTATAGTGCCCGCATATAATGTTGCTGAATACGTAAAGACAATATATAATAGTGTATTGGCGCAGACCTATCCTGACTGGGAGCTGGTTTTTGTGGATGACTGCTCGACTGATCAGACTGCGGCTGTGGTACAAGATATAGCCGATTGTGATCCGAGGGTAAGACTTTACAAGACGGAACATAATTCCGGAACTCCATTGAGACCGAGGGTAAAGGGCGCTGAGATGGCCGAGGGAGAGTATGTCTGCCCGATAGATGCGGATGACGATGTTTCGGCAGACTTTATCAGGGAGCTTATTGACAGGGCGCTGGAGACCGGAGCCGAAATAACATTACCGATCATGAGAAATTGCCGATCCGGGGAAGAGGTGGAAATCTTTGATTCCGAAGCCTTGGATAAGGGCTCGGTTTATACGGGTTGGGATCTGGTTGCCCACACGCTCTATGAGTGGCGCTTTGGAATGAACGGCGGTTTGTATGAAAAGGAGTTCTATAAGAAGTGCCTGAACTATCTTCTGGGACTGAGATTGACGGTGAAGGCCCCCGTGGTGGCACTTACGGAGTCTCTTATGTTTATTGACGAAGCCGGCAGCCGTGTCCTTCTGATGGATGCGGAAAAAGTCGCTTTTGCCGCTAAGGCGGTTTACAATTACAGATATAATCCTGATTCGGTTGTGGAAATCAAATCGGCCAGGAGTTTCAATATCCTGGATTCAAATATGTTTATCCGTCAGGCCTTGTTGGATCATGGATGCAGTGAAGGTCCGCTATGGAGACGATTGCAACTACATCTCTCAGCTTGTCTTGCCGACAAGATGGCAAAATATGTTGAAAATTATTCGAAATTATCGGCTCATGACCGCCGCGAAGCATTGGAAACGCTTAAACGGGCTTATCGGAATTATGATCCGGCGGAAGCCGCGCCTGCGATTTCAAAAATCTTTTATGTGATATTCCGCTCTGGCTTTTATAGCGCAGTCATGCTCTTTTATTTAAGAAACTGCCTGAAATTCAGGTTGCAGTGCTTTAGAGGTCGTTTTTAAACAACCTCTTGGAAGAGCCTGTCAGCGTCTTTTGTCCGCTCGGTAAAAGTCAGTTGCAGAGGTAAACTGTATGACAAAAGTTCCGGAAGTCGGTGACAAGACTTCCGGAACTTTTGATTGTGTTGGATCGGTGGGATTTACAAGATGATAGGCGTCTTATTCGTGCTTGCGGTCCATAGCATACCAGGCATAGGCTATGTAGGCAGCCACTGCAGGAACGATTATGGAAACCCAGCTCATGCAGGTGAGAGTAAAGTGGCTCGATGAGCTGTTGAAGATGGTAAGCGATGACGATGGGTCGGTGAGCGAGGGGTAGTAGGGGGTGTTGTTGTAGCCTGCTATCCAGAAGAGGCAGAGCACCACCAGTATGGTGCCTGTTCCGCACCACCAGATGCCGTCGGTCCAGTGGTCGGCAAGAGTGGAGCGAATGATTGCGTAGAGCACCATCACTACTCCGATCAGGAAGATGGCCAGAGTCCAGGGCATTTCCACCAGATTGTGGAAGTATTTGAACTCGCGCGGAGCGAAAGTGCTCCGCAGGCCGTCGATCCCGCCGTTGAAAGTGGTCTCCAGTCCGGTTGACGTGAGGAGAACCCCGGCGAAGATGAGGAAGAGCACCACGAATATGGCACCGTTGACCATGACTCGGCGGCGGTTGGCCTTGAAAAAGCTGTCAGGGTTGGAATTGTTGTTGAGCAGATAGAGTGCTCCCTGCGTGCGGGCAAGGAAGAGAACGGTGAAGCCGAGCAGCAGGTTCTTCCAGTTGAATATGGCCTCGAAACCGTGGGAGGGAGCCCAGACTGAGATCACCGGAGAAGAACCGTCGAGAATGTTGCCTTTGCTGACTGAAAACTCAGCCCCGAAGAAGAACATCGAGACAGCCACGCCGAGCAGAATGCAGCCCACGCAGCCGTTGATGAAGAGAAAGGTATCGTAGGTGCGGGTGCCGAAGATGTTGCCCGGCTTTGTGCGGAATTCATAGCTGACAGCCTGGAGCACGAAGCTGATCAGTATGAGCATCCACAGCCAGTAGGCGCCTCCGAAACTTGTGGAGTAGAAAAGCGGGAACGATGCGAAGAAGGCACCTCCGAAAACCACCAGAGTGGTGAACGTGAGTTCCCATTTGTGGCCGAAAGAACTGATCATACGGCGCGAGGCCTCGGAAGAGTCGCTGGCGGAAAGCAGAAACGTCTGTCCTCCCTGCACGAAAAGCAGGAACACCAGCAGTGCGCCGAGCACAGAAATGAGCAGCCACCAATATATCTGTAAGGATTCAAGTTCCATGATTTATGTCTGTTTGAGGGTGAGAAATCGGGTTAGTGGTTTTCAGGTCCGCGTCTGATCTGGTTGATCATGATTGTGACCTCGGCCACGAGCAGGGCTGTGAATACGGCGGCAAACATCCAGAATGTCAGCTGTACGGTAGAGGCCGAGATGGCCGAGATAGCGGCGCGGGCGGGCATCAGGCCTTCGATGATCCAGGGCTGGCGTCCGACTTCTGCAGTCACCCACCCGGCTTCTGAGCAGATCCACACCACAGGGATGGTCAGTATGGCCACCCACTGCCACCACTTGCGTTCCCAAAGGCGTCCGCCACGGGCCGAGCTGATGACGGCGAGTATGAAGAAAAGCAGGAGATAGCCTCCGGCAAGCACCATGATGTGGAACGAATAGAATGTCATGCCCACAGGCGGAATCGCCTCCTCAGGGCTGTCGAGATATCCGTAGCCGAAATAGCGGTAGTCTTCCTTGAGACGGGCGCGTGCTTCGGCCATAGCCGCGGTATCGCCGTCGGTCATGGCCCGGTCGAAGTCACGGAGGGCCTCATGGGCGCGTTTGCCTATGGCTATGCGTTCGGCATATGATTCAGTCCTGATGGTGTCGCCTTCCGGCGTGAGGCTTATGCCTTCGATAAGATCATTGATGCCGGGCACGAAGGTGTTGGCATCGTGGTTGGCGAGGATCGAGAGACCGTAGGGGATCGAAATGTCGAAAAGGAAGGGATCTTTGCCGTCATTGAGAGTCTTTGACGGGTCGAGCAGACCGAAGCCCACTATCTCCTGGCCTACTTTGCCGTTATATAGTCCCTCCATCGCGGCGAGTTTCATGGGCTGCACCCTCGCTACCTGGACTGCCGAGCCGTCGCCGGTCCAGAGTGTCAGCACGATGCCTGCGAGGCCTGTCCATCCGGCTATGCGGATCGAGTCGAGAGCGAATTCACGGCGCTTGTTTTTCATCAGAAACCAGGCGCTGACGCCGCAGACAAACACTGCGCCTACCACCCAGCCGTCAAACACGGCATGGAAGAACTTGTTGATGGCCACGGGCGAAAGCACCACGTCCCAGAAGTTGTCCATGACGTTGCGCATCTGTGCCGGGTCGAATTCCATGCCGACGGGATATTGCATCCATGCGTTGGCAATCAGTATCCACAGGGCCGAGATCGAGGCTCCGAGGGCTGTCAGCCATGTGGAAGCGAGGTGGAATCCGGGGCTGACTTTTTTCCATCCGAAGAACATGACGGCAATGAAGGTTGCTTCCATGAAGAAGGCGAGCAGGCCCTCGATGGCAAGCGGCGCTCCGAAAATGTCGCCCACAAACCAGCTGTAGTTTGACCAGTTTGTGCCGAATTCGAATTCAAGGATAATTCCGGTGGCCACTCCCATAGCGAAGTTTATGCCAAAGAGTGTCATCCAGAACTTGGTAATTTGGAGCCATTTTTCGCTTCGGGTGCGGAAATAGATGGTCTCCATGATTCCGACTATCACGCTCAGGCCGAGTGTCAGCGGCACAAAGAGCCAGTGATACATGGCTGTGAGGGCAAACTGCCATCGCGACCAGTCGACTACGGTCATCAAATCGTCCATACTCTCGTGTTTTTTATAAGTTGTTTTTTATAGTTGAAAGAGATAGAAAGTCTGTTGAGTGTGTGTGCTTGTAAATGGCAGAATATTTCCGGAGCTTAACGGTTGAGAAGAGACTCCCTCACTGCCTCGGCCCTTTGGGCATCGGTGTCATAGTCGCGTGACAGGATGTCTGGGAAGAAGAAGAGTTTGAAAATGAAAAACAGAATGAACAGTTTGATGATTATCAGCAACCATAGCTTCCGGCCTACAGTCATCGAGCGGAATCCATCGGCATAGAAGCGGTATATGCGGTGGGTCACGGTTCCGAAGGCTGAGAGCCGAGAGCGGAGGTGAGCCTGTGATTTTGTCTGAGTTCTGTCCATATGCTGTTATAACAATCTCTGAATGTCAAAAGTGATGACAGTGAGGCAAATTTATATAAATTTTTCGCAGCGAGAAAAAAAGTATAGCTGTTATATAGCATATTCAGTCACATGCTATATGTGGGAGTAATTTAGGGTTTTAAGTAGGAAGATGGAGATGTCTGATGCCTGTGGTTGGATTTCCTGCGTAAAAAACTCCGGCCCGTAATTTTTTACGGGCCGGAGGGTTATAAGAAGTGGATATGGTTCCGGGCGGTTATGCCTTGGCTGCTTTCTTGGCGTTGCGGCGGGCATCGGTGAGGTAAGCCACGGGAGCTGCCACGTAGATTGTGGCGAGAGTGCCGATGATCACACCGAAGATCATTGCGAATACGAATGAGCGAATCGCGTCACCGCCGAGGATGAAGATGCACAGGAGCACGAGGAGCGTTGAGCATGAGGTCATCACTGTACGGCCGAGAGTAGAGTTCATCGAGCTGTTGATGGTGTCGAAGAAGTTCTGTTTCGGATAGAGCTGAACGTTTTCACGCACACGGTCGAAGACTACCACGGTGTCATTGATCTGATAACCGATAACCGTAAGGATGGCGGCGATGAATGACTGGTCGATTTCCATAGCGAAGGGGAAGAGGCCCCAGAAGAGCGAGTAGAAACCGATGATGGTGAAGGCTGTGAAGGCTACAGCTGCAAGTGCGCCGAGCGAGAAGGCGATGTTGCGGAAACGGAGCAGGATGTAGAAGAACATGGCCAGAAGGGCGAGGATCACGGCGATGTAAGCGTCGGTGCGCATGTCGTTGGCCACGGTCGGACCTACTTTCTGCGATGACATGATGCCGATGTTCTCGTTAGTGGTCGAGAAGTCTTCGATGCTCATTCCGTTGAGCTGGTTCTCAAGGCCCTTGTAGAGGATGCCGGTGATTTCGTTGTCGATGCCTTCTTCGTCAGAGTCGATCTTGTAGTTGGTCGAGATGCGGACCTTGGTGTCGTCGTCAATGGTGATGACACTGAGCTGTGCACCGTCAAAGAGGGGTGCGAGCTGAGCCTGGAGTTCGTGGGTCTTCACAGGATGATCGAACTGAACCACATAGTTGCGGCCGCCTGAGAAGTCGATGCCCTGGTTGAGGCCGCGGGCAAAGAACGAGATGATCACTATGGCTACAACCGCGCCGACAATTCCAAAGCTGACCTTGCGGGCGCCGAGGAAATTGAAGTGGGTGTCAGAGAACATCTTGGCCGAAAGGGGAGTGGTGAATGTCAGCTTTTCGAAGGGCTTGGTCTTGGCACACATTATATATATAAGGCGTGTCAGGTAGACGGCGGTGAAGAATGAGCAGACAATACCGATGATGAGGGTGGTGGCGAAGCCTTTGATAGGACCTGTTCCGAAGAGAAGGAGGATCACACCTGTGATGATCGAAGTGAGGTTCGAGTCAAAGATGGCTGAGAATGCGTTGCTGTAACCGTCGGCGATGGCGGTGCGTACGCTCTTGCCGGCGCGGAGTTCTTCTTTGGCACGTTCGTAGATGAGCACGTTGGCGTCAACTGCCATACCGAGCGCGAGCACGATACCGGCGATGCCGGAGAGTGTCAGCACGGCCTGGAATGACGCGAGGATGCCGAAGGTGAAGAAGATGTTGAAGATGAGGGCGATGTTGGCGATGATGCCGGGGACAAGGCCGTAGAAGAGACACATGAAGATCATCAGGAGCACGATGGCGATGATGAACGACCAGAGACCGTCGTGGATGGCCTGTTCGCCGAGCGACGGACCGATCACGGTGTCGGAGATGATGTCGACCTTGGCTGCCATCTTGCCGCTCTTGAGCACGTTGGCAAGGTCTTTTGCTTCATCGGTGGTGAAGTTTCCGGTGATCTGCGAGCGTCCGCCTTCGATCACTGAGTTGACGTTGGGCGAAGAGTAGACCTGATTGTCAAGCACGATAGCCACGGGCTTGTTGAGGTTGGCGGCAGTGATGCGGGCCCACTGGCGGGCTGCTTCGGGTTTCATGTTCATTGAAACGTAGTTGCCGTTCATGGCTTCGTAGTCGCTGGTAGCTGAAGTGATGACGTCGCCGCTGAGTGCGGGTTTGCCGTTTGAGGTCTTGAGGGCTACGAGCTGATAGATGCTGAGGTTGCGCTTGCCGCGTACGGAGTCGTCGACCTGTACTATCTCAGGCTTGAATTCCCATGCAAGTTTGAGGTTGGAGGGAAGGATGCCTTTGGCTACGTTTGATGCAAGGATGGCATCAATGGTGTCACGGGCAGTTTCGGTGGCTGAACCTACGCTGATGGGGCGGTAGGGGTTGCCGACCTGGAGGAAGTAGTCGAAGAGACCTTTGCCGTTGCCGGTGGTGTCGGTGCGCAGGGCGTTGTCAAGCGCCTGGAGCATCGGGGCGATTTCGTTGAACTGGGTGGTCTCGTAGAATTCGAGGTTGGCGCTTGATTTGAGAAGCTCGCGTACACGGTCGTGTTCCTTAACGCCGGGAAGCTCAAGGAGGATCTGGCCGTCCTTTTCAAGTTCCTGGATGTTGGGGGCAACGACTCCGAATTGGTCGATACGGGTGCGGAGCACGTTGGTGGAGCTGCTGACGCGGTCTTTCACTTCCTGACGGAGTGAGTTCTTGATGGCGTCCATGCTGTCACCGCGCTTCACCTGATCCTTGAACACTACCGAAAGATCGCCCTGGGGGTCGAGCTTACGGTATTCTGCGCAAAAGACGTCGATGAAGTCATTGCTCTTGTTGGCACGGGTGATTGAGTCGGCGCTCATGACGGCACGTTCGAAGTAGGGGTTGCCTTCTGCGTTGGCCATCGAGCGGAGGATGTCGGGTACCGATACCTGCAGGGTGACGTTCATACCACCTTTGAGGTCGAGGCCGAGACCTACTCCGAGTTTCTGTACTTCATTGAATGTATAGCCTAAATAAACCTTTTCGTTTGCGATGTTCTTGATGTACTCGCTGTAGGCCTTACGTTTAGTTTCAGGGCTGTTGTTGTCCTTGGCAGCCTCGACGGCGGCATATTCTTCCGCTTTCTTCTCGTAGTGGTTGGTAACTAACGTGAATGAAAGGTAGAACAAGCAGATGAGCACCATGAAAATGGCGATCACACCTGCAACAACACTTCCCAAAGATCCTTTGCTTTGCATTGTGTTAAAGTGATGTATTTAAATAGTTAGTTAAAATTAAAATTCTGATTGATTTTCATGGAGAAAATCGGTAAAGTGCCAATTTTCAGTCTGCAAATATACAAAAATTCTTTTAAATGCCCTCGCCGGAGGACTGATTTTTGCGTTAGAGTCTGTTTAAACTCTAAATCGGGTGGCTTTTGATCGGGAATTGCCTTACAGATAGGCAGATTCAGGGTTCAAGGCAGGCCAGTGCGATGGTCTCGCCGGCGGGCAGGGAGTGCCAGAAGAGTGAAAATTTGCTTCCGCGGGCTTGCGCGGATGTGAAATCAGGAGCTATGTGGATTTCCTGGAGGGCGAGTCCGGGGGTGAGCGCGGCTTTGTAGGCGGCTTCTTTGGCTGTCCAGTATTTCAGGAGTATGCCGAGTCTCGACGGCTCGTCACAGCAGAGGTTTGCAGAGTCTTCTTCGGCAGGGGTGAGAAAGCGTTGGGCCACACGAAGCAGCTGCGGGCGTGGAGACTCAATATCTACACCTATATTAATATGCGGGCTATTGCCTACGGCGAGCAGGCAGTGGCTGGCGGAATGAGATATCGAGATGCGCAGTTCGGGATGTCCGCTCACGGACGGAGCTCCCTCCGGACTGTGGGTTAATTCCATCCCCTCGCCAAGGGCTTGGGCTATAAGCGATTCGACGGCGGCTTTCTCGCAGTCGCGTCTTGAGCCTGCGGTGTCCGGGACGGGGCAGAGGTAAAGGCGGCAGCAGCCGGCGGTCAGTTCGGTCATGGTCAGAGGTTTTTGAGGAGATAAAGCATGTCATCTCTGACGGTTCTTACTATTGGGGCTATTGAGTCGGGTGAGGAGCCTGCGGGCAGATCAAGGTAGAAGGCGCCGGAGAGCACGGAGGCGGAATCTGTGGCAAGAAGCTGCACGGGGGTGGTGAGCGAGGTGCGGGTTTCGGCCAGTTCGCAGTGCCAGTTGCCGGCTGATGTGAGTTCGGTGATGACAGTTGTGGCGCCTCCGGAGTTGAGTTCCATGCGTTCACGGCGGTTGTCCATGATTGCTGATGTCTCCCGGCGGCTGACGGGAGAAAGGGTCAGGTAGAGGGTTGCATTGCTGAACTGCGGGTAGGTCACGGTGATCCACCATGAGGCGTCGGCTTTCTGCTGCATGCTGACGTCGGCGTCTGAATTGAACATCAGTGTGGCCGGACCTGCGGTGTGGATGCTGTGGTTTCGGCCTGGCAGTTCGATGCGGGGCCATCCCTCCGGTTTGGGAACGGCGCTGTCATTTCCGGCCCCGGAGCATGAATCTGCGGCTATAGCCGCCGTGATGCTTATTATAAGGCATGAAATATGGCCTAAGGCTTTTTTCATCGGTTTTACAGGGCGGGAGTTGGAGAGGTCATTGAATCAAGCTGGTCTTCGGGCATTACTTTGACGCGTACGTTGACAATGCGGTGCTGATGGATGGAGAGCACCAGGAAGCGGCAGCGGCCGTAGACAATTGATTCTTTTTCTTTCGGGAAGTCTCCCTTGATGGCCAGGAGCATTCCGGCGAGTGTCTCGCAGTCTTCGATGACGGGTGCATAGGCTTCTTCATCGAGATCGGTTACGCGGAAGAAGTCGTTGAGCAAGGTTTTGCCTTCGAAGATATAGGTGTCGTCAGGTAGGCGGCGGTAGGTTTTTTCTTCAACGTCATATTCGTCGTCGATATCGCCCACTATCTCTTCAAGCACGTCTTCAAGGGTCACGATGCCTTGGGTGCCGCCGAATTCGTCGACCACGATGGCCAGATGGACTCTCCGCGAACGGAAATCTTCGAGGAGGTCGTCGATCATGCGCGATTCAGGCACATAGTAGGGTTCGCGCATCAGTTTCTGCCATTCGAAGTTTTCTCCGGTCTGCCCTACGTAGGGCAGAAGGTCGCGCGAATAGAGCACTCCTTTTATGTTGTCCATAGTGTTTTCATAGACCGGCAGGCGGGCGAATCCGCTTTCGATCACTATTTTCATCACCTGGGCGAAGGAGTCGGAGGTTTCGATGCCTGTGATGTCGACGCGCGGGGTCATGACTTCAGAGGCTGTTGTGTCGCCGAATTTCAGAATGCCTTCGAGCATGTCTTTGTTTTCGTCATCGCTTACATGGGCTATCTCCAGAGCCTGCGAGAGGTCATCGGCGGTGACAGAGGTGGTCTTTTTGGTCACCACTTTCTTTACAATGCCACTGCTCTTGACGAGGACTGACGAGAGCGGATAGAACAGACTGAGCCCGGCTTCAAGCATCGGGGCAGCCGTTTTGGCCCATGCCAGATTGTTGGAGTTGGCATAGAGTTTCGGCAGGATTTCTCCGAAGAGGAGTATCAGGAAGGTAAGAAGTACGGTCTGCAGGATGAAACTCCACACAGGGCTGAGTGTCGAGAAGATCGGGCCGAGGGCGAAGTTACAGAGCACAACGATGGTCACGTTGACCAGATTGTTGATGATGAGGATTGTGGCCAGGAGGCGTTCGGGCATCCGGAGCAGTCTTAACACACGTTCGCCCGACGAACTTTCTTCCAGTTCGTCGCACTGCACGGGTGTCAGCGAGAAAAATGAAATTTCGCTTCCGGAAACAAATGCGGAGATCAGAAGCGCTGCCAAAGCACACAGGAGCGCCACAATGCTGTCGGTGGAAAATGGCGCAACGTCAAGCAACGGAGTGTTGGTAATGTCAAGAAGAGTGTTTGCCACCTGTTCAGTGGCAGGTAAAGGGTCAGTGTCCAAGACGATTTAGATAAGTTATACAAAGAGCCGGGGCATCAATCTCAAAGACGGTATGAGCCAACACAGGCATTATCGCTGCAAAGATAATGAGAATTTTCGTAACCTCACAGATTTTGCCCCGGCTTTGTTAAAAAAACGGTCCGCGGCAAGATGCCGAGAGACCGTTTCGGAGTAAGAGGTTTTATGACCAGGGGAGGATTGTGTTGTTGTAGAACCAGACTTTGACCGGTTCATGGTTGTGTGTATGGATGGTGCGTCAGCTGTGGAGGGTAAGTATGAATGAGGCTCCGGTGGTGACTGAGGGATCGAGGGTCAGAGAGCCGTTAATCTTTTCGGCGCGGAGGGCGCAGATGGGGAGGCCCAGGCGGGCGCCTTTGCTGAGATCGGTTGGTGTGGCGAAGGGCTTGAACAGATTTTCGCGCTCGTTTTCGGGGATGCCTGGGCTGGTGTCGGTCACGATGAACTGGTGGCTTTTTGCTCCGCGTTTGCGGTAGGCGAGTGTGATCTTACCGCCCTCGGCTGTGTGTTTTGCAGCATTTCCGAGAAGATGGGTGAGGATTTTGTCGACTTCGGGAGCATCGATGCGGGCATAGCCTTTGCAGCCGTCGAGATGCAGCACCACGCGCGGATTGAGCATCGGGCGGATTTTATCAGCAATGGCATCGCAGAATGTCTGGAGATTCACTTCTTCGAGGGCTTCCTCGTCAAGCTGTCCGGCACTTTCCACATCGGAGAGTTCGCCGACACGTCTGACATAGCCGCGGAGGTTGCGCACAGCCGGGTCTGTCTGGTCAAGCTGTTCGAGAGTAGGCTCCATCTGCGAGGACATGTTGTGGAGTATGGCGCTCTTGGCGGCGCTTTCGGCGTTGGCGGTGTCAACGGATTTTTTCATGCGTCTGTTTTTCGCCACCACGCGCCAGTAGAACATGGCACCGACACCGAGGGCGGCAAGAGCGATGACGAAGAGAGTGATGAAGGTTACCACCCAGCCCGTGCGGGCCTTTATGGTGTGGTCTTTCTCTGCGATAGTCTCCTGGCTTTCGGCATACTCCTGCTTAACCTTGCCGAGTTCGGTATGGGCTGTTATGGCCTCGATCGAGTCTGACCAGCGCATGTAGTTTTCATAGGTGTGTTCCACGAGGCGGGCATCGTTGGCGCTTACGGCTCTTTCGATGAGGTCCTGATAGGCCTTGTCGGCGGCTTTGTAGTCATTGGCCTGGTCATATTGCTTGATCAGGCGGGCTATGCAGAGGTCGCCTTTGGCTGTCTGGTTGATGGCATAGTAATACTGGGCTTCGTTGAAGAGCATGTCGCTTGTGAGTTCCTTGTTTCCTGCTTTTTTTGCATAGCCGGCCATTTTGGCTAGCGAGCGGCCTGTGTCGGAGTTGTTTGAGAGATTGCGGTAGATGAGGAAGCGGGCGCGTTCGGTCGTGTAGAAAACCGCAGGCAGAGAGTCGGGCGAGATATGGCGTTCGGCAAGAGTCTTGTCGTTGTTGGCGAGAAGACGGAAAGCGCCGTCGTAGTTCTTGGCATCGGCGCATATCGCAGCCGCGGCAGCTGCCGAGCGTGCGGCGGGCAGATACTGGTGTGCGGCCATCTGTGAGTTGTAAGCCTTCAGCTGTCGGTTGAGCTCGGTCTGGCTGTCGGCCCACATCCCGAAAGCCGCGGCGGTCAGAGCTATGACCAGAGTAAACAGTCGTTTCATAATATATAAATAGTTTGCGTGATTGTGTTTAAGCAACTCTTCGAAATTAACCGATAGAATGTGTGCATAAGTAGCTCATATAATAGTATAAATTAATTTCTTAGAGTTACTTATCAGATAAACGAATGAGCCATGCCGATGGTTTAGGGGGGAGGTTATTAACAATCAGAGGCAGTTTTCAACATTTTAACACGATTTGATAGTAGAAAGGTCTAACGGACAGAGGAATTTTTGTTACTTTGCATCAGAAAAACCAATAAACGCCTTATGGGTAAAATAATAGCAATCGCCAATCAGAAAGGCGGCGTCGGAAAAACCACCACTACCATCAATCTGGCCGCGTCACTTGCGGCTGAGGGTAAGAAGACACTGATAATTGACGCCGATCCGCAGGCCAACGCAACATCGGGCTACGGGATAGACCCTAAGACTATGACCTCTTCGATCTACGAATGTCTGGTCGATGACTATCCGGTGGAGGGATCCCAGGTAGCCACCTGCTGCGATGGGCTTGATCTTGTCGGGTCGCGCATCGACCTGGCAGGCGCTGAAATTGAGCTTATCAACAAGCCTGCGCGTGAAAATGTACTGAAAAAGGCAGTCGCTCCCGTCAAGGACAAGTATGACTACATACTGATCGACTGCTCTCCGTCGCTCGGACTTATAACGGTCAACGCACTGACCGCGGCAGACTCCGTGATCATTCCCGTGCAGGCTGAATATTTCGCACTGGAGGGAATCACCAAGCTTCTCAACACCATCCGTATCATCAAATCGAAACTCAATCCGCAGATTGAGATCGAAGGCTTTCTGCTGACCATGTATGACGCACGTCTGCGCCTGGCCAATCAGATCTATGAAGAACTGAAAGGCCACTTCGGCCCTATGGTCTTTGATACGGTGATTCCACGCAACATCCGTCTGAGCGAGGCGCCGAGCCACGGTCTGCCGGCTTTGCTCTACGATCCGATTTCACGCGGAGCTACCTCTCACGTGGCCCTTGCCCGCGAACTGATAGCAAAAAACAACCTCTAAATAATCACAGAATCCTATGCAGCCCAAACGCCCTGCCCTCGGCCGCGGTCTCGACTCGCTCATCGCAATGGATGATGCGCCCGCCCGCGGTACCTCGGCCATAAATGACATAGAGATCTCACGTATCTCTCCCAATCCCGATCAGCCGCGACGCCTTTTCGACGAAGAGGCCCTTGAGGAACTCTCGCGCTCCATCCGCGAACTTGGCATCATACAGCCCCTGTCGCTGCGCAAAACCGGACCTGACACTTATCAGATCATTGCCGGTGAGCGACGTTACCGCGCGGCGATGATGGTCGGACTGACTACCGTCCCTGCCTATATACGCACTGCGAATGACACAGAGCTGACCGAAATGGCGCTCATAGAGAATATACAGCGCGAAGATCTCAACGCCATAGAAATAGCCCTTACATTTAAAAAGCTGATCGATCAGTATAATCTCACCCAGGAGCGTCTGAGCGAGCGCATAGGCAAGAAGCGTACCACGATAGCCAACTTCCTGCGTCTGCTCCGCCTCCCGGCTGAAGTGCAGCTCGGTCTGCGCGACCGCCGGATTGACATGGGTCATGCCCGCGCTCTGCTTAGCATCGATGATCCGAAATTTCAGTTGCGTCTCTACAATGAGATCGTAAAACAGGGCCTTTCGGTGCGCCGAGTAGAGGAACTCGCAAAGAAATATCAGCAGGCGGCTCTCGAAGGCAAGAAGCCTGAGAATGACAACAGAAGATTTTCTAACAATGATTATGATATTTTAAAAGACCACCTCTCGCATCGCTTCAGCACCCCTGTAAAGCTCACCTGCGACGCTTCCGGCAAAGGAAAAATCTCATTTTCTTTCCGCAATGAGGCTGAACTTGAAAGATTAATTGCTATCTTTGACACTGCAAAGCAGTAGCCGTCAGAAGCTATTGCCTGGAAATTACCGGGTGGATCTTGATATTTGCCTGGAACTCAGGACGATAAATCCAAAATGCAATTCGAAGCGGAAAAAGAACAACGAACAGCTGGAACCATATGGAGGGTTGCTGTCGGCATGATGTTGATCGTGCTGACATGCCCGTTTAACATTTTTTCTGAAAATATGCCGGCCGAAAGCTGTGTGGCTGATGCCGACTCGGTAGCTCCGGTTGTCACGGCTCCCTCGCGGAAGCCTGTAAGGCCGGAGCGGCGTCATACATCACCGATCTCAAATCTGCCTGACAGTTTTCCGGTAGGGAATCCGCAGACACCTCCGGTCATGGTGGTTCTTGACAGCCTTTCGGCCCAGGGTGATTCCGTCAGCATAGTTCCGCTTGACTCTGTCCCGGTTGTTGCCTCTCCGCTGATAGCGGTGACCGACTCGATAGCCCGCGCTCCGGAGGAAAAGAAATTTACCTTTGTCCCTGACCCCACCAAAGCCGTCTGGATGTCAGCCCTGTTTCCTGGCCTTGGGCAGCTTTACAACCGCCGTTACTGGAAACTCCCCATAGTAGTAGGCGGATTCATGGGGCTTGGCTATGCCATGAACTGGAACAATACAATGCTGCGCGACTACACCCGCGCCTATTCCGATATCATGGACAATGACCCCTCGACCAAGAGCTACATGGACTTCTTCGCGCCGACCGTGCAGGAGTCTGATCTAAATAAAGAATGGCTGACCAATATACTGCGCCAGCGCAAGAACATGTATCGCCGTCAGCGTGACCTCTGTGTCATCTGCATGATAGGCGTATATCTTGTTGCGATGGTCGATGCCTATGTCGATGCGCAGCTTGCCCATTTCGACATCAGTCCGGACCTCAGTGTCGATATCGCTCCGGCACTGCTCCCCACCGAGACTCGCAAGAACGGTCTGCCCGGTCTCGGAGTCTGCTGGGCGGTCAATTTCTGACGCTGTCAGCCGGCCGATCATTTATGTAAAATAGTCCAAACCTCTCCCATAGATATATCTGTAAAGAAAAATAATGAATAAGTCAATCCTTGTCGCAGTATTTGCCGTCGGACTCAACGCCATGAGTGTCATGGGCGCTCAATCCATACTTGAGATAAAGAACTCGATTACCGATGACAATATAATAGCTCCTGAAAGCTTCGAGACGCAGACCCGTCTGCTTGAGGAGAATTTTTATCTGAAGAATTATGTGGTTCCGGGCATTGACCTCGGAGCGTCGCAGACCGCCACTCCCGCTGAATATGAGGAGAGGCTCAAGAGACTCCCGACCGAGATCGAGCTGCCCTATAACTCGATTGTAGGGAACTATATCAATATGTATCTCACCAAGCGCCGCTCGCTGGTGGCTGATATGCTTGCCCTCCACAGTTACTACGGTCCGATTTTCGTGGAAGAACTGCTGAAAGAGGGTATGCCTACCGAACTGCAGTATCTTCCGGTAATTGAATCGGCCATTAACCCCAACGCCGTTTCGCGTGCAGGAGCAGCAGGCCTGTGGCAGTTCATGCCTGCAACGGCCAAAGGGCTCGGAATGGAAGTCAACTCGCTGATCGACGAGCGCCGCGATGCCCGTCTGTCTTCTCGTAACGCCGCCCGTTATCTTAAACAGCTTTATGAGATCTATAATGACTGGTCGCTTGCCATAGCGGCCTACAACTGCGGTCCGGGTAACGTCAACAAGGCTCTGCGCCGTGCCGGAGGCGAAGGCAAGAAAGACTATTGGGAGATCTACAGCTATCTTCCTGCCGAAACCCGTGGATATGTGCCTGCCTTCATCGCCGCCAACTATGTGATGAATTACTACAACAAGCATGGCATCTCTCCGACTGTCATCAAGCGTCATCTGACCACTGACACCGTCCAGGTAAACAAATATATTCATTTCAACCAGATTGCTGCAGTGCTTAATATACCGGTCGACGAGATCCGTATGCTAAACCCGCAGTATCGCAAGGATATCATCCCCGGAGACTATCGCCCCTATCTTCTGACGCTCCCCACTCAGCAGTGTCTGAGCTACGTTATGAGCGAGAAGCGAATCGTCGACTATGACGCAGACCGCTATGCGCGTCGCAGCTATGTGGAGCCGGGCGAGAATTCCGAGCCGGAGATCGTGGCCGGAGACAACGGTGTGGCCAATCTTGCCCAGGCAAGCCGCCAGACAGCCAATGCCCAAACCAACAATGAGATTGCCCAGACCCAGATGTCGGAAAAGATGGTGGTGAAGACCCATGTGGTGACACGCGGAGAAAGCATCCGTGACATCGCGCGTCAGTATGGCGTCTCGGCTACAGACATCAAGCGCTGGAATCAGTTGCGCCGTGGCAAAGTCAAGGAGGGCGATAAGCTCAAGATCGAAGTGTTCGAGCGTGTGTCCCCGGAAAGCGTCAAGGTTGTAGCCGCCCCTGAAGTGGCTCAGGTCAGTGCCGAGACCCTGCGGGAATCTGCCGCTTCGTCCAATGCCGCAGCACCGGCCGCCACGTCGGCTTCTGCTGCAAAGAATGCCGCTCCCGCCAAATCTGCATCTGCTTCAAAAGCTGCGGCTTCAAAGCCTGCACCCAAAGCCGCCGCGACTCCGAAGGCCACCAGATATAAGGTGCGCAACGGTGACACACTGGAGAAAATTGCCCGCAAACACGGAACTACAGTCGCAGCCATCCAGTCGGCCAACGGACTTGGAAAAAGTACTAACATCCGCGCCGGACAGAGCCTGAAAATTCCGGCCAAGAAAGCAACGGCCAAGAAAAGAAGCCGCAGAAGAAGATAAGCAAGCGGACCTTTCCGTTAAAGAATCACCCAAAAAGTCAACCTCCACAGCCGTGATCCGCGGCATGTGGAGGTTGACTTTTTTCTTTTATAATGTTTTTTCGGTCTGAAGGAGCTGAGCTGTCAGGCAGAGGGAAAGAGCGAAGACGAATCTCTCTACTCTCAGACAAGTTCCATGCCCTTGAGTATGGCCTGCTTGTTGATGGGGAGCAGGTGGTGGTGTCGTTCGGGCAGAGTCTTCTTGAGGCCTTTCATGACGGCTTCTACCGGAAGCAGTCCGCGCACTTTCAGGAGCGAGCCGAGCAGCACCATGTTGTAGGCCTTGCTTGATGAAAGCTCGAATGTCGCTTCCATAGCTTCGACCGGATAGATGTTGATGTCTGTGCGGGTAGGCGCATGGTGTATGCTGTAGGGATCATAGATCAGAGTGCCGCCGGTTTTTACTTTCGACTCGAACTTGTCGAGGCTCTGCTGGTTGAGAATAACGGCTGTGTCATAGGTGTTGAGCACAGGGCTGCTGATCGGCTGATCGGAAAGAATTACAGTCACATTGGCTGTGCCTCCGCGCTGCTCAGGTCCGTAGGCTGGCATCCATGTGACCTCAAGATTGTCCATCAGCCCTGCATAGGCGAGGATTTTGCCCATTGACAGGACTCCTTGTCCGCCAAAACCTGCTATGATTATTTCTTCTTTCATCTCGTCTGTTATTTCGTTTCTTTAACGCTCTCTTATGGTTTGACAGTGCTGTCTTTGAGATCGCCTACGGGGTATTTGGCAAACATGTGTTCCTCCATCCATTGATTGGATTTGACGGGCGACATTTTCCATCCGGAACTGCAGGTGGATACGATTTCAACCACTGATGTCCCGAAGCCTGACATGGAGTTCTCGAAAGCTTTGCGGATGGCTTTCTTGGCCTTGCGCACAGCGGCAGCCGAGTGGACGCTCTGGCGGGTGACGTAGCATGTCCCGTCAAGCATGGCGAGAATCTCGGAGATTTTCAGCGGATAGCCGTTGAGTTCTACACGACGGCCGTAGGGGGTAGTCGATGTCACCTGACCTTCGAGGGTGGTGGGTGCCATCTGGCCTCCGGTCATGCCGTAGATGCCGTTGTTGATAAAAATTATGGCTATGTTCTCGCCACGGTTTGCTGCGTGGATTGTCTCGGCTGTGCCGATGGCCGCGAGGTCGCCGTCGCCCTGATAGGTGAACACCAGTCTGGACGGATTCAGGCGTTTGGCGGCGGTGGCGATTGCCGGTGCGCGTCCGTGGGCCGCTTCTATCCAGTCCACATCAATATAGTTGTAGGCCATTACGGCACAGCCGACGGGGGCAACGCCTATGGCTATCTCTTCGGCACCCATCTCTTCAATCACCTCTGCGATGAGCTTGTGGACAACTCCGTGGGAGCATCCGGGGCAGTAGTGCATGGTGTTGTCGTTGAGCAGACGGGGCTTGGTCTCGACTATGTTGGCGCTTTGTTTGATTTCTTCGGGAGTCATGACTGTCTCTTACTTTTCAATGATGTTCTTAAGGGCCCCAAGAACTTCGGAGGGGTCCATGACTATGCCGCCCATGCGGCCGAAATGGTGGATCGGGATACGGTCTTCGAGGCTCAGACGCACGTCTTCGATCATCTGTCCGGCGTTGAGTTCGACCACAAGGATTGATTTCACTTTTTTGCTGAGGCGTTTCACCTCGTCGTAGGGGAAAGGCCAGAGAGTGATTGGGCGGAGGATTCCGACTTTCAGTCCTTCGGCGCGGGCGTCTTCCATAGCTTTCTGGCAGATGCGGGCCACAGAGCCGAATGCCACTATCAGATAGTCGCAGTCTTCAGTGTCGTGTTCCTCGAAGCGGACCTCATTTTGTGCTATTCTGCGGTAGGTGTCCTGCAGGCGGAGATTGTTTTTCTCCATAGCCACCGGATCGAGTTCGAGGGTGGTCATGACGTTGGGCTTGCGCATTCCGCTTCGGCCTGTCACGGCCCAGGGACACTGGCGGGCTATCTCTTCATCGGTGCGGCGCGGGCGTTGCGGGGGAAGAACTACTTTCTCCATCATCTGACCGACTACTCCGTCGGCAAGCATCATGACGGGATTTCTGTATTTGAAAGCCAGGTCGAAACCGAGAGCTACGAAATCAGCCATCTCCTGCACTGAAGCCGGGGCGAGGACTATCAGATGGTAGTCGCCGTGGCCGCCTCCTTTTGTGGCCTGGAAATAGTCGGCCTGCGAGGGCTGGATTGTGCCGAGGCCGGGGCCTCCGCGCATACAGTTGATGATGAGGGCCGGAAGTTCGCCGGCGGCTATGTAGGAAATGCCTTCCTGCTTGAGGCTGACACCGGGGCTCGACGAGGAGGTCATGCAGGCCTTGCCTGTGGCGGCGCCTCCGTAGACCATATTGATGGCGGCTACTTCGCTTTCAGCCTGAAGCACCACCATGCCGGTGGTTTCCCAGGGCATCAGCTCTTCGAGAGTCTCAAGTATTTCGCTCTGAGGGGTGATAGGGTAGCCGAAATAGCCGTCCACTCCGTAGCGGATGGCTGCATGGGCCACTGCCTCATTGCCTTTCATTAGTCTGACTTCATCTTCCATATTGCGGAGCACTATTTTTTTCAGTGCCGTTTTTTTGTTTTGTTTTGAATGGATGGGGTGAGTTTTAAACAACCTCTTATTTCTCTACCACGCGGTAGACGGTTATGCAGCCGTCAGGACAGACGGTGGCACAGGCCGCGCAGCCTATACATTTTTCCGGTGCGACGTCGGCTGCGAAATGATAGCCTTTGTCGTTGACTTCATTCTGCTGCAGCGAGAGCACCTGACATGGACATGCCACAACACAGAGGTCACATCCCTTGCAGCGTTCGCGGTTGATTTCTACAGCTCCTATAACTTTAGCCATGATGTTTTAGCGGTTAGTTGGGCGGTGAGGTGCGGTATAGAATGGACCCTCATCGTTGACATACTTATTCAACACAAATTTACATATAATTCTTTTTATAGGATCCATTTTAATTAAACTTTAACCTATTGCACACCTGCGAAAATGTTGCGCAAATGAATTAAAACGGCTTATAATAAAGAATTATCATAAGCCGCAGAGTTAAATATCTTTAACAAATGTAAATTCCTGTTGGTCGAGGTTGGTGTTGGCCACATGCAGTCTGATTCCTTTGGTCTGAGGCGAGTTCCAGACTCCGGCAATGTCGAAAGACGCGAAATAAGCACGGTCATGATAGTCTGTGGGCGAGGCCATTATGTGGACCAGATAGATGTCTGGATATTCGGTGCCGATGGTGGCGGGATCAGCCGCGAGCTGAAACAGTCGCGGTTCAGGATCATAGGTGAGCCGCACGTGGAAATTCAGATGGTTTCCGGTGCGCCATACGCTGTAGAGATACACTTTGTCGCGGTTCCAATTGTCAAACTCCTCTTTCCACTCAGTGGCCACCGGGCTTTGGTTGACGCGGGCGGCGCTGAGCAGCGTGATGTTGCCTGACGTGTAGGCCTCGCCGCTTTCGGGAATATAGCGGATGATCATGCGGGTTCCGGCCGTGGTTTCTGCGGGGAGCAGAGTGGGGGAGATGAGCGTGATCAGCGGACTGTCATCCACCTGCCTGAAAGTGAAGCGGCTACGATCGCCTCCGTCGGTACTGCCTTCATAGGTGACGATATCCCACAACTGCATCTCTACCGGGCCTTTGAATCCTGTTTCGTCAGAGCATGAGCAAGTTAGCGCAAGTATAATGAGCGCTAAGGCGAGATGGCTGTATATGGGTCTGTTGTTATTGGGCACTGTCCTCAATGATGTTTCCGTCGTTCATTCTGATGACACGGTCTGAGCTCAGAGCCAGGGTGTCATCATGGGTCACGATGATAAATGTTTTGCCGGTGGCCTGCCTCAGGTCAAAGAAAAGCCGGTAGAGTTCGGCACGGTTATGGCTGTCGAGGCTGCCGGTAGGTTCGTCGGCAAGAATTACTTTAGGGTCGTTGATGAGCGCGCGGGCCACTGCGGCGCGCTGGCGTTCGCCGCCTGAAAGTTGGGCCGGACGATGGTCCAGGCGTGAGCCCAGTCCGAAGTCATTCAGCAGCTTGCGGGCATGGGCTATGGCCTCGCCGCGGGCTGTGCCGCCTATGAGTGCCGGGAGCGCGACGTTTTCTTCAAGTGTGAATTCAGGAAGAAGCTGATGGAACTGGAACACGAAGCCCATGTTGCGGTTGCGGAAGGCGGCCAGACGCGAGTCTTTGAGGCGGGTTATGTCTTCTCCGTCAAAAATGACCGATCCGCTGTCCGGGCGTTCGAGACTGCCGATTATCTGCAGCAGGGTTGTCTTTCCGGCTCCGCTCGGCCCCACTATGGTCAGCATCTCGCCGTCGGCAATCGACAGCGAGACGCTTTTGAGCACCTGCAGTTTATCGAAACTTTTGCATATGTCGTTGACCTGGATCATCTGTGTGGGGGTCGGGCGCTGATTCAGTGTGGAATAATCTCTGAAAATCAGATGGAGAGACGGCGCAGAGTGTCGAGAAGTTCGCGATTGATGGGCTTGTCGTTTTTGATGGCCTTGGAGAAAGGCACATAGACAATCTCATCGTTGCGTATGCCGATCATGACATTGCGCTGTTCTTCAAGAAGAGCGTCGATGGCGGCAGCGCCCATGCGCGATGCAAGGATGCGGTCACAGGCGGTTGGCGATCCGCCGCGCTGGAGGTGGCCGAGGATGGAGACTCGCACGTCATAGCCCGGATATTCGTTTTTCACACGTTCGGCCAGGCCCATCGCTCCGCCTGTCACCGGGCTTTCGGCCACGAGGACTATCGAGGAGTTTTTGCTCTTGCGGAAGCCGTTCTGTATGAGTTCGGCAAGCTGGTCGACCTCAGTGGATATTTCCGGAATGATGGCGGCTTCGGCTCCGGAGGCTATCGCGCCGTTTAGGGCGAGGAAGCCGGCGTCGCGGCCCATTACTTCGATGAAGAAGAGGCGTTCGTGGCTTGTGGCCGTGTCTCGGATCTTGTCGACACACTCCATGATGGTGTTCAGGGCTGTGTCATAACCGATTGTCGAGTCTGTGCCGTAGAGATCGTTGTCGATGGTTCCGGGGAGGCCGATGATGGGGAAGTTGAATTCGTTGGCGAAAATTCTAGCGCCGGTGAGCGATCCGTCACCGCCGATCACTACGAGAGCGTCGATTTCGTGGCGCTTGAGGTTGTCGTAGGCCAGCTGACGGCCTTCCGGGGTGGTGAATTCCTTGCAGCGGGCGGTTTTGAGAATGGTGCCGCCTGCCTGGATGATATTTGAGACGTTCTGAGTGTGGAACTCCTGGATCTCATCGGTGATGAGTCCGCGGTAGCCACGGTATATACCTTTGACCTTGAGACCTCCGTAGATGGCCGAGCGGGTTACGGCGCGGATTGCGGCGTTCATACCTGGGGCGTCACCTCCGGAGGTGAGAATGCCTACACATTTGATTTCTGCCATAACAGTTGAATCCGTATTAAAATTAATTTACCTTAGAAGTATTCTGAAGCGAAGTTTTTGAAATTTAAACAAACTTTTATTAAGAAAGTTATTTTTCCGAAAGCTGCTTCCTGATGCAAAGGTAGGGTTTAAATGCGAGAATAGTTCTGTCTGAAAGGTAAAAAAATGTCAAGGGAGTATCTTGGCAGAAATTACCTTCACATCTTCCAGCGGGCGGTCATAGCCGTCAGTCTCAACCTTTTGGATTTTGTCGACGGTGTCCATGCCCGAAATGACGCGGCCGAACACTGTGTAGGCGCCGTCGAGATGCGGTGTGCCGCCTTCACGCATATAAAGGTCGCGCTGTTCGGGGGTGAAGTAGGTCGAGTCATTGGCGGTGAGCCGTTCGGTCTCCACTGCCAGCTGCTCGCGCAGAGCTTCCAGTCCGGCCTGGTCGCGGTTGCGGCGCATGGCCATGATGCTGTCGCGGTGCTGCATCGAGAGGCTGTCAAACACTTCCTGTTTGTGGCGCATCACGGCTTTGTGTTCCATCTGGTCAAGCTGGGCGGGCGAGAATTTCTTGCCGGTGACAATGTAGAATTGTGAGCCTGATGATTTGCGCTCAGGGTTTGTGGCATCGCCTTCGCGGGCAGCGGCAAGCGCTCCGCGGTGGTGGAAGTGCTTGGGGAAGTCGATCTCTGCGTCAATTCTGTATGATGGGTCGCCGGCTCCGAGATGTTTGCCTTTCGGTGCGTCTTTTGAGGTCGGGTCGCCCCCCTGGATCATGAAACTGTCAATGACGCGGTGGAACAGGAGGCCGTCATAGAAGCCTTCGTTGACGAGTTTGACGAAGTTTGCGGTGTGGAGAGGCGTGTCGCCGTAAAGCAGGAGGGTGATGTCGCCCATAGTTGTATGGAGCATTACTTTGACATCGCCCGGATTGGCCTGGAGATCGTTCATTTCTGTGTTCGGATTATGTGCTCTCAGACCTATGGCGAGGGCGAGAGCTATGACTATCGGTAGAATGTATTTCATGAAATATTGCCGCCTGTCACTGCGGTTTTACTCCTGCGGCCTGGTTCAAAGATCGCGGCCTCAGGTCTGTTTTGAGGAGTGCTTTCAGATATTTTCTGTCGGGGTGATGCGCTTGTAGATGCGCCGGAAGTTGTCATCAGTCGCGTTCAGCTCTTCAGCGCGTGACTGATAGTCGGCTCCCCAGATAGAGGTTATCAGGTCAGGCAGATAGCGGCGTTCGCGGTCTTTCTCTATCGCGGTGGCTATGAGGCGGGAGATCACATCGGAGTAGTGCTTCCCGTCAATGGCATAGAGATAGCGGGCGGCTGATACAACAAACTGGCCGGTAGAATCGACGAGAATCATATTGTCGACCAACTCGTCCATGATTTCATCGCAGTGGCCTATGTGGTTGGCGATATACTCATATGTCAGGAGACCGTCCTGGTCCTGTGACAACTGTTTTTTTAAATCCTGATCCATCATGGTTGCGTAAGATGTGAAAATTTGTACAAAAGTACTAACATTCGCTTAATTATCCAAATTGTAAATGTCTTATTGGTAAAAAGGTCTATGTTTTTGCTCTAAACGGACAAATTTGATGTGCTTTGGTGGTTGATTTGGATTAAAAGTGATAATTTTGCCGATAATTGCGGTGAGAACACCGTTTACTCGTTTTTGAAAATTTAATATGGGCAAGACTGTAAATCTGACACAGCTGAAATCGCTTGAAAAATTCGTCACTGAATTTTCGAATCTCAGTGATGACTATGTGTTCACACGTCTGACCGAGTCGAACCGCACACCGTTGCTGATATCGGATACCGGGCCGGTCAGATTTGACGACATGTCGTGGTTTCTCTGTTTTGGCGGATGCCTTGACTTTGAAGTGAATCTGACGCCGGCTTCCCTGACCCCAAATTCAGTAGGAGTGACGCGGCCGGGGTCTTTTATCGAGGTCAAGAATATCGACTGGTCCGGCCTGGATTGCTATATGCTCTTTGTGTCAAGTGATTTTATCCGTGACATCAACTTTGATCTGAACATCCTCGGATCTTTGGCGCCTATGGGCGAGAGAGGGCTTAAGGAGAATCCGGTCATAACGATTCTGCCTGAGGAAGCCACTCTGCTGAGAGCCTATTTCGAGATACTGAACCATAACACGCACAATATTCATGATACAGACAGCACCTACGGCAAGTCAATAGCCAGGTGTGTGATAGCGGCGCTGACTTATCAGCTGATACAGATTGTCAGCCGCAGGATTCCGGCAGACTCCGGTGACCGGCCTAAGTCGAGGAGAATGACTTATGTGCACGAGTTCATACAGCTGGTGCATGAGTATCACCGCAGCGAGCGGACGGTAGCTTTCTATGCCGACAAACTTTTTATATCTCCGAAATACCTTTCGCTGATCATCAAGGAGACTCTTGGGCGTTCGGCTGCTGAAATCATTGATGACTACGTGATACTTGAAGCCAAGAATCTGCTGCGTTTCTCAGGGAAGAATATCCAGCAGGTAAGCTATGAGCTGAACTTTCCGAACCAGTCTTCTTTCGGGAAGTATTTCAAGCATCTGACCGGATTTTCTCCGTCGGAATACCAGCGTTCGGTCTGAAATGTCAGGCAGTCATTTTCGGATCTCGCTGGATAATGAGGTTGTTATCAAGCAACTTCTAATTAGTGGAATAATAAAAAATAGTGTATAAATTGAAGAAAATCGGATTGGTCATAATATCCGTGTGGCTGGCCGTGTGCAATGCCGTGGCCGCAGACCGTGGTTCGCGTCTGGTCAGCAAAGCGAAAGACACAGAGATTGATTGTCTGCAATATCTTCCGATGGTTTTCCCGGAGGCTATGAAACTCTGCGGACAGCCCACGCGTTCCGGCTGGGGCCGCCTCGCGGTTTCGCAAAGCTTCTCGGTGATACTGATGGCTGGAACTGTCTACTCTCTGAAGCATATGGCAGGGAAGCGGCGTCCCGACCGTTCCGACTGCCGCTCCTTCCCGTCAGGCCATTCCGCCTGGGCCTTTGCTGGGGCTACGGTAATTGCCAGGGAGTTCGGCTGGCGTTCGGCATGGTATCCTGTCGGGGCTTATGCCTTTGCGGCTGGGATAGCCATAGAACGTATAGCAGTAAGACGCCACTCGGCGTTGGATGTGGCCGCAGGAGCACTTACAGGGGTGGCTATGACCGAGCTGGGCTATTTTCTCGCAGACCGCATCTATGGCGGGCGCGGACTGAGTGAGAAGTATCGGCTCAGCGTCAGTCCGGCGGCTCTGCAGGTCCCTGCGGGCTGTGCGGGTCAGGGTCGCGATGCCATTGCCGTGGCTCCGGGTGTGATATTTAGTCTGGAGTTTTGATTATTACCGAAACAATGCGTATATTTGTTATTGATATAGCGGCGTGCATAAAAGCCGTGCTATGACATAGGTTATGAAACTTACTCTTCCTCCCCGCATTTCCGGTCGGCCACTTGAAGTCGATACGTCAGAAAACCGCCAGTTGATCATCATCGGAGCCAACGGATCCGGAAAAACCCGCTTTGCCAACCGGATGATGGCAGATCTCGGTGCGGCAGCGTTCAGAATGTCAGCCCTCAAAGCGCTTTATGGCAAGGATGAGGAAGATCTGACACCCGGATCTATTGACTCGCTCTACCGCGAGGCTACAGGTGGCGGATCGACTTTCATACGCAATGACATAAAGGGCGAGTTCGACCGCATGCTCGCTCTGATGCTCAACGAGGAGATGCTGAATCTTGTGGCGTTCAAATACAGTAATTACAGACGTAATGAAGTCTCGGAGCACAAGGGTGGAAAAGGCGGCAGGGAGAGCAAACTGCCCGTCACGCGGCTTGACCGTATGGTGAGGCTCTGGCAGCGGGTTTTCCCCGGCAACAAAGTGCTGATAGAAAGCGGCAGAATGATTTTCGGCAGCGAGAGGTCGGATGACACCTACTCATCGTCCAAACTTTCGGCAGGCGAAAGAGCCGTGCTATATTATATAGGTGCCGCGATGTTCGCGCCACAGGGAGCCACGATATTCGTCGAATCGCCTGACATGCTGCTGCATCCGTCGTCGATCCGTTCGTTGTGGGACCGCATCGAGGAGATGAGGCGTGACTGCTCGTTTGTCTACATCACCCATGATCTGTCCTTTGCCTCTACCCGTGGTGACGGTGTGACCGTATGGGTCAAGAGCTGCGCTCCCTCGCTGGAGCAGTGGGACTATGATATCATGACATCGGCTGACGGACTTAACGATGAGGTGTATCTTGCCATTCTTGGAGCGCGCAAGCCGGTGCTTTTCATTGAAGGTGATGGCGTTAATTCGATAGATGCCAAGCTGTATCCGCTCATTTTCGAGGAATATACCGTGAAATCGCTCGGCGGATGCGACCGGGTGATCGAGTCGACCAGAACATTCAACAGTCTGCGGGCCTTTCATAATCTCGACGCATTCGGCATTGTGGACCGCGATCGCCGCAACGAGGCGGAAGTCAACTATCTGCGCGGGAAGAAAATCCTTGTGCCGGAAGTTGCCGAGATAGAGAATATCTTTATGCTTGAAGCCGTGATCAAGGCTGTGGCAAGACATTTCCACCGTGATCAGAGCGAGGCTTTCGCGAAGGTCAAAAAGTCGATCATGCGCCTGTTTGAAACAGATCTGCGGCAGCAGGCGCTGATGCACACACGCCATCAGGTCAAAAAGACCGTGGAGCACCGTATCGACGGGCGCTTCGCCAACATCGGCAAGCTTGAAGAGCATATCAATGACCTCTGCCAGTCAATCAATCCGCGTGGCATCTACGAGGAATACTGCCGTGATTTCCGCCGCTATGTGGCGCAGGGCGATTATGCGGCAGTGCTCAAGGTCTACAACCGCAAGACCATGATTTCGGAGAGCCATGTGGCGCGGGCATGCGGTCTGCGCCGCGATGACAAAGACACATATATCAGGGCCATACTCTCGATCCTGAAAGAAAATCGAGATCCGGCTTCGACTATCCGTGAGGCCATAAGAGGCGTTTTCGGGATAGAATGACGCTTTAGGATTTCCTTTGCATATAATCACATCCTTTTAACAGATCCGGCATAAACTTATTGCGGGATCAGACCGTTATTCATGTATCAACCGTCATATTACAAGGTGGTTACGGCTTTTATATGTATAACAAAAGGATGTAATATTATGGAATCGACGATTTACTCACGCTTCAAAGAGCTCGTCAAAAATGACCCGGATCATCCTGCAGTCATCGACGAACGCTCCTGTGTCAATTATGCAGGTCTTGACCGTTTGGTCGACAGCCTGATTTCACGCTTTCCCTCTTTCATTCCGGCGCGAGTCGGGATTGTGATGGATCACAGCGTGGAGATGATAGGGTCCATCCTTGCCGTCATAAAATCAGGCGCCGCTTTTGTGGCTGTCGAACCGGATTTTCCGCCCGAACGTCTGACCACATTTCTCATTGAGAACGGCGTGGACTTTGTGATCACGCAGGAAAAGTATGCCGGGCTTGTCAGAGACTTCACCCGTCTGATCATTACCAGCGAGGTCTTCATTGATCCGGCGCTCCACCCGCTGCCTGACCGTTCGCAGGCCAACCGCCCGGCATATATAATGTACACTTCCACACCTGACGGTTTTCCGCTCGGAGTGGCCGTGGGCAACAGTCAGGTCATTCATTTCGCCGAGGCTTTCAGGCGCACATATAATATAAGCGGTGACGATATTCTGCTACAGTTCTCGGCTTGCATCATGAACATCTTTATCCAGGAGGTGTTCGGTGCGCTCCTCAACGGTGCCGCTCTTGCCATACCGTCGGCCTCTACACGCAATAATCTTGAAGCTCTTGTGAGGTTTATAGACAGTCAGTATGTCACCGTCATCAGCGGATTCCCTTATCTGATGATGGAGCTTGACAATCTGGAGGCTTTGCCCATGACAGTGCGTCTGCTCATCAGCGGAGGCGATGTGCTCCACGCCGCCTCTGTCAGTCATCTGCTCGAACAGGTGACGGTCTACAATACCTATGGGCCGGCTGAGGCCACAGTGAGTGTCACTTGCTGTTGTTGCACACCGGACAGTGTGCTTCCTGACGGATCTTTCCCTATCGGCAAGCCGATGAACGGCACAGATGTGATGATTCTCGATGATGACCTGCGGGAGGTAGCTCCGGGGGCTGAAGGTGAGATCTGTCTCATAGGTGACGGTCTGGCCGACTATTATACCGGTGACCATCGCGGCGATCTTCAACCGTTTGCCGTGATCAGCGATGGCAGGCGAGTGTTTCGCACCGGCGATATAGGCCGTCAGCTTCCCGATGGAAATTACGCTTATCTGCGCCACAAGGACAGTGAGGTCAACATACTCGGAAAGAGGGTCGTCACCGGCGAGGTGGAACGTGCCATGAAGAAGAGCGATGAAGTGGATGACTGCGTGGTGGTCCACTATGTCGATGAGCAGGGTGCGGCCTATCTTGTGGCTTATGTGGTTCCGAAGAGCCGTTCGTTCCGCCTGTCATGGGTGAAAAACCGTATGGCACAATATCTGCCGTCATATATGATTCCGGAATTCTTCGTGCTGCTTAAGGCTCTGCCTACCGATGCGGCCGGAGCAGTCAATCCCAAGGCTCTGCCGGTTGTGCTCAAAGACGGCAAGGCCGGCTGACAGAAATCGGTCACTGCAGCTGACAGAATTCAGACAAAACAATATCGGAAGCGTTTCCCTGAGTGGAGGCGCTTCCGATGTTGTTTTGTGTATTGCGTTGTGGTGTCGGATATGGATCACTTCTGTGATGCCGGAGCCGGATCGGCTGACTGCTGCTGACGGACGAGATTGACAGTGGTGACATCTGTGCCTGATGGATCGTTGAAGAGACGCAGCCCGAAATCCTGGGCCGTGACAGCCACGTGTTCGATCACGGCGCTCTGGATGGCTTCATAGGCGGTCCATTTGGTGGTGGCGGTGAAGCAGTAGATCTGGAGAGGGATGCCCTCGCCGGAGGGTTCCATCACGCGGACAAGTATCTGCTGGTCGCTGACAATTGCCGGGTTGTTGAGCAGCCACTGGCACAGATAGGCCCGGAAAAGTCCGAGGTTTGTCGAGTCGGTGCCGTTGACAACGGCTATGCCCGGATTGTAGTCCGGATGGCCGAGTTCCCGAAGGTGGCTGATGTAGGCTTTGATGATGGGGTATCTGGCCGAGATGTCGTCGACCATTTCAGGTGTCGCGGCCACGATGGTGTCTGAGTCGATGATCACAGAGCGGGCTATGCGCCGGCAACCGCTGTCGGCCATTCCGCGCCAGTTCTGGAAGGAGGTCGATACGAGAGTGTAGGGCGGGAGGGTCACAATGGTGTTGTCGAAGTTCTGGACCTTGACGGCCGTGAGAGAGACATCGGTGACAATGCCGTTGGCGATTGTGGATGGTACTACGATCCAGTCGCCCACGCGCAGCATGTCGTTCTGTGACAGCTGAAGTCCGGCCACGAGGCCGAGGATGCTGTCTTTAAACACGAGCATCAGCACCGCCGCGAAAGCTCCGAGGCCTGTGAGGAGGTTGGCCGGCGATTTGTTGACTATTATCGCCACGCTGATTATCAGGGCTATGAACCATAGGATGCCGATAATGGTGTCGAGGATGCCTTTGATGGGCAGATTTTTGCTGTTGCGGGTTTCATCGAAACGCAGCCAGACGAAAGATGTTACCGAGCAGATGGCCCGGCAGACCACAATGGTGGTGTAGACAAGCAGAATTCTGAACACGACGGTGCGCAGCAGCGAGTCTTCGGTAAATGCGAATGGCAGCAGCGGGAGCATTACCAGCGGAGGGATTATGTGGCTACAGTGGATCAGCACTTTGTGTTGCACGAGTTCCTTGCCGAGGGTGTTATGGCGGAGCATCACGAATTTTCGTACGGTAAGGAGTATCAGAGTACGTATGATCCAGCCGAGGCAAAGGGCTATACAGGCCACGATGGCGATGTAGATTACTTCTTCGGCTGTCTTGTCTTTTTCCAGACCGATGAGATCCAACAGCCTGTGGATATGGATGAGCAGCCATCCGGCCACCTGGTTTGAGGGTATAAGAGCTAACATTTTTTTGTTGAACAGTTGATTGACGTGAATGAAAGGCGTGTGTCTCACAGAGCCTCTTGTAATTTAAACGTTATTCACGCGGTCAAGGTTTAGGCGCAAAAAATAGACACAGTTTTCAGATGCCGCCGGTGTGGATTGCGGTCTGAAAACTGTGTCGGGAAAGCTCTTGAGTGTTTAACCCTGCGGCGGTGCAGGAAGCATTAGATTAAATCTATTTTCCAAGAGTGATTGCGTAATGGCTGACTTTGCTGAGGTCATTTCAGTTCGAAGGGAACTGTTGCACGGATGTCAGCAGACGAAGATCCGATATAGGCTTTGAATTTGCCGGGTTCGGCGCGCCAGCTTCCGGTTTTGTCGTCGTAGAATTTCAGATCGTCGGGTTTGACGGTGAAGGTGACGGCTTTTTCTTCGCCCGGTTTCAAAGAAATTTTTTCGAATCCTTTGAGTTCCTTGAGCGGGCGGAGCACCGAGGCTGATTCGTCGCCGATGTAGAGCTGTACCACTTCTTTGCCTTCAACAGAGCCGGTGTTTCTGACTGGTATTGTTATGGTCAGGTTTTGGTCTCCGCTGATTGTCTTTGCTGAAGCGGATGCTTTGCCGTATTTGAAATCCGTATAGCTCAGGCCGTGGCCGAAGGGGTAGAAGGCGGGGATTTTCTTGGTGTCGTGCCAGCGGTAGCCTACAAGGATGTCTTCAAGGTATTCCTCGCGGATAGAGTCGCCGGGATAGGCGATGGCTCCGAAGCTGTGGGCGCCGTTGTCTTCAAGACGTGCAGGGAATGAGAATGGGAGTTTGCCTGAGGGGCTTACCTTGCCGCTGATGACGTTGGCGAGTGAGCGTCCGGCCATTGAGCCGAGATACCAGCCCTGGATGATTGCGGGCACTTCTTTTTCCCACGGCATTTCAACGGCGTTGCCTGAGAGGAGCACTACCACGAGGTCGGGATTGGCGGCGCTGAGTTCCTTTATGAGCTGAGGCTGTCCGAATGGCAGACCGTATTCCTGGCGGTCGCCGGCTTCGCAGTCCTGCTGGTGGTTCTTGTTGAGTCCGCCGATAAATATGACCACATCTGCATCTTTGGCCATAGCTACAGCCTGGGCACGCAGAGAGTCCTGCACGGCCTGGGGAATGTCTTCGACATGAGCATACATCGGGCGGCCTGCGCGATAGCCCTGTGCATATCTGACTTTATCGCCGTAGATAGCACGGAGGCCGTCAAGCGGAGTGAAGTTGTCTTTGACTTTGAGTTCGCTGGAGCCTCCGCCTTTCATGAGGTCGCGGGTGGCATTGTCGCCTACCACAAGGATTGATTTCACATCGGGGTTGAGCGGGAGGAGTTTCGGGCCTTTCTTGCCGACAGGAGCGTTTTTCAGCAGGACGATGCCTTCGTTGCCGATCTGCTCTGCTACGGCATAGTGCTCGTCGGTAGCTACAGAGCCGAAGGGCTTGTCACGCTTCATGGCAGTCAGGAAGTTAAGGCGGAGCATACGGCGCGCCTTGTCATCGATTGTCTCCATCGGCAATTCTCCTTTCTGGAGCATCTCGATGTAGGGGTTGGCAAGATAGTAGTCATCGGTTGTGAACTCTGACTCTGAAGTCAGGCCGTTTGTGTAGGATCCCATCTCAAGGTCGAGACCGTAGAGAGCTGCTTCACGGGTGTCATGTGCGCCGCCCCAGTCTGTGACAACCACACCTTTGTAGCCCCAGTCGTCTTTGAGAATCTTGTTGAGGAGCATTTCGTTGTGGCAGGCGTGCTGGCCGCGGATTTTGTTGTAGGAGCCCATGATGGTCCAGCTGTCACCGTCGATGACGGCGCTTTTGAACGCCGGAAGATAGATTTCGTGGAGTGCACGGTCTGAGAGGTTGACATCAATGTGGCCGCGCCATAGTTCCTGATTGTTGAGGGCGAAGTGCTTGACGCTTGCCGCAACGCCGTTCTGCTGCATGCCTTTGATGTAGGGGACCACGAGCACGGAAGCGAGATAGGGGTCTTCTCCCATGTATTCAAAGTTACGGCCGTTGAGCGGAGTGCGGTAGATGTTGACACCGGGGCCGAGCATCACGTCTTTTTCGCGATACAGGGCTTCTTCGCCGAGCGCGTTGCCATAGGCGAATGAAAGATCCGGATTCCATGTGGCGGCCAGGGCAGTGAGTGCCGGGAAGGCTGTTATGGAGTCGTTGGTGCGGTTTGAGTAGCCCCAGTCGTTCCAGTTTATTTCGGCTCGTACACCGTGAGGGCCGTCGCTCATCCAGAGGTCTGGTATGCCGAGGCGCGGCACACCGGCAGAGGAGAATTTGCCCTGGGCGTGGATCATATTTGCTTTTTCCTGAAGAGTCATGCGTGAAAGAGCGTCTTCCACACGTTCGTCCAGAGGTCTGGTTTCATCTTGATAGACAGGAATAGCTGCCCCTGCATTGACAAATGAGGCGGCTACTGCGAGAGTGAACAGTGAATTTCTCAGAATCATTTGTTTTTCAGAATGAATTTATGGTAGTGGTGAAAGGTTTCAGATCAGGTGATGTGGCGGTGACGCTTACCGGGCCTTCGGAGCCATTGTTCTGCACTATGAGCATGGCTTTGCCATAGAAGGCCTTGCGCTTGTTGTCCTTGAAGTGTTCGAGCGAGATGGGAGAGCCGTTATCGACTCCGGCATTGAAGCCGGCACCTTTGACGTCGAATGTCACCTGGTTTTCGGCCCAGGGGCAGAGGTTGCCGTCTTTGTCGAGGATTTCCACGAGGACATAGCTGAGGTCTTTGCCGTCGGCTTTGATTGATTGCCGGTCAGGTGTAAGGCGGATGCGGTAAGGAGAACCGGCGGTACGGATTTCACGGGTGGCCACGGTGCGGCCGTCTTTGCGGCTGACAGCCTTTACTGAGCCGGGCTGGAAGCTGACACGCCATGAGGCGTGATATTTCCCCGGTTCGGGTTTGCGGATGCCTTGCGACTCACCGTTGATGAAGAGTTCGACTTCATCGGCATTGTTGTAGTAGGCCCACATGTCAATTTCCTGTCCCGGCTGCCAGTTCCAGTGAGGGAAGAGGTGAAGCACAGTCTTGTCGGGGCGCCACTGCGACTGATACATATAATATATGTCCTTCGGGATGCCGGCAAGGTCTACAATGCCGAAGTAGGAACTGCGGGCCGGCCAGCCGAAGGGTGTCGGCTCTCCGAGGTAGTCGAATCCGGTCCAGATGAACTGACCGGCGATGAAGTCTTTTGAGTCCACATGGCCGAGTGTGCCTTCATGGGTATTGCCCCAGGGCGCGTGGCAGTTGTCATATGAAGAACAGGAGAATGTGCTGTCGCGGAATTCGATATCCCACCGCTTGGGCCAGATGTATAAACTGTCTGAGGGCATTCGGTAGTAGCCGCGAGTCATCAGTGCGGAGACGCTTTCGCTGATGATGAACGGTTTGTCAGGGAACCAGCCGGGGACGGAGTCAAACCAGTTGTCATGGTAGTTGTAGCCGATGATGTCAAGCGCACCTGAGCGGAACAGGTGGTTGCCGGGATCAGGTTCGTTGCAGCCGGCGGTGACCGGACGTGACGGATCGAGATCCTTGACCATTCCGGCAAGTTTCTTTGTGAGAAGTGAGTTGACGCTGAGGTTTTCACCCTCTTTGGCGAGGTTTTCTTTTCCGTGGCCGAAGTTGAGGATGAGGTTGGCCTGTTCGAGAGTGAGGGTGTCGGCTTTGGCGGAACTCCACTGTTCGAGCACTTCGTTTCCGATGCTGTAGATTATGACAGACGGGTGGTTTCTGTCGCGGACTATAAGATCGGTCAGATCTCTCTCATGCCAGTCAGGGAAGTAACGCGCATAGTCATGAGATGTCTTTTTCTTGCGCCACATGTCAAAGGTCTCGTCCATGACAAGGATACCCATGCGGTCGCACAGATCAAGCACTTCCGGGGCGGGAGGATTGTGTGAGGCTCTGTAGGCGTTGACTCCCATCTCTTTAAGAATTTCGAACTGGCGCTCTATGGCGCGGGTATTGACGGCCGCTCCGAGTGCTCCGAGGTCGTGGTGCATACAGACTCCATTGATCTTCATAGCTTTTCCGTTGAGAGAGAAGCCTGTTTTAGGATCGAAGCTGAAATATCTGAATCCGGTGGTCTGAAGATATGTGTCAAGCAGTTCGCCGGTCTTGGCATCGGAGATGAAAGTGGCGAGGGTGTAGAGATATGGATCTTCTGTTGACCAGAGATGGGGGTTTCTCAGATCGAGTTTTGCTGTGACCTCCGCAGATGCGTTTTTCCGGCTGAGACGCACAGTCCGCGGCTCGGTTTTGCCGATCATTTTTCCGGCGGCATCAATCAGAGCGGTATAGATGCTGATATTTCTGGTTTTCCGGGCATTGCTGACAATGTCGGTGCGGATTGTCACCGCCGCGATACTGTCTGTCACGTCGGCGTTTATCTGTTGTCCCCAGAGCGGAATGTGTATTTCATTGAGCGAGCGGAGCCAGACGTTGCGGTAGATGCCGCAACCGCTATACCAGCGCGAGTTTGGCTGTTCGGCGTTGTCGACACGCACAGCTATCACGTTTTTGCCGTCGGTTTTGAGATAAGGGGTGAGATCATAGCTGAACGATGCGTAGCCGTAAGGACGTGTGCCGAGTTCATGTCCGTTGATGAAGACGGTGGAGTTCATGTAGGCTCCGTCAAAGTCGATGAACGTCTTTTTGCCTTGCTGAGCAGGAGAGATGGTGAATGATTTGCGATACCATCCGATGCCGCCGGGCAGAGCGCCACCGCCGGTTCCGGACGGGTTGTCAATGTTGAAGTCGCCTTCGATGGCCCAGTCGTGCGGGAGCGAGAGATTCCGCCAGTTGGAATCATCGTAGTCCGGCGATGCCATTTCAGGAGCATCGCCGAGACTGAATTTCCAGCCATCGTTGAAGCTTTCAGCCCGTGGATCGGCTGCTGAAGCCGAAAAAATGGCCGCCCCGCCGAAGAGGGCGAGGCATGCCAATACAATCAAATTTACCTTAGATAACATGATCTATTGTGTGTTGGGCTTGTAGAGCACTTATAGTGGTACTTTAAAGTTTTACATTTTTAGCCTCTCCGTTGTAGGCCACAACCACACCTTTCTTGTCACGGCCATAGCCGACGGGTGTTTTCTCAGACACCTTGATGATGTTGAACTTGCGGTTGCGGAGCATGCCGGGATACTGGCCTGCGCGCTTGCCGATAGTGAGGGTTGAGGTTTCGTCGTTCCAGGAGAATGGGATCATGGCATACTGGCCCTTCTCGTAGTTGTAGTTGGTGTTTTCGTCTTCATAAAGGACGAATTTGCCGTCTTCTCCGGCATAGACGTAGAGATTGATCATGTCAGCCGGTTTTTCAGCAGACCACTGCATGGCCGGACCGAAGGGGATGATAGAGCCTGAGCGCACAAAGAGGGGGATGCGTTCGTAGGGGGCTGCGACTTTTAGAGTCTGGCCGCCGTTGATCTCCTTGCCGGTGTAGAAGTCATACCAGTCAGCTCCTTCGGGGAAGTAGACTTCGCGCGAAGTGGCGCCGTAGGTGTAGACGGGAGCTACGAGCAGCGAGGGACCGAACATGTACTGGTCGCCGATGTTGCGGGTTGCCTTGTCGGCGGTGAAGTCCATTACCATCGGGCGCATGATGGTGTAGTCATCGAAATGGGTCTTGGCTGCGAGTGAATAGATGTAGGGCATCAGGTCGTAACGCAGGTTGGTGTAGTAGACCACAGACTTGTAGGCGGGATGGTTTTCAGGAGCGATGTTGAAGATTTCGCGGTAGGGCCACTGGCCGTGGGCGCGGAACATGGGTGCGAATGCTCCGAACTGATACCAGCGGGTGTTGAGCTCACGCCATTCTTTCATGTCGGGTGTTTCACGGCCGGTTTTGTCGAATTCGGCAGCGGCGGCCACAAAGCGGTCTTCAACGCAGAATCCGCCGATGTCCATGCTCCACCAGGGTATGCCGGAGGCGGCAAAGTTAAGGCCTGCTGAGATCTGGGCTTTCATGTCTTCCCAGCGGGTGGCGATGTCACCGCTCCAGGTTGCTGTTGAATAGCGCTGCTGTCCGGCGAAACCGGAGCGGGTGAGAAGGAAGACGCGGTTGTCGTTGATGCCACGCTGTCCGTTATAGATGGCGTCGGCGTTCATCAGACCGTAAGCGTTGAAGTATTTTGTAGAGGGGCCGAGTGCGGTCGGGGTGATAAGGTCCTTGCGATACTGAAGGTCGGTACAGTCTCGGATGTTGGGTTCGGATGCGTCCATCCACCAGGCATCCATTCCGACAGGCACATAGTGGTCTTCGATCTGCTTCCAGAAGAGTTTGCGGGCATCGGGGCTGTAGGCATCATAGAATGAGCTGAGATAGCCGGGACCTACCCAGTCGCGGATGCTGTCTTTGACTGGGAGCTGATACATCCATCCGTTTTTGTCGAATTCCTTGTAGTGTTCGGTAGTTACATAGAATTTTGGCCATACGGAGATCATCACACGTCCGTTCATGTTGTGGATCGAGTCGACCATGCCTTTGGGATCGGGGAAGCGTTCGGGATCGAATTCGTGGCTACCCCATGAATCCTGCTTCCAGTGGAGCCAGTCGATAACTATGTTGTCGATGGGAATGCCGCGGCGGCGAAATTCCGCGAAAGTCGAGAGCACTTCATCTGATGTGTTGTATTTCTCGCGGCTTTGCCAGTAGCCCATGACCCATTTGGCCATCATGGGAGCTTTGCCTGTGAGGGTGCGGTAGCCGTGGATCACATCGTCCATGTCTTCGCCATAGATGAAGTAGTAGTCTATCTGGCTTTGCATTTCGCCCCACCAGCTCATCTGCATCTGTTCTTTGTCATCAACGGGAGAGTAGACTCTGAGGCCGCAATAGGCTACGGCGCCGTTGGGTTCCCACTGGATTTTTACGGGAACACGTTTGCCGGCTTCGAGGTTGACGGAGAATTTGTAGGAGTTGGGGTTCCAGGCGGTGCGCCAGCGTTCGGGGACAACTTCTTTGCCGTCAATGAATACTGACATGTAGCCTGAATAGTAGAGGATGAATTTGAATTCACCGCTTTCTGAGGGCTCGATTTCTCCTTCATAGGTCACGTGAGAGCCCTGATAGTTGAAATCCTGAGGCAGATTCACTACATGTTTGAGTTCTTTGCGGATGAGGTGTTCGAAGTAGATTGAGTCTTCGCGCTGCACGATGGTCGATTCTTCGGCTTTGGCGGGTACATAGGTTCCTGTCAGAGCGCCTTCCTTGCCGTCTTTATCGTAGAGTTTGAAAACCTGGCCGAGTTGTTTGTATGGTTCCGGATTTCCGAAGCGGCAGAGCGAATAGCTATCCCAGAGAATGCCGTAGTTGTCAGTGGAGACAATGAATGGCACTGAGACTTTGGTATTATACTGGAAAAGTTCTTCGTTTTTACCTTTATAGTTGAACTCGTCGCTCTGGTGTTGTCCGAGGCCGTAGATGCCTTCTTCCTTGTCAAGAGATTCGAATACCTGGCGTACGGTGTAGCCTTTGGTGCCTTCGACTTCGATTGGGGAGAATTCACGCCCGCCGTCGGCTTCGGCAACGATCAGGCGGCCGTCTTTGTTATAGAATTTGACATCGCCGGTTGAAAAAGATACTGTAGCGGTCAACTGAGAGGTTGAAAGCGATACGGTCGAGTCTGTTTCCGCGATGGTGTATTCTACATTGGCCCTGGGAGGAATGACCACAAGGCTTGTGTCTGATGAGAATTTTTTGTCGGGAGTTGCCGATACGCGGATGATCTTGTCGTCAATCACCTGCAGCCTTACCTTGCGGACTGAATTTTCTGTCTCGGCAGCGATGTTGACTGTGATCCCACGCTCTGATTTTTCATATCTGCCGGCCGCGCACGAGGCGAACAGCATGGCCGTTAATAATGAAGCGGTTATAGTTCTTGATTTCATGTATGAATTAGATATTTTCAGTTTTAAGGGAAGAAGATGGAGTAATGAATGAATAAATAAATAAGCATAGCCGCAGATGGAGGTCCGGTTCTCCGATCCGTGACTATGCAAAATTATAAATAACAATCGGTATAAACCGAAATCTATGTTGACCCTCTGTGGTCGGAATGATTTTGGACGGGGTGAAAATGTTAACTTATACGTGATAATTTGTTGCTTTGCCCTCTTTATCCTGATAAACAGAAGGCAGAACGCCAAATTCTTCCTTGAAATATTTGCTGAAGTATTTTGGATTGTTATAGCCGAGCTGGAAGGCAATTTCCGAGACGTTCAACTGGCTCTCGCGCAGCATCTGTGCCCCTCGTTTCAGGCGGATCAGGCGGATGAATTCAACCGGAGTCTTGCCGGTAGTGGCCTTTAGCTTTTTATATAGGTGCACGCGGCTCATGCCGAGGTGGCTGCTGAGTTCTTCAACCGACAGATCGGGTCGTTTGATGTTTGTCACGACATATTTGATGGCTTTTTCCACCATTTTTTCATCAAGAGGTGTGATTTTGATGGTGTCAGGTTCGGGGTTGATGAGCGAGCGCCCGTTTCCGCGATGGGAGAGCGAGATGAGTTTTTTCATCTTCAGCAGTAGCAGATCGATGTTGAAGGGCTTGGTTATGTAATCGTCGGCTCCGGTGGTCAGACCTTCGACTTTGGCGCCGATGTCGTGTTTGGCTGTCAGGATGATGACCGGTGTTGAGGCTAGATCCTGGTTGGACTTGAGCTTGCGGCAGAGTTCGAGGCCGTCGATTCCGGGCATCATAAGGTCAGTCAGTACGATTGCCGGTCTGATTGATTCGAGTAGCCGGAGTGCGGTGGCTCCGTCAGGTGCTGTCATGACGTGGAAGTCATGGCCGAGGCCATCGCGCAGGAATTCGATCATGTCGTGGCTGTCATCGACCACTAAGGCTGTCGGTTTGTCAGATGCTGCCGGATCATCTTGTTTTTCAACAGATGGCTGTTCTGTCTGTGCCTCAAGGATTTCGGTGTCAGGGAGAGAGACGGTTTCGCTGACAGGCGGGGTTGTTTCAGCGAGCGGGGTCTGCTTTATGAGTGGAATGCTGATTGTGAATATTGTTCCTCCTCCCGGATTGTCAGAGATCTCGATGGTGCCGTTGTGGAGCTTGATATACTCGTTTACCATGCTTAGTCCGATGCCGTTTCCGGTCATTGAACTGTCGTTTTTGGCATTGTCAGCCTGGAAGAAACGGTCGAACACATGAGGCTTGTCGCTGTCGCTGATGCCTATGCCTGTGTCTGAGACTTTGATGATGACTGAAGTCGGGGTGGTTGACAGTTCGGTTTTTACCTCTCCTCCTTCCGGGGTAAATTTGAATGCGTTGGACAGGAGGTTCATGATTGATTTATAGAGTTTGTCTTCATCAAACATGGCATTCAGTTCGGGAGTGGAGGAGGTGAATGTGAGGCGTATGTTTTTACGTTCGGAGAGGTTGGCGAAAGAATGGCAGACTCCGCGCACAAAGCCTACGATTTCGCCCTCAGACAGCTGTAGCGACAGGCCTGTGACTTCATTTTTCCTGAAATCAAGAAGCTGGTTTACAAGCAGGAGCAGACGCATGGCGTTGTTACGCATGAGGGTCAGACGTTTGAGCTGTTTTTCGTCTGTTGCTTCCTTGATCATGCTTTCGAGAGGGGAGACTATCAGTGTCAGCGGAGTGCGGAGTTCGTGGCTGACGTTTGTGTAGAACTTGAATTTCAGCTGGTTGATTTCCTCTTGCTTGACGAGAGCGTCTTCTTTACGCTTCTCGTTGAAGCGGCGGCGTTCGCGCAGTTTGATGTGGCGTATAAATGCGTAGACAAGCAGGCACAGTATAAGGGCATACAGTAGTTTGGCCCATACCGACAGCCAGAATGGCGGGTGCATTATGATGGTCAGTTCTGCGGCGCTTACACTTTCGTAACCGTCATTGTTGACGGCTTTTACAAGCAGCCGGTAGGTGCCGGGAGCCAGATTGGTGTAGCTTGCCATGTGGACTCCGGGTGGTGTGGTCATCCATTCGTCATCAAGGCCTTCAAGCTTGTGCTGATAGGTGGTTTTTTCGGGGAATATGTAGTTGTCAGTCGCAAATGTGACTGAAAATGATGAGTTGTCAGGCCAGAGTTCAAGTGTGCCGCCATGATTCGGCGATGATTTCAGCAATACATGACCTTTGACATTCTCTCCGACTCTGATGGTTTTTGATCCGACACTGATGTCTGAGAACATTACGTTTGGAAGTGCGCGGTTGTGACGGATGCTGTCAGGGTTGAATTCATTGAGACCGTAAAGGCTGCCTATGAATATCTGTCCCGAAGGGAGACGGCCGAAGGAGCGCTGGTTGAAGTCGCAGTTCTGCAGGCCGTCAGCTGAGTCATAGCGGTGTGTGGTGTATGAGAATTCTCCGGTTTTGTCATTGTATCTGACATTGAATTTTACGAGATTGCCGCCTTCGCTGGCCCAGACGTTTCCGTTGTTGTCGATCTGCAGGCCGAGAATGAAATCCGGAGTGGCCTTGTCTGGAGAAGTTTTTAGCGGGATTATCCGTTCTCTATGAGGGTCATAGATGTGCAGTCCGCGGGTTGAGGCTACCCATAGCAGATCGCGGGTGTCGTGGAGCAGGTCGTTGATCTTAAGTCCGTCAAGGAGGGGGATGCTGGAGAATTTTTCTTTTATGGGGTCGAATACGGCGACACCTGAGGAGGTGGCGATGTAGATGCGCCTCTCTCCTTCGCCATCGCGCGCGATATCAAGGATATAGTCCGAAAACAGATCGGAATTGGACATGTTGTATGATTTCACTTCGAGCGATTTCGGATCGAATCTGTAGAGTCCGTGACCGAGGGTTCCGATCCAGATTTTGCCGTCAGGGGCTTTGGCCAGCGCCCAGGTGTAGGCGTTGTCAAGGGTTGTTCCTGTGCTCAGAGTCTCTATTTTTCCGTTGCGGCATCGGCGCAGGCCGCGTGCAAAGGATCCGAAATAGAGTGTGCCGTCGGGCAGTTCGAGCATGGTGGTGATTGCCGGGTGCGAGCCGTTGTCAGTAAGGTAGGGGATCGGGGTGCGGCTGTTGGTCTGCGGATTCCATTTTATAATACCAGCGGCATCGGTGCCGATCCATACCGAGCCGTCGATCAGCGATGGATACAGGCAGTTGACATCAGGGAATGGTATCAGTTTGAATTTGTTTGCGCTTTCATTGTGATAATATATACCTTTTTTATATGTTCCGATCCATAGTGATCCGGCGTTGTCGTCATAAAGAGCGGTGACGGTGTTGCGTATGCCTGAGCTTACCGATGTGGTTACCGGAATGAAGCGGAAGCGGTCGTTTTCGCGCACCACTTTTTCGAGGCCGTTATGGTCGCGTGCTATCCAGCGGATTCCGGAGCTGTCGTGCATAAACGTCTTGACAACTTTTTGATTTCTGTCATCGGGGAGAAGGTGATTGGCCCAGGTGTGGCTGCGGGTGTCGTAGAGCCACAATTTTTCATTGCTGAAGATCCAGGCCAGGCCATCGTTGTCAGGCACGATGGTGTAGACAAAAGTAGTGCTTGGGTCGGTGTTCACCGCTATGAGAGAGTCGGTGCGGGTTACAAGCATTGATTGAGGGGAGATGAATTTTATGACGCCGTGGTTGTCGATGGTCATGACTTCGTCAGGGATGGAGACAATGTCTGTGATCTCGTCTCCGGCAAAGCTTTTGTCTTTCAGCAGCTCGGCTTTGCCTGATCCGGATTTGATCCGGTAGAGTCCTTCATTGTTGATGTGAATCCATGCATTTTTGCCGCTGTCGAAATGGATCTGTGAAGGTGCAGACTGCATATTGTATTCCTCAAAAATAGGCGAGAGGTCGGTCGACAGGCAGTCTGAAACCGGATCATAGATGAGATATGTTTTCCCGGAGCGGACCCACAGACGTCCTTTTCTGTCTTCCTGTATGTCGGTGATGTCTTCGTCATAGGAAATCATGACGGAGTCTTCGACGGCAGGAAGGTAGATCTTGAAGCCATAGCCGTTGTAACGGCAGAGCCCTGAAGATGTCCCGACCCATAGAAAGCCGTCTGAGTCACGGTGAAAGGCATTTATTTTGTTGTTTGCAAGACCGTTGGATGTGTCAAGATGTTTCAGCATGAACTCCTGGGCGGAGCCGAAAAGGAAACAAAGAGTCAGGCTTATGAGTAAGGGTAAACGCATGGCGTTAACATTTAAGGAGTATTTACATTCACAAAGTAAAATGATTTTCATGAAATATCCAAATCCACTGCGATTGCGGGTGGTGGAGTAACATTTGCGTCAATGATGTAAAGTGTTGAATGTTAGTCGTGAAAATTATCGATTAAAACATTTTAAGCTAATAAAGTTAACAAATAACTCCCGGATAGAACAGTTTTTATCCCATATAATGAGGGTAAAAATTTGGTGATTACGAAAGCAATCTTTACATTTGCTTACTTTTATTAGACTATCGCACTATCTTCTTACCTTAAAAACAAAGTTCTGCAATTGCTTCAAACCTGCATACAGCACTTTGCCTGACATACAATATATTTATAGGCCGAGCGCGGCCGCACACAAAGAGAGAATAACAAAATCAGCAAGACTAACCAGTAAAACTAAATCTATTCATCTAATGGGAAAAAACAATTTGGAACGATGCAAGTCTCTGCGTCTCTTCCGGACTGCCCTGCTGGCATTCTGCCTTCTGGCCGGAATGACCGCATCGGCCGCTCCTCTGACTGTATCAGGTACAGTCACCCAGGCTTCCGACGGTGAACCGCTTGTCGGAGTCAGTGTCCTCATCAAGGGCTCGTCGCAAGGCACATCGACGGACATTGACGGCAACTATACCCTTAAGGCCGACGAAGGCGCCACTCTCGTATTCTCCTATGTAGGTTTCACAACCCGCGAAATCAAAGTGACGTCAGAACGCATGGATGTCGCTCTCGTAGAAGACTCCGAAGTACTTGACGAAGTCGTAGTCGTGGGCTACGGCGTCCAGAAAAAGAAACTTGTCACCGGCGCTACCGCACAGATCAAGGGTGATGACATCGCCAAGATGAACACCACCTCACCTCTTCAGGCCATGCAAGGCCAGCTCCCCGGTGTCAACATCGCCAGTGAGTCAGGACAGCCCGGAGCAGCCATGAAAGTGACAATCCGCGGTCTTGGAACAACAGGCAATGCTCAGCCTCTTTACCTCATTGACGGTATCGGCGGTGACATCTCTACTCTGAACCCTGCCGACATCGAAAGCATCGACGTGCTGAAAGACGCTGCCTCGGCAGCCATCTATGGCGCGCAGGCAGCCAACGGCGTTGTGCTCATCACCACCCGCCAGGGCCGTGAAGGCAAAGCCAAAGTCACTTTCGACGGCTACTACGGCTGGCAGTCGGCTCCCCGCAAAGCCAAGATGCTCAACGCTCAGGAATATATGACTATCATGGACGAACAGCAGATCAACAGCGGTCTCGCTCCCTATGACTGGTCGTCGATCAGCAGCATCTGGCGCCGTGATGCCGATGGCAACCCTGTTTCGGTCTATGACACCGACTGGATGGATGCAATGTTCAAGGACAACGCCAAGACTCAGAGCTACACTCTCGGTGTGACAGGCGGCTCGGTAAATTCAACCTATGCCATGTCTCTCGGCTATATCAATCAGGAAGGTATCGTAGGTGGCAAAGATGCTTCGGACTACTCGCGCTACAACTTCCGTATCAATTCAGACCATAAACTCTTTGACGGCATCATCACTGTCGGCGAACAGGCAAGCTTCGTTTACGTCAACTCAATCGGCATCGGCGTGGGCAACCAGTATAACAACACCCTCCGCGGCGCGTTCTACACATCTCCGCTCGCACCTATATATAATGCCGACGGCGATTTCAACTCAACTGTCAATTCCGACTGGAACAAGGGCGACGGCAACCCCTATGGCAACATGATGCTGCTTAAGAACGACAACAAGAGCGCCACTTTCTCAGGAAATGTCTACGCCCAGATCGAACCGATCAAGAATCTCAAGGTGCGCACCGTGTTCGGCGCTGTCTACGGTGCTTCCGAATACCGCAGCTTCGAGCCGGTCTTCCAGTTCACCTCGACTGACACCTCCCACTCCTACACCAAAGTAGCCCAGAACAAGACCAACTCTCTCGGCATGACCTGGACCAACACCGCTACCTACGACTGGGACATCAAAGACCACCATTTCAACGCTCTCATCGGTATGGAAAGCTACCGTTACTCAGGTTCTTATCTTGAAGCCAAGCAGAGCCATCTCAAAGAAGGCTTCGATGACTGGAGCCACGCATGGATCAGCAACGGCACAGCTGCCTCTACTGCCGACGGCCTCAACGCCGCAGGCTATCCTCATGACGAGTCTCGTTCGGTCAGCTACTTCGGACGTATTGGCTGGAACTGGAAAGAAAAATACATGATCAACGCCACCGTGCGCCGCGACGGCTCTTCGAAGTTTGCCCGTGGCCACCGCTTCGGCACCTTCCCCTCTGTTTCGGCAGGCTGGAACATCTCCAACGAAAAATTCATGGAATCTACCCGCTCATGGCTCGACTTCCTCAAAATCCGTGCAAGCTGGGGCCGCGTAGGTAATCAGAATATCGACAACTACCAGTATCTCTCACCGATCAAAAACCTCTACGCCAACTACTTCTTCGGACAGTACATGGGACCAAACGGTGTCTACAACGGTGAATACAACTCCACCTGGGCCGACAACTGGGGCGCATACCCCGAACGTCTCGGCAACCTCGACATCACCTGGGAAACTTCCGAGCAGACCGACTTCGGTTTTGACGCCCGCCTCTTTAACAGCCGTCTTGCCGTAGCATTTGACTTCTACCTCAAAAACACAAAAGACTGGCTCGTTGTGGCTCCGATTCTTGCCACCGCAGGTACTGACGCTCCATTCATCAACGGTGGTAACGTGAAAAACACCGGTGTCGAATTCAATCTCACCTGGACCGACGTAATCGGCCGCGACTTCTCCTACAGTGTAGGTGTCAACGGCGCGTTCAACAAAAACAAAGTCGGCTCGATCCCCAACCAGGACGGTATCATTCACGGCAATGTCAATGAACTCTACAATAACACCCCTGAATTCTACCGTGCTGAAAACGGCAATCCAATAGGATACTTCTGGGGCTTCAAGACAGCAGGCATCTTTCAGAACCAGGAACAGATCAACCAGTGGCTTCAGGCCGGCAACGGTGTGCTTCAGGACAATGTGCAGCCCGGCGACGTGATCTTTGTCGACATCAACCGCGACGGTGTGATCAATGACAACGACAAAGTCAACCTCGGCAATGGCATGCCCAAGTTCACCTACGGCTTCAACATCAATCTCTACTACAAGAACTTCGATCTCGGCCTTGTCGCCACAGGTGCCGCCGGTCAGAAGATCGTGCAGAGCTACCGCAGCTGGGACAGTCAGCAGGCCAACTACACCACCCGTATCCTCGGCCGCTGGACAGGCGAAGGAACATCCAACAAAATTCCGCGTGTGACCAACCAGAACATCAACTGGCAGTTCTCCGACCTCTATGTGCAGGATGGCGATTTCCTCCGTCTCTCGAACCTCACCTTCGGCTACAACTTCGCTCCCCTCATGAAGCAGAAATGGTGCAGCAACGCCCGCCTCTACTTCCAGGTACAGAACCTCTACACATTCACCAAATATGACGGAATGGACCCGGAAATCGGTTATGGCACCCAGGCATGGGTATCAGGCGTAGACCTCGGCTACTATCCGCGTCCGCGCACATTCCTCTTCGGTGTGAACCTCGCGTTCTAAATTCACTTTCTTATAAAGTTTAGATCTATACAAATGAATAAATTTAAAGTCAACATACTCGCACTCGGTGTTGTCGGGCTGCTCGGCATGAGCTCATGCTCAGAAAGCTTCCTCGATGTAAATTCGATGACAAATTCCAATACCGACAATTTCTATAAGACCGAAGCCGATGCATGGCGCGCGCTGATCGGCTGCTACAACGGCTGGCGTCAGACTTCAACCGCTCCCGGCATAGGCTTCTACGTAGCCTCCACCGTCATGGGCGATGAATGCTACGGAGGCACAGGCAACTCCGATGCCCGCAACTATCAGGTCATCGACCGTTTTGACCAGAGCGAATCGCCCGCCGATCTCCAGATGTATGCACAGGACTGGAAAATGTACTATCAGGGAGTCTACCGCTGCAATGAGCTTATAACCCGTGAAGATCAGATCAAGTGGAAAGACAAAGACTCGAACCGCGGTCTCTACATGGGCGAATGTCATGCTCTCCGAGCCTTCCTCTATTTTGACATGGTACGTCTCTGGGGAAACATTCCTCTGTTCCTCGAACCCGTCAATGAAAACCGCAGTCAGGCCGATCCCGCAGAAGTCTATGCTGCTATTTTCGAAGATCTCAAATATGCGATCGCCAATATTCCCGGCGATGCAAATCTTGAAAAATCACAGTTCGGCCGTATCACAAAATATGCCGCAGAGGCAATCCTTGCCCGTGCCTACCTTTATTATACAGGCTATTACGGACAGGAACCCGGTTTCACCAATGAATCCGGCGAAACCACAGGCGTTGTCACAAAGGCGGAAGCCCTTGCAGCTGTCGAAGATGTCATTGCCAGCGGCAACTACGAACTTCTGGACTCATACAAGGACTTCTGGCCGGCATCATCGCTCGTAGCCAATACAACTTCAGCCGGATGGAACGAAGCAGCCTCCACTTACGCAGGCGATGCCAACTCAGAGGTAGTACTCAGCATGAACTTCACTCCGATGGCCTCATATGCTACCGAAGGATCGGGATCGGCTGACGGCAACCGCTGGCAGGTGATGATGGGTATGCGTAGCCCGCTCAGCGTGGTTCCCTACTACTGCGGCTGGGGCGCATGCACCGTGATTCCCTCATTCATCAATTCCATCTATGATGCTGCCGATCCCCGCCGCACAGCAGGCGTGATTGATATTGCAGGCGAAGGCATCGGATCAGACGCAAACTTCAAACCGTCATATAATGACTGGCGTGAATATACGGGATATACCGTTAAAAAATATTCACCCATCGCTTTCTATCAGCTCGAAAACGGAGCTCTGGTAATAAAAAATGCTAATATGTCTACCGGAGCCGGTGATATGCAGATCAATAACTGTCAGTCGTACAATATTATACGCTATGCCGACGTTCTTCTGATGGCAGCCGAACTCGGCTCGCCTCAAGCTGCAACCTACATGCACCGCATTCGTTCGCGCGCCGGACTTTCAGACATCCCTGTCAATAAAGAAAACATCATGGCGGAACGTGCCCGTGAACTTGCCTTTGAAGGCATCCGTTACTGGGATCTCCTGCGTCAGGGAGTTGAAGTGATGGCTGATGCAGTTGTAGCCAGTGCCGGTTCCGTACAGAATGGCGGATCTCCCGCTCAGGTTTCATACAACCGCAACAAGATCATTGCCACAAAGGGTCTTTCGCAGATTCCCAACGATCAGATTATTCTTTCAAACGGTGTGCTTAAACAGAACCCAGGTTGGGCTGATTGACCTTAAGGAAACACACAGTTATTATACTATTATTTTCTGAAAAACATGAAGCATAAGTTTTTTTATTCATTTCTTGCAGGCGTGGCTCTGTTGTTTTCTTCCACTGCCTGTACGCCGGAAGATGAATCCCTTCCCGCTCCTGATCTGACGGCTGCGGATCTCGTGGAAGGCAAAGCATACACAATTGAAATCGACCAGGCTACTAACAAGGTTAAAATGAAAAGCCTCCTTGGAAGCCGCTACGTCACAAGCTGGATTCATCCGCAGGGCATAGAGCGCAAAACCTCTACAGAAGCCAACATCCCCTTTGCTGGTGATTATGAAATCCGTTTCGGCGTAATGACCCGTGGCGGCATAGTCTATGGCGAACCCTATCGTTTCACACTCGAAAATACCAACGGTGACCTGCTGACAGACCCTCTCTGGACATACCTCACCGGTGGGGCCGACCAGTCAAAAACATGGGAGCTGGACACCAAAAACCTTGATTTAGGCGCGTTCACATTCATGTGCGCTCCGATGGGATGGGACAAATTTACCGACGGCAAAACATATACCGAGGCCGATTATCCCTCATATGCCGAAGATGGTGTCGATGACCCCAACTGGGTATGGCAGGCCGGTGCTCCTGACTGGCTGTTTGGCGATGCCGCCACTACCACAGCTACCATCGAGTCTATCCACGAACTCACGTTCGATCTCATCAATGGCGCAAATCTGACTGTCAACGGCCAGACAAAAGCGTTCGTCATGGACCCTGATAGAAAAACTATCACTATGCCTGCTGGATTGAACTGGCTTGGCGACCGCATTGGTGACTCGTATTTTGTCGACATGGTTAATATCGAACTGGTCAAACTCAACGAACACGTTCTCGGTCTCAAACTCATCCGTAACGACGGCAAAGGAGGCAACAAGGATCAGCGCATGGTTCTCTGCTTCGTTGAAAAAGGCTGGGACGGCGAGTGGCCTGTCACCGGACCGTCTCTGTCGACAGTTCCACCGGTTCTTCCTGAGTACAAGGATCTTGCCACGGATCTCTTCACCATTATCGGCGATGATGCTTCTTATCACGCAACCGCTGTCACATATCTCCTTGATTCTGAACAGCCCTATTGTCTTATGGAATGGGACGGTACAGTGAAGAACGGTGAAGGCAAGGTTGAAGGTGCATGGAAAAAACTCTCTGAACTCTATGGCACTCCCGCCTGTCCGGCTTTCTCTGATGACGAATTCGTAATGACAATGAATCGCTACACCGGCTACAAAGAGGATTCTGACGGCAAATTCAGCATCCCTTACAATGCCTACGGACTTGCTATTGAAGAACGCCTGGCGCAGACTGAATTCACCATTGAAGGCAACAAGATCGTGTTTGCACGGGAAGTGACACTTCTCGCCACTACTCCTGATCCCGTCAAGGGCAAAGAATTCACAGTCTTTGAATGTAACCCTGAAAACGGCACCCTCGTTATCGGTGTTCCCGTGGCTAAGGATGAAAACGGTGTCGCCAACCGCTATGTCTGTGCCAATCTGACTGTCAAGCCTCTTGGCGGTGGCCAGGCAGGTCCGACTGTTATTGCTGTAAATCCTGAATATCTTAACTGCTACATCCAGGATGGCCACCACTATCGTCTGGAAGTCTACAACGCATTCTATGATGCCGATGGCCTCTATCCTGTTGATGTGACCAAACTCCGTCTCAAGAAAGGACAGACCATCAAGCTTGCATTCCGCCTCCCCGGCATCACCTGGACTGACGGAGCTGACCCCAAAGTAGTCTTCGGCCATAACTTCGATGACCTGGCTGCTTTCAACTGGGATTCAAATGACGCAGGTGTGTTCAGTAATCCGTCTGTTTCCCTCAACAAGGACGGTGTGACCGAAATCAGCCTGACCAATACCACCTCCGGAACTCTGAAGTTTGAGGGTACAAGCTGCTTCTCAATCTGCATACAGCAGAAGGGTCTTGTAGTGTCACCGCTTGACGCCGACGGAAATCTTGACGCAACTGTGGTCAAGCCCGAAATCGTTTCGCTGACAATTGAATAAACCATGAAACAAGGAAAATTTTAACATGAAAACCAAAATATTTCTCTGTGCGTCGCTCATGCTCGGCCTTTCCTTGGCTTCCTGCAATGACGATGACAATTATTTCATCTCGACGGACCCCGTTATAGACCAGTCATCGGTCACAACCGGTTCCTCTGATGTGACGGCCAACAGCGCAACCCTCCACGGAACGGTGGAGGGCCTGGCCGACAAGTCTGCTGCATTCTACTCTGTAGGATTCTACTATGGCGAGGATCAGAACAGTCTGACAAACCGCGTTGACGGTGTGCTTGACAAAAACGTCGTGACAGCCACTGTCGATGGCCTTGAGACCGGCAAGACATACTATTATCAGGTGTTTGTATCTCTCAAGGGCCAGGTTTCATTCCAGGGCGAAGTCAAGTCATTCGTGACCACCAGCGCCACCGTTGTCACGGACAATGTACAGACCGTTGATTTCGCATCAGCCACTATGGGCGGAGCCGTTACCGAAGCACCTGAAGGTGCCACAGTGGGTGTGGTTATATCTGCTGATCCTGATGTGGAGAAAGTCCGTGCAGGTCTCATTGTTCCCGCTGCGGAGCAGGCTGCCGCATTCTCTGTCGAAAAATCAGGCTTCGTTCCCGGAACCAAATATTACTATGCCGCTTATCTCGATCTTGGCGCAGGTGTCATCTACGGCGACGTGAAAGAATTCACCACTGACGCAAAGACCTTTGATGCCGATGCCGATTTCGTAGACCTCGGTCTCTCTGTCAAATGGGCAAAAAGCAATCTTGGCGCGAAATCAGAGTCTGACTTCGGAGGCCTCTTCGGCTTTGGAGATCTTTCAGGTGTCAATACATCGTATCTCCCCGAAGACTATGCTTCAGGCGACATCTATCGCACCAAGCAGGACCTCGCATGGAACGTGACTGGAGGTGTCGGAACACTTCCCTCTTACCAGGACTATGAGGAGCTTTTTGCAAAATGTACAGCCGAATGGACTGAAGTTGAGGGCGTAGCCGGCTACAGACTGACCGGCCCCAACGGAAACTCCATCTTCCTTCCCGCTGCCGGCACTCGTACAGTCAGTGATATCAGCTCTCAGGGCACAGCAGGTTACTATGCCACAGGCTCTGTAAACAATGGCGATTTCTACTATGCCTATCAGTTCTCGTTGTCCAACAGAGCCCGCGCCTCTCTTCCTGTCTATCAGGCGGCAGCAGTCCGTGCCATTTCAACTGCCCGCAACATTCCGTTTGACAAGACAAAACTCTATGGTAAATGGTACATGGAAAACGGCCAGGACGGCAAACTCCACGTATTTGAAGGTCCCTTCACCCAGTTTGGCGTAACTGACAACTGGAACACCATCACCAACAATCATCCCAATGTCGAACAGCAGATCGGATGGGAAATGGGAACCAACAGCGGCTGGATCGGCTACACTTACGGCAAGGACTATGGCTACATGGAATTTCTTGAAGACGGAACCGTCAGCATCCATCGTATCGCCGAGGACGGAACAGTTACCGACGAGACCGGCCACTACACTATTGACGAAAAGAACGTTGTCCTTAACATTGACATTGACATTCTTTGCGGCAACACTTGGCTTGCCAACAAGTCGGGAAGCCTAAAGATCCTCGCTCTTGACAATGACGGACTCCGCATCGCCATCCCTGACGGAGACTACGGCTATGCAGTCAACTACTACAGTGAACGCAAACGGGAGTTCGATGACGCCATTCCGGTCAACTTCCAGTGTGTAGGCGGTGACTGGAACGGTGAATGGGGGGCGATTTGCGACCGCATTGATGCCGAAAAACTCGAAGGCAAACACACCGTGACCTATAACGGCACCGTCAATGGCGCTATGGTATTCAACATCGACTTCCAGAACCTTGTTGCAAAATATCCGACTGCCATCGTCTATATCAACGATATACGTTGTGACGGCAAGTCAATAAAATTTGATGCCAACAGATTCTTCTATGGCGACATTGAAGACAACGGCAACTACCGCATTGAGCTCTTCAACATCTGGGGCAAGGGCCAGCAGGGCGGCAAGGTTGTGGAAAGTCCTTTCAGTGCAGCCACAAATCTGGAAAGCGAGCCTGCATTCCAGGTTTCATCTGAACTTGAGATAGACTACACAATCAATCTCAGCCCCGCCTACTACACTCCGGGGCTTATCACAATCAATCCCTCATGGGGTGGTGACTGGACCGGTCCGAATGACGGATCGTTCACCGTTGTAGTTGACGAAAATTCAAAAATTACCGCAAGCAAGAAGGATTTTGTCATCACTCTCAACTCCACAGACCATGCCGACGGATCGATAATGACATTTATCAACACCGAGCAGCTGTATAAGGACTTCCCAGGCACCCACATGACTCTTACATCGCTTGAACTTGACGGCAACGCAGTAACCGGCTGGGATTCTGCCAAAGTTCTTAACTCTGATGACGGTGACAAGCATCGTCTTGAACTTTGGAACACCTATGGAATCACTGCATCTTCAGGCTGTGCCTTCGGCACACCCGTTCAGAGCGGTGGCGAGATGAAGATCGTGGAACTCGGATTCTCGAATTCGATGAGTGTAGGCTTCTCCGTTGACAGACTGTTCCCGGTTGTTGAATGGTGATTTTCAAATAACAGAAATAAAATTTATAGAGAAGTCCGGTGAGGCTTCAGTCCGGCCGGACTTGTTTATTTTTTGATAAAATATTTACAAATGAATATGACTAAATCAATTCTTTTTGCTTTCTGTACGGTGGCAGGCGGTTCGTTTGCCGCATCGTGTGACAATGACAGAAATGAAATGCGCTATGAAGTGATTCAGGTGCCCGATCAGCTTTTTGCCGATGGTATGACTGCTGCTGCGACTGGCGGACCACAGACATTTATAGTAAAGTCGCCTGCAGCCGTATCGGTTCAGGTTGAAAAAATAGATGAGGACGATGATCTAAAATGGATCAAAGCAGAAGTTGGTGACCGTACAGCCGACGGTTCCCCTGTGACTGTGATAACCGAACTTAATGAAACCCGCGGTCCGCGTTCGGCCCGTGTCTCGGTTTTTGCAGGCAACGTAGCCCGCGGCATGGTTGTCACTCAGCCTACCTCTGCTCCTGTGGTGCCGGCCGAAACCCCCATCAACAATGTCAGCGCAACTGAGATTGCCAAAAACATCTTTGCAGGTGTCAACATCGGCAATACACTTGAAGCTCCTGACGGAGAAGGATCATGGTGTCGCCCTGTGACTGTCAGCTACATCCGTGGTCTTAAGGCCGCAGGCTTCAACGCCGTGCGTATCCCATGCGCCTGGAACAGCCACATTCAGGGTAAGGCAACCGCTGAAAAAGCCAAAAATATAATTGATCCCGCCTGGCTTGATCGTGTTGACGAGATTGTAGGCTGGGTTATAGGCGAAGGCATGTATGCCATTGTGAACATCCATTGGGACGGTGGCTGGCTTGAAGAAAGCTGCGTAAACGGCTATGATGCTGACGTTGACAAAAAGCAGAGCACTTTCTGGACTCAGATCGCCAACAAACTCAACCACTATGACGAGCATCTTCTCTTTGCCGGCATGAACGAACCCGGCCAGCAGAATCAGTCTGCAGCCGGCCAGCAGCAGTCTGTCAATGCAATTATGGCCTATCAGCAGACCTTTGTCGACGCTGTCCGTGCTACAGGCGGAAACAATGCTTCACGAGTGCTGATCCATCAGACTCCTTTCACCAATATTGATGAAGGTGTCAGAGGCCTATATAAACTTCCCGAAGATCCCGTAGCAGACCGATCAATGGTCGAAGTGCATTTCTATGATCCCACTGACTTCACTATCATGGATAAAGATAACGCTTGGGGAGGTCCCAACAATCCTATCAAGCTTTACTGGGGTGAGGCCAACTTCGTGGCCGGTTCTGACCGCAACTGCACATGGCACAAAGAGGCAAATATTGATGCCCAGTTCAAGAAAGTGCAGGATGCCTACGTCAGCAAGGGAGTTCCTGCTATCATAGGCGAATATGGTGTTGCTTCTAACCGCAACATTGATAGCATGGATGTTGAAAAACACAAAGCAAGCCGCGCCTATTGGACTGAATATGTCACCAGATCGGCCAAGGCTCATGGCTGTGTGCCCTTCTTCTGGGAAACCGGTGGAGACATTGACCGTAACAACGGCAATCAGCTTAACGGCTATCTCTTCAATGCCCTCATGAACGGAGCTGCCAACGGCATCTATCCCTTCTGATAAAATGTCAGCTTTAGAGATTGTTTCTGCTGTGAGACATTCTCATAGACAATCTCTTAGAAACGGCCCGCATGAAAATTCTGTCTTCATGCGGGCCGTTATGTGTGTCTTGCGTTTTCGGAAGCTCACTCCTGCTCGCCAAACTCGCGATGGAGCGCCATGAAGCGCTCCAGAGTCTCAGGCGAAAGCCTTTGCATTGAGCGTATCACCTTTTCAAGCGGCTTGCGCTGCATGTCGCCGCTCTTTGAATAGAACTTGTCGGCATAGCAGACGAGGCGTTCTAGTGTTGACTGCGGCATGTAGTCCCCGTCAGGATCAAGAGGCAGATGCTGCCGGGCAATATCCTCACGGCTCAGGCCCGCTCCGGTATGGCGCTCGGCCACACGGGCGCAGTCCTCTCCAAGACCATCGCTGCGCAGCAGTGCGGCGCCAAGCACACCGTGGCGTATATAAGGCTCGTCGCCATGACACTCTATGCCGGGAGCGTCACACATGAAAATGCCGATGTCGTGGAGCATCGCGGCCTCTTCTACCGCCGCCTGATCAAGGCCAAGCTCTTTCCGGCGGTTGATCTCAAGCGCCAGATCGGCCACCGAACGGCAGTGGGCCATGTAAATATCCCGAAGGCAGCCGTCTTCGGGATAATATCTGTCAATCATTTCCTGCCATGTCATGGCTCAGTGTTGTGGATTGATTCTGTGAATTGTCTTGGATCACTCTAATATAGTGCACCATCCGTGGACGTCCTCAATCTCTCCGAGCTGGATGCCGCGGAGCGTATTGTAGAGGCGAGTGGTGATGGGGCCCGGTTCACCGTTTTTCGAAACGATATATTTCTCGCCGGTGTCAAGGTCGTCGATCTCGCCGACGGGTGAGGCCACAGCGGCAGTGCCGACAGCGGCGGCTTCGTCGATATCGCGCAGTTCATCGACCGTGATGTGGCGGCGTTCAACCTTCACTCCCATATCCTCGGCAAGCTGCATGAGGCTCTTGTTGGTGATCGAAGGCAGTATCGAGTTAGAGGCTGGAGTGATGTAGACACCGTTCTTGATGGCGATGAAGTTGGCCGGACCGCATTCGTCGAGATATTTCTTTTCCTTCGGATCGAGATAGAGCACGGCCGAATATCCAAGCTCGTGGGCGTGTTCGCCGGCAGTGAGCGATGCCGCATAGTTGCCGCCCACCTTCCAGAGGCCTGTGCCGTTGGGGGCCACGCGGTCATACTGGCGCATGATGCAGATATTAGTCGGCTTGAATCCGGTCTTGAAGTAAGGACCTACCGGAGTAACGAGAATAATGAAAAGATATTCGGTAGACGGCTTGACACCGACCTGGGCCGAAATGCCGAGCTCGATCGGGCGGATGTAAAGTGATGCGCCGGAACCGTAGGGCGGCACGAAGCGTTCATTGAGTTTCACCACTTTCAGCACCATTTCCTTGAATTTCTCCAGCGGCAGCGGCTCCATAAGGATTCCTTTGGCTGATTCCTGGATGCGGCGGGCATTTTCTTCGAGGCGGAACACTCGCACTTTGCCGTCCTTGCCGCGGAAGGCTTTGAGGCCTTCGAAAATTTCCTGGCCGTAGTGGAGACAGGTGGCGGCGATGTGGAGACTGATCTCTTCGCTTTGCGACACTTCGATCTCGCCCCATTTCCCGTCGCGGAAATAGCAGCGCACATTATAGTCGGTGGGGATATAGCCGAATGATAGGTTTCCCCAGTCAAGTTCCTGATTCATGATATGAGTTTTTATAGTTTATGGCAAAATTACATAAAAAGGCGCAAATTACTAAGTAAAATGCGCCAAAAAGTTTTAAGAATAAAAATCGACTTGAAATTCTGCGGAAAATCACAATGGAAATGCCGTCATCAGCTTACTTAGCTGTGACGCGCAGCACTCGTGAGGCGTAGTCGGTGTTCTTGTGATAGTCCACCTTGTGGGTCAGAGGAATCTCAAGTCCGTTCGACATCAGATAGCGGCCGCTGAAAGTCTTGCCCTCGAAACTCAGAGGCTCTTTGTCAATGCGGTTCAGCTCGGTGATCATATAGATCTTGTCGGGGTCGAGACCGGCCATCACCACACGCGGGAGCTGCTGGTTCATGAATGTTTCGGTCTTCCACCAATAGAACACGGCGTCGTCTTTCTCCGGAGTGACATACATCAGCGAGGCCACACCCTTTCCGTCGTAAGGCGAGATCAGACGGTAGATGTCGCCGAACTGCACTATGGGGCGGATCTTCTTGTAGTCAGTGATGGCCTGACGGCACACGGCCTTGTCTTCATCGTTCATGTCGCGGGGCTGCATTTCGAGACCGAGACGGCCGCTCATGGCCACGTCGGCGCGGAATTTCACAGGAATTCTGCGGAAAGTCTGGTGGTTGGGTGAAGCCGAGATGTGCGATCCCATAGCAATGGCAGGGAAGAAGTAGCTGGTGCCCCACTGCATGTAGATGCGCTGCAGAGCGTCATTGTTGTCGCTGGTCCAGAATTCGTCAAACCAGGGGAGAATGCCCCAGTTGGCACGGCCGCCGCCGCTGGCGCAGGCCTGGATGGTCACATCGGGATGTGCCTTGCGGATGCGATTGAGCACAGTCTCGAATCCCTTGTGATAGTCTATGTAGAGATGGCTCTGATTGTCGGCGGTGAGATACTGCGAGCCGTGGTCCATGATCGGCGCGTTGGCATCCCATTTGATATAGTCTATGGCCGGATATTTGCGCATGAGGGTGTCAACGACGGTAAACACTATGTCCTGCACTTTGGGGTTGGCGAGATCGAGCACTAACTGAGTGCCGCCTCGTCCCTGAGTGGCCGGGCGGTTGGCAGCCTTTATTATGTATTCGGGATGCTTTTCGTAAAGTTCGCTGACGGTGTTTGTCATTTCAGGTTCGATCCAGATTCCGAACTTTATACCGTGGGTGGACGCAGAGTCGATCAGCGCCTGGATTCCGTTGGGAAGCTTGTTGGTGTCCACAACCCAGTCGCCGAGGGTGGTGCTGTCGTTGTCGCGGGGATATTTTTTGCCGAACCATCCGTCGTCCATCACGAAGAGCTCTCCGCCCATGTCGGCAATGTCCTTCATCATTCCGTCCATCACAGGCTCTGTGATATTGAAATAGACACCCTCCCAGGAGTTGAGCAGCACTTTGCGCTCGGTGTTGCCGGCGTGCAGACGGTGGTTGCGTCCCCAGCGGTGGAAATTTCGGCTCACACCTGAGAGACCTTCTTCGGAGTAGGTGAGAGCCAGAGGCGGAGTCACGAAACTTTCGCCCTTCTTGAGATGGTATTCCGAATTCTCCTCGTTGATGCCGGCAAAAAAGTGGTGATAGTCGCTGTCATCAGTGTCGATAAACAGTTTGTAATTGCCTGAATATTCAAGAGCTGCGCCCACGGTGCGGCCGGTGTTTTCCTGCGGCTTGCCGTCAAGCGAGAGCATGATCTCGGCATGTGAGGTGTGGGAATTACGCGCTCCGTCTTTGTTCTTTATCATCCTGACCCCGTGGTTGAGCGGAGTCTCCGACACCTTGCCTTCGTTGGCCCATGAGCCGTAGAGCTGAGAGAGCCATACGTTGCCGTAGCGCACCGGGAGGTAGCCCGACATGAAGCGGTTGAGGGTGACAGTGCCCTTTTCATTATTCTTTACATCGACCCAGGTCTCGATTACGTCTTCACCCGGATATGTACGGTAGTTTACGTTGAGGTCAAAAGGATAGACCTTGTCGCGCATGGCTATGGTGGTCACGTCGGCTCCGTCGGCATCTTTGCGGCTTGTGATGCCGGTCACTTCAGTGTCGGTGGTTCTGTTGCCGTCGGCGTGGGTCACGCTCATGGCTGCTTCGGCCTGCGGATAGATACCATAGACTGGATAGGCATCACGCTTGATGGCGCCTGCGTCTGAAAGGGTAGCTATATCAGCATCGCTGAGCCTGTTGCCATAGTGGAGGATGCGGAGCTTGCCTCCTTTTTCGGCGTCGAGTACAAGAGATGTGTTTGGGGTGGAGATGTTGACTGTCTCGGCAGTAGCCGGAAGTGCGGCTGTCATCAGCAGCAGCGCCGCTCCGGGCAGTAAAAGGAATTGCTTCATGGGAGGACTGAGGTAAAATGTAGGTTATGTTTCGATATCTACAAAGATAATGAAATTTTTGAAAACCGGAGGCTGTGTCAAGCTCTTGCGCCAATAAAATGGCAAAAAAGTATGACTACTTCCTCATGTGGCAAAAAGTCATCATGCAGAGGTCGTTTTGGGCCAAAAGCAAGGCCGTTTTTGACTTTTTGAACAGCGAGAAACCGAAAAATCGTGCTTTTTGCAAGATTTACAATGACTTTTTACGTTTCCGTAAGGTAAAAACAGTTGCGATTGAGGAAAAATCATTACATTTGTGCTGTAAAACCAATCTAATTTAGCATTTCTCTTTTTTTGTAACCATGAGAAAGTACACTTTCACGCTTCTGCTTCTATTGTCGATGGTATGCAACATGGCCGTCGCGCAGATCATGAACCCCGTAAAATGGCAGGCCAAGGTCGAAATGACAGGCGATGTCCAAGGGCAGGTAGTTCTTACAGCTGCGATCAGTTCCGGCTGGCACATGTATGCGCTTGATTGCAACCCTGATGCCGGTCCCCAGATTCTTGAGATCTCTTATCCTAAACTCGAAGGAGTGACTCTCGAAGGAAAACCCACACCCAACAAGCCCTCTCACAAACAGTTTGACGAAATGTTTGGAGCCGAACTCTCATGGTGGACGCAGAGTGTGACCATCACACAGAAGTTCAAAGCCACCAAGCCTGAGTTCAACATCGACGTGATGATTGTGTGTGGCGCTTGCAACGATGAAAACTGCATTCCGCCGTCACGCTCTACATTCAACCTCTCAGGCACGGCCAAGATTGCCGCTGCCGTCTCTTCAAAAGATGAGCCGAAAGAAAAGGCAGAGGTGAAGGAAGAACCCAAACTTGTCGAGACTGCCGAAGTCGAAGTGGCTGAGGAGGCCGCGGTGCTTGTTCCGGCAGATTCCGTAGCCGCAGATTCTCTGACCTCCACCGCTCCTGCAAGTGCAGGTGCCGACCTCTGGGCCCCCGTGTCATTCGAGGATTCAGAAAGCGCCGAGGACTTCTCGTCGACTTCTCTCTGGTACATATTCTTCACCTGCTTCCTCGGTGGTCTCGTGGCCCTCTTCACACCCTGCGTGTGGCCAATGATCCCGATGACTGTCAGCTTCTTCCTTAAAAAGGGAAAAGACCGCGCGAAGAGCATCGCCGATGCCTGCACCTACGGTCTGTCAATCATCATAATCTACGTGGCCCTCGGCCTGCTCATCACCGGTATCTTCGGCGCAAGCTCGCTCAACGCACTCTCTACCTCGGCCGTCTGCAACATCATCTTCTTCCTTCTGCTCGTGGTGTTTGCCATCAGCTTCTTCGGAGCTTTTGACATCAAACTCCCCGAATCATGGTCAAACAAGATGGATGCCACAGCCGAGAAGACCACCGGTCTGCTCTCCATCTTCTTCATGGCCTTCACCCTGACACTTGTGTCATTCTCCTGCACAGGCCCTATCATCGGCACTCTGCTCGTTGAGGCAGCCTCACAGGGCGACCTCTGGGGCCCGGCAATCGGTATGCTCGGCTTCTCGACAGCCCTTGCTCTTCCGTTCATGCTATTCGCCATGTTCCCCACAATGCTGCAGGCCGCTCCCAGCTCCGGCGGCTGGATGAATACACTGAAAGTGGTGCTCGGTTTCGTCGAACTCGCCCTCTCGCTCAAGTTCCTCTCTGTAGCCGACCTCGCTTACGGATGGCATATTCTTGACCGCGAAGCCTTCCTCGCTCTCTGGATCGTGATCTTCGCCCTGCTCGGCCTCTATCTGCTCGGCCAGTTCAACTTCGCCCACTACGGCCCGGCTGACAGAAGTGTCGGTGTGACCCGCTTCTTCCTTGCCCTCTGCTCGTTCTCGTTCACAATTTATCTGATCCCCGGTCTCTGGGGCGCTCCTCTCAAGGGAGTCAGCGCATTCGTGCCCCCGTTGTTCACTCAGGATTTCAACCTCTACGGTGACGGCTTCAAGGAATATGACGACTTTGAAGAAGGCATGAAGGTTGCCAAGGAATCAGGCAAACCCGTCCTCATCGACTTCTCCGGCTTCGGCTGTGTCAACTGCCGCAAGATGGAAGGCGCCGTGCTTGACGAACCGAATGTCAAGGCCATGATCGAAGACAACTTCACAGTCATCAAGCTTATGGTAGACGAGAAGAAGAACCTTCCGGAGCCTATCACTGTTAAGGAATATGGCAAGGATATGACTCTCTACACCTATGGTGACCGCTGGAGCTATCTGCAGCGCTACAAATTCAACGCCAACGCCCAGCCCTACTATGTCATTCTCAATGACGAAGGCGAGCTCCTGTCAGGGCCCTATACCTATGACGAAAATGTGGCCCGCTTCTCCGAGTTTCTTGAAAAAGGCATCAAAGGCTATAAGAAATAAATTCTGATCAGAGTAGATCTGAATTCCACCCCATGTGGGGGCTTAAAGAGGCGGCGTGTCGGACAAGCAGTGCGACACGCCGCCTTCCGTTTACGGCCACGCTATATAATCTGAACCTCACGACATGTCAAAAACAACTCTACGAAAATTACTCAATGATTTCAGCGACGTGCAGCTCCGGTCACTGATCATGGATGTCTATTCCCACAGTAAGGACGCGAGGGAATATCTCGACTTTCTGGCCGACCCTGATGTAATGAAGAAGACCGAAGAGTATAGGGCTATTCTCCGTAAAGAAGCCACCCGCTATGCCAAAAGGGCATTCCGCCCGCGCATATCGCGTCTGCGCTCTACTCTTAAACGCTTCCGCTCGCTCGAACCGGGCGATGATGCAGTGGCCGAACTGATGGTTGACACTCTGCTGGCTCTGATAGGCAACGGCGCGCAGACATGGCTCCTTGACACTCTTTACACAAATATCGACAAATTCATGGCCGAGGTGATGGACTTTCTGCAGGAGCGCGACATGGTGCAGGACTATGTGCCGCGCATACTGAAAATGCGGCGCTATATAAGTGACTACCGTCATACAGTCAACCCGCTCCGGAAGATTGTCGACAGCAATCTTTCCAAAGCGGGCGCAGATCTGAGTCAG